>Ga0182024_10004786_pt1 | contig 30797 bp, 23 predicted proteins | sample P32metaG_FD_120480 | JGI IMG/M metagenome (GOLD analysis project Ga0182024, IMG submission 120480) | Permafrost microbial communities from Stordalen Mire, Sweden - P3-2 metaG (Illumina Assembly) | ecosystem: Environmental > Terrestrial > Soil > Wetlands > Permafrost | place: Sweden: Stordalen... | reverse complement strand
GCAGTTTGAAGCACATCGCAGAACTCCGCCGAGAATTGCTGACAGCTTAGCGCGATTTGCGCGCAAAGGGAAATCCGGCCTGCGCGATGGCGTGCGTGAAGATGACCGCGCATTGAATGCATGGCGAGCCGGAATGGCGCCCGTCAGGGCTAAAGCCCACGCTGATTTTGCGATTTACGGCACGACTGAAGTCATTATTATCCCCTTGCCTCGTGGTACACGCCAGTGGAAGGATGGGGGCAATGCCGAGTCGGAATGCATTCACAGAAAGAGCGAGAATGGCCTGGAACCTGTCTAAGGGGTTTATGTCTTCTCGGCTGTCGAGGGCTTCCTGCTATCTACATCAAGAATACGACTACTCGTGGGTAGGGGCGGCACTTCAAATCCCTTTTGTTGTCATTTGTTGTTCTTGGCTGTGGTGGGAATATCTGGAGCTGCCGCCATATCCGGGGCTCACGATTGGACTTTTGGGATTGGCGGCGGTCATTATGACCGTTAGAGTCGAGCGCTTCACCAAAACAGAAAAGGTTGGATGGGTGCTGATAGCATTTGCCTTGTTTGCTATAGAAAGCCGGTCTATCATTCAGGACCATGCCGAACAATCAAGGGCGAGTGCTGATGCGCTAGACCAGCAAACGGTTCAATTCCAGGCGGTATTAAACCAAAATCAGAGGGTGCTCGAACAAACTGAGGGAGGAGACGGTTATTGCTGGCTTGTCCCTCTACCGCCCGCGCCTTCTGACACGAGGATCAATCCTCCATGGACGATGATCGTATCCTGCGAAGACAAAAATAAACTGCCAGTTGTGGATGTGCTTGTAATGTTCCAAAGAGCTCTTGGCGCTCAAACAACGCCAGAAGAAATCTATGCTAAAGCGTGGAAGGGACCGAGCTATCACTTAGGAACCTTGTTGTCTGGGGGCTGGGAACCGACTCAAATCGAACTGAGGCCTGGGAAGTACAACATTTCCATCTTTTCGAGGCGGAGGGCTGTACTCGAACAGTTATCATTTGGTGATTTTGATCCTAAGACGCAGACGGCGCGGCAAACGCTTTGCGTTTACGAATATCGGGGAGGGCCTCTCTTAATCGGCAACAAGGAGTGCCACAATCCTCGTTGATGGGATCCATACCTGGTTCTATTTGGCAAACACTTCTAAAAATGGGGCCGTACGCGCTGACAAAGAACAACCGCAGATCATTCGACTCCATTTGCCGCTAAAAACGAGGCAAACTCCGCTCAGGATGACAAGCTTCTGCGGGGCGATTTAAGAAACACTATACTAGCGAACGCCTACGAGTTCGCCGCTTTTCGCGCGTTGCCCGTAGTGACTTTCCACATAGTGATCCAGGATCTGCTTGAACTCGGCGACGATCGCATCCCCGCGGAGCGTGGTCGAGAGCTTGCCGTCGATGTAGACGGGAGCGACGGGATCTTCGAATGTTCCGGGCAGGCTGATCCCCAGGTTAGCGTGCTTCGATTCGCCGGGTCCGTTGACCACGCAGCCCATTACGGCGAGTTTCAGCTCCTCAACGCCGGGATATTTCTTGCGCCATTCGGGCATGGAGGTGCGCAGGTAGCTCTGAATCTGCTCGGCGAGCTCCTGGAAATAGGTGCTGGTCGTCCGGCCGCAACCGGGGCAGCTCGTGACCTGCGGCATGAAGCTGCGGATGGAGAGCGATTGCAGAATCTGCTGCGCGGCCAGCACTTCTTCTGTGCGGTCGCCGTTGGGCTTGGGAGTCAGGCTCACGCGAATGGTGTCGCCGATGCCCGCGAGCAGCAGGGGCGCCAGGCCCGCGGTCGAAGCGATGAGCCCCTTGGACCCCATGCCGGCTTCGGTCAGGCCGAGGTGCAGCGGATAATCGCAGCGCGCGGCCAGCTTGGTGTAGACGTCGAGCAGATCGCGTACGCCGCTCACCTTGGCCGAGAGGATGATCATGTCGTGGCCCAGGCCGTGGCGCTCTGCGGCTGCGGCGGATTCGAGGGCGCTGGCGATCATGGCTTCGATCATCACTTCACGCGCAGGCAACGGCTCGGCCTTTTTGCTGTTCTCGTCCATCATGCGCGTCAGCAGGGACTGATCGAGCGAGCCCCAGTTCACGCCGATGCGCACCGGCTTGTGATTCTCGACGGCGCACTCCACCATGGTGCGGAAATTGTCGTCGTCCTTGCGCCCGATGGAGACATTGCCGGGGTTGATGCGGTACTTGGCGAGGGCGCGGGCCGTGGCGGGATACTTCTTGAGCAGGATGTGGCCGTTGTAATGAAAATCGCCGACGATGGGCACGCGCAGGCCGCGCTTCTCGAGGCCTTCCACGATGTGCGGCACAGCAGCGGCTGCGCCCTCGTTGTTGACTGTGACGCGCACGATCTCAGAGCCGGCGAGAGCCAGGGCCGCAACCTGTTCAATGGTGGATTGGGCGTCGGCCGTGTCGGTGTTCGTCATCGACTGCACGACAACCGGGACCTCCCAGCCTACGCGCACGTGTCCAATTTTTACTGTCGGGGTTTTTCTGCGTTGAATCTCCGCCATGCTTCTAGTGTACCCGCAACCGAGCCGAACGGGCATCTGTGATCTCCCACCCTTTGCGCAAAGGGCCGCGCAAAGGATGGGGCACGGGCAGTTTTGTGAACGCTCGCATCCGGACCACTTTGAGCGGCACAAGTTATTGACAATAAAGAGCATTGGCCGCCAGTTCCAGCGGCCTCAGCTGGCGCAGAAATCAGACCCGGGCGATCTCTTCGTAGACCAGGTGTTCACGCATCATCTCGCAGAGAGGGCGGGTGGCCATGGGCCTGCCAAAATGCCATCCCTGGGCGTAGCGAACCCCGCGCTTGACGAGGTACTGCGCCTGCGGTTCCGTCTCCACGCCCTCAGCAACTATCTCGAGGTGCAGCGAGTGGGCCATTTCGATGATGTGCAGTACCACCTGGCTGGTGACTCCGTCGGTGTTGATGGTCTCAACGAAGGCGCGGTCGATCTTGAGCGTATCGAGCGAGAGAGACTGCAGGCACGAAAGGCTCGAGTAGCCTGTGCCGAAGTCGTCGATGGCCACCGTGAATCCTTTGGCGCGCAGGGCATCGATGAGTTCCGCGGTCTCGGGGCCCTGCAGGAAGGCGCGCTCCGTGGCTTCGATTTCGACGTTCTCGGGACGTGCTCCGGAAACGCGAAGGAACTGGTCCATGGCGTCGATGGTGCCCTTGTCGGAAAGGTCTTCGGCGGAAACGTTCACGGCGACGCAGAAATTGGGATCCATATTGAGGAAAAGCGGCAGATCGCGCGCGACCATGGCAAGAACCTGCCTCGTGATGAGTTGGATCATGCCGCACTGTTCAGCCTGGGGAATGAAATAGTCAGGCCGCATGTCGGCAAAGCTGCTTTTCCAGCGGACCAGCGCTTCGGCGCCGACGATGCGCCGTGTCGCCAGTTCCACAACCGGCTGATACAGGACATACAAACTTTCGTCCTTGAGGGCGCGGCGGAGCATGGTGGGAAAAGAAGAGTACCTGCGCATAAACTGGGTCACCATCAGCGAGAGGATGGCGCCGCAGAGAACGCCGATGGGGAGGAAGAAAACGCCGAAGTGGCTAATGCGCTGGAAGATATAACTCTGTGGCGTAGCCACCAAGACTGCGAGATCCCACTGCGCCGAGCGGACCCGGGAGACCAGGTAGCCACTGTCCAGAATGGTGGACTCGGATCCGGGATCAATCGGGTCGAACCAGCCGGAGAGGAAGTTCTGGCCCCGGGCGGCCACAAGATCGTGATTGGCCGCAGATGGAACGAATATGCCCAGCTCGACGTCTGGACTTTCGGTGGAAACGTCGAACGCCAGGTTAGGGTCAACGATCATCGCGAATCCGCCCGCCGCGACCACATTCAGCGGGTGCGAAGATTGACCCGCCAGGCTCTTGTTGAAGTATTCCGAAACGCCGTGCCCGGTGACCAGATCCGGCTTGCCAAGAAAAATCGGGTTTGTAACACCCTGCGAGGTACAAAGCAGGGTGTCGTGCGCGACGCGGCCGACCGCCTTCATATAGCTCGATCCAAGATCGACTTGCCGCATGAGCTTGATGTCCTGGGGTGAGCAGGGCGGGAAGTTGGCTTGCGCCACTCTCTGGGCGCCTTGTTTGAACTGGCTTGAAGTCTCTTCAATGCGGCGCAGGATGTCGTGAGCGTAGTTGAGGCTGAGCGCCTTTTCCGTTCCATAGCTCTCACGCCATGCGAGATAAGCAGAGGCTAAAACGGGCGCAAGAAAACCTAGGAGTGCGCTGAACAGTGCGAGGCCAACCCGTGATTTATTCGGCATTCGTTAGCCTCTTCCGAATCGTGAACGAGAGTAGCCTCGGTTCCGGATCATAACCGAAACGAAAGGGGCATGCCATCACACGTAGGATGCAGAAGGTTGTGCAAAAGCCCCGGAACGCTGCGGTTAAGCCTTGTTGATCTCTTTGAAGGCGCGTGAATTAGGCGTGGTTCCTGCGCCCGGGCCGTCGGGGGAAACGTATGAGCCGCCTTGGATCCTGGCCGGGTGTTCCATTCATTCCATCGGCGACTCCGCCGCGCGTAAAAGGCGCGTCACGGATGAAGGGCTCGAGGCTGGTGATCTTTATCGAGGCTGGTGATCTTCATCGTTGGGTCCGGCGCCAGAGTTTGCCGGAGTTCATCATAGCGCGTTCGAGGAGTGTCACACGCGACGGGGTGACGGCCGGGGCCCGAAAGCCATCGCAAAATTTGCTAACGACACGGGATGCAGCCGTTCGATAGTATTGTTCGCACTCCCCGAATCCGGAATGCAGGGCGGGTCTCCAATTTAGGATTCATCCGATTCCCCGAAATCTGAAACGCACATTGAAGTGAATGAGGAGGACATCTGTGGGCGATCAGCCGACACCGGAACACATCATGCAAATCGGCTTTGGGTTCTGGGCCTCAAAGACGCTGTTGAGCGCAGTGGAAATGGGAGTGTTTACCGAGCTGGCGAAGCGTGCTGAAGGCTTGGAGGAGTTGACAGGGCGGTTGGGGCTGCATCCGCGGTCGTCACGTGATTTTCTCGACACGCTGGTGGCGCTGGGATTTCTGGAGCGGCGTGACGGAAAGTACTCCAACACGCAGGACACGGACCTGTTCCTGGACAAGCGCAAGCCATCGTATATCGGCGGAATTCTGGAAATGTGTAACCACCGCGCCTACGGGCATTGGAACCATTTGACGGAGGGACTGCGCACCGGGCTACCACAGAACGAATTGAGGGGTGGAGGCGCGTCCGAGTTCGAGACCATGTACGCCGATCCGGCGCGGCTCAAAGAATTTCTAAAGGCGATGACCGGCGTTAGCCGTGGCGCGAACCTGGCCATCGCGGCGAAGTTTCCCTGGGCGCAGTACAAGACCGTCGTCGATGGGGGCCCGGCGCAGGGTGATCTGCTTACGCAGGTGCTTCTAAAGAACCAGCACCTTAGCGGGGTCGGTTTCGATTTGCCGGAGGTGGGCCCGATTTTCGAGGAATATGTTGAGGCGCACGAATTGACCGCGCGGCTGCGGTTTCAGGCGGGTAGCTTCTTCACCGATGCGCTGCCGAAGGCCGATGTCATCATGATGGGACACATTCTGCACGACTGGAATCTTGAGCAAAAGCGGATGCTGATCGGAAAGGCATACGAAGCTCTTCAGCCGGGCGGCGCACTGCTGGTCTACGACGCAATGATCGACGACGACCGCTCGAAGAACGCCTTTGGCCTGATGTTGAGCCTGCACATGATGATTGAAACCTTTGGCGGGTTCGACTACACGGGAGCTGATTGCCAGGGTTGGATGCGCGAGGCCGGATTCAAGGAGACGCGTGTGGAGCACCTGGTGGGCCCGGACTCGATGGCGATCGGGATCAAGTAAGGGATCAGGGTTCGGGGGCAGCGTGAACGGGAAGAGGATGCGGAGCTAGAGTAACTTACGGTGTGATCGCTCAGGTCAGGCCGATCGCGAAGCCCAGAGCCCCAGGCATCGCGATTTCCCGCGATGATCCAGCCGCTGGTGAAGGCGCTGCCGCTGACGGCAGCGATTGAATGCCATGCGCGGCCACGCCGGGAACGCGTCCGATCTTTACCGCTGCCGGACGAAGGTTGGGTTGGCGGTTGGGTTGGCGTAGTATCCGTCGCGAGTGCGGGCGGTCAGGTCACGCTGATCGAGCTTGATCTCGATATGGTGGTATTCGTTTGGCTTTTCAGAAGGAGGAGGATCGAAGGTGATTTCGTACCACGAGCTGACATCGGCGAGGCACTTGTGGATCATACCGGCCACGTCGCTGTCGGACTCGGTGGCCAGGCCTCCACTCTGGACGGCGAGCACTTGCACGCCAAGGTTGCCAGGCATGACATCGCCCGGTTTGGCAACACCTTTGAGGAAGGTCTGGTAGTAGTCCGTGCGCTCGAGCGATTCCATCACGCCAACGGGATTGATGTTGTAGAGGGTCATATCGGCATCCCGGAGGCGCGTGGAGAAGGACACAATGGTCGAGAAGAGATCTTGTTGCTGCTTTGCGGTGAGGTCTACCTCTGGTCCCGAGATCAGAGGCCAGCCCGGCGAGATCCAGACAACAATCTTGCGGCCAGGGAGGGCGGCGGCGAAATTGATGAGCTGGTCGAAGGCTGTGAGACTGATCTGAAAACGCTCGATGCCGCTCCATTGCGAGTCGCGGTTGATGTCCCGCAGGGCGATCTGAAATCGGTCGAGGTCGTCGCGCATGGCCATGCCATTCGTCGAAAATTGGTTTTGAATTTGCGCGCCCTTGTCGGTAAGAACGGCGATCGACGTGGACTGTGCCAATTTGCCGCCGTTGGCTTTGAGGAAGGTATCGATTTCCTGGCGTACATAAGCGGCCATGCGGTAGGGGGTATTGACGGCGTCAAGAAGCAGGATGACGCGCACGGGCTCCTGTGCGGGCGTCACGACGCGAAAGGATCGAATGGGCTGGGGAGTCTTGTTGTCGAAGAGTGTGAAGTCCTGTTGACCAAGGTTCGGCACTGGCTGACCGGATTTGGTGTCGACGACGACATCCAGCCGGATAGCATGCGGGGCGGGCGGGACGGCAGGCAACGCAGAGGATGGGAGGGTCTGCTGGGCGGTTGCCATCGTCAGGCCGCAGAGGGACGCGGTAAAGAGCGTACAGAAGAATCGAGCGACTGTCATGCAGCACCTCGAAGCGTAGCTTGCTCCGTGCGAGAATAAAGCGCGAATGGCTTCCCACGCAAGGCGGCTTGGCTGTGTTTTTGATGACGGTGGGCAAGAGCCGGTTGCAACGAAAATGAGAAAAAACACGGCCACCGGGACGAACCCCGCGAGAGCGCCATCAATTGCGAGCAGAAAACAGCAGAACAGCGCCAGTTGGCATTTCGCAGGTATGGTCGCGCTGCCTGGCCGCTAGCTTCTCGGCGATGGACCGGTAGAATTTAACGATATGGATCTGAACAGCCAGAATTCAGGGACACCCGAGACGATCCTCGACGGCAGCCGTTTTGTCCGCGCATGCCTGCGCAAGCCGGTGGATCGAACGCCCGTGTGGTTTTTGCGGCAGGCCGGGCGCTACATGCAGGAATATCGCGACGTGCGCAAGCACCATACGCTGGTAGAAATCTGCAAAATGCCCGAGCTGGCCGCCGAAGTGACCATCACTGCCGCGGAGAAGCTGGGCGTGGACGCGGCGATTATTTTTGCTGATCTGCTGCTTCCTCTGGAGCCGATGGGATTGGATTTCGAGTTTGAGGCCGGCGAGGGCCCGGTGGTGCATCGTCCGGTGCGAACGGTCGAAGACGTGCGCGCTTTACGGACGGATCGCGCGAGCGATCTTGGCTACGTGGCGCTGGCCATTGAGAAGGTTGCGGCGCACTTTCGCGACCGGTTGGGCATCATCGGATTTTGTGGAGCGCCCTACACGCTGGCGAGTTACATGATTGAGGGCGGCGGCTCGCGCAATTATATCGAGACGAAGAAGATGATGTACGGCAGCTCCACCACCATTGCATGGAGCAGCCTCTTGGATAAGTTGGTTATCGTACTCACTGAGTACTGCAGCCAGCAGGTTCAGGCGGGCGCCGATGTCATTCAGATTTTCGATAGCTGGGTCGGCTCACTATCGCTCAGCGACTATCGCACTTATGCCTTCGAAGCCTCAAAACGGCTGGTGCGCGCGGTGCAGGCGATGGGCGTGCCCGTGATTTATTTTGGCGTGGAAACCGCCGGATTGCTCGAGCAGATGGCGCAGACGGGAGCCGACGTGATCGGCCTGGATTGGCGGCAGCCGCTCGACGAGGGCTGGCGGGCTGTGGGTCACGGGCACGCGGTGCAGGGCAACCTGGATCCGATTACGCTTTTTGCGCCGGTAGATGTGCTGGAGCAACGCGTGAAAGAGATTCTGCGCGCGGCCAATGGCCGGCCGGGACACATCTTCAATCTGGGCCACGGGATTGTGCCGGAAACGCCGGTGGAGAACGTGCAGGCCGTGGTGCGGATGGTGCGCGATTTCCACCTGGAGGCCGCTCGTGGCTAAACAGGCGGTTTTGCTGCTGGCGCATGGCACGCCGGAGACGGTGGAACAGATTCCCGAATATTTGCGCAACGTGGTGAGCGGGCGGCCGTTGCCGCAGGCGGTCGTGGAGGAGATTCAGCATCGCTATGCACTGATCGGTCATAGCCCGCTGACGGAAATCACGTTTGCCCAGGCACGGCTGGTCGAGGCGGAACTCGCCGCGGCGGGCCAGCCGGTGCCCGTGTACGTGGGCATGAGAAACTGGCGGCCCTATATTCCGGAAGTAGTGCGGCAGATGCGCGCGGACGGCATCGAGGAGGCTGCGGTGATCTGCATGGCGCCGCAAAACTCGCGCACCAGCGTGGGACTGTACCGGCGGGCGGTCGAGGCTGAAGCCGGAGGCTTGCGCATTGACTTTACGTCTGGATGGGCACAGCATCCGCTGTTGGCCGACGCTTTTGCTGAGCGGCTGCGGCCGGCTTTGGCCAAACTGACAAAGGAAGTCGGCGGCCCGGTGCCTGTGTTGTTTACGGCGCATAGCGTCCCCACGCGCACGGTGGAAGCGCCTGCGGCCGACGCTGATGCCGGCAAGCGCCTGTGGCCGGGGCAGGGCGCCGATCCGTACGCCGAAGAGGCGCGCCATACGGCTGAGATGGTAGCCGCGCGAGTGCCGGAAATTCCCCGCTGGTGGTTTGCCTTTCAGAGCCAGGGCGCGAGCGGCGGAGCGTGGCTGGGGCCGAGCGTGGAGGAAACGCTCGACCACGTTGCGGCCGAGGGTGTGAAGGCCGTGATCCTGCAGCCCATCGGATTTCTCTGCGACCACGTAGAAATACTGTTCGATGTGGACATCCTTTTCCGCGAGTACGCCATCAAAGTGGGTGTTCAACTAGAGCGCCCGGAATCGCTGAATGCTTCGATCACGTTGGCAAAAGCGGTTGCCGACTTGGCCCGCGGCGGGTTGGAGCGGCTGGGACGCTGACGTAAATCTAACCGTGAGCAACAAGTCGAGGAGCAGCAAGTCGAGACGTTTTCCAGGAGATGATTCATGTCTGAAGGAATGACGCAGGGATCCCTGGCCCTAAACATGGCCGTGACCAACTCCGCGAACGAGCGGATGCATTGCGAGGAATGCGGTAGCGGTGAAGTCTATCGCCTCATCCGCAAGGGCTATTTTGAAGAGAAGATTTATCCGTTGTTTGGCTTCTATCCATGGCGGTGCAGGCGGTGCGGCCTGCGTCTGATGATGCGCAGTCGCGGTGTGGTCGCGAACAGGATTACACGGACTGAATTCAAACAGCCGGAAATTCAGGAGCGGAAGAAGTTGCGAGCCAGGAAAAGCACGTTGGCGGGGCGCTCTGCCAAGCGGCGCATAAAGTAGGGATACCACTCGGTTCCAAATGGAACATACACCCGCACCTTATACCCGTCGCGCACCAAATTGCGCTGCAGATCGCGGCGCACCCCATACAACATCTGAAATTCGAAATGGTCGCGGCTGATGCCGCGCGACGTGGCGTAAACTTTGGCTGCTTCCACGATGGCCTCGTCGTGTGTCGCCAGCCCGTGGCAAATCGAACTGTCAAGGAGCATGTGGCTGAGCGCAAGAAAGTTTGCGTCCACGTCCGCCTTGCGCGGAAAAGCAACCTCAGGGGACTCTTTGTACGCGCCTTTGCAAAGCCGGATACGGATACCTTCGACAAGCAGCTGCTCCACGTCGGACTGGGAACGGTAGAGGTAGGATTGAATGACGACGCCGACGGCGCCGCGCATTGCAGGGCGTGCATGGATGCGCCGCACAATGTTGAGCGTGACTTGCGTCAGGCGCGAGTCTTCCATGTCAATGCGGACGAAGTTGTCCGTAGCGCGGGCGTGTTCGACGAGGTTTCCGGCAATGGACTCGGCCAGATCCGCAGATTGCTCAAGACCCATCTGCGTGAGCTTGACGCTGATGTTGGCTTTGATGCCGCGGGCGGCGATGGAATCGAGTAGGTTGTGGTAAACATCGGCAGCCTTGTGGGCCTCGCTCTCCGAGGTGACACTTTCGCCCAGCGAGTCGAGCGTGACGACGATACCCTGGCGGTTGACTTCATCGGCCGCACGCAACGCGTCGTCGGGCGTCATGCCCGCGATAAAGCGCGAATTGAGGCGGCCTCCCAAGCGAGAGTTTTCGCAGAAACGACGCAACGGGCGATTATGAGAGAGTGCGATAAAAGCGGAACGAAGAAATGGCATGACTTGCCCCTGCTTGGGAGTGCGCCGATGAAGATTCACTCCGCAAACACATTAGTTTCGCACACTGGGCTCGGGTGGTCTTGGGTACGAAAGGCACCTCACGTACAGCGCGAACTGCTGGGTTGAAGCGCCTTTCGCAGCATTCGTTCCGCTGTCAGCGCACCTGGAACAAAGCGCTGCCATGCGGCGGCAAGGTGACGCTGAAGTCTTTGGACTCTTTGGTGGTCGAATCATCCCAGGCACTCTGAGCGGAATGTTTTAGGTTATCGAGACCCAGGTTCTTCCATGTGGTGCGCACCGTAGCCGGGCTGGCGCCGAGATTGAAGAAGGCAAAAAACTCGGCGTAACCCCGTGCGCCTGGCTCGTTGACAGTGGCGCGCCAGATGCGGGTATTCTCAAAGCCCGCGCCCAGCGTGGAGGCATCGACGGGTCGGCTATAAGTGGCGTTCTGATTCACGAACAGAGCGGCCTGGTTGGTGATGAGCGAACGCGTGAAGTCATCGAGGCGAGTCAGGTTGCCGCCGAGGATGAGAGGCGCGCGCGTGACAGCCCAAAGAGTAAATTCGGTGCGCTGCTCGTCCTGCGTTTCGCGCGATTGTCGCGCTTCGCCCCATCCGGGGTGTGGGCCAAGCCAGCCTTCAGGGAGCATGTCGGCGTCGGGCCAATTACCAGGGCCCGTGTAAGAGAACCATTGCGCCAGACGATCGAAGGCGCCCTGCAAACTGAAAGGGAACTCGTCCTTTGAGTTGTTAGGCAAGGTCCATCCGTCCCAGTGATCGCCGGAAATGCGCCACATCTGCGCATACTTTGCGACCTCGGCCGCGTGCTCAAGCGCAGTGGGACCAGGCGAAAGGCTCAAGATAATTGGCCGGCCGGATTTGCGGATGGCTTCAGCGATCTGGCGAATCTCCGTGGGCCGGTAAGGGTTGGTCGCGATGCAGTCGACCTTGAGAAAATCCACGCCCCAGTACGCATAAAGCTTCAGCATGGAGTCGTAATAGGCCTGCCCCGCGGCATTGTCCTTCACGCCCCAATTGCCTTCGTCCCAGGGGCAGGGCGATGTGGTGTCAGCGGCATCGGCGGCGTGGAATTGCGTGCCTGCGATGGGCAGATTGGCTGCGACCACCTGCCGGGGAATGCCGCGCACGATGTGAATGCCAAACTTGAGCCCCTGCGCGTGCAGCCAGTTAGCGAGTGGCCTGAATCCGGCGCCATCGGCGGCAGATGGATAGCGCGCCGGGACCGGAATCAACAGCCCATTGCTGTTCCAAAGAAATTGTTGTTGCTCGAGGGTCTTTCCCGCAGGGTTGGCCATGTACCAGCCTTCGTCGATCACGGCATATTTCCATCCGAACTGCTGCAACGAGGAGAGAACGGTCGCGTTGTCCCTGAATTGCTCCTCGTCGATGGTGAAACCGTACGAATCCCAACTGTTCCAGCCGAGGGGTGGAGTGGGTGCGAGTGTTTGCGCGGGGCTGAGTTGCGAGATGAGACACGCGGCCGCAAGAGCCGTGACAGGAAACAATCCGAGCCTGGTCATGAGGAAACGTATAGCATATTCCGGGCGAGGCGCGGGATTCACGGAAGAGAAATATCCACACCGGGTGTCCGGGTTATCCTACAAAAACCTGGCGATAGAGGATTGCTCAAATAGAGGAGCTTTGATGGAAAGCGCGTGGAAGGCCGGAAAATTGGGCGTGTATGCCTCGGTCTTTGCTCTGGGCCTGTCGTCGGCTTTGGCTGTGCGGATTCCAGCTCAGGCAGTAGTGAACGGCGGCGCGAATTCGATTCAGGCTCTGTTCGTGAGCGACATCCACTTTGAGCCGTTTCGCGATCCGGGCAAGTCCGCGCAACTGGCTGGCGCGCCGGTTGGAGACTGGAACGCAATTCTCGCTGCTCCGGCGTCAGCCGATGCCGCGGCGCAGTGGATGAAACTCGAGAAGGCCTGCCCCACGCGCGGCGAGGACACTTCCTACGCTCTCTATCAATCGAGTCTGCATGCCATCCACGCGCAGGCTGGCCACGCTAAGTTTGTCATCCTGAGCGGCGACCTGATCGCGCACAACTTCTCGTGCAAATTTGCCGCGGTGTTTCCCAAAGCGGCTCCGGCCCACTACAGGGCCTTTGTGGAGAAGACCATCGTCTTCGTGATGGCTAACTTGCGGGCTGCGCTGCCTGGAGTTCCGGTTTATGCGGCGCTGGGCAATAACGATTCCGATTGCGGCGACTATCAGCTCGACGCCGACAGTACATTCCTGAAAGAGAGCGCGGGGGTTTTTGCGGCCGATCTGCATGGAGCAGAACGGGCGCAGGCGCTGAAGGACTTTGCGTCCGGCGGCTACTACAGCGCAAGCCTTCCTGCGCCGGTGAAAAACACGCTGCTGGTCGTACTCGACGACATATTTATGTCGGGCCGATACAAAACGTGCGGTGGTAACGTGGATGCGGCGCCTGCGGCTGCGCAGATTGCGTGGCTTAAGCATCAGTTGGACGAGGCGCGCGACAAAAAGGAAAAAGTATGGGTGATGGCGCACATTCCGCCCGGCGTGGACTCGTATGCGACCGCGAGGGCATGGATGGCTCTTTGCGCAGGAGGCACGCCGAAGATGTTTCTATCGTCGGAGGCGCTGCCCGAAGTGCTTGCAGGCTACGGCGACGTGGTTCAATTGGCGATCTTTGCGCACACCCACATGGACGAAGTGCGGTTGCTGATTCCGCCGAACGTGGACGACGCGCACAGGCCCGTCGCGGTGAAGATGGTGGCATCGATTTCGCCGATTGACGGGAACAATCCGTCGTTCACGGTGGCGACAGTCGATCCGGTGCATGCGACGCTCAAAGACTATCGCGTGATTGCGGCTTCAAATCAGACGGGAATCGACACGGTGTGGAGCGAGGAATACGATTTTGCAAAGGCCTATCATGAGCCGGCATTTACCGCGGCCGCGGTGGGGAATATGATCGCCGGCTTCAAGGCTGATCCGGCGGCGCAGACGAGCGCGAGCCAAGACTACCTGCGCTACTACATGACGGGAGTGGACATGCGGATGATGGCGCTGATCTGGCAGCCCTATGTGTGCTCGCTGACGAATGGCGCGACCGATGTGTACCGGGAGTGCGTGTGCAGCAGTGTGAAGTGAGGCGGCGAACTGAGCGGTGCCTGGTCTGAAATGTTTGGAAAGGCAACCGCGGATCCTTCGACTTCGCTTGCCGCGACAAGCGCGGCAAACTCCGCTCAGGATGACAGGTCTGCCATTCAGTTAACTTCGCATCAAGAGACTAGCGCGAATTGACGGCGGCGGAATGGCGAACGCGCGCTAACGGTTCGAATTTCGGGGCCAGGTATTCGTTGACGGCGGCGGCGGCTTTGCGGCCCTCGGCGATGGCCCAGACCACGAGCGATTGGCCGCGGCGCATGTCGCCGGCGGCAAAGATGCCGGCGACGGAGCTCATGTAATTGGTGGTCGCGATGTTGCCGCGCGCGTCAAGCGCCAGGCCGAGCTGCTCGATCATGCCGTTGCGGACGGGACCGAGGAAGCCCATGGCGAGCAACACCAGATCGGCGTCGAGCGTGAACTCGCTGCCGGCAACGGGTTCGAACTTGGGCGGAGCAGCCACGCGAATGGCGTGAAGCTGTTGGACGTTTCCGTTGGCGTCGCCGGTGAATTTCACGGTGCCAATGCTCCAGTCGCGCGTGCCGCCCTCTTCATGCGAACTTTCGGTGCGCAGTTGCAGCGGCCAGAGCGGCCATGGCGTGGTGGCGGCGCGCTCCTCGGGCGGCCGAGGCATGATTTCAAACTGATGCACGCTCTTCGCGCCCTGACGATGACTGGTGCCGAGGCAGTCTGCGCCGGTGTCGCCGCCGCCGATGATGATGACGCGCTTGCCGGTAGCGAGAATAGGAGCGGCGGCTTTCATGGATTTGAGAAGCGCCTCTTCCGAGTCGCCTTCGTTGCGACGATTCTGCTGGGGCAGAAACTCCATGGCGAAGTGAATGCCTTTGAGCTCGCGGCCGGGAATGGGCAGGTCGCGAGGCTGCTCGGAACCGCCGCAAAGAAGAATGGCGTCGAAGCCTTCCGTTAGTGATTCCACGGAAACATTTACGCCGACGTGTGCGTTGGTTTGGAAGACCACGCCTTCGGCGCGCATCTGCTCGATGCGGCGATCGACGATATGTTTTTCGAGCTTGAAGTTCGGGATGCCGTAGCGAAGCAGGCCGCCGATGCGGTCGTTCCTTTCAAAAACCGTGACGGAGTGGCCGGCGCGGCGCAGTTGCTGAGCCGCAGCAAGACCCGCGGGGCCGCTACCGACGACAGCCACGCGCTTGCCCGTCGCCAGTTCAGGCGGCTCGGGATGAATCCAGCCCTCGTCCCAGGCGCGCTCGACGATGGAACGCTCGATGAGCTTGATTGAAACCGGCGGCTGATTGATGCCGAGCACGCACGCGGCCTCACAGGGAGCGGGGCAGATGCGGCCGGTGAACTCGGGAAAGTTGTTCGTTGAGTGGAGGCGGCGAATGGCGGCTTCCCAGCGGTTGCCGTAGACGAGATCGTTCCAATCGGGAATGAGATTGTTGACCGGGCAGCCGGTGTGGCAGAAGGGCACGCCGCAATCCATGCAGCGAGCGCCCTGCTCGCGCTGCTTCTCTTCAGGGAACGGCTCGTAGATTTCGAACCAATCCTTGATGCGCTCGTCGGCCTTGCGGCGTGTGGCCTGCTCGCGTCCAATTTCCAGAAAGCCAGTGACCTTACCCATGCTGCACCTCGGCGGCTGCCGCCACGAGAGGCGACGAAGTGGTGGGTGGTGCGTAAACCGCTTCCGCGCGCGTTATGCCAAGCACGCGCTTGTATTCGTGCGGGAAGACTTTGATGAACTTCGGCTGCGCGTCGGCCCAGTGTTCGAGAATCCACGCGGCGCGCGGGCTGCCGGTCGAGTCGCGATGACGCGCCAGCAGGTTGCGGACCTGCTCCACATCAGCGGGATCGACGAGCGGCTCGAGATCGACGCTGGCCTGGTTGCAGCGGCGAACGGAGAAGTCGCCCTGATCGTCATACACGTAGGCGATGCCGCCACTCATGCCGGCCGCGAAGTTGCGTCCGGTGGATCCAAGAACGATGACAAGGCCGTTGGTCATGTACTCGCAGCCGTGGTCGCCCACGCCCTCCACGACGGCAGTTGCGCCGGAGTTGCGGACAGCGAAACGCTCGCCTGCAATGCCGTTCAGGAAGACTTCGCCAGCAGTAGCGCCGTAGAGAACCACGTTGCCGACTAGAATGCTTTCTTCAGGCAGGTAACTGGAGGTCTTGGCGGGATAGGAGATGATGCGTCCGCCGGAAAGCCCCTTGCCGAGGTAGTCGTTGGCGTCGCCTTCGAGTTCCAGCGTGACGCCGCTAGGCACGAAGGCACCGAAGCTCTGCCCGGCCGAGCCACGGAACTTGAAGTGGATGGTTCCGTCGGGCAAGCCGGCCGATCCGAAGCGGCGGGCGATTTCGCCTCCGAGCATGGCGCCGACGGTGCGGTGCACATTGCGAATGGCGAAGCTGGCCGTGACCTGAGTCTGCGATTCGAGCGCGGGCTGGGCTTTGGCGATGAGTGCGTGATCGAGCGCCGGCCCAAGGCCGTGGTCCTGGCACGTGGTGCGGCGGCGCGCCACACGCGAGGGCAGCGTAGGCACATGGAGGATCGACGAGAGATCGATGCCCTTGGCCTTCCAGTGCGCGTCTTCGATGTGCGCCTCGATCTTTTCCACGCGGCCCACCATTTCGTCGACGGTCTTGAAGCCGAGCTTGGCCATGTGCTGGCGCATTTGCTCCGCAATAAAGAAGAAAAAGTTGATGACGTGCTCGGGCGTGCCGGTAAAGCGCGCGCGGAGCACAGGATCCTGCGTGGCAATGCCGACAGCGCACGTGTTCAGGTGACACTTGCGCATCATGATGCAGCCCATGGAGATGAGCGGCATGGTCGCAAAGCCGAACTCCTCAGCGCCGAGCAGGGCAGCGATCACCACGTCGCGGCCGGTTTGCAATTTGCCGTCGGTCTGCACGCGGATGCGCGAGCGCAGGTCGTTGAGCAGCAGGACTTGTTGTGCCTCTGCGAGTCCGAGTTCCCATGGCAGGCCGGCGTGCTTGATGGAGCTGAGCGGCGAGGCGCCGGTACCGCCGGTGTCGCCGGAGATGAGCACAACATCGGCGTGCGCCTTGGAAACGCCCGCGGCGACAGTGCCGACACCGACTTCAGAAACCAGTTTGACTGCGATGCGCGCCTGCGGATTGACGTTCTTGAGGTCGTAGATCAGCTGCGCCAGATCCTCGATCGAGTAAATGTCGTGATGCGGCGGAGGCGAAATGAGCCCGACGCCGGGAATGGAGTGGCGGATGCGCGCAATTTCGCTGTCGACTTTGTGGCCGGGGAGCTGGCCGCCCTCGCCGGGCTTCGCGCCCTGCGCCATTTTGATTTGCAGCTCGGTGGCGTTGACGAGATAGTTCGTGGTGACGCCAAAGCGACCGCTGGCCACCTGCTTGACAGCCGAGCGGCGCGAATCGCCGTTGGCGTCGGGCTTGAAGCGGGCTTCGTCTTCGCCGCCTTCGCCGGTGTTCGACATGCCGCCGAGGCGGTTCATGGCGATGGCGAGAGTCTCATGCGCTTCTTTTGAAATAGACCCGAAGCTCATGGCGCCGGTGGTGAAGCGCTTGACAATCTCCTTGGCTGGCTCGACCTGTTCTATCGGAATGGGTTTTTCAGCGTACTTGAGTTTCAGAAGTCCGCGCAGCGTGCACAGGTTGCGATTCTGACCGTCGATGAGGTCGGTGTATTCCTGGAACGTGGCCGGATTGTTGGTGCGCACCGCGTGCTGCACCTTGCTGATGGTGAGCGGATTGAGCAGGTGATACTCGCCGCCCTCGCGGTATTGGTACTGGCCGCCCACGACCAGCTCGGTTTCAGAATCCGTGAGCGGCTGATAGGCGTATGAATGCTTCATCTGCGCTTCGCGTGCAAGCACGGCGAGGCCGACGCCCTCAATGCGCGACGCGGTGCCGGGGAAGTAGGACTCAATGAGCGACTCGTTCAGGCCCACCGCTTCGAATACCTGCGCCCCGCGATAACTCTGCAGCGTACTGATGCCCATCTTCGAGAAGGTCTTTAGAAGGCCTTTATTGATGGCCTTGATGAAGTTCTTCTCGGCATATTCGGCCGTGACCTTTTCCGGCAGCAGCCCGCGACGCTTGAGATCGTGAATGGTCTCGATGGCGAGATACGGGTTGATGGCGCTGGCACCGTAACCGATGAGCAACGCAAAGTGCATCACCTCGCGCGGCTCGCCGCTCTCAATGATCAGCGCGACCTGGGTGCGGGTTCTTTCCTGGACCAGCCGATTGTGTACGGCGGCCATGGCCAGCAGGCTGGGAATGGGCGCGTAGATAGGATCGACACCGCGGTCGGAAATGATCAGCAGCGTGTAACCGGAGTTGACAGCGTGCGAAGCGCGGTTGCTCAAGTCATCGAGCGCGCGCCGCAGACCCTTTTCGCCATCCTCGGCGCGGAAGAGCGCGGGCAGCGTGGTTGCGAGCAGGTCACCCGATGCAACGCGGCGCAGCTTTTCAAGATCGCGGTTGGTGAGGATGGGATGAGGCAGTTTGAGAGTCTGGCAGTTCTCCGGCTTCTCGTCGAGGATGTTGCGCTCTGTGCCGATGTAGCTGATGAGCGACATCACCAGTTCTTCGCGAATCGGGTCGATGGGCGGGTTTGTGACCTGGGCGAAGAGCTGCTTGAAGTAATTGAACAGTGGCTGCGGGCGGTCAGAGAGACAGGCCAGCGGCACATCGGTGCCCATGGATCCGATCGGTTCCTCGCCATTGGCGGCCATGGGGGTGAGGAGGACGCGCAGGTCCTCTTCGCTGTAACCGCAGGCGCGCTGGCGACGCAAGAGCGTTTCGGGATTCGATGCGATGGTGCGCGAGGGCTCCGGCAGCTTCTCGATGGTGACCTGCTGCTCCTTCAGCCACTCGCCGTAGGGCTTGCGGCCGGCAAGATCCTTCTTGATTTCGCCGTCGGAGACGATGCGCTGCTGCACGGTATCGACGAGGAACATGCGTCCCGGCTGCAGGCGGCCTTTCTTGAGGATGTCCTCGGCGGGAACTTCAATCACGCCGGCCTCCGAGGCAAGAACCACCAGATCGTCCCTGGTCACGATGTAGCGGCCGGGCCGGAGGCCGTTGCGATCGAGCGTGGCGCCGATTACTTTGCCGTCGGTGAAGGCAATGGCCGCAGGGCCGTCCCATGGCTCCATCAGCGAGGCGTGGTACTCGTAAAAAGCGCGCTTGTCCTCGTCCATGTCGGGATTGCCAGCCCAGGCCTCGGGGATGAGCATGGCCATGACGTGAGGCAGGGAACGGCCGGACTGGTAGAGAAATTCGACCGCGTTGTCGAGTGAAGCCGAGTCGCTGCCGCCGGGCATGATGACCGGATACAGGTCGCTGATCTTGTCGCCGTGGAGAGAGCTCGCGAGAATCGACTGACGGGCGTTCATCCAGCTCACGTTGCCGCGGATGGTATTGATTTCGCCGTTATGCGCAACGTAGCGATAAGGGTGGGCCAATTTCCAGCTGGGGAACGTGTTGGTAGAAAAGCGCTGGTGGACGAGGGCCAGGGCGCTGGTGACGAGGGGATTGGCCAGCTCGAAGTAAAACTTTTCGATCTGGGGGGCCAGCATCAGTCCCTTGTAGATGATGGTGCGACAGGAACACGAGGGAACGTAGAACGTCTCCTTGTCCTGAATCTCTGAAAACGCAATCTCGTTTTCTGTGCGCCGGCGTAAGTGATAGAGCAGGCGCTCGAAAGCTTCTTCGTCGAGGCCTTGCGGGCAGCCGAGGAAGAGTTGCTCGATGTAAGGCTGGGAACTGCGAGCTTCGCGACCGATGGCGTCGCCGTTGACCGGCGTGTCACGCCAGCCGAGAACTTGACAGCCCTCTTCCTGGGCGATGCGCTCAAAGACGCCTTCGCATTGCAGGCGATTGTGTTTTTCCACCGGCAAAAAGCACATGGCCACGCCGTAAGCGCCCGGTTCGGGCAGGGCCAGCCCCAACTCTGCGCACTCGCGCACAAAGAAAGTGTGGGGAATTTGAATGAGGATGCCGGCGCCGTCGCCAGTCTCCGGGTCGCAACCCGCCGCTCCGCGATGGGTGAGGTTGATGAGAACCTCAAGGCCCTTGCGGATGATCTCGTGGCTCTTTTCGCCGCGGATGTTCGCGACAAGGCCCATGCCGCAGGCATCGTGTTCATCTCGTGGATGATAGAGGCCTTGAGGTTGCGGAGCGCTGAGACGGCGGTCTGAGGGTTCCATGGCAGCCTTTGCGTGCGAGATTTTCGTTGCGGAGCGACTTCAAAATCCGAATACACAACCACTCTGCGATTTCAGGCATGAAAACCGCACTGCCGCTGGATCGAGAGGTTTGCGTGAGCAGCTCCGGCCGCATCCTGGAACCGCGCTCTTATAAATATAACGAAAAACCGCGGAAAACGCAGAATTTCCTTTCAGCATGGGGGACGGACGCGGATGAATGAGACGGTTTGTGCGACGCATGTAGTGTGTTTTGTACCGTATACTCGGTTCGAATGAGCACTGTGAACGACACAATTCTGGTGACGGGCGGGGCGGGGTTCATCGGCTCGAACTTCGTACTCACCTGGATGAAGACGAGCAGCGTGGCGGTGGTGAATCTCGACCTGCTGACCTATGCGGGCAACGCCGCTAACCTTGCGTCCGTAGAAGCCGATCCGCGTTACACGTTTGTGCACGGAGATATCTGCAATGCGGAGCTGGTGGGATCGCTTCTGCGCAAGCACCGGCCGCGGGCGATCGTGCATTTTGCCGCGGAGAGCCACGTGGACCGCTCCATTGTGTCGCCGGAAGCATTTATTCGAACCAATGTGATGGGAACGTTTACGCTACTGGAGCAGGCGCGAGCTTACTGCGCGGAGCTGGACGAGGGCGACCGTGCGGCATTTCGCTTTTTGCACGTGTCAACGGATGAAGTGTACGGAACTCTTGGGCCCAGCGATCCGGCGTTCAGTGAAACCACGCCTTATGCGCCGAACAGCCCGTATGCGGCCTCGAAGGCCGGGTCGGATCATCTGGCACGGGCATACTTCCATACCTTCAGGCTTCCTGTGCTGACCACGAATTGCTCAAATAACTACGGGCCATTTCAGTTTCCGGAGAAGTTGATTCCGCTGGTGATTTTGAACGCGCTCGAGGGCAAGCCGTTGCCGGTATACGGCGATGGGAAAAATGTGCGCGACTGGCTGTTTGTCGAAGACCATTGCGCGGCGATCCGGAGGGTTCTTGAAAGCGGCCGCCCGGGCGAGACCTACAACATCGGCGGCAACAGCGAGCGCGCGAATATCGATGTGGTGACAGCCATCTGCGACCTGGTGGATGAGATGCGGCCGCAGGCAGGGGCAACGCCGCGGCGCGGGCTGATTACGTATGTCCAGGACCGGCCGGGACACGATCGGCGGTATGCGATTGACGCAGACAAGATTACGCGCGAAATGAATTGGAAGCCGGCAGAACAGTTTGAAGGCGGATTGCGCAAAACGGTGCGCTGGTACTTGGAAAATAGCGAGTGGGTGAACGGTGTGCGGACCGGCGCCTACCGCGAGTGGCTCACGAAGAATTACGCGAAGCGGGGAGAAATACAGGGACTAAGGGACTGAGGGACTAAGGGACTAGGCACACGGAACAAGATCGACGATTCAGAGGGTTCGATTATGAAGGGCATCATTCTTGCAGGCGGATCAGGGACGCGGCTCTATCCCGTGACACACGTGGTGTCGAAGCAGCTTCTGCCGGTCTACAACAAGCCGATGATTTATTACCCTCTGAGCACGCTCATGCTTGCGGGGCTGAGGGAGATTCTCATCATCTCCACGCCGCAGGATACGGGGCGCTTCGCGGAATTGCTCGGCGATGGGCGCAGATGGGGCCTCAAGATCAGCTACGCCGTGCAGCCGAGCCCGGATGGGCTGGCCCAGGCATTCCTGATCGGGCGCGATTTTATAGCCGGCGATGCCAGTGCGCTGGTGCTGGGCGACAACATCTTCTACGGGCAGGGATTTTCAAAGCAGTTACAGACAGCCGCGCAATTGAAGGATGGCGCCACGGTGTTCGCGTACCCGGTAGAAGATCCGGAGCGCTACGGCGTGGTGGAGTTCGACAAAGCGGGCCACGCGGTGAGTCTCGAGGAGAAACCGAAGTCGCCGAAGTCGCGCTATGCCGTGACGGGTTTGTATTTTTACGATCGCGACGTGGTGCGCATTGCCGAAGCGCTGAAGCCTTCAGCGCGCGGCGAACTCGAAATCACCGATCTGAACCGGAAGTATCTCGAAGCAGGGAAGCTGAAAGTGGAAATCATGAGCCGCGGCATGGCGTGGCTGGACACGGGCACGCACGATTCGCTGCTTGAGGCCGCTTTGTTTGTGCACACCATCGAACGGCGGCAGGGGCTGAACATCGCCTGTCCGGAGGAGATTGCCTATCGGCAGGGATTCATCAGCGCCGCCGAGCTTGAGGCCCTTGCCGCACCCATTGCGAAGAGCGGCTACGGACAATATCTGATGAAACTGCTGCGCGAGCCTTATTTTGGCGCGGGAATCGAATAGCCATGAAGATCGAAGCCACTTCCTTACCCGGCGTGTTGCTGCTGACCCCGGCCATCTATCGGGACGACCGCGGCGCGTTCTCCGAGACCTTCAATTTGCGGCAGATGACCGAAGCCGGCCTGCCCACGAGCTGGGTGCAGGATAATTTTTCGATTTCGAAAAAAAATGTGCTGCGCGGCATTCACTACCAGATCGCGCAGCCGCAGGGAAAGCTGGTGCGGGTCACCCATGGGGCGGTGCTGGATGTGGCTGTGGACCTGCGCCGCAGTTCGCCTGAGTTCGGGCGCCACGTTGCTGTGGAACTGAGCGGGGAAAACGGCAGAATGCTCTGGATTCCTGAAGGCTTCGGGCATGCATTTCTGGTGCTGAGCGAGGAAGCCGGATTCGCCTACAAAGTGACCGATTATTACGCCCCAAAGGGTGACCGGACGATTCTGTGGAGCGATCCGGACCTTGCCATTCCATGGCCGGCCGCGGAGGGCGACCTGATCGTTTCCGAAAAGGATCGAAAGGGCGCAAGGCTGCAGCTTGCCGAGGTATTTTTGTAGAATCATTTTTGAGGGACGAGTCCGCGATTCCCCGTTCGCTCCGGACCTTCCGCAAATTCCAGTGCAAGAAGCAATCGCTTCAAGAGCCAAAGGAGATGCCGCGTGAGCTGTGCAAAAGCGCCTGCGTTGATCAGCCAGAAGATGTTGAACCCATTTCTGCCAACAGTTTGGTCCGGCGACGGAAGTATCGGCGGCACCACCGCCGCGGAGGCGGCCCATCGACCGGAACCGGCGATCGCAATGAGCAAGGTTCCTGAGGTGGCCGTCGGTTTCTGGATCATCAAGATTGCCGCTACCACCCTGGGGGAGACGGGCGGCGATTCCGTGTCCATGTCGCTGAACCTGGGCTACGCGGCGAGTACGCTCATTTTCTTTTGCCTCTTTGCCGTGGTGTTGACCTTGCAACTGCGCGCACGGAAATTTCACGCGTTTCTTTACTGGGCAGTGATTGTGTCCACAACCCTTGCCGGCACCACCATGGCGGATTTCGCCGACCGCTCGCTGGGCATGGGATATCCGGGCGGAGCGTCGATCCTGTTTATCCTTGTGATCGCCACGCTGGTTACGTGGCGGCTTCGGATGGGCTCGATTTCTGTAAACTACATTTCATCTCCCAAAGTTGAAATTTTCTATTGGACCACGATTCTGTTCTCGAATACTTTGGGAACCGCGCTGGGCGATTGGGTCGCGGATTCGGGACCCGGTTATGAAGGCGGAGCGCTTATTTTTGCGGGCTGTATCGCCGTGGTTGCGCTGATTTACTTCTTTACCAAGGCGTCGCGGTCGGTGCTGTTCTGGGCTGCATTTGTGTTGACGCGGCCTCTGGGGGCAACCCTGGGCGATCTGCTGACCAAGCCCCATGCCAATGGCGGGCTGGCGTTGAGCCGTTATAGCTCCTCGGCAGCCATCGCCGCCTTCATGATCGTTTGCATTTTGGTCTTTCCACAGCGCGCGGGCAAACATCCGGGCGCAAAAACAGAAAAGTAGAGCCAGCGCGAAAGCGGTAGCCGCGAGCCCGCGGATTTGCGTCGTCTAGAAGCGCCCTCAACGGTTCCCACCACCCGGATTTCCCGGCCTGAATTCCCGGCCCCGGGGCTTCGCTGCCGCGTCGCCGCCGATGGTATACTCGCTTGTCGGGTGTCTCAAGAACACCGCCATTTCCATCGCCTTTGAGGTTCCTATGTCCGGCCATTCTAAATGGGCCACAATCAAGCACAAGAAGGGCGCGCTGGATGCCAAGCGCGGCAAGATCTTCACTCGCCTCCTCAAGGAAATTGCCGTCGCCGCAAAGGGTGGCGGCAATCCAGACACCAACGCCCGGCTGCGCACCGCTGTAGCCGCCGCCAAGGCCGAGAACATGCCGCAGGACAACATCAAGCGGGCAATTCAGCGCGGCACCGGTGAACTGGAAGGCGTCAGCTACGACGAGATTTCGTTCGAGGGTTACGGCCCGGGTGGGGTCGCGATCATTGTGGACGTTCTGACCGATAACCGCAATCGCGCGGTGAGCGAGATCCGCCATGCGTTCAGCAAAAACGGCGGGAATCTTGGTGAGACGGGCTCGGTGCGGTTCATGTTTTCAAAGAAGGGCCTGATCGCCGTCGAGAAGTCCGCGGCCACCGAAGAAAAGCTGATGGACATTGTGCTCGAGCACGGCGGCGAGGACCTGAAGGACGAGGGCGATACGTGGGAGATCATTACCGAGCCGGGATCGTATGAAACGGTTTCGAACGCGGTGAAGGCTGCGGGCATTCAAACCGTGATGAGCGAGGTGACGTTGGTCGCGTCGACCTATAGCAGGCTGGAAGGAACCACAGCCAACCAGATGGTGCGGCTGCTGGAGACCCTGGAAGATCTCGATGACGTGCAAAGCGTGCACTCGAACTTCGATATGGACGCCGAGCAGATGGAACACGCGGCCGGTTGACCGGGTGTCCGACAGCAAGAGACGAGGCCGCCCGGTTGTGGCGGTCTTTTTTTGGAAAAGACAGGAAAACAGAGAACAAGGGACTGAGGGAGCAAGGGAACAAGAAAGCAGTTCTGGGGGAAGGCTTGAGAACTTTCAATGGAATCGGTTGGGCTGTTTTGCCGCTGCTGCTCGCGGGGATGGGAGTGACGACTGCGGCTGCTCAGACGCCGGGCGGTTCTGCGGCAAGAAATGACGATGCGAACAATCCTGTGGCCGAAGTGCGGACCCATCGGGATTGGGAGTACGGCCCCTTTATTAATTGGGGAACGGGAGTGGGGAACCGTTCGGACTACAAGTTTCTGTCGGCCGGATTCGAGCTGGGCAAGGTGCTGACGCCCGTGGTGCACGCCGGAATCTTTAGCGGTCAATTTGAATTCGCGGGCAACATCATGCCTTTATGGCAGGCGTACACACCGCCTCCGCATACTGAGGAAATCACGTGTCTGCCCGCTTCAGGGCCGGCCTATACCTGCCCTTATCCCTACGGTGGCGGGACGTTTTACGGAGTCAGCCTTACCCCGGTGATCTTCCGGTGGAACTTCGCGACCAGCTCGCACCGGGTTCAACCATGGTTCCAGGCAGCGGGCGGATTGATTTACACCACGCACAAATTTCCGCCAAATTATTTGAGCTGTCCGGAGCCGGAGTGCAACCCGCCCATCGACGGCGGCACGAGTGTGTGGAATTTTGCGCCGCAGGGCGGAGGCGGAATTCACTATTTCCTACGTCCCAAAAGGTCGATTGATCTCGGCGTGAACGGAGTGCACATTTCCTCAGCCTCACTGGGCGACCGCAACCCGGGCATCAACGCCAGCATTCAGATTCAGGTTGGCTACACACTCTGGAGATAAAAAAGGCAGGGAACAGGGAACAGAAAGACCGGGGAGCAGAGCCGGTCTGTCTGGTGTGGAGCTGGGGCGGGAACAGCAAGGGAGCAAAGCAATAATGAGCAGTGCGCTCATCGAGTGCGTTCCCAATTTTTCAGAGGGGACTGACGCCGCCTGTGTGGAGGCGATTGTGGCCGCCATGCGGGTGGATGGCGTGCATCTACTCGATTGGTCGATGGACGCGGATCATAACCGCTCGGTGGTGACGGTGGCCGGGGAGCCATCCGCGGTTGTGGAAGCGGCGGTGCGCGCCGCGGGCAAAGCGGTGGAGACCATCGACCTGACCCGCCAGGAGGGCGTTCATCCGCGCATCGGCGCGGCAGACGTGATTCCGTTCGTGCCCGTGACGGGGATCAAACTGGAGCAATGCGTATTGCTGGCGCGGCAGGCGGGCCTCGAGATCTGGCGGCGGTTCGGGGTTCCCGTGTTCTTCTATGAAGCGGCGGCGATGCGGCCGGACCGGGTGAATCTAGAAGACGTGCGCCGCGGGCAATTTGAAGGGCTTAGAGACGCCGTGGAGAAGGAACCCTCGCGACGCCCTGACCTGGGAGGGCCGGGTCTGCATCCCACAGGGGGCGCCTGCGCCGTGGGGGCACGCAAGTTCCTGGTGGCATACAACATTTACTTTGACTCGGCGAACGTGGCGATTGCGCGTGCCATTGCGCGGGAGATTCGGGCTGCCGGCGGCGGCTTGAAGGGCGTGAAGGCAATGGGCGTCATGGCCCACGGGCGCGCCCAGCTCTCCATGAATATCACCGATTTCGAGGCTTCACCGGTCTCGCAGGTGTACCGCAAAGTGTCTGGTCTGGCTGCCCGGTACAAGGTTGGCCTTGCCGAGGGAGAGGTGATCGGCCTGATTCCTGAAGCGGCTTGTGAGCGGGAAAGCGAGTGGATGCGTCAATTAGTAGGGTTTGATGAAGAGACGAAGATCCTGGAGCGCCGCTTGAATCGCCCGCTGGCGTGGCCGGGAGACTAAGGACGCGTTCCTGCCGTTTGATGGTCTCCAGGGCCAATTCGCCGGTAGAATGGTGGTAGGGCGCCGGGCACTGTCAGGGTTTGAATCAGGCGCGAATCTCTCGGCAGTACGACTGACAGGAAGTTGTTAATAAACATGTTTTGTGGTTGGAGGAAGAATTTGTTCAAGTTTTTGATGAAGTGTTCGATGGCGTCTATGGTGGTTGCGGCAGGCAGTCTGGCCTTTGCGGCGCAATTGACCACGGATGCCCGCGGAGCTATTCCGCACGATGTTCAACAGCTGGTGGTGATCGACTACCACGCGATGCAAAACTCGCCCGCGGCGATGGATTTACGGAATCGCGTGATGCCGCCGGAGCTTAAGCAATTCGACGATGCATTGAGCCACTCGGGGCTGAACGAGAATCACGACGTGGATGAACTCGCCTTTGCGCTCTTTCGACCTTCGCCGGGAAGCGATGCGCTGCAAACCGTCGGTATCGCCGAGGGTCAGTTCGATACGCAGGCGATACTGGCAAATTTCCGCCGCCAGAAGGTGAAGGTGACCATGGTGCGGACCAACAGTGTGTACCCCATGGGGCGTACCGGTATGGTGCTTTGCTTTGTCGATCCCTCGACCATGATCTTTGGCGACAAGGACGCCGTAACCAAGGCGCTGGATGCACGCGACGGAATGGCTGCGAGCATGCTCACCAACGGCTCAATGATGAATGCCATGCAGAGTGTGGACACCTACCCGCTGTGGAGCATCCTGGACAACAAGGGCACCCAGACGATGATGAAGCAGCTTTTGGGCCAGGCTGGATCGATGACCGACTTCGACACCGTTCGCCAACGGCTGGACGCTTCCTGGTATTCCATGGACTTTCAGCATGGGGTGCGGTTTGATCTGACGATCGCGACCGGTGACACGTTCACGGCTGCCACCATTTCGTCGTTGATGTCAGCGGCGATGATGGTGCGCAAGATGAGCGCAACGGATGCCGAGAAGCAGGCTCTGAACAATACCGATATCGGCTCGAATGCTGGAAACCTGATCATCCACTTTGCGACGTCTAACGCAGACTTCGACAGCCTGCTGCAATCGCCGCTCTTCAAGAGCATGGTGCACTAGGATTGGCTGCGCACTATCCCCGGTCCCCAAAGGCGAGGGACCGGGGGCACCCTCATCGTTCGCGCTTTGCGCCCGCGAAACGAGGAGCTCCGGCCCCACGTTATGCAGGTTCCTTCCATTGCGCGACTGCGGCTGAAGATGATTGATGCCGGCTGCGGAGCGGGTCAGGCGGACTTCATCGCGGTCGGATCGTGGTCGGCGTTTTCGCAGGCGGCATCGGGCCGGTACGCGCAGGCGCGGTTGCGCCCGCTGCGCTTGGCCTCGTAGAGCGCCTGATCGGCGCAGTCAATGAGCGCGGCTGCGGGCTGCCCCAATTGCGGAACCAGCGTCGCAGAGCCCGCCGATATGGTGACGATGCCGGCAGGGTTGCCGGAGTGGGGGAGCTGACGGTTGCACACCATGGCGCGGATGTCCTGCACCAACTGGAAGGCGCCAGGCGCGGAAGTATTCGGAAGGATGACGGCGAATTCCTCGCCTCCGAAGCGAGCCACCAGATCGCCTGGCCTTAGGACCACATCTTGGATCGCATCGGTAATCTGCTTGAGACAATTGTCACCGCGCAAATGACCGTACGCGTCGTTGTATGCCTTGAAGAAGTCTGCATCGATGAGCAGCAGCGAAAGCGGTTTGCGTTCGCGCATGCCGCGCCGCCATTCGGTGGTGAGGCACTGGTCGAAGCGGCGGCGATTGGCGAGCCCGGTGAGGGCGTCGGTGATGGCCATCGTCTCAACAGCGTGGTAGGCCTCGGCAAGTTGTTGCTCGGCGAGCTTGCGCTGCGTAATCTCGCGCGCGTTGTTCAGGATTCCGGTGGGAACACCGGTGACAGGATCGCGGATGGTGCGCAACCTGGCTTCAATCCAGATATAGTTGCCGTCGCGCTTTCTGACGCGGCATTCGGCTAATGCATCGTCCTTGCCGGAACGTAACTCGAGGACTGTCTTCGCCATATTTGGCTGGTCATCAGGATGAACCAGCGTGAGGCTGTGCAGGTTTAACATCTCTGCGCCGCTCCATCCACCCCAATTTGCGCCGGCCGCTGAGACGAAGTTTTTGCGCCCTTCAAAATCAGCGATGATGATGACGTCGCGCGAATTTTCCATCACGAGTTTGTGCAGGGAGGCGATCTCCTGCAGCCTGCGTTCCGTCGAGCGCAGATTCTCAATCACGACGGACACGCTATAGAGCATGAACATGGCAGTCGCGACGAAGAGCTGCAGAATGACAGCCGGCTCGAGCCGGGAGAGTGACAAAGAGGCGGCAAAAGGACCTTCTCCGTGTACGGTAAACCAGCCTCCGACCGCGGCCACAAAGAGTGTGGCTGTAGCTGCCCATCCAAGGCCAAACCGAAGCAGGATCAGGATGAGCAGTGGATATAAAACAAAGGGCAGCGGCGCCCTTGCCTGGGAGAGAACGGCGAGAGTGACTGCAGCAATGGGAATGAGATAGGCCCAGTTCCTGCCGAAGCGAAAGGACTGCGGGATTCTGGTGCGGAATATGGCGACGCAGGCAGGAGTGACCACGCATGCGCCCAGGCTATCGGTCGCCACCCATTGGAAAAGCGACATCTGGAAGGATGCATGTTGCCAGAGTGTCATGATCGCCCCGTCGAGCAACCCTGTGATCAGCGGAGCGGCCAGGACTGCGAAGGCGAAAAAGCGGAGCAGGTATTTGCCCTGAGTGAAACGGGGAAGCTGCGCAGAACGCCGGCGCAGGAACAAAGCGCTCAGGAACGCCGCAAATACATCCAGGGGCGTGTCCACAAGATTGACCTGCCAGGGAGCATGAATCAAGGCGGTGCCGATGGCGTGGCCGAGCAGGCCTGCACAAAGGTAGGCTGGCCAGAGACGGCGCGGCGCCAGTAAGAGATAAGCGAGGAGGACACCGTTGGCGACCCAGATCAGGTTGCCTTCGTCCATGGCGCCTGCGAGGCCTGTCGCCAGCGTGACGCAAAGCATGCAGCACGCGAACCGCATCGCCAGGGCATGTGGCCGTAGCCATCGGACCAGGGGACGCCTTTGACGAGTTGCAGAGATTGTGCGCAACTCACCCTCCTTATGTCTTATCGGAGGGATTCTCGACAAGATCAGCCAGGCAGAAAGGATTTGTTGTTGATTTTTATGGCCTTGATAACGGTTGCGGATGCTCTTGCGGCGCGATCGGTCAGGCGGGCGGAGTCAGTTGAGGGTGGAAATCGGCTTTGCCGCCGGGCTCGAGAACGATCTCAAGCGTCCCCTGCTGCCGCTCTGCCAGCGCAGGGCCAGAAATCTGGACTGTCTGGCCGTTTGCCGCGGTGTACGACACCTTGAGCTGCCCACTGCCGCGGACCTGAAACCGGTAATGGAAGCTGGCGTCCGCGGCCAACGAGTCCGCGCCAAAGCTGGCGGCGGGATAGTCTACTTCGAGGAGTTGGATGGGCGCGCCGGTTTGGTTTTGGATGGTGGCGTCGATGTGGTAGGAGTGGCAAGCGGAAATGAGGAAAGCGGCGAGGAAAGTTGCCGCGTGGAACGGAGAGCAACAGCCGGCGCGGCGGCTCACTTGCCGGTCTCCTCGCCGGGCGGCGCGGGCTCTGATGGGCCGAGTTGTTTTGCCACCGCTTTTTCCACGCGGTCGAGCCGCTTGAGGAGTTCCGGCAAGCGCTGGAAAATTGTGACGGCGCGAAGCCAGATGCGGTTGTCGAAACCGGGTGATCCGGAGATCATCTTCCCGGGCGGCACATCGTGCGAAACCGCCGATTGCGCGGTAATGATAACGCCGTCGCCGACGGTGCAATGGCCGGCAACGCCCACCTGGCCGGCAAGAATCACATTGTTGCCGATGATTGAAGAGCCGGCCAGGCCGGTCTGCGCGCAGAGCAGCGTTTCATTGCCGACGCGCGAGCCGTGGCCCACTTG
>Ga0182024_10004785_pt1 | contig 30800 bp, 33 predicted proteins | sample P32metaG_FD_120480 | JGI IMG/M metagenome (GOLD analysis project Ga0182024, IMG submission 120480) | Permafrost microbial communities from Stordalen Mire, Sweden - P3-2 metaG (Illumina Assembly) | ecosystem: Environmental > Terrestrial > Soil > Wetlands > Permafrost | place: Sweden: Stordalen... | reverse complement strand
CGGATGGTCTGTGACATCCCGAATAGCGTTGTCGATGGGCTCACGGTTCACCCCGTTTCGGGGATGAAGGGCTGGGTGTGCTGAATGGCTCGGTACGCCCTCGTGCTTCAAGGGCCTAGGCAACGGTGGCTGCGTCTCGGAGAGTACTTTGCAAATCTGAGGCGCAGCCATTCGCGTATGAGCCGGATGCCCTATTGCGGGGCCGCCTGCGGGGTCGCTAGGCTCGTGCCCACCGAGAAGGCAGCCGCGACCTCGCGGGGGTCGATGCCCAGCTCCTGCGCCTTGCGTGCGGCGCCAGCCGCGATCATCCCCACGTCGGAACGTCTCGACGGTGCGGGCCCGACGAAGGTGCTCATCGATGTCGTTGTTGGGGTCCTGAAGTAGATGCCGGTGGTGGCGAGGTTGGCGTAACCCGCTCATCACGAAGCTGGCTGGACGGGGACCCCGGCCTGCGAGTTGGCGCTGTTGATGAACTTGCTCTTGGCCTCGGTGTATCCACCGCGGTCCTCTCGGAAGCGCGCGGCGAGCGCTCGCTTCAGCGCGACATAATCCGCAGCGAGCTTCCGATTAGCTCGGAGACTGTCCCGAAATCGCAGGCACCGATCCAGGTCCTCGCGCTCATCGACTAGGTGCAGGTGATGTGTGCGATGGGTGACCGTCGGATAACAAAGGAAACGACGGTGCACGAGGTTCACGTTGAATCGTGTGGGTAGCTGATAGCCAGCCCGTTGCATAACGGCGGCGGTATTCTCGTCAAGGTCGTCAACGAGTGAAATCATGTCGATCACGGCCTTGCCGGCAAGCCCGGGAACGGCGCTGGAGCCGATGTGGTGGATCCGCAGACCAGGCAGAAGCGGGGCCAGGCGTTCGCGCTCTGCGATGTAACAGGCCGGCCAGGAGGGGTCGTATTCGACGATCTCGATCGGCCCGTCACGGGCGCCGATACGCGTGGGCTCGTGAGCCGCTGCGCCACGCCGGTCCTGTGGTTGCACTCGCCGCCCCGCTCCCCGACGCGTGCCCGCTAGGCGCCCGTTGCTTGCGCGTGGGCGCGTCCGCCCGCTGCCTCGACGATCAGCCGAGCCGCATGCTCGGGCGCAAGCTTCTCGGTGTTGATCACGAGGTCGTAGTGGGTCGGCAGCTCGGCGCTGATGCCGTAGAAACGCTTTATATAGTCCCCCCGCGCGGCATCGGATCGCTTGACGGCCCGCGCGGCCTCCTTCTCGTCTACCCCGAGGGTTGCGGCAAGTCGCCGCTCGCGCGTCTGCGGCGGTGCTGTCAGAAGCACCCTGAGGACATCCTCCCGTCCGGCGAGCGCCAGAGATGCCGCGTGCGAGACGATCACCGCGCTCCCGCTGGCGGCAGTGTCCTCGATGATCGACCGGATCATTCCCCTCAGCTCGTCGCTTGCGGGTTGACCCTGGTTGACAATGTCCACGCCGGGAACGACATAGCCCGCCCCCAACCCGGTCGATCCAAATCCCTCGACCAGCTTTATTACGCGTGACTTTCGACGCTCGACGTCAGCGACGACCCCCTTATCGACCCCGGCCTCGACGGCCGCGCGCGTGACGATGTCCTCATCGATGAGGCGGAAGCCAAGCCAGCTCGCCACAAGCTGCGCTGCTTCCTGGGCGCCGGCGCCGTCTTGGCTTGAGATACACACGACCTTGTGCCCCACGCCGCAAGCGTATTCCCTTTGCTCGTTCGACGGGCGCAAGATCCACCTCGACCCGCCGCCGGCCGCGCACCTTGGCTTGATCTGCCCCCTGCGACCTCGGAGCGCATCGTCGAGATCGAGGCCGACGCCCGCCCGTCGGGGTCGAGCGCTTCGAGAGGTGGCGCCCAGACCTCGACGAGCTGCTCCCCGGACACGCCTCGTGCCACGCGGAGTGGCCTCCGCACCTGCTCTTCGTGAACGTTGTCGGCTGAGCTGTGTTCGGCGAGCTGACGCCCATTCGCACAACCAATGCGCATCAATGCAGACACTTCTGCATTGCGTCGCGTAAGCAGGCGTGTGCCGACCCTCAGGCGACGTGCTCGGAACTCGTCCCATGCGGCAGTGAGCGCGGCCCTCGCTGAGGCGCTCGCTCGGCCCGGAAGGCAGCAGCGAACCGGGCGGTGGCCCATGCCGTGAGACATAGGCCATCACCCAGGCTGCTGCTATCGGTCAACTTCGACTAGTAGCGAAAGCTCACCCGCCAGCTCGTAGGCGGTGCCGTCGTATCGATGCGCACCATCAAGTAGTGCCCGGCTGCGATGGGCGCCGTGTTCGTATTCGAGCAGGCCCTGGCCGCGGCCAGGACTTCGCAGGTCAGCACCACCGTCTGAACTCCGCCAGGAGTCTCGTCGATGACGCTCACGGTCGAGCTCTTTTTGGACGGCACTGTGGTTCCGGCTTCTGCCCAGAGGTTCGAGATCGAACCGCCGGCGGCAGGCACTGGGCCCTCCGTGAACCGGAAGTCACGTCCAGCTGCTGCGTATCAATGCCGGGACTTCCGCATTGCGCCAGGCAAGCAGTCGTCTCGCTGTCGTCGCGCGACGCGCTCGGACGTCACCGCCCGGCACTCTGGACGTTGACACTGACGCTCGCATCCATGAGAGGCTGTTTCGCAAAGCCGCCTGCGAAAACCTGGGCTGCGCTCGCTGTGACGGTCGCTGAGGGGCCTGGCAGCGCCGAGGTTGGGTAGGGCGCGTCTCGGGCGAGCGACGACTTGCCGCTTTTTCGATCCCACCCTTAGAAAGGCTCCAGTGAGCCCGCCGAGGGGAATCTTCACTGTTTACGAAACAGCCTCCGCAAAAAGCAGGCGCCCCCGCGTAGCCAGCAAGACGCCTGAGTTGGACGACGTGCCCTCGTCCGCGCTCCGAAGTGCCAGACGCTCGCTTCGCCATGGCTAGGAGAAGTCTCGCGAGCGCTACGCGAGACGCTCGCCGAAGGAAAGTAAGCGCCGCGGCTCTGCAATTGGCGATTCGCGAGACCAGCTTCCCTGAGCGGCGCTGCCTGCTTTAATGGCGACGCGCGCGTCGGCGCTACACCTGGGACACATGGATACCCCGTGGCGCGCCTCGGTGATATTGCCGGTCGCTCAGCGCGACGTCGCCGTGAGCGAGTCGGCTTTAGCGGTGGCTATTGCGTCTTGCGGGGTCAGCCAGTGGTTGTCAGTAGCGCACCGCCGTGCGCTGTCGAGAAACCGCTCGATTGCTGCCGATTGGGCGCGCGCGGGCCAAAGGATCGACCACTCCGCGAGGATTTGTAGACCGACGATCTCGCGGGCGACGATGCCTGGTTGGGCCTGGGCGAGGTGAAAGGCGAACGAGGCGGGGATCAGGCCGATCTCGCGTGCCCCGAGGAGGCGTGCGAGCATCGCGTGGACAGGCGGGTTGGGGAAGGCTGTAACACGAGGCTGGAAGCCCACCCGTTCGAAGCCCTCCATGATGCGGTCGTAGTAGGACGGAGCGAGCTCGCGGGGGAACAGAAGGAGCGTCTCGTGCTCCAGGTCGGCGAGCGAGATGGAGCTCGCGTTGGCGAGGCGGTGGCGTTCGCTGAGCACCGCCTCGAGCCGCTCGACGCGAAGGACTTCGGTGCGGATGCCCATCATCGGCTCGGGGTGCAGGGCGACCCCGACGTCGAGCTCCCCGGCTAGTACGCGGCCGGGGATCTCGGCGCTGAACAGCTCGCTCGCGATGACCGTCATGTTCGGGTTGTCCTCCTCGACGGCCGCGAGCATCGCCCCGAGAGTCTCGAAGCTGGCCGGCGGGGGGTAGCCGAGGCGCACCGTTCCGGTGATTCCAGCGCCGGCTAGGCGGGTGCGCTCGGCTGCACGCTCGATCGCGGCGAGCGCGAGCGGTGCCTCCTCGAGGAGCGCCCGACCGGCAGTCGTGAGCTTGACCTCGCGGCTGCTGCGGACGAACAGTTCTGTGCTGAGCGTGCGCTCGAGCTTCTGGATCTGGTTGCTCAGCGACGGCTGGGAGATGTAGAGGCGCGCGGCGGCACGACCGAAGTGCAGCTCGTCCGCGACGGCCAGGAAATAGCGAAGCAGGCGTGGTTCAAGGTCGATAGTCGAAGGCTATCGCTGGGGCAGGGCACAGGTCTTGGACAGCGGCGAAGTTCGACTCTAGGTTCTGCCCACAGCGCAACAATCTAGGAGAGGAGCACACGATGGCAAGCGGCACAGCAGTCGGATCGAACATAGAGATCGTTCGCGAGTACACCGAGCGAGTGTTCAACGCGCACAACCCCGAGCTGGCGTCTGAGTACGTCACCCCGGACGTCAAGTGGCACGGCGGCACGCTCGGCACAGTTGAAGGCGCTGAGAATCTCGTCGGCCTGTTGCAGGGTTTCATCGGCGCGTTGCCGGACCTGAACGCACAGGAGCAGGACATCGTCGCCACTGAGGACACGGTCGCGGTCCGATTCGTCGTCGAGGCGACCCATCAGGGCGACCTACTCGGGATCGCACCCACGGGCCGCCGAGTGCGCTGGGACGCAGTCGACGTCTACCGGCTAAGGGATGGAAAGATCACTGAGGAGTGGGCGGCCGACGACCTGACCGCGATCCTGCACCAGGTCGGCGCCTACACACCGCCGTGGCTCTCCTAGCCCCGGCCCGACAACGGATCAGGGAGACAAGAACATGAGGATCGTCGTGTTTGGCAAAGGCAACGTTGGCGGCGGGCTCGCAGACCTGTGGGAGCGCGCCGGTCATCAGGTGACGCGTCTTGGCCGCGACGGCGGCGACGTCGCAGACGCCGACGTGGTGCTGGTCGCGGTCCCGGGCGGCTCAATCACCGAGGCGCTCGGCACGCTTACCGGAGTCGAGGGCAAGACGGTGATCGACGCGACCAATCTCATAGGTGTGGACGCGCCCGAGGGATTCGCTTCCAACGCCGAGTTCGTGAAGTCCAAGACCAACGGGCCGACGGCGAAGTCGTTCAACGTCAACTTCGCCTCACTGTATAGCCGTCTCGGTGACGGACGGGTCAGGCCGAGCAACCTTTGGTGCGGCGACGAGGAGGCGCGCGAGGTTGTCGAGCAGCTCAACCGCGACGCGGGATACGACCCCGTGTACACCGGGCCGCTCCAGAGCGCCGCCCGCCAGGAGTCGATCATCGACGTGATCTTCGCGATCGCCGACGGGCTCGGTCCATACGTGTACCGGTTCGCGCCGATCGAGCAGCTGTGAACGGAGGAGCGATGAACGTCGATGGGTTGCATCACGTCACGGCGATCACCGCCGATATCGATACGAATCTCGCGTTCTACGGGCAGCTGCTGGGACTGCGCCTGGTGTGGCAAGGCGTGAACGCCGACGACCCCGACATGCGGCACATCGCCTATGGCGATGAGCAGGGCAGGCCGGGCAGCCTGGTGACGTTCTTCGACATGCCCGGGGTGATGCGCGGCCGTCCGGGCGCCGGCATGGTCCACCGGTTGTTTTTCCGGGTGGCCAGCGAGGAAGCCATTGACTTCTGGGAGAGCCGCATGGATGGCGCCGGCGTTCCGAGCGACCGGCTCGCCGATCGCCTGGCGTTCTCGGACCCGGAGGGGTTGGGTCTGGAGCTGGTGATCGATGACGGCGAGGATGAGCCGCTCCTCGCTGACGCGCCAGACGTCGATGAGCAGGTCGCGATTCGCGGCATTCACGCGGTCGGTGCATACAGCGCAGATCCGTCACGCAGCGCGCCGGTGCTCGGCGAGGTGCTCGGAATGGAGCCCGACGACGGCGGGCGCTGGCTGGCGTCGGGCGAGCGCCGCCACGGCCTGGTCGTCTACGACACGGCACCGGCGGAGCGAGGTATCACAGGCGCGGGCACGGTGCACCACGCCGCATTCACCATTCGCGACGGCGAACAGGACGCCTGGCAGTCGCACCTCGCGGCGGCCGGGCTTCGGCCGACACCCGTTCTGGACCGCAAGATGGCGAGGTCCGTGTACTTCCGCGACCCCAGCGGCGTTCTGCTGGAGGTCGCCACCGATCAGCCGGGCTTCGTATTCGAGCCCCCGAAGCAGCTCGGCGAATCACTGGTGCTGATCGGCGACCTCGAGCACCGCCGCGCCGAGCTCGAACGGCGTTTCCCCCTACTGCCCAACCCGTGGACAAAAACGCCGTCGGCTGAAAGGTGGTACTCACGAAGCGACGAAGCGTGCGGCCGATGATGCTCGCAGGTTGGGTCACATGAGCAGAACGTACTGTTCCGAGGTATCGTCACTCGCCCCGACTCCCAGGGCCCAATCTGAATCGGATGATTTGTCCGATGTCAGGACTGACCGGACTCCGCCCCAAGTCAAGGTCCTACTGATCACCGAAAGGGTGGATGGTTTCGTCCTCCAGCGACTCACCGATCGCTGCGAGCATGTCGGCGACACACAGCACGACACGCTGGACGAAGCAATGAGCTACGCCTACGCCGAATACGACGCGATCTCCGACTGGCGATTCTGTCCTGATGACGTGGATCCACTGGAGTACATCCAGGCGCGATCCGCTCGTTGATGGACGGCCGGGCGATAGCCACATCGCGCGAGAAGCAGCTGACCCTGCTTGCAGCCGTGCTCGGTACGAGCGTCGTGTTCCTCGACGCGAGCGTGACCGGCGTTGCGCTACCCGCTATTCGCGCGGACCTCGGTGGCGGCCTGGCGGGCCAGCAGTGGGTGACGAACGCCTACCTGCTGGCGCTCGGGTCGCTGTTGTTGATCGGCGGCTCGCTTGGAGATATATTCGGTGAGAAGCGGGTGTTCTTGGTTGGCGTCGCCGGATTCGGCGTCACTTCGGCGCTCTGCGCGATCGCCTCCTCGATTCCCGAGCTATGCGTGTTTCGCGCGACGCAGGGGGCGTGCGCGGCGCTGGTGACGCCCACCGCCTTAGCGGTGATCATCCACGTGTTTCCCGAAGACGAGCGGGCCAGGGCGATTGGGACATGGACCGCGGCGAGCTCGATCGTCGGCGTTATCGGGCCGTTCATCGGGGGAGTGTTGATCGCCGCCGGCTCCTGGCGCCTGATCTTTCTGCTCAATGCGCCGCTCGTACTCGTGACCGTGACGCTGATCGCTCGTGGCGTGCCTGCGGACGCGAGCGCTGGCACCGCCGGGCGTCTGGACTTCGCTGGCGCCCTGTTGGCGGCGATCGCGCTGTCGGGTTCGGTGTTCGCTGTGACCGAGGAGCCGACGCACGGATGGAGCACACTGGTGATCGGCTCGCTTGCGGCAGGGATCCTGGCAGCCATGGCGTTTATCGCGCACGAGGCGCGAGCTCGGGCGCCGATGCTCCCACTGAGCCTGTTTCGCGAGCGCAACTTCACGATCGGGAACCTGACGACATTGACCGCCTACCTCGGGCTGGGGGGTGTGATCTTCCTGCTGCCCGTGTTTCTGCAGGAGGTCAGCGGCTACAGCCCCGTTCAGGCAGGGCTCGCGCTTCTGCCGGTCACGACGCTCTTGATCGTGCTCTCCCGCCGCTTCGGCGCACTCGCCGACCGGATCGGGTCGCGGGTGCTGATCAGCCTCGGGGCCCTGGTCGCCGGCTGCGGCCTTCTGCTCTTGGTGCGTGTCGATCAGCGCGCCGATTACCTCAGCGAGGTCCTGCCGGCGCTGCTCGTGTTCGGGGTGGGACTGGCGATGCTTGTCGCGCCATTGACCGCCACGGTCCTCGGGGCGGTGCAGGAGGATCACGCCGGCGTCGCCGCCGCGGTGAATACGACGCTCTCACGCGTCGCGCAGCTCTTCGCGGTCGCTGTGCTCGGAGCCGTCGTCTCGCTTGCGTTCGCTGGTCGCGTTGACGCGACGCTGGGACGGACCGCGCTCGGTCCCGGCGGCCGGGCAGCGATCAGCCGCGCCAAGCGACAGCCTCTCGGCTCACCCAGCCTGGCTGGAGTGACCCCCGGCGAGCGGGTTCTCCTGCGGGCGACCTTCGAGGACGCGTCCGTCCACGCCTTCCGTGTTGCGGACGCAATCGCGGCCGTGCTCGTCGCCGCCGGAGGTCTGATTGCGTTCGCCGGGATCCGTAATCCCCGCCGCAGGGTGGCCGCCGAGCTGTGTCCAGCCGGGGCGCTCTGCGGGGCCAGCCAAGAACTCATCAGCACCGGCCAGTCTCGGATCTCCAACCGGGGTCGCCTCGACGGCGCCGTCGAGGCGGCGTAGCGGCAGGCGATCCGGTGAGCGATACGCGGCAGGTGATCTTCCGCTAGTGGGCCACCGCCTGGCCACGTGAGTGCTTCGCCTGCATAGCGAGCGCGGCGGCGGACACCGTCCACACTGCTGGATCGGACGGTGGCACGACGACCAACAGCAGTCCGCGCGTCCGCGCCCCCGCCTACTGCTTTCGCCATGGCGAAGCAGGCGTCTCGCGAGCGCCCGGCGAGACGCCCCCAGCTCGTCCGTAGGGGGCGTCTCCTCGGCTGAAGCGCAGACGCTCGCTTTAGCTCCCAAGGCAGCGGTCCGGGATACTGGCCGGGCGATGTCGGAGGAGTCCACGACGCCCGATCTGGTGAGGCTTGCGCGGCAGGCCTACGAAGCCGCGAGTCGCGGTGACCTTGACGCGGTGATGAGCTTGTATGCCGCCGACGCCGCGTATGACCTCTCCGACCTTGGGTTGGAGACCTTCGAGGGCGCGGAGGCGATCAGGGGCTTCAACGAAGACTGGTTTCGCAGCTGGGAGGAATATCGGTTCGAGGTCGAGGAGCTTCTCGATTTCGGGCACGGTGTCGTGCTCAGCGTCATTCGGGAGGGCGGTCGCTTGGTCGGCGGCGATGGTCGCGTCGAGCACAAGGTGGCGCACCTCGCCACATTTGCGAACGGCAAGATCGAGTGGCAAAAGGCCTACTTTGACGTCGACGCCGCCCGCGCAGCCGCCGAATGGCTCGCCGAGGAACGGGGGTAGGCGGTGTCTGAGAACCTGGACCTCGTGCGCTCGATCTACGCGGATTGGGGGCGTGGCGATTTCAGCTCAGTCGACTGGGCACACCCTGAGATCGAGTACGTGCTCGTCGGCGTGCTAGCGGGGGGAGCCTGGGTCGGGGTTCAAGGGATGAAGGAGGGGTTCCTCGACTGGGTTCGTGTGTGGCGGGACTGGACCGTCACGGCGGAGGATTACAGGGAGCTGGATGCTGAGCGCGTCCTCGTGCTCTACCGCGACTCGGGACGAATGAAGGAAAGCGGGCCGGAGGGCGCGCGAGTTGAGAACAAGGGTGCAAGCCTGTTCCACCTGCGAGACCAGCTGGTCACGAGGATCATCCAGTACTACTACCGCGACCGCGCCTTTGCTGATCTCGGCCTGGCGCTGGAGGAGCCCCATGACCCTCGCTGAGAAGCTCGCACTCGCGCAACGCTCATATGCCGCGTTCGGCAGGCTGGATAGCGAGGCGCTGATCCCGCTTTACCACACTGAATGCGAATGGCGCGTGGGGTCGATGGGCGCAGCCTCCGGAAGCGTTTCGCGGCCATAGCGGGCTTCGTGAGCTCGTCACCGCGATCTCAGAGGGCGTGGATAGCTACGTACCAGAGATCGTCGAGGCACGGGTGACACGCGAGGAAGCTCTGCTTGTCGCCGTCGTGGCCCGCTCTCTAGCCAGCTACACGAAAATAGACTTTACGTTCAAGGCCTGGCAGGAGATCGAATTCCGCGACGGCCTCATCCTTAGCATCGCGCAGTTCGACAGGCCGCCTCCAGGGTGGGAAGACGCCACACCGCTGGACCTCGGCCTCACAGCGGACACCGGCACCTGACCGCTACTCCTCCAGACCCACGACTTTGAGCGCTCCGGCGCGGTCCGAGGACTCGACGACTCGAGATATCAGGCCGTCACGCAGTGTGACCATGGCGAAGATGGTGGAGCGGCCCCAGATGCCGCTCGCCGCGCCTCTCATCTCCACCTCCCACTCGGCGAGAACCTGAGCGCGGCCCAGATCGGTGATCTCGCGCAGCGACAGCGAGTAGTCCTCCCATGCCTCCATGACCTGTCCGGCGAATCGAGCGACGTTAACCTTGCCCTCGTACACCTCTCCGATCCGGGTGGTCCAGGTGGCGTCCGGGTGCAGGAAATCGAGCGCCGCGCGGCTACCCAGATCGTACTCACCGCGCTGAAGCTTGGCTGCTTGCGATCGCCGATCACTTTGGTGGTCGCTGACGTTTGCCATGAGCTGGCGCACGAACCGCGAGACGATCTCCACGTTCCCCTGGGACATCGCCTATCCCCGTTCCTCGGCGAGGCGTTCGGCGGCGGTACTGGCCTGGTCGAGGTCGAGGTAGTTCTTCGCGTGAGCGATCCGCCCGTCCCTCCAGGTCGCAACGAACCCGTAGCGTCTTTCGAGGACGCTGCTGCTCCCGTGGGGCCTGGCGCGCTCGACCATCACGGCGAAGGTCACGCCGCCTCCGACCGCGCGGGCCTCCTCGATGGTGGTCTGGAAGTCGTCAAACGCGCCGGTGTACTCTTCCACGACCTTGCGTATCGCCCCGCGGCTTGTGGGTGGGCTCATCTCAAATACGCCCATCCTGATCTGAGACAACTCCCAGACCGCGTCCTGTGCCCACACAGCGAGGAAGGTATCGAAGTCGCGGCGGTTGAAGGCCTCGACGCCCCCACGCAGCGTCTCGAGCGGGTCGGGCGTCGTGGGCTCCTCGGGCATCGCGCAGGCAAGTATCTCGACTGCTGCTTTGCGAAGCCGAGCGAGCGTCCACGTCGGGCGCGAGCAGACGCTCGCCCAGGACGAGCTCCGAGCGTGTCGACCGGCGATTGACTCGCGCCTGCTTCCGGCCCGGGAGCGGAAGCTTGCTTGAACGCCACGTCCGTTGTCGAGCTCGAACGCGGCACGGATTAGTAGGTATGAGCTCCCCATCGGCCGCCCGCGCTCTTGATGGTCGAGCGTTTTGGGGCATCTGGGAGCACCTGAGGTCCCGAAAACCGCTTAGCCAGAGAGGGCCGGTTGGGAGTAGCGTGCGGCAACAATGAACTGGGATCTGCGACACCGGAAGTCATCGCGGGCGATCCGGCTGCTGCTGGCCGTTTTGATCACCGTCGTCGTCGTTCTCCTCTGCGCCACGGGACGTTGGTGGGGCCTGGTGTTCGTCGTCCCCCTGGTCCTTGATTTGTACCTGCTCCGCCGCATTTTGGCGGCCGGCTCGGACCGGTAGCGCGGCGCCGCTGGCTGAAGTCCCGATGACGCACGCAACCGGAGGCTTGTGCGCACCCCCGGCGTCGCCCTGAGTGTCGCTCCGCCATGCGAACACTGGAGTTGATCGAGCGCCCCGGCCGATACACTGCCCGCACTTGCCACACGTCCTGATTGAGATCCGCCGGGAGTGCCCGGCCGAGGAGGAGGTGGCGCTGATGCAGGCCGTTCACGAGGCGCTTCAGCAGGCCTTCCGGATCCCGGCCAAGGACCGTCACGTGAGGTTGATCGTGCACGAGCCCCACCGGTTCCCGGTTCCTCCCGAACTGGCCGTGCCCGAGCGCTTCGTCCAGGTGAGCATCGATGCATTCGCCGGCCGCTCGATTCATGCTAAGCGGGCGCTGTATAGGGAGATCGTGCAACGCCTGGGGGCGCTCGGTATCGCGTCCGATCACATCTCGGTCCTCCTGCGCGAGAGCCCTCGCGAGAACTGGGGCATCCGCGGCGGGCAGGCCGCCTCGGACGTCGACCTCGGCTTCGAGGTGGAGGTCTGAGCTATAGGAGCCGACGATCTCGTCGAGTCGGCTAACGGGACATCTGCTTCGATCTCCGCACGGGCCTCGAGTCCTAGGTGCGGACGGACCCGCTTCGCGCCGAAAGGGAGGACGATCGCTTTCGCGGCGAAGGAGGGGCCTGGTCCAAAGTCGCCGAGACGATCGGAATGGACGAATTGCACTCGTCGGGCCAGCCCCTCGGCTGGCTTCTGCTTTCGAGCCAAGCGGCAGTCTCTAACTGTACCTTCGATCGGACCTAACGGCGCAAATCGTCTGCCTCGTGGGCCGCTATTTTCAATTGGCAGTCGTGCCAATTGCGACGATTACTTGCCGCAATTTGCGACGATCCAGAGCGTCAGGTAGTGACGACACGAAGGGCCCAAAAACCCAGTATTCATGGTGATTCCGCCCAAAAATTCACCTCCAAAACGCGGCCATGGTATGGGAGCGGTCTCGGGTTCGAGTCCGGAGCTGGGCTCTCGCAAAGCCTCGCGGTCGGAAGCCCGGTTTGGGGGCTTCAATCAAGGTTCTCGAGAATCTCGTTCGCGCGGGACCACTGACTGGGCGCGACGACAAGGTAGATGTCGCCGCTCCCACGCCGATCCAACGGATGATCGGCAACGCATGCCGCGTCGACCCCGAGCGCTCGCGACTGGTCGCGCCACGCCACCGCGGTGCTCTGATCGTCGAACGTGCTGACGGTCTCCCACCCCTCAAAGCGGGGGTCGTCGATCGCCACCGGCGGGTCTTTGGCTGCACCGCGAATTCGTCGGGGGAGTCGCATACCTAGCCCGTGAGCCCGGCCACTCCATTGTCAAAGGGCGAGGCCACGTAGATGCTCGCTCCCCCCGGGGAGAGCGCGAGGGCGGTCGGGCCACTCAGCGGGTCCATCGTCGTCGGGCTCTCGCTGGCCGGCGTGAGGGCTCCGTCGGTGGGGTTGCGCAGCAGCTCCACCAGGCTGTTGCCGCCCTCGCTGATCACGTACACGGCGCGGCCGTCCGGCCCGATAGCCAGTACTGCCGCGCCACGCAGGAAGGGAAGTCCCACCGGGCAGCTCGCGTCGGGCGTCGCCTGCAGGCAGTTGGGCGGACGCGCAGTGAGCCGCCCGCTCTTGGGATTGCGCCCCAGCACGACCACCGCGCCGGGATCGAACGCGGCCACGTACAGCTCGCGGCCGTCGGGGCTGAGAGCGATCGAGCGGGCGCCCGCGAGCTGGGCCACCGACACGGCGCAGGGCGCGTCGCCCTCGCCGCGCGTGCCGGAGGAGATGCATCCGCCGCGACGGTACAGAGGGGTCAGGGCTCCCGTTGAGCTATTGCGCCGGAATCCCCTGATCGCGCCGCTCAGCTCCGAGGCGACATACACGAAACGGCCGTCCTGGGAGATCGTGATCGCGTTTGCGCCCTCGAGGCCGGCGAGGGCACGACAGCCGCTCCCGGGCAGGCTCTGAAGGCAGCCGTGCGTTCCGGGGAGCGGCCTCAGAGCGCCGCTTCGGGGGTCGCGCTGCAGGGTTACGGCCGAGTCCGTGCCGGGCTCGAGCCCGTAGGAGACGGCATACAGGTAGTGCCCATCGGGGCTGATGGCCAGGGCCGCGACTCCGTTCAGCGCCCGGAGGTGAGCTCCGCATCGGGGCTGCGGCGTGCCTTCGAGCGGTGAGCCGGCGATGCAGCCGAAATACCCGCCGCGGACACGTTGCGCCAGCGGCACGAGCACGCCGTGGCGTCCGCGGACGAACGCGCTCACCGTCGCCGTGTTGGCCGCACCCACGTACACGAAGCGACCGTCAGGGCTGACGGCGAGCGCGTCAGCGCCGCTCAGTGCACCGTCCTTCGCGTCGCACGGGCTGCTCGGGGTGGAGCCGATGCACGCGCGCGTGGACGGCGACAGCGGTGGGTACAGCACTCCGGTGGCGCGGTCGCGGGTAAGGGCGACGACGGCGCCTTCGCCGGCCACGTACACGCTCTTGGCGTCAGGACTGACGGCGACGGCCTGGGCCCCGGCCAGCCCGGCCGCGATGCCGGGGCAGACCTGATCGGTGGCCGGCTCGTCGAGCGGGTCGCGCAGACAGCCGCCTGCACCGGGCACAGCGCTCGGCGAGCCGTAGACGACTAGCGCCGCCGCCCCGCCGGGCCCGAGCAGCCACGGGGCGCCCGCGAGCAGAACGAGCAGCATGAGCAACCGGGCACGCACCTCTCCACCGTTACATATCGTTACCGCGTGCGCACCGACTGCATCCGCAACGGCCTGCTCGCGGCGGTTCTTGCCGTGTCCGCCGCGCAGCTCCTCTCAGCGTCTCCAGCCGCCGCCCAGGAAGCGGCCAACCCTTGCCAGCGGGCGCCGCCTCCGGGCGAAAGCCAGATCGCTGTGCTCAGCGACGGCGTCGAGCGTATGGCGACCCTGGACGTGCCGCCGGCCGCCGCCGGCCAGCGCCTGCCGCTGCTCGTCGGCCTCCACGGCGCCGGAGGCAAGTTCTTTCAGTCCTATTCGGGCTTTTCGGTGCTGGCCTACTCCGAGGGCTTCATCGCGGTCTACCCGGACCCGCTCGAGGAAGCGGACGGGCACACCTTCTGGAACATCGATGAGGCGCCCGCGGGTCCCGACGACGTGCAGTTCATCTCCGACCTGCTCGACTACCTGGAGAGCAACCTCTGCGTGAACACCAGCCGCGTATATGCAGCGGGGGTGTCGAACGGCGGGGGCATGGCCGCACTGCTGGCGTGCCGGCTCAGCGCCCGCTTCGCGGCGTTCGCCTCGATCGCCGGCGGGTACTCGAGCCTGCCGCCGTGCCAGCCTGCGAACCCGGTGTCGGTGATCGAGGTGCACGGAACGGCCGACGGCGTTGTCCCCTACAACGGCTCCCCGCCCGCCCGGGCGGGCGCGGTGCGGCCGTGGCTCGATGCCTGGCGCGGTCGCGACGGCTGCCACGGCCATGCGGTGGTCAGCCGCATCGCGCCGCGGGTCGAGCGCTACGACTGGACCCGCTGCGCGCACGGCACGGCAGTCGAGCACATCGAGATCTTCGGCGGCGGCCACCAGCTGCCGGGAGGACTGCCGCCCGATGCCGGGCAGACGAGCACCGTCTCGGCTCCCTGGCTCGCGTGGAGCTTCCTGCGCCAACACAGTCAGGCCGCGCCCTGAGGCGCGCTGGGGTGTCGCTCAAGTAGGTTCCGGTGATGCTCCGCAAGCCCCTCATGCTGGCCCCGCTGCTGCTCGCGGCGCTTGCACTGCTTCTCATCGCCTCCGATCAGGGCGTCAGCCGTGCCTCGGCCGCGACGCCCGTCAACGGCGGGCCGGGCGTTCAGGTCACGATGCCGCCCGTCGGCCTGTCGATCGAGTACCCGCTGCTGGCACAGGATCTCGGCACCGGCGCGTGCCCTCCCCCCGCGCTCGTTGCCCAGCTGCTTCAGCTGGGATCCCCCCCGCTGGCCCTGGCCGGGGCAAGCCAGGACATGACGTCGCCCAGCGGAGCGCCTGCGGGCCCCGGCCCCTCCTGGGCGGGGGCCACCCTGTACTCGCTGCCCGCCGCCTTCTGGAGTCAGCTGCACTGCCTGTTGAGTGCCGCCAAGGACCCCCTCACCGCCGGCCTCAATCTGAAGACCGGTCAGCTTGCCTGGGCAACGCAGATGGTCGCCAGCGCCGAAAGCGCCGCCACCAACGGCTTGAGCTTCTCCCTGGGGAACGAGCCGGACCTCTATGAACTGCCCAACTACGCGGACCTCGGCAACAAACTGAGCAATCAGGAAGATCTCGCAGCAATAAGGCTCTATCTGCAACTGGCGACCGTCCTGCGACCGGCGATCGGCAGCTTCGCTGTGCTCGGGCCGGAACTGGCTGCCGCCAAGCACTGGGAGAGCCAGCTTCCAGGCGTCATCGCGCAGCTCCACGAGCAGACGGTGGGGGTCCACCTGTACCCGTTCAGTGCCTGCAAAGATCCGCGCGCAGCCACAATCCGGAACCTGCTCTCGGCGGGCGCCGGTGAATCACCCCGCAGCCTCGCGTGGGTCGTCGCCGATGCAGGCGCGGCGGGCGTGCCGGCGATCATCTCCGAGGCCAACTCCGTTTCCTGCGGTGGCATGGCGGGGGTGTCGAACAGCCCAGCCTCTGCAGTTTGGGCTGTGCGCTTCGTTCTCAGCGCGTTGAAGACCGGCTTTCGGGAGGTGCGCTTCCACCTGAGCGGTGGCTCGTATGACCCATTCGTCGTCGAGGGCGAAGAGATCGTCAATCGGCCGCTCGAGAGCGCGTTGGTCGCGCTCAACCAATGGCTACCGGTTGGCTCGTCGCTGCGGACGGCCAGCGCTGCAAAAGGGCTTGTCACCACCGCTGTGAGCGGTGACCCAGGCGGTCCCGGAGTCATTCTCGACAACGAGCAGGCACGAGCGCGAACCGTGAAGCTCTCAGCCGCGCACTCGCTGGCGATAGCGGTGCTGACCGCCACGCGAACGGGACTGCTGAAGGCGACGCTGCCGGCACGTCACGGCCGCGTAAAGCTCCGCGTGGCCGGCAACAGCATCGTCGCCGTCATGTCCTGATCAATTCGGAAGAGGACCTGGCCCGGTGGTTGCCAAGCGGGTTTTTAGCCCCAACGGCGCGGGTTCGACTCCCGCCAGGTCCATCCACTTCGACCCTGGCTCGGGCCTCGGCTCCAACTCCGGCCGAGGCCTCGACCCAACCTCGGATCAGGCCTCAACCTTGCTGAAGTCAGGCGCCTCATAGGCCGCTCCGGGAACGGCGCCCAGCGCGAGGATCCGCACGCCCTCGGAGCCGGGAAAGATGCGCCTCGGCACGCCCGGGCCGACCCTCGCCATCGTCTCGGTGTCGAGCGGGAACCGCTCTCCCTCGATCTCGATCTCGGCGCTCCCGCGCAGCACGATGTAGACCTCCTCCTGCCCATCCTCGCTGTGGCTGTGCTCGGGGTATTTGTCGAAGTTCGGAGGGAATTCCTCGATCTGCATGCCGAAGGACTCAACCCCGAGTGAGGCCCGTGCCAGGCGCATCCCACCGCCGAACTTCGTCTCCATCTCATCGATCTTGATCACGCTGTAGCCGGGCATCGCCATCTCCTCCTCGGGGTTTGCGGCGAGTCTATACCCGGCCCGCGGGCCGCCGACCGCTGGGCGGGGGACCAGTAGGCTTCCTACGGGCTACCGAAAGAGGCGATCAATGGCCGGCGACAGCGTCAAGTTCCTCCTCTCAGAGAGCGACATACCCACCCACTGGGTGAACCTGCTCTCAGAACTCCCCGGTGAGCCGCTGCCGCCGCTCAATCCCCAGACGCTCGAGCCCGCCGGGCCGCCCGATCTCACGCCCATCTTCCCCATGGGGCTGATCGAACAGGAGGTCTCGCCCGCGCCGGAGATCGCGATCCCCGAGCCGGTGCTCGATGCCTACAGGCTGTGGCGTCCCACGCCGCTCTACCGGGCCCGCCGCCTCGAGCGCGAGCTCGATACCCCGGCGCACATCTACTACAAGTACGAGGGCGTCTCCCCGGCCGGTTCGCACAAGCCGAACACGGCCGTACCCCAGGCCTACGAGAACGCGCTGGCGGGCATCAGGCGCCTCTCGACCGAGACCGGAGCAGGACAGTGGGGCTCGGCGCTCGCCTTCGCCTGCACCCTGTTCGGTCTCGAGTGCGAGGTGTTCATGGTGGGCTCCTCCTATGACCAGAAGCCCTACCGCCGCTCGATGATGCAGACCTGGGGCGCCACCGTCCACCGCTCGCCCAGCACGCTCACCGAGTCGGGCAAGGCCCAGCAGGCACACCCCACCGGATCGCTCGGCATCGCCATCTCCGAGGCGGTCGAGGTGGCCGCCCAGCGCGAGGACACCAACTACGCGCTCGGCTCGGTGCTCAACCACGTCCTGCTCCACCAGACGGTCATCGGCCAGGAGGCCATCGCGCAGATGGAGATGGCCGGCGAGCAGCCCGACGTGGTCATCGCCTGCGTCGGCGGGGGCTCGAACTTCGGCGGCCTCGCCTTCCCGTTCGTGCGCGGGGTCCTGCGCGGTGAGACCCAGACGCGCTTCGTGGCCGCCGAGCCGTCGGCCTGCCCCACGCTCACACGCGGTGCCTACCGCTATGACTACGGCGACACCCTCGGCCTGACCCCGCTCATGCCCATGTACACACTGGGCCACGACTTCGTGCCCGCGCCTGTGCACGCCGGCGGGCTTCGCTACCACGGCGACTCACCGATGGTCTGCGCGCTTGTCAAGGCCGGGCTCGTCGAGGCGCGCGCCTACCGCCAGAACGAGACCTTCGCGGCCGCCGTGCGCTTCGCCCGCAGTGAGGGCATCATCCCCGCGCCCGAGCCCGCCCACGCGATCCGGGCGGTGATCGAGGAGGCCGAGGCCGCTCGCAACGCGGACGAGCCGCGCGTGATCCTGTTCGGCCTCTGCGGCCACGGCCACTTCGACCTGTCGGCCTACGACGCCTTCCTCGCGGGTGACCTCGAGGACCCCGAGTTCTCCGAGGCGGACATGGACGAGGCCCTCGCGAGCCTTCCGCAGACGCCGTCCATAGCCTAGGCTGGCTGAGGGATGTCACTCGAACACGTTGATGTGCTGATCGTCGGAGCGGGGCTGTCGGGAATCGGCGCCGGCTATCACCTGCAGGCGAACTGCCCGGGCAAGACCTACGCGATCCTCGAGGGGCGCGACTCCATCGGCGGCACCTGGGACCTGTTCCGCTACCCGGGCATCCGCTCTGACTCGGACATGTACACGCTCGGATACGCCTTCAAGCCGTGGGAGGCGGCCAAGTCGATCGCCGACGGGCCGTCGATCCTCGACTACGTCCGTCAGACGGCCGCGGACAACGGCATCGAACAGCACATCCGCTTCAACCACAAGGTGCGCCGCGCCGAGTGGTCGACCGCCGACGGCAGCTGGACGGTTGAAGCCGAACGCACGGACACGCAGGAGACGGTCCGCCTGAGCTGCGGCTTCCTGTTCATGTGCAGCGGCTACTACTCCTACGACGAGGGCTACACCCCCGACTTCAAGGGCACCGAGCGCTTCGCCGGTCGCATCGTCCACCCGCAGAAGTGGACCGAGGACATCGACCACGCGGGCAAGCGCGTCGTGGTGATCGGGAGTGGCGCGACGGCCGTGACCCTCGTCCCCGCCATGGCGGAGAGCGCCGAGCACGTCACCATGCTCCAGCGCTCGCCCAGCTACGTCATCTCGATCCCCGGAGAAGACCCGATCGCCAAGGTCTTCAGGCGTTTCTTGCCGACACGCCTTGCCTACTCGGTCACCCGCTGGAAGAACGTCCTCATCACGATGCTCATCTTCCAGCTCAGCCGGCGCACGCCGGGCTTCGTCAAGGGCCTGTTGCGCAAGGCCGCGGAAAACAACCTTCCGCCCGGATATGACATCGACACCCACTTCAAACCCACCTACAACCCGTGGGACCAGCGCATGTGCCTCATCCCCGACGGCGACCTGTTCGAGGCGATCTCCTCCGGGACCGCGTCCGTGGTGACCGATCAAATCGACACCTTCACCGAGGCGGGCATTCGCCTTCAGTCCGGCGCCGAGCTCGAGGCCGATCTCATCGTCACCGCGACGGGGCTCAACCTGCTGGCGGTGGGCGGGATGCAGATCGCCGTCGATGGCCGCGAGGTCAGCCCGTCGAAGACGATGGGCTACAAGGGAATGATGCTGGGCGACGTTCCCAACCTGGCGATGGCGTTCGGATACACGAACGCCTCCTGGACGCTCAAGGCCGACCTGACCTGCGAGTTCGTCTGTCGCCTGCTGAACCACATGGATGAGCAAGGATACGACCAGTGCACACCGCTCAGGAGCGACCCCTCGATCACCGAGGAGCCGTTCATCGACTTCTCCTCGAGCTACGTGCTGCGCGCCATCGAGCACTTCCCCAAGCAGGGCTCCAAGAAGCCGTGGCGGCTGTATCAGAACTACGCGCTCGACATCCTCACGCTCCGCTACGGCGCGATCGAGGACGGCACCATGCGGTTCTCCAGCACCCCCTCGCCCGTCGAGGCCGCCGAGCCGGTCGCCGTGTAGGGGGTCCGGACGTGGGCGAGATCTCTCGATCCTGCTACCGCGCCGGCTCCGGCGAGCCGCTCGTGCTGCTGCACGGCTTCCTCGGCAGCTGGCCGCACTGGCGCCCGGTGCTCGGCGAGCTCGCCGCCCGCCATGAGGTGGTCGCGCCCACGCTCGCCGGCCATGACGGCGGGCCGCCGTTCCCGATCAGCACCCCGCTGACGCTCGCCGCGGGCGCGGACTCGCTCGAGCGGCACCTCGACGAGCTCGGCGTCGGCACCGCCCACATCGCCGGCAACTCGATGGGGGGCGCCCTCGCGCTCGAGCTGGCCAAGCGCGGCCGGGCGCGATCGGTGGTCGCCCTCGCGCCGGCCGGCGGATGGACCGACGGCGACGGCGAGGCAAGGCGCCTCGCCGGCCTGTTCGCGCGCCAGCTCCGCCTCACGCGCCTGATCGAGCCGCGCCTTCGAACCGTCATGCACCGGCCCTCGGTGCGCCGCGGGGCGTTTCGCGAAGTCATGCGCCACGGCGAGCTCGTGGCTCCCGCGGACGCCGTCGATCTCGCGCGCGCCACACTCGCCTGCACGGTCGCCGACAGGGCCATCGCCGCGCTCTTGAGTGATCGCGGCTTCGCGCTTGGAGACCTCGACCGCATCGCCTGCCCGGTGCTGCTGGCCTCGCCGCAGTTCGATCGCATCCTGCCCGTGGCCGAGCACGCGCCGCGCTATCGGCGGGAGATACCCGGCGTCGAGTGGCGCATGCTGCCCGGCTGCGGGCACGTCCCCATGTGGGATGACACGCGGCTCGTCGTCAGGACGATCGACGAGTTCGTGAGCCGCCACGCGACGGCCGCGCCGCCGGCATCGGCGCCCGCGGCGGCGCTGTCGCCGGCGGGCATCTAGAAATCAGGGGCGTACCCCTCGGCGCCCGAGGGTAATAGGCTCACGACATCTCAAGGCCAAGGACGTTCTGGAGGAGCGGATGAGGGACGGGCGAAGCAGCTCGCGGGCGCCGAGATCGCGGTGCGCGCAGGCTCTCGCGCTGTCGCTCCTCGCCCTCGCGGCCGTGATGCTCGGCGCAGGCAGCGCCGCCGCCCGTGCGGCGACCCCGTTCAGCTACGGCCTGCCGGCTCATGTATCGGCGCCGCGCTGGGCCCGGGGCAGGGACGTCCACTTCTATCCGGCGCGGACGGCGGGCAAGGCGCCGACGGCGGGCGAGCCCGTGGAGCCCGTGGCGCCCAAGCAGAACTCCAATCAGGGGGCCGAGGGCGCCCTGGGGAAGCGCTGCGGAGGATGCCTCGGCGTGCCCTTACGCTATTACGGCGGCCCGGTCCAGCACGAACCCGAAGTGCACGTCATCTTCTGGGGCAGCAACTGGAACACCGGCGCCGGCCCGCTGCTTCATCAGGAAGTGATGAGGTTCTACGAAGGCCTCGCGAACTCGGCATCCGGACTTGCGTTCCAGGGCATCCTCACGCAGTACTTCGACGAATCCGGCCGCGTCGCGGCGGCGTTAGCGCCGCAGAGGCTCAGCTCGTTCACCGATGAAGGCGTGCGTGCGCCGGCGCGGGTGAGCGACGCCTCGCTCAGAGCGGAGGCGAAGGCGGTCGCCGAAAACCCGAAGAACCGCTGGACGCTCGGGCCCAACGCCCAGTTCGTGGTCATCCCGGCGCCCGGCGCCACCTACGAAGCGGACTTCGACCAGAACTTCTGCGCCTATCACAGCGACGTTCGCGAACCGGGCACCTACTGGACCTACACCTTCCTGTCATACAACGGCGAAGCACCGTTTGAAAATGGCTGCATCGACTACGACGTCGACGAAACGGCGGGCCATGCCGAAAAAGCCGCTCGCGTGCTGTCCATGGACGCCTCCCACGAGTACTCAGAGAGCGCCACCGATCCCACGTTCGGCGCCTGGCTCGACCAGCAAGGAAACGAGCTCGCCGACATCTGCAGCTCAGGCGACGACGAGCTCGCAAACGATGCATGGGTGCAGGGACTGTGGGACGACCACCAGAGCGCCTGCTCGCTCGCTGATGAGGAACCGCCCCACGTCCTCGGGCTGACCGAAGCGGCCTCGGACGTGGGCCAGTCCGAAGCCACGCTCAACGCGACCGTCAACCCCGAGAACGAAGGCCGCCAAGCGAGCTACCGCTTCGAATACGGGCCCACGACGTCCTATGGCCAGAGCGCTCCGGCGGCGGGGCTCCTGAGCGCCGGCAGCGTGCTGTTGAACAACCAGTTACACCAGACGATCTCGGGCCTCGCGGAGGGGAGCACCTATCACTACCGCGTGGTCGCCGGCGACACCCGCGAAGGCCGCGAACAGACCACCTTCGGCGAAGATCACTCCTTCGTTCCCTCCCCGTGGGCCACCGGCGACGCCCGGCCCCTCACGGCCGGCCAGGCCTCGTTCGGCAGCGCCCTGATCTCCTGCTCGTTCGTGCCGTGGTCGTGCGGCGGGGCCTCCTGCCCGGCGCGCACCTCCTGCGTGGCGGTGGGGACCTATGAACTGGGCGGCGGCGAAGTTCCCATGGCCGAGACCTGGCTGGACGGGCTGTGGTCGTTCCAGGCACTCCCCGTCCCGGCTCAGACCGGCGAACAGGTCGCGCCCACCGGGGTCTCGTGCGCCACCGAAGGCGCCTGTCTGAGCGTCGGATACGAGCGCAACAGCTCCGGCATCCGCGTGCCGGTGTCAGACCGCCTGAGCGCGGGAGCATGGTCGGTCTCCCCCGTCGGGCTGCCGAGCGGGGCGACCGAAGCGGGGCTCGAGGGCGTGTCCTGCACTTCTGCGAGCGAATGCATGGCGGTCGGGCTCAAGCTGACGGGCGCCGGTGCCGAGCGGCCGTATGCGGCGCTGTGGCGCAACGGTGTGTGGACCGTCCCGGCAATCAAGTCGCCGGAAGCGGCGAACGCCATCCTCGAGGGCGTCTCCTGCCCATCGCAGAGCTCCTGCGTTGCCGTCGGCTTCAGTGAAAGCAGCGCCGGCGTGAAGGCGGCGCTCGCCGAGAGCTGGAACGGAAGCGCCTGGACGCTGACCGCGCCGAGGACCCCGTCTGGAGCGGGGAGCTCTCTTCTGAGCGCCGTGTCGTGCTCCTCGCCCGGCGAATGCATGGCGGTCGGGTCCTCCTCGGCGGGCACGCGCGAGCCGAGCCTCGCCGAGCTGTGGAACGGAGCCGCGTGGTCGCTTCAGGCGACGGCCGGCACGGGAGCCCAGGAAGAACTCCTCGGCGTCTCCTGTCCCGCCGCGGGCGAATGCACGGCGGTCGGGGATCACGCGCAGGGCGCGCACTCGGTGGCGATGGTGCAGACGTGGAACGGGTCCGGCTGGAGCGCCCAGGCCTCGAACGTGGACGAAGCTCAGGCGAGCGAACTGCATGCCGTCTCCTGCGCGAGCGGATCGACCTGCGCGGCGGTGGGCATCATCGGCTGGTCGGCCCAGGCGCGCTCGCGCTCGGGCTTCGTCGAACCGCTCGCCGAGGTCCGCTACTCGGGCCCGCTCCTCGGTGGAGGAAATCCGGTGTCGGGCGGCAATCCGCAGCCACCTCCTCCGCCGGGCGCCTCAGGGACGACCCCACTCGGCGCGACAGTCCTTGCGACGCTGGGCCTGACGGCCAGTCTTGAAAGGCAAACGAGAGCGGTGCGCTGCCGGGTGCCCCGCCTGAGCGGCGTCTCGCTTGCGCGTGCGCGCAGCCGGTTGAAGCTTGCCCACTGCGCGCTCGGCCACGTCAGGCGCCCGCAACACTCCCGCGGCGCCCTCGTCGTGCTGCGCCAGGGCCACTCCACCGGGGCGAGCTTCGCCGCGAACGAGAGGATCAACGTCATGCTCGGCCCTCGCCCGCGCGCGGGCAGGCGGCGCTGAACCCGAGAGAGGAGGCCCGATGGAATTGGAGACGCTTCTGTATGACGTGAGGGACGGCGTGGCCACGATCACGCTGAACCGCCCCGAGCAGCTCAACACGATCGTGCCGCCGATGCCCGAGGAGCTCGAGGCCTCGGTCCACCGCGCGGTCGCCGACGCCGATGTGAAGGTGATCGTCCTGCGCGGCGCCGGGCGCGCGTTCTGCGCGGGGTTCGACTTCGGCGGCGGGTTTCACCATTGGGATGAGGGCATCACCACCGACGGGGCGTGGGATCCCGGCAAGGACTTCATCGCCCAGACCTCCCAGGCCGGCCCGGTGCCGAAGTTCATGAGCCTGTGGCGCTCGCCCAAGCCCGTCATCGCCCAGGTCCACGGCTGGTGCGTGGGCGGGGGCTCTGACATGGCGCTGTGCGCCGACCTCGTGATCGCGAGCGACGACGCCCGCATCGGCACCTCCTACTCGCGCATGTGGGGCTGCTACCTGAGCGGCATGTGGCTGTACCGGCTGGGCCTGACCAAGGCGAAGGAGTACGCGCTGACCGGCAGGCCGCTGTCGGGAACGGAGGCGGCCGGCGCGGGGCTGATCAACGCCGCCGTTCCGTTCGAGCGCCTCGAGCAGGAGGTGTCAGAGCGCGCGCGGCTGCTGAGCACGATCCCGCTGTCCCAGCTCGCCGCGATGAAGCTGATCGTCAACCAGGCCTACGAGAACATGGGCCTCGCCTCGACGCAGCTGCTCGGCCCGATCCTCGACGGGCTGATGCGCAACACGCCCGACGCCCATCGGTTCATCGCGCTGGCGGAGAGCGAGGGCGTCAACGCCGCCGTGGCGCGCCGCGACGGCCCCTTCGCCGACTACAGCCAAGCCCCGGCCGAGGGCAAGCCCGACCCATCGAACGTGATCGCCCCCGAGCCCGGTCAGGATTGATTGAGGCGGCTCACGCCGCCTGGCGGAAGTCGCGGGAGGCGAGCCGCCGGCCCTGTGCCAACCCGGCCTCGATCACGGCCTCGCGCCGCTTCGGGTTCATCAGGTTCGGCCCCATCACCGCGGTCGTGGCATCGTCGGGGTTGATCGTGGTCACGATCGCCCCCCGGTGCTTCAGCACGAGCGCCTCCGCCGCCGCGAGGCCCCGCGACACCGGCCCGAGCGCCCCCGCGAGCGCCCCGATCCCGGGCCGCAGCGACCCGGTGGGGTTCAGGCACAGCACCCGCTCGCCCCTCTGAACCTCGGCGGTGTCCATGTTGGTCGGGCTCCACGCCCCGCCGTCGACATAGCTGCGCCCGCCGGAGCGGATCGGGCGAAAGACGCCGGGGATGGCACACGAGGCCTGTACGGCCTCGGACACCGACAGATCGGGCGCCCCGGGAGCTCCGAACATCACCCGGCGGCCGCTCTCGAGCTCGACCGCGGAGACCCGCAGGCGCCCGTCCCAGCTCGCGCCCGTGCGCGTGATCATGCGACCCAGCTCATCCAGGGAGCGCCGGCCCTCGGGAACCCTGCTCAGAGCGGCGCGCCGCAGGAGCGCTCCGCCGCCGGCGGTCGAGCTGAAGGCCAGCGAGGCCAGCGGCGCGACGGCCGAGCCGCTCAGACCGGCGAGCGCGTCGAAGGCCTGGCGAAGCGGCGTCGCGCCGTCCTCCGCCTCCTCGAGCTCCACGGCGGGCCGTTCGGCCAGGCGCCCCAGCCCGGTCGCCGGTGAGACACCCGCGACGAGCGAGGCCGCCACGATCGACCCGGCGGAGGTGCCGACGTAGGAGCCGCAGTCGCGGGCGTCGAAGCTCCCGCTCTCATCGAGGCCCACGAGCACCGCGCTCATCCACGCCAGGCCGAGGATTCCCCCTCCGCCGAGGACCAGCGCCTCGGGAGCCTCGGCGAGTCTCATCGGTCGAGGATAGCGGCGGGTGTAGCATCACAGGGGCTATGGAGGAGGTCGACGTGGTCGTGGTGGGCGCCCGTCTCGCGGGCTGCGCCGTCGCGGCGCCGCTCGCCCGCGCCGGCCGGCGGGTGCTGGTGCTCGACAGGATGCGCTTTCCATCCGACCAGCTCTCAACGCACGTGCTGATGCCGGCCGGGACGAGCGAGCTGTCGAAGATGGGGGCGCTGCCGAGGATCCTCGCCCTCAATCCGTCGCGGGTGCGCTGGGTCCACCTCGAGGCGGAAGGGATCGAGTGCCACGAGCGGGTGCGCCCCGCGGCCGACGGGATCGACTACGGCGTGTGCGTGCCCCGCGACCTGCAGGACGTTCAGCTCATCGAGGCAGCGCGCGAACAGGGCGCCGAGGTCCGCGAGCGCTCCACGCTGGAGGCGCTGAGCTGGCGGGCCGGGCGCGTCACGGGCGTGCGCTACCGCGACGGCGAGGGCGAGGAGCGGGAGGTCGCCTGCACGCTCGTCGTCGGCGCCGACGGGCGGCGATCGACGGTCGCCTCGCTGGTCGGGGCATGGCGCCCCTACCGGCTCTCGCGCAACGGCCGCGGGCTCGTGTTCCGCTACCTCGAGGATCCGCGCGCCGGCACCGCCGACGCCGAGACCTATTACCAGTGGCGCGAGGGCAACATCATCGCGTTCGCGTTTCCCACCACCCCCGCGGGCAAGCTGCTGATCCTGCTGATGGGCCACCGCGACGAGGCCGGCGAGGCCCGCCACGACCCCGAGGGCTACTGGCAGCGAAAGCTCGCAGAGCATCCCGGCCTCGCCGCGCGCGTGGCCGGGGCGCCGCCCGGATCGAAGCTCCGCTCGACCGGCGAGACCCCCGCCTTCTTCCGCGCCTCATCGGGCCCCGGGTGGGCGCTCGCTGGCGACGCCGGGCACTTCAAGGACCCGGTCACCGGCCAGGGCATGCGCGACGCCATGTTCGCCGGGCGCACCCTCGCCGAGCAGGTCCTCCCGGTGCTCGACGACCCCGCCGCGGTCGACCGCGCCACCCGCGGCTGGGAGGCCGACCGCGACCGCGAGTGCCTGCCGGCCTACCACTTCGCCAACTCCGACACCCGCACCGGGCGCCCCTCCCCCGCGCTGTGCGAGGTCGTGCGCGAGGCGGGACGCACGGCGGGCCCGGACCTCAGCGACTTCTTCGGCCGCGCCCGCACTCCCCAGCAGATCACGCCCCCGGCCCGCCTCGTGAGGGCCCTGTTCGCGGCGCTGTGGCGCGGCGAGCGCCCGCGCTCGGAGACCATGATCAGCGCCATCGCGGATCTGCGCACGGAGGTGGCGATCCGCCGCGAGCTCGGCGCCGACCGGTTCCGCTCGACCCGCCTCATTCAGGGCTCCGAGCATCCCGGCGCCTCCTGGCCCGAGCCGCCCTCGGTGTCCGGGCGGCGCATCGCGACCCCGCCGCCGCAGGCGGCCACCGTCACCGAAAAGGTCTCGGCGTGACCCGCATCGCCGTCGTCCAGCCCGCGCTCGAGCTCGGGGAGGTCGAGCGGAATCTCGCGCGCGTCGAGGATCTGATCCGCGACGCCCATCGCGAGCACGGCGCGGAGGTGATCGTCGTTCCCGAGGGATTCACGACCCCGAACGTGTACGCGAAGGTGCTGCGCGGCACGGCGCGCCCGGTGGACGGGCAGCCGCTGCAGCTGCTCACGCGTCTGGCGCGCGAGCTCGACTGCGTGCTCGCGGGCGGCTTCGTCGCCGTGCGCGGCTCGGACACATTCGGGACCTACGTGCTCGCCGAGCCCGACGGCGCCGTGCACCTGCACGACAAGGACATACCCACCGCCTGGGAGCAGAACTTCTACGTGGGCGGTGATGACCCGGGCGTCGTCCGGTGCGCCACGCTCGGCTGCACCGTCGGGCTGATGTCCGGCTGGGAGTGGGCCCGCTTTCGCACCGCCGCGCGCGTCCGCGCCGCGGGCGCGAGGCTCGTGCTGGGCGGCATGTGCTGGCCTTCGATGCCGCTCAACTGGCCCGGGCCGCTGCGCTGGTGGGCGCTTCGCGAACACGCCATCTGGCGCCGCCAGGCCCGGGAGCTGCCCGGCCAGGTGGCCCGCCTGTGCGGGGCGCCCGTCGCCCACGCCTCCCACGTCGGCCCTGTGCTCGGCGAAACCCCGCTCGGCCCCGGCATCCCCTGGCGGACCGAGATGCTCGGCGAGTCGCAGGTCTGCGATCGCGACGGCACCGTCCTCGCGCGCCTCACGCTCGAGGACGGCGAGGGCCATGCGGCGGCCGACGTCGCCCTGGAGGCGCCCGAGCCCCTGGATCCGATCCAGGATCGCTTCTGGATCCCCGAGATGACGCTCACGACCCACGCCGCCTGGCACGGCATGAACGCCCACGGCGCCCTCAGCTACAGGCTCCGCCATGCCCGCGGGGGCTTCGACTGGCAGCACTGGCCCGCGGGCGATCTGCCGGACGAGATCGCTCCGATGGGCGCCGGCCAGGCGCCGGCCGCCACGAGCTCCGGCCGCTGAGCGTCAGCCAGGGGGCCGGACCGCGCGGCCGAGCGGCCCGCTCGATGGACGCCTCAAAGGCCCGTCCAGGCGCGTCCAGAGCCCCGTCATACGCTCGTCTAATAGGGCTTTGCGGAGAGTCGCTGGCGCTCCTCGTGCCGATAGGGATATGGGGTAAATCCGATGCGGCGAGCACAACTAATCAGACAGCTGGTGCTCGACTCCCAGTACGTGATCGACGAGGAGGTCGTGGCCGCCGCGATCCTCGCTCGGGGCGCCGCCCGCAGCCTCTGCGAGACCGTGTTCGGCAACGACGCCCAGGAGGCGCAGGTGCGCTCCTTCCGCCCCACCAAGCAGGCCCGGTCGTTCCGGCCCTGCAACCTTCAGCCCGCGCGCGACGGTCGCGCCCTTCCGGCGCGCTGGCGGCGGGGCTGGGAGGGCGAGCGATGACCCGTGTCCCCCGCGAGACGGTCGAAGAGCTCCTCGCCGAGAGCATTGATCAGGGTGAAGGCCTGCTCGAGCGAGCAAACCTGATCGGCGATCTGAGCGATTACGAAAGCTGGAAGGCCACCCGGAAAATGTGGACGGAGCGAACCGAAGAGACCCTGCGTCGCGTCTACGACGGCCCGCAGGAGGTCGAGGAGTTCAGGAGCGCCACATCGGACTTCGCCGCGGGAGGAGAGCAGTGGCAGATCGACTACAGGGGCGACTCCCAGTGCGTGCGGGAGGCCATCGACGTTCTCGTCTCCCTAAACGAGCCGCCCGGAGAGGTGTTCGCCGCCGGCCCCGAGCCCGACCGGGACGACGCCGACCAGGCCGAGCGGGAGCACGCCGATGAGGCCGGCCCCGAGCGGCCGCCGGCCGCCTCCTCAGAGCTCGAGGAGGAGCTCACCGATCACACGGAGCCGGAGCCGGAGCTGGAGCCAGAGCCCGGCGCGATGTCAGAGATCGATGGCGAGCCCGCCGATCACGCCGATCACGCCGAGCCCGTGCAGCTGCCCTCCCCCGGGTCAGAGCTCGAGCCGGGGTTCGCCTTCGGCAACGGCTCGGCGGCACCGCTGCCGGCCAGGACCTCGAACGACGCCGGGCATGGCGGCCCCGGGCCGGGCGCGACCGGGCAGGTGTTCCTCGTCCACGGACGCGACGAGAATCTGAAGCAGGCCGTGATCGACCTGCTCGAACGCGCGGGCTCGCACGAGCTCACCATCCTCAACGAGCGCCCGAGCGACCGCAGGATGCTCGTCGAGCACTTGGACGAGCGGCCCGCCGGGTCACGCTATGCGGTCGTGCTGCTCACCGCCGACGATGTCGGTGCGCCGCGCGTGGAGTCCGACCACGAGCCCTACTTCTCACCCCGCGCACGTCAGGGCGTCGTGTTCGAGATGGGCGTGCTCGTGGCCGCCGTCACCCCCCGTTGCATGTGCGTGCTCTACGAGGATGGCGTGGAACTCCCGTTCGACCTCGACGGCATCGCCTACGTGCGCCTGGACCTGGCCGGCACCTGGCAATCAAAGCTTCTGTTGCACATGCGAAACGCCGGGTTCGAGTATGACCTGAACAGCCTCGCACCCATCTGAGGCCAGCGCGTTTGACACACTGCTTGGCCGATGGGGCCGACCAATCCACTCGTCACCACCGAGCTGAGCGTCGAACGGCTGACCGGAACCTTTCCCGGCAATCTCGGAATCGAGCTCACCGAGATCACCGACGAGCACGTGCGCGGTCGCATGCCCGTGGACAGGCGCCACCTGCACCCGATGGGCTACGTGCACGGGGGCGCCTGGGTCGCCTTCGCCGACACGGTCGCCGCCTGGGGGACCCTGCGCCACCTGCCCGACGACCGCGGCTTCACCACGGTCGAGCTGAAGATCAATGTCCTCGCCTCGGCGGCCGACGGCGATGAACTGACCGCCATCGGAAAACCACTTCACGTCGGCGCGCGCACCCACGTGTGGGAGGTCCAGGTCTTTCGTGCGGAGCGCCTCGCGGCGAACTTCGTGTGCACGCAGATAGTGCTGTAGGTGCAAATTGGGTTATCGTCGCTGCGTGAGGAGGATTACCTTCCTACCGGCTTTGATCGTCACCATCGGGTGTTCGATGGCGATTGCACTGTCGATGGCCGCCGCCACCTCGGCGGGCACCCAGGGCTTCGGACTTCAGCTCGTCGTCCCTGTCCAGGGAGGTTTGGTGGGCTGGTGCATGGTCTATCAGACCCCCAACCGCTCGGGCGCGAAGTGCCCCGTGGTGCCCTCGAACGACCGGCCGATCGTCACTGAATCCTGGAACTACGACGCCCGCCCGGACATCACCGAAGCGGTGGCGCTCACCACGAGCTCGGTGAACTCGGTGTCGGTGCCCGGCGGGCCATCCTCGGTTCTCACCCACACCGAGGCGGGGCTCCCCTACGGCCTGCGCGCGGCGTTCGTCGAAATCCCGGGAGGCTCGGCGGCTGAACACCGGCCGCTTCTGACACCGCTGTCCGCCGGCGGGCAGCCGGTCACCGGGCTCCCGCCGACGAGCACGCCGGCCGGCTACTTCCTCCAGAGCCGCGCCTGGCGGCGTCCCGGCCATGCACCGCGCGGGGCCTGTGCGATCAGCGCAACCCCCCTTCCCGGGCTGGTCGCCCAGTCGGGGCGTGTCGTGCTGCGTGTGCAGCCCTTCACCGGCCTCATCGGCCGGCCGTTCCTGTCATGCGTGGACACCCAGTTCGCTCTGAACAGCTCACCGCTCGATGCCGGCGTCGTGCTCGACGCCACCCACCCCGGCACGGCTCCCGCGGCGCTCCCCAACATGAAACCGCTGCCGGCGCACTCGGGCGTCTTTCAGGCGCTGGGCTGGGACGGGCGGCTGCTCGGCCGGCGCACGCACAACGCCTGGCTCGTGGTCGAAGG
>Ga0182024_10004784_pt1 | contig 30802 bp, 24 predicted proteins | sample P32metaG_FD_120480 | JGI IMG/M metagenome (GOLD analysis project Ga0182024, IMG submission 120480) | Permafrost microbial communities from Stordalen Mire, Sweden - P3-2 metaG (Illumina Assembly) | ecosystem: Environmental > Terrestrial > Soil > Wetlands > Permafrost | place: Sweden: Stordalen... | reverse complement strand
TAGTCCTGCGTCATCTCGAAGATCATCAGCACCGAGGTCATTGGAGCACGCACGATCCCCGCGAAGACCGCGCCCATCCCGACCAGCGCGTAGGCGCCCGGCGTCGCGGTGTAAGCGGGGAACCAATGATGCACCACCGTCCCCACCGTGCCTCCCAACATGGCGCCGATAAACAGGGCGGGGCCGAAGATACCGCCTGCGTTGCCCGAAGCATAACTGGTGGTAACGGCGAGAAGTTTCAGAACCACCAGCAGCAACATCAGATTGAACGCCATCCTTCCGTTCAACGCGTCGCCGACAAACCCATAACCGACGCCCAGAACCTGCGGCACAAACCAGCCCATCAGGCCGACCAGCAACCCGCCCGCCACCGGTTGGAACCAGACCGTCTTCTGCGGGAAACGCAAGAAGCGCTCCCGCATGCCCAGCAAGAGCTTCGCGAAGGCCGCCGAAACCACACCGCCGGCCACGCCGAGCACCGCATAGACCGCAAACTCCGCCGGATGGACCAGTTGATATTGCGGAACTTTGAAGAGAGGATGATCGCCGAGGAACAGGCGTAGAACCATCCAGGCAGTCGCAGAGGCCAGCACCACGGCACCCATTACCGGCGCATTGAGATCGCCCACGATCTCTTCGAGCGCAAACAGTACTGCTGCCAGAGGCGTGTTAAACGCGGCTGCAATCGCCGCCGCCGCCCCCACTGGGATTAGCTTCTTGACTTGCTCGGTGCGCAGTCCGAGGAAACGTCCGAGGACGGAACCAATGCCCGCCCCCACTTGAACCGAAGGCCCTTCGCGTCCTAGCGGGATCCCGCTGGCAAGCGTTGCTGACGTGCAGAAAAACTTGCCCAGCACGGTGCGCAGTAAGATGCGCCCTTCGCGCGCATACAGCGCAGCCTTCGTCTGCGGTACGCCGCTGCCTCGCGCATTAGGAAAATAGCGATACAGCAGGTAACCAATGCCGAGCGAGCCCACGACCGGAAACAGCAGGCGTCGCCACGGAGCGCCACCCACCGGGTAGAGCCGCATCCCCATTCGTTCCGTCAGCAAGATGAAAGTGACCACCGCCAACCCTGTCAGGGCGCCTATAACCAGCGCGAGGACCAGAAATATCTGATCTTCACGTTGTTGCAGTTTGCCCACGCGATGCAACAGCGGTGTTTTCCACCAAGTCCCATTCGTCTTCTGCCCACTCTCGCTCATCTTTCAGGAGTCTCCTCCCGAAGAGGATATCTCACTGGATCTACCTTTGGGGAGCGGAGGGATGCCGACGGCACCAGGTGCGCCCCCTGCGCAATTGGGAAAAACACCTCGTCCGGCCAAATAGTGCAGCGACGGGAAGACAAAAACCAGCGCGGTTTCACCAGGCAGCGGGATTCCGAGGCTTTCCAGGGCAACCAGAACAAAAAGAGCTATGTATCCGTATGACTCAAGTAGGTGTGTCAGTGTGACCATGCAGAAGTTAGCCAAATTAGTGACCACAACAGAGAATCGGTTGGCATTCGGAAAAAGATTACCTCCGGATTAAAGAACGCAGCCAGCCGGCGGTTCACCGCGAATCGCGGGCTGCCGCAGGGTCAACCGCAGGCCCACGCAAACCTCGGCTTAGATTGAAGGCTGTGTTTACTAACCCGACGTGAGAGAACGCCTGAGGAAAATTGCCTAGCAAACGCTTTGCGACTGGATCATATTCTTCCGAAAGTAGCCCGAGATCGTTACGAATATTCAGCAGGCGTTCAAATATACGGACTGCATCTTCATGGCGGCCTTGCAACACATAATTGTCCACCAACCAGAAAGTGCAGGCGAGAAACTTGCCCTCGCCGTGGGGCATACCATCGACGTCCGGGTCTTGCGTGTACCGCCCTATAAAGCCACTCTCCATGAGATTTGCTTCAATGGCTTTAACAGTGCCGATTACGCGCGCATCATCCGCCGCAAGAAAGCCGACCAGAGGCATCATGAGGAGACTGGCATCGAGATGTTTGGAGCCGTAAGACTGCACAAAGGAATTGAGGCCGGCGTCGAAGCCTTCCCGACACACTTGCTCGTGGATGGTGGTCCGTAGCGTCTTCCATCGCGCGATGTCGCCCGAGATCCAGCCTTGCTCGGCCGACCTGATCGCGCGATCGACGGCGACCCACGCCATCATCTTGGAGTGAACGAAATGCCGGCGCGGCCCGCGCATTTCCCAAATGCCGTCATCGGGGCGACCCCATGCGGTCTCGAGGAATTCAATTAGCGACTGTGCCACGTCTTCGCCTTCGTTCTTCGGCGGCTGGAGGCCTGCTTGGCGACATTGAAAAAGAGTATTGGCCACCTCTCCGAAAATATCCAATTGAAATTGCTTGAAAGCAGCGTTGCCGGTCCGTACCGGCGCGGAGTTCTCGTAGCCTGAGAGCCACGGCAGTTCCAGTTCCGTGAGCCTGCGTTCGCCGCGAAGGCCATAGACGATGTTCAGTTCTGACGGGCTGCCGGCAACGGCCCGCAGAAGCCATTCACGCCACTCTCGGGCTTCGCAGTGGTATCCAGCATCGAGCAGCGAGTGCAGGGTAAGCGTCGCATCACGCACCCAGCAAAAGCGATAGTCCCAGTTCCGTACGCCGCCCAGCAATTCTGGGAGCGAAGTTGTAGGCGCTGCCGCGATCCCTCCCGTGGGCAGAAATGTCAGTGCTTTTAAGGTTATCAGCGAGCGCAATACCGCATCGCGCCATTTGCCGTGATAAGAACAGCGATCGGACCATTCCCGCCACCAATTCTGCGTGTCTTGAATAGCCTTATCAATGTTCAACGACAAAGGTTCAGACAGGTGTGAGGGATACCAGGTAAGATCAAATGACACCTTCTGTCCTTCCGCAACTGTGAAAGTTGCGACGGTTTTGAAGTCTTCCCCGCGAAGGGGTACATCGGTCCGCAAACCAAGCTTATCCGGACCAGCGATTGCGGAGATTCCATGATCGGTACGTCGAACCCAGGGAACCACTGAGCCGTAGTCGAATCGAATCACCAGTTCGAGGTTCATTCGGACCTGTCCTCCGGTACCGACGACCACACGGAGAAGATCTGGCGTTTCATCGCGGGGCGGCATGCAGTCGATGAGGGTCACCGATCCGCTTTCGGTCTCAAAATCGGTCTCAAGAATAAGCGTACCTTCGCGATAGCGCCGCCGAATGCTTCGGATCGGCTCCGAGGGTGAGATGGACCAATGCCCGTTGTCAGCAGTTCCGAGTAGCGCCGCGAAACACGCAGCGGAATCAAAGTGCGGAAGACAAAGCCAGTCGATCGAACCCTGTTTTGAAACCAGGGCTGCTGTGTGGCAGTCGCCGATCATGCCGTAATCTTCGATAGGTATGGACAGGAATCGCCCTCCCGCAAAATTGGGATCGGATTGGTTCGAGACTCGTATTAGACCATGTACTTTGTCTCCAGGCCCATCCCCGATTGCTCAGGCTATGGGTCCGCGATCATAATTCGGTGCCAGTCTGTGGTGATCATTGCCAAGATGAAAATGAGAGGTTTCACCGCGAAGGCAGCCCTCGGCTGCGCAGTGGCGCTGAGCGTAGTTGTGGTTCATGCACGCGAGGTGTCGGGCGTCAGCCTGCCGAAGGTGATCAGCGTCGCGGGCAGGAAACTCCGGCTGAACGGCATGGGGATGCTGAAGAAAGCGATTTTCTTCAAAGTCTACGTCGTAGGTTTCTACCTCGAAAAGCCGACGACGGACGCGCGGGTAGCGATTACGACTGACGAAGCGAAGCGGATTGTTATTGGTATGCGGCGCGACGTCAGCCGCGAGACATTTGTGCAGGCAGTTGAGACGGCCATTATGCTTAACTCCGGTCCGGCAATGCCAACCCTACGCGCGAGACTCGATCTCTTGGAACATGCTCTTCCCGCTCTGAAGAAAGGGGATGTGCTGGATTTCACGTACCTGCCGGGTGCCGGTGTTCTGATGCGATGCCACGGCCAGGAGCTGACGATTTCGGGCAAGGACTTTGCGGACGCGCTGTTTTCGGCATGGCTCGGTCCTAAGCCGGTCAATGGCGCCCTGAAGCGTGAGCTGTTAGGCGTATCCAGCAAATAGCTGAACCTAGATGATCTTCTTGCCAACCGTGACGCGCGATCAGTCTGGGAAAAAGGTCCTCTGTATTGTTTTGCGCACGGACGGACGAGTTAAGCGGCACTGCGGCCGCGGCTCGCTTCCCGATGTGCTCACACCGATATGACGGAAAGGCTTCCCTCAAATCCAGACTTTCTTTGATTTAGAGCACCCAAGAACCTTGTGTGGCAAGGAAGGCGTACCCGAGACTGTAGTCCCCAAGATCAGCCAGGAGATGCTGGCAGAGATGGTGGGCACAACCCGGTCACGGGTCAGCTTCTTCATGAACCGATTCAGGAAACTGGGATTTATTCACTACAATGGCGGGCTGCAAGTCCACAGCTCGCTGCTCAATGTCGTCCTGCACGACTAGCGGTTCTTTCCAGCGCAATTCTCCAAGAAACTAAACAGCAAACGGTTCGGGCGAAAATTAAGCGTGTGTTCCACGCGAAGTTGGCGGCGAGGTGTCGGCCTAGAGGGTGATCGTCGACGCTTGCACGTGTCATTGCTGCGGGTTATCCAATCCTAATTGCTCAGGAGTTCTAGCGGCGGTTGGTGGCTGAGTACGCAGAAAAGCCAGCAGGGAACCATCGCTCTGAAGAGCAGGGAGTCAATCCTAAGAGGGATCGATGTCGCCCTCTAATCAAACACTGAAAGTGTGCACTTTGGCACAGTCTTGGATCTAGTTCTTTGGGAAGATGACATTTTTAGTTTTCGAAATGTGGCCCTGATTAAAAAATGCCGCACTGCTATGCCTGCTACTGATTCAACCCTAGGTTGTGGAGACACAAATGAAGCAAGGCATGTTGGCCTGCACGCTGCTGAGCAGTCTCGTTCTTCTGGTGTCTATAGTGAGTGTGTGTCCCTACGCACAAGCTGTGCCAAGCTTTACCCGGCAAACCGGCCTTCAGTGCAATGTCTGTCACAGCAATCCGCCTGAGCTAACCGCGTTCGGGCGCAAGTTCAAGCTCGAAGGCTACACGCTTACGGATAAAAAGGCAGATACGACCATCGAGGGTAAAGACTTGAAGATCAACCGATATTTTCCAATATCGGTCATGCTTCTCCTCAGCGACACTGCCACAACAACACACGTGCCTGGTGCGCAAAACGGGACCGCTGGGTTTCCTCAGCAGCTCAGTCTTTTCTTGGCAGGTGAAATATCGCCCCATCTTGGTGGAATGGTGCAAGGAACCTACGACCATCCCTCGGATCATTTCACGCTGGATAATACGGATATTCGCTATGCCAAGCACACCACTTTGGGTTCGAAAGACTTGTTATATGGGCTTACCGTGAACAACAGTCCGACGGTCGAGGATGTCTGGAACAGTACGCCGTCGTGGGGGTATCCGTGGATATCCGGCAAGAGCGCTCCCTCACCTTCCGCTCAGCCACTCATTCTCGGGGGGCTTGCTCAGGATGTTGGTGGTCTCGGTGCCTACACGATGTGGAACGATCATTTGTATGCGGATTTCACCGTGTATCGCTCGGAACATGCTGGAGGAGCGCAGCCTCTGACCGGTACGACTTTTCCAATCAACATTCAGGGCGTTGCACCTTACTGGCGGTTGGCATGGCAGCAAACTTGGGGACTGAACTATCTGGAAGTTGGAACTTATGGCATTCACGTGAGTTCGACTCCGAATGGAGTCGGCAGCCCACGCGATACGTATGTGGATCCAGCCATCGATCTCCAGTATGAACGACCATTTGGCGTCAATCTACTGACCGTTCACGCTAGTTATATTTATGAAAAATCTGATCTCAACGGAACGTTTGCTGCCGGCGCCGCAGCCTTTCCCTCACATCACCTGAACACGTTTCGGGCCGATGCCACGTATCACCTTCGGAGGCGATATACGTTCACGGTTGCCAGGTTTTCCACCACTGGCACTGCCGATCCAATTCTATTTGCGCCCGCTCCGGTAACCGGTAGTTTGCTGGGCAGCCCCAACAGCAGCGCCTTTATCGGTCAAGCTGGGTTCTGGCCAGTACAGAACGTCGAGCTAACAGCCGCGTATACCGGTTATACGAAGTTTAACGGTGCGAGCCAGAATTATGACGGGTCAGGCCGAGATGCTTCGGAAAACAACTCCGTGTATGTCGCTTTGTGGCTGAACTTTTGAGGGGATAGACCTTAATGGAATCGCGCGATCACAAACAGCAGGTAGTTCCGTTGGATGGCTCCCGCCGATCTTTTCTTGGTGTGCTGCTGGGGTTGGCGTCGACGTTTGTTGGCGTCTTGTTAGCCGTTCCCGTATTGCGCTATATCTTCTATCCATTGACAGCAAACGCCGATGATTCGGACTGGACGGAAGTTGGCTCAGTCGCAAGTGTTTCCGACGTCCAAACACCTCTGCGCCGGACGCTCGACCTCAAGCAGCGCGATGGCTGGAGGGAGATAGCCAGCCAACCGGTCGTCTACATCGTTAAGGATGGTGGCAAGCTCAAGGCATTATCCGCTATTTGTACCCATCTGGGTTGTACTGTCCCTTGGGATCCAGGCCGGAATGAATTTGTATGTCCATGCCATGGCGGCGCTTATTCTGCAGACGGCAAGCATATCTCAGGGCCGCCGCGTCGCTCACTGGATTCGCTGGAAACCAAAGTGTCCGGCGGCAAGCTAATGGTGAAGTACCAATATTTCCGTCCCGACGTACCCTACAAAAAGGTGATCAGTTGAATAGCGAGTGTACATCGCCTAAGCCGGATGAGAACCCCGAAAAGGACCTGGGGAGGCCAAGTCTGCCTGGTCGCCTATGGAAATGGGTGGACCAACGGACGGGAGCGGACCAGACACTTCGCACGAACCTGGCTGAACCCATCCCAGGTGGCGCGCGCTTCGCATATGTTTTCGGTTCAGCATTGCTTTTCATCTTTCTTTCGCAGATTGTCACCGGCATATGCCTGGCGCTGTACTACGTCCCTTCTCCTTTGGCAGCTCATGCGAGCGTAGCCTACATCGTTAAAGAAGTGGCGGCCGGATCCTTTCTGCGAAGTCTGCATTCCTATGGTTCAAGCGCCATGCTCGTCGTTCTGCTGCTGCATTTTTTGCAGACGCTTCTCTACGGCTCCTACAAAGGGAAGCGCGAGCTGCTGTGGATCGCCGGCTGCACCCTTGCACTTCTTGTGTTGGGGATGGCTTTCACCGGATACCTCTTGTCGTGGGATCAGAGTGGGTATTCTGCCGGAGCCGTCGGCACGGACATCGTAGGAGAGGTACCATTCATTGGTAACCGCCTAAGAATGCTGTTGCGGGGCGGCGCAATGATGGGCGCTCTAACCCTCTCTCGTTTTTACGTTCTTCATGTTCTTATCATTCCAGGTCTCATCTTTTCTGGTGTAGCCATCCACATTTTCTTGTTTCGCAAAGCAGGAGCCGCGGGCCCGGTGACCGAAGATCCCGTCAAGCCACAGTTGCCCACAGAGACGTTTTATCCCAAGCAAGTTCTAATCGACATGACCTTTGTGTTGGTTGTCATGGGTGTTTTGGGTATGCTGGCACACTTTGTTCCGATAGTGCTGGGACCCGAGGCAGACCCTGCAAATACCCGCTTTATACCTCGCCCAGAGTGGTATTTCCTGCCGATGTTCCAGTGGCTGAAGTATTGGGAGGGGTGGAGCACGGTCATCGGGGCGTTCATTATCCCCGCAATTCTGATCGGACTATTGTTCTTGCTTCCGTTCATGGACCGCGGCCTCGAACGCCGCCCGTGGCGAAGACCCATTCCCGTAGGCGGCGTCCTCATCGTATTGGGCGGTTTACTATGGCTCGGCATGACGAGTCGTCTCAATGATTCCCGCGACGCTACCGTTGCCGCTCAACTTGCCGAACAGAGCCAACAAGAACATGCGTATTTTTATTCCGCCTTTCAGCCATATTCGGCGCCGTTGCCTTCTGAGAATGTTGCGTCAACTTCGCCGGATACCACCGTCGCCCAGGGGAAGGGAATTTTCGATTCTCACGGCTGCAATGGATGCCACGGAGAGAGCGGAGGCGGCGCCGTCGGACCATCGCTGAAGCATATTACGGCTAAATATCCGCCAGCTCAATTGACGGCACTTCTGAAGGCGCCCACTGCCCAGATGAAAGCGGGCGGCATGGTGCCACTGACTTTGAATGGTTCCGAGATGACGGGCCTGGTTTCCTACCTGGCCAGCCTCGGAGGAACATCGGCCGGCTCTGCGGGGATACCACCCGCTGCCGGGTCGTCCTCGCCAGCGTTAGGCGCTGCACAAACTGGAGCTGGAAGTTCGAGCGGCGGTGCAGGTGCCGGCCAGGGCAAAAGCATTTTCGACTCTCAACGCTGTAGTGGATGCCACGGACCGAGCGGCGGCGGCGGCGTTGGGCCGGCGCTGACTCATATCTCCAGCCAATATCCGCCTGCGAAATTGACAGTACTCTTGAAAGCGCCCACTGCCAAGATGAAAGCTGCGGGCATGGTCCCTCTCACCCTCAACGCTGCCGATATGAAAGCGCTGGTTTCTTATGTGACCAGCCTCGGGGGAACGCCACCTGCCTCTCCAGCTATGCCAGCCGCCGCCGGTGCATCGGCACCTGCAGCAGCTAATGCGACGCCACCGGCTGCAGCCGGCCCCCCGAACGCCGCCACTGCGGGGACACCACCCGCTGCCGGGTCGCCCTCACCAGCACCGGCCAATGCGCAGCCAGCTGCAACCGCTGCGCCGGCGAAAGCACCAACGGGAAGTCCGGCAGTCAATGCAAGCGCTACCCAGGGCAAGGGCATCTTTGATTCGCAAAGATGTAGCGGTTGCCACGGACAGAGCGGGGGAGGCGGCGTTGGGCCAGCACTGACTCATATCTCCGGCCAATATCCGCCAGCTAAACTGACAGCGCTGTTGAAAGCGCCCACAGCCAAGATGAAAGCTGCCGGCATGGTCCCTCTCACTCTGAACGCTGCCGATATGAAAGCCCTGGTTTCCTATGTGACCAGCCTCGGGGGAACATCCACGGCCTCTGCGGTGGCAACACCCGCTCCCGGGTCGTCTTCGCCTGCGCCGGCTAACGCGACACCACCCGCGACGGCCGGGCCGGCGCAAGCACCAACTGCCGCGACACCACCCGCTGCCACATCGCCCGCACCCGCGCCTCCCGCAGCGACACCAGCCGCTGCCGGGTCGCCCTCACCAGCACCGGCCAATGCGCAGCCAGCCGCAACGGCCGGATCGGCGAAGGCACCAACGGGAAGTCCGGCAGTCGATGCGAGTGCTACCCAGGGCAAGGGCATCTTTGATTCGCAGAGATGCAGCGGATGCCACGGACAGAACGGCGGTGGCGGTGTTGGGCCAGCGCTGACTCATATTTCTAGCCAATATCCGCCAGCCCAATTGGAGGCACTTCTGAAAGCGCCAACTGCCAAGATGACAGCTGCCGGCATGGTCGCTCTCACGTTGAATGACGCTGATATGAAAGCTCTGGTTTCCTATGTGGCCAGCCTCGGGGGAGCCCCGACCGACTCTGCGGCGCCTCCGGCCACTGCCGGGTCGTCTTCATCTGCGCCAGCTAACGCGGGACCGGGTGCAACGGCCGGACTGTCCCCATCCGAGACCAAGGGGAAAGTGATCTTCAAAGCACATAAATGCGGAGACTGTCACGGGACTGATGGCGTCGCAGGAACAGCAGCAGCGCCTGCGCTTGCGGGCACCGGCAAAAACTTCGCACCTGCGGCCCTAACCACTCTGCTAAAGCATCCCACCGCTCGAATGCAACAAGGTGGAATGCCACCGATATCCCTGAGCGACGACGAATTGAAGGCACTCGCAGCGTATGTAAGTTCCATTTCTGCCTCGAAAGGCACTTCCCCTAAGCAATCACCCAAAACTGGCCAATAAGAAGTCACCTGAAAACCGGGCAGGTGCCGGGCAGAAGTTCTTTGGAAACCGTCCACCGTGACAATCCGAATGTTCGAGAATTGTCCGCAATAACATCTCAGACGAGCATGTTATTTAGAAGGCGACCGCAGTTCGAGATTTTCGCGAGCACTGTGTCGAGAAGGATCGTCCGCATCACGGGGCGCTACCGGCGAAGCTGCCTTTCTCAGTTGTTCAAGCTCGGCCTGAACTTTCGCCCACGCTTTTGGCTTGCGTTTGGTCGCGTAAGGCGCATCCGGATGTGCGAAGAATTCCAGAAGTTCGGCCCGAACCGCCGGCGAAGCACCACTAAAATTCTGCTTTGCCAGCGCGTCGAGCAGTTTTGCGTGTGTCTCATCGTTGAGCCGATACTTTCCGGGACCCGCTAGTCCGCCGGTGTCGAAATTGTTGTTGGGCAGGTCCGGCTGGCCGGCGGCCACCTGGTCTAGCAGTTTCCGATACCGTCCCAGGCTCGCGTTGAAGCTGGCTTCGAACATGCGTTCCGCCTCGGGCGTGGGCGTCCGCAGCTGTAGCACTCTTAGCGGGCCTATCTTTGGGAGTATCCTCACAAGAAAGGCGAGAAATCTTTCGCAAAACGTCGGCGGTTGATAATTCTTCCCCCAATTCTTTTGATAGCTCGCGCGCGACAGATTGTAGAGAAACTTCTTTTTCGTCATGCTGGGCTGGTCCTTCATGATCTCGTCTTCCTTCAGGCTCCAGGCAATGCGCGTCGCTTTGGGGAGAAGCCGGCTCACGTCATGACGGTAAGAACCAAGCACCTTATCTTCATCAGAGAGAACGCTCTTGAGATCCAGGCCGTATGTTTCCTGAAAGGCTTGCTCCAGGAGAGGAACTGAAACCCCAAAGCCGATAAAGTCGTGGTAACGATCCGGAGCGTAACGGCCGCGTGCCACTTCCAGGACGTCGAATCCAAATTCCGTCTTTACGTGGGCCAGCGGGTTTTCTTCATACGTAACAAAGTCGCCGTACTTCTTTTTTAACTTCGGATAGAGGAGGGGGACTGCGCGATTTGTGGCGATGGGGTGGCCGTCGTTATCTGCAGCGTAATGAGAGAGCGCCCCAAGCGAAAATGCGTAGCCGTCAAGATCCTTGGCATCGCGCAGCAGAGCCAGGATAAAGTCTCCGCTCCTCACGTAGTGCGCCAAGTCGCTGAAGAAATAACTTCCGTGGGGATAATAGCCCATGTCCTGGATGATGGCACCGCCATACGCATAGCCGTGCGCTTCCTTGAGCTCTTCCCCCGTAGCGGCGGGAAAACGCTTCAAGAGTAACGGGCGTATGTTGGTGTCCCAGAGGCTGTCGATGATGGCTTCATGCGCAAGGACGGCGTAGGCTTCGGTCTGAGGCGGCCAGCCAAACGACAAGGAAAACGCCAGTACGAGCGCGCAAACTCTCGCGACTCGCGCTCGGACTCGGCCTAGTGGCATACCGCCCATCGCTACCGCCTCTTTAGCCCTCTCAGAAATCTACGCTATCAACTTTACAGCACACCACGGTTGCTCCGCCCGGACTCGCCCGGACGTGACCCGAATGTTGAATGTGGTCCGTATTGCACAGTTATGTTTCTCCTCAGTATTTACGATGGCGTCTTGGAGCGCCCGCTTCTCGATCCAGCTAGGAGAAACAAATAGTTTCGTTTCGCCTATCGCATGATTTGCGCCGACGATTTAGAGCTGGAGAGCTGATTGCTGAAATCAATCTATTGGCAGCTGTTCGCGTTGGTGAGTTCAAACTGTGGAGGAGGATAACAAAATGTTGAAACGTCTGGTCGTCACAACGCTGGCTCTATTTGTAACCCTAACTGCTGTCGCCTCGGACCGCGAAGATGCTGTCAATCGCACCCAGAAAGCTGCCCAGGTCTTCAAGGAGATCATGAACACCCCGGATCAGGGCATTCCTTCGGAACTCCTGGAATCGGCGAAATGTGTTGCCATTATTCCCGGGGACAAGAAGTTCGCCTTTGTATTCGGCGGAAGCTACGGCAGGGGAGTGGCTACCTGTCGCACCGAGCATGGCTGGAGCGCTCCGATGTTTGTGGCTATTGATGGCGGAAGTGTGGGTTATCAGATCGGGGGCTCTTCGACCGACATCGTGATGCTCTTTATGAACGATCACGCGCTGCAAAGCCTGCTCAGGGACAAATTCAAGCTTGGGGCCGACGCTTCCGTGGCGGCCGGGCCGGTGGGCCGAAGCGCTTCCGCGAGCACTGACCTTAAATTGAATGCGGAGATTCTGTCTTATTCGCGTTCCAAAGGCGCTTTTGCTGGGGTGAGCCTGGATGGCGCCAAGATGCAAGCCGACAAGAGTGGAGACGAGGCCATGTATGGCCACGAGGTAAACCTCCGTGAAATTCTTGACGGCAAAGTTGCCGTACCTGAATCGGCGCAAGCCCTGCTGCACGAACTTGGCGGATACGTCCACCAAGCCAAATCTAAATAGTGAATCCAGGCGAGGAGATCGAAGGTGCCCCTGTCTCACCGTGGGCGCGATTTGAGGACGAAGTGACAAAACAATTTGCAGGCTTTCCGTAGAGTGGCTGCACGATTGAACGGTTTGGGCGACTGCTCATTAGTGCAAGCGCCCAACCTTCGCTCCGCGGTCCAGATCGAAGGGACTTCGCCGGCTAGACGACAACCCGGTCGAGCCATTGAGAAGAGGTTATTGAATTGAAATGATAAGAAACAGATCCTTTCCGGCTTTAATATTCGTTTTGGTTCTAGGCATTGGCGGGCTTGTAAGGAAAACTCAACGATCGTGATTGTGCCTAGCTCCGAAGTAAGAAACGATGCAACTGGGCGGTCTTGCCGGAATGGCCGCGCTGACCCATGGGAAAGCAGGAGCAAAAAAAAGAAAAAGAAAGCGAAGTCAACGCCAACGGCAACGGCCCCAAGCAAGTGACTTCTGATTAGTCTCGCATTTTCCGACTTCGGTCGCGGATTACATTTCTGGTGGAGGCCAATATGGCACAAACTGCAGTGGGTTTGTTTGAGAATCCAGGATTAGCTGACGAGGTCGTTCGCGATCTCGAGGCGACTGGTTTCCTTCGGAAGGACGTTCGCATTTTGAGAGAGCCGCGGGAGATGGCCGGCAGTGGACTCATGAATGCCCCACACACCGATTTTGAAGTGGAGTTGACTCGTGATCTCACTGCATTCGGGGTCCTCGAAGCGGACGCGGAAGCTTATGTCCAAGGAGTACGTCGCGGAGGAGTCATGATTTTTGCGACAAGTTCGGGCGAAAAGGTGAACGCAGCCACTGAGATTATGAACCGCCACGGTGCTGTGGAGATAGAAGAGATCAGCGCCTCGCGGCCGGAACTCCCGAGGGCTGACTACGGTGAGGCTTCTCCCGTTCACGATCCAGCTGTCCAAACTGGAAGGTCCCGCTCCCCCGGTTCCGGTGCTCGCCTGTTCGTGTGGTAGCTCTCTTGCGAAAGGAAGACGTGCCGACGTCGCCGCGCTGAAAAAACAGTTCTGTCAGTTCTGAATGCTGAGCCTGGATTCAAGGCTAGGCACGCGGTCGACTGTAATCGGATTGAATTCGCCGATATCGCCATCGACAGCGGTCAGAGTGCTCCCTTGCAATTCACGTTTTCTGGACCGGCAGCAATCGCTGGGAAGGGCACGACTACGAAGTGAGCGTCAAACGGAAGCACACCAATGCAGTTGCGGCCTAAATCTGAATTCAAACCGCTCGGACGTTATTTCGACAAGTGATTGGAGAATGGAGATGCAGCTTGGAATGATTGGGCTAGGAAGAATGGGCGCCAATATGGTGCAACGCCTGATGAAGGGCGGGCATGAATGTGTTGTGTTCGATTTGAACCCAGCGAGTGTACGCAAGTTAGCCGACGACGGTGCAATCGGAGCCAAGTCGATCGAGGATTTCGTCTCCAAGTTAAAGCCACCGCGTGCGGCCTGGTTGATGGTGCCTGCTGGGGCCGTCGATAAGACCCTCGACGACCTTACTGCTCGCATGCAGAAGGGCGACATCATCATCGATGGAGGTAACTCTCACTACATTGATGACATCCGGCGTGCCGAGGAGCTCAAGCCCAGAGGCATCCACTACGTCGACGCTGGGACCAGTGGCGGAGTGTGGGGTTCTGAACGCGGGTACTGTCTTATGATCGGCGGCGAACAGAATATCGTCCAGCATCTTGACCCAATTTTCGCCACTATCGCTCCTGGGATTGGAACGGTACCCCGCACACCGGGTCGCGATAAGACCGGCGGCACGGCTGAACAGGGCTATCTGCATTGCGGGCCCAGTGGCGCGGGCCACTTCGTCAAGATGGTCCACAACGGAATCGAGTACGGCATTATGGCGGCCTACGCGGAGGGTTTAAACATCCTTAAGCATGCCAATGCTGGCAAAACAAAGCTTGAGACCGATGCAGAGACCGCACCGTTGCGGCAACCCGAACTCTATCAATATGAGTTCTGTTTGCCCGATGTCGCAGAGGTCTGGCGCCGAGGTAGCGTGATTGCTTCGTGGCTGCTGGATCTCACGGCGACTGAGTTACTGAAAGAGCCGAGTCTCAAAAGCTATGCGGGACGCGTATCAGATTCGGGGGAGGGACGCTGGACAATCAAGGCGGCAATTGATGAAGCGGTCCCTGCCTCTGTTTTGAGTGTCGCACTTTATGAACGATTCAGTTCCCGCGGCAATGCGGACTTTGCCGATCGAGTTCTGTCAGCGATGCGGCATGAGTTCGGGGGACACGTAGAAAAGGCTGCATAACAGATAACAATGACGAACCTCAATTCGGATCCGTTTTTATTTTTCTGGAGTACCGCGGATCTGCGGCGATGGAATCGTAGCTAGGGTTCCACAAAAACATCCTAATCTACTTGCGTAGCCCATTGATCCTGTGGAGGCATAGAAAATGGTCACAATCCCAAGACCCGAAGTTGGCATCATTCCCTTGTGCGAGCGAGCCGCTTGGAAGGCTCTGCGGAAGCATTATGCTGAGATACAGAACCTGCATCTCCGCCAGTTGTTCGCGGATAATCCCCAGCGTGCCGAACACTTCGCGTTTGAGGCTGTAGGTCTCTACTTCGACTACTCAAAAAACCGCATCACCGATGAGACGATCGGCCTGCTGCTTGACCTCGCGAATCAGTCCGGCCTGCGTGAGCGGATCGACGCCATGTTTCACGGCGAAAAGATCAACGTCACCGAGAAACGTGCCGTTCTGCACGTCGCGTTGCGAACCATGAAGGACGAGTCAATCAAGGTGGACGGCACGAACGTCGTGCCCGAGGTCCACGCCGTACTCGATCAAATGACGGCGTTTGCGAATCAGGTCCGCGACGGCCAATGGAGAGGACATACCGGCAAGCGCATACGCAATGTGATCAACATTGGTATCGGTGGCTCCGATCTGGGCCCGGTCATGGCCTATGAGGCGCTGAAGTACTACAGCCAGCGCCACATGACGTTCCGCTTCGTCTCGAATGTCGACAGCACGGACTTTGCCGAGGCCACGCGCGATCTAAGCGCCGACGAGACGCTTTTCATTGTGTCCTCCAAGACCTTCACGACGCTGGAGACGATGACCAATGCACGCACAGCCCGTGAGTGGGCGCTTCAGGCTTTGGGCGACGAGAAGGCGATCGCGCGCCACTTCGTTGCAGTCTCGACCAATGCGGCCGAAGTCAAGAAGTTCGGTATCGACACCGCCAACATGTTCCAGTTCTGGGATTGGGTCGGGGGACGCTACTCGATGGACTCGGCGATTGGTTTGTCGACGATGATCGCGATTGGCCCCGACCAATTCCGCGAGATGCTCGCCGGCTTCCACGCGATGGACGAGCACTTCCGTACTGCTCCTTTCGACCGCAATCTGCCGGTACTGATGGGGCTGCTCGCGGTCTGGTACAACAATTTTTTCGACTCTCAGACCATCGCTGTTCTGCCCTACGAGCAATACCTTAAGCGCTTCCCGGCCTACTTGCAGCAGTTGACCATGGAGAGTAACGGAAAGCACGTGACTCTGGGCGGCGCGCGCGTGGAATACCAGACTGGTCCGATCTTCTGGGGCGAGCCGGGGACTAACGGCCAGCACTCTTTTTATCAACTCATTCACCAGGGAACGAAACTCATCCCATGCGATTTCATCGGTTTCTACCAGGCGCTGAACCCGCTGGGCGAGCACCACGACCTGTTGATGTCGAATGTGTTCGCACAAGCGGAAGCGCTCGCATTCGGCAAGACCCCGGAAGAAGTTCGGGCAGAGGGAACGCCCGACTGGCTGGTTCCGCACCGCACCTTCGAAGGCAATCGTCCGTCCAACGTGATTCTCGGGGAACGGTTGACCCCGGAAACTCTGGGCAAACTAGTCGCACTTTATGAGCACAGCGTGTTTACGCAGGGAACGATCTGGCAAATCGATTCGTTTGATCAGTGGGGCGTCGAATTGGGCAAGGTCCTAGCCAACCGGATTATCCCGGAACTTGAGGCAGCCGACGAGCCACCGCTGAAGCATGACAGCTCGACCAATGCACTCATTCGGCGCTACCGCAACCTCAAGCGAGGGGCAGCTCGAATGAAATTCGGCGACTGACTTGGCGCGACTCTGCTAATAACATTGGGACGTACGCCGAGTGCCGATGCAGATATCGCTATCCGAAACCGCTCCACCGATGGTCCGTTTGCTTCGCGAGTGTGCGCAACCATACGCAATCGTGGATGCCATGAAGATTCTGGTCATTGATGTCGGAGGTACCCACGTGAAGGTGCATCGTCCGGGGCACAAGGAGCCTGTGAAGATTGCCTCAGGGCCGAAAATGACTGCGAAAAAAATGGTCGCAGACGTGAAAAAGCTGTCTGCCGGGTGGACGTATTCTGCGGTATCGATAGGTTATCCAGGTGCGGTTGTTCACGACCGACCTGTCAGCGAACCGTACCATCTCGGGGGCGGTTGGGTTGGCTTCGATTTCAGGCGGGCATTCGGTCATCGCGTTAAGATTGTCAACGACGCGGCCATGCAGGCTCTGGGGAGCTATGAAGGAGGACGCATGCTCTTCCTGGGTTTGGGTACCGGGCTGGGGTCGGCACTGATCGTCGATGGAGTGCTCGAACCCATGGAACTGGCACACCTGCCTTACAGAAAAGGGCGAACCTTTGAGGACTATGTAGGTTTGGCGGGGCTCAAGCGCCTGGGAAAGAAAAAATGGCGTCACCATGTGGCCGATGTTGTGAAGCGTCTGAGGATGGCGCTACAGGCCGACTACGTCGTGCTCGGCGGAGGCAATGCCCGGCTGCTTAAGACGCTTCCAGCCAAAGCTTGCTTAGGGGACAACTCCAACGCGTTCCTCGGCGGATCTCGACTTTGGAAAAAACGAAGCAGCTTTTCTCGCAGACGCTCCGGTTCACGCGGCAAACGCTCTTCCTAAAAGAGAGGTCGTACACTCTCTGATCATTATTACGCGCGAAATACGAATAGAAACAAATGTAGTATTGCACCACAGCAAGCGTTAGAAGTTCATAGTTCACTTCTAGCTGTTGTCCTTCACGACTAGTCTCGGACTCAAGCAGCTTTGAGCAGCACACTCTTCGACGCGATGCACTCCATCAGCTCTTTCCAGGATTTGACGAACGATGCGGCTCCTTCGTCCAGAAGTTGAGCGGCCAAGGCATCCGTGTCAATGCCGGCCTTGGCGAACTTGGTCAGCACCTCTTCAGCGTGTATGGACAAAGTCTCAACAATATCCCCGTGATCGGCGAAAGCTTTCAACGTGGCTTCAGGCATCGTGTTCACGGTGAAGGGTGCGGCTAGTCCCCTGACGTAAAGAATGTCGGAGGCCTTGGGGTTCTTGGTTCCAGTGCTGGCCCATAGGAGGCGTTGTACAAGGGCTCCCGCGTTCAAGGTACGCTTCCAGCGCGGCGAGTCGAGCAAACGGCAGTAGCTCTCATGAGCCTGCCCGGCTATCGCGATGCCGAGTTGGTCGCGTAGCGCATCGGGCACTTTTTTCTCTACCGCAACATCCCAGCGGCTGACGAACAGCGAAGCTACGGAGCCGACATCGGGATTCAGCCCGGCGGCAATGCGGCGCTCGATGCCGCGAAGGTATGCCTCTGCCGCCGCGACATACTGCGCGCGAGAGAACAGGAGCGTCACGTTAACCGGCACGCCCGCGAAGATCGCTTCTTCGATCGCTGGCAGGCCTTCCTGGGTACCTGGAATCTTGATGAGAAGATTGGGTCGTCCTGCGCGAGCGTGGAGGGCTTTAGCTGCGGCAAGGGTGCCCGAGGTGTCGTGGGCCAGCAGGGGCGAGACCTCCAATGAAACCCAACCGTCTACGCCATTCGTCAGGTCGTGGATCGGACGAAACAGATCGGCGGCCTGCCTGAGGTCCTCAATCGCCAGCTCGAAAAACAGCGCCTCGCCCGACTTGCCCTCCTTCAATTTCTGGCGGATGGCCTCGTCGTAGTCGTGACTGTTCTTGATGGCGTGATCGAAAATCGTAGGGTTCGAAGTGAGGCCCGTGACGGAGAAGTCCTTGATGTAGTTGCGGAGCGTGCCGCTGGACAGTAGGCCGCGGGTGATGTTGTCGAGCCAAAGGCTCTGGCCCATCTCGTGAAGCTTTTGAGTCGCCTTCATAATTTTTCTCCTAAACAGAGCGATACTGCGTTTTGAGGGCAGCTGCGAGCAGAGCGGGCAAGAAACATGGCCACGGCAGGCTCATTCTCCGGATGTCTCCTTCGGTTTGGGATTGTGCCAGGAGCCGTCTGGAGCGATGAGCGCGTCAGCCTGTTTCGGTCCCCAGCTGTGGCGCTTGTAGGGACGAACCCGGTGGTGGTGCTTAAGGACCGGATCAACTACCGCCCAGGCGGCCTCAACCGCGTCCTCGCGGGTAAAGAGCGCTCCATCGCCGATCATGGCATCGCCCAAAAGCCGCTCGTAGGGCGTTTCCTCTCCCGGTTGTTCTTCGAACAAATAGAGCTCTCGCTGGTCCCCGACGAACCCCTTGCCTGCGCGCTTAACGCGCGCGGCGAGGGCGATGGCCGAGTTGGGGGAGACTCGGAAGCGCACGTAGTTAGCCCGGCCAGTCGCCGGCGCTGAATCAGCGAAGAGTCTCTGTGGCGGCGGCTTCAACTCCACCAAAATCTCGGTCGCGGTATCTGCCAGGTATTTGCCGGAGCGCACGTACCACGGCACTCCCTCCCAGCGCCATGAAGCGATAAAAAGCCGCAGGGCGCAAAAAGTCTCGACGTCGGAGTTTTTCGCCACGTCTGGCTCCTTCCGGTAGCCAGCGTACTGGCCGCGCACCACGTCGACGGACTTCAGGGGGCGCATGGCCTCAAAGACCTTGGCTTTCTCGTTGTGCACGGCTCCATAGTCCCGATCGGCCGGGGGTTCCATGGCAAGTAGCGCGACGATTTGGAAGAGGTGGTTCTCGATAACGTCGCGCAGACAGCCCGCTGTTTCGTAAAACTTGCCGCGCTTCCCAACGCCGAAGTCCTCGGACAGCGTTATCTGGACGCTGGCCACGTAGTTACGATTCCAGATGGGCTCCAGGAAAGAATTGGCGAAGCGGAAATAAAGGATATTCATGATCGCCTCCTTCCCGAGGAAGTGATCGATGCGGAAGATTGAGTCTTCGGGGAACACTGAGTGCGCGACGCGGTTGAGCTCCCGCGCGGAGGCAAGGTCGCGCCCGAACGGCTTTTCAACAATGACGCGCGCATGCTCGGCCAGGTTCGCGGCACCAAGCTCTTTGATCACTGTCTCGAAGAGCGAGGGCGGGATCGCTAGGTAGTGCGCTGGCCGCCGAGCGCTACCTAATTCTTTTTTTAGCGCTGCGAACGTGCCCGGATCTTTGTAATCCCCGCTCACGTACTTGAACAGGGCCAGAAGACGGTGGAGAGTGCGCTTGTCATCGATCCCGCCCGATCGCTTGATGCTGTCGGTCACGCGTTTGTGCAGACGCTCCAGGCTCCACTTCGGGAAGGCGACACCGATTACCGGGACCTTGAGGACATTACTTTTCACCATGGCATAGAGTGCCGGGAAGATCATCTTGTGGGCCAGATCGCCCGTCACGCCGAAGAGCACCAGCGCGTCCGAACGGGAGGCCGTCATCGAGCGTGTCCGTTCCTGGCAGCGGCCTCTTGCTCATCTCCGCCGAACAGCAGAGATCGGAGCCCTGAAATTTCTCGTGTCGACCAATCCACCTCGAATAAAGCTCTCACGCCCCAACCTCCTGGTCTTCCGGCGTCTGGTCTTCCCGCGTCTGGTTTTCCAACGCCTGCACTTTAGCCACTCGGCGCCGGTGGCGTGGGGCGCCACTGAAATAAGAGGTCAGAAAGGTTTCGATCAGTTCCCAGGCGAGCGCAGGCCCGATTACTTTTCCACCCAGACAGAAGACATTCATGCCGTCATCTTCGACGCCCTGATGGGCGGAGAAAACATCATGGATGAGCGCCGCACGCACACCGCAGATTTTGTTCGCGGCGATGGACGCACCCACACCACTGCCACACAACGCCACTCCCCGTTCTACCTCTCCCGAGCCGACGGCTTTGGCCAAAGGGATGATGAAGTCGGGGTAATCGTCTCCGGGGTCCAATTGGTGTGCGCCGAAATCCACGACCTCGTATCCTGAGGCACGGAGCGACTCGGCCATCTGCCCTTTCAAGGCAAAGCCGCCGTGGTCCGACGCGATTCCCACGCGCATCATTTCTTCTCTCTAGCCCGCTCGATCACCTGATGAGCTTGCTTGCAAACGTTCTCCACAGTGAAGCCATAGTGCTCCATCACGACCGGTCCTGGGGCTGATGCGCCGAACGAGTCGACGCCGATCACGGTGATTTGGGGACCGACATAAGATCTCCATCCCAGAGAAGCGCCGGCCTCGATCACCAATAAAGGAATGCCCGGCGGCACGACAGTGTCCCGATAATTTTGTGGCTGCATCGAGAAGATGTTTGTACTCGGCATGCTCACCACTCTCGCGTACACTCCGTCACTCGCCAATCGCTCGCGGCCCTGCAGCGCCAGATGCACCTCGGAGCCGGTCGCGATGAGAATAATGTCGGGTGGTGTGCCCGGGGAAGGGTCGGCGAGGACATAGCCGCCCAGCGGCACTCCCGCGGGAATGCCGGGATAGTGCCCCAGGTCAAGTATGGGAAGTCCTTGGCGCGTCAGTACGAGAGCAACCGGACCTTCCTCCCGTTCAATGGCGATTCGCCAGGCGGCGACTGTCTCATTGGCGTCCGCAGGCCGGAGCACAACCATTCCAGGGATCGATCGCAATCCCAATAATTGCTCCACAGGCTGGTGGGTCGGACCGTCCTCTCCCATGGCGATGCTGTCGTGAGTGAAAACATAGATCACCGGCAGCCCATTCATAGCCGCAAGGCGCATCGGAGGACGCATGTAGTCGCTGAAGATCAGGAAGGTCCCGCCATAAGGGATAAGGCCGCGGTGCAACGCCATGCCGTTCAAGATGGCGCCCATGGCATGCTCCCGAATACCAAAGTGCATGTTGCGTCCAGCCCAGTTCTCCGGCTCGAAGTTCCCGGCGCCGCCAATGTGCGTGTGGGTGCTGGGATCAAGATCGGCCGCCCCTCCCATCATTTCGGGTAGGCGAGCGCCCAGAACCTCTATCGTCTTTCCCGAAGCGATGCGGGTTGCCATTGGTCCGTCCGCCGAAGTAAATGTCGGGAGGTCGGAGTCCCAGCCCTTGGGAAGCTGCCCCCGCGTCACTCGCTCGAATTCCGCAGCCAGATCAGGGTGTTCTTCTGTGAAGGCCCTGAGGCGTAGCTCCCAATCCGCCTGCGCGGTGCTACCCCGCGCGACAGCTCCCCGGAAATGCTCCAGAGCTTCCTCGGGGATATGGAACGTTGAATTCACCGGCCAGCCCATTCCCTCTTTCGTCAGACGGACTTCCTCTAAACCGAGTGGCTCGCCGTGTGCCGCCGCGGTGTCCTGCTTGTGGGGACTGCCGAAGCCAATGTGAGTGCGAACCATAATTAAGGAGGGCTGGCTGGTTTTGTCCCGGGCAGCCTTCAGGGCCGAGGCGACCGCGTCGACGTCGTTACTCCGTTCGACTCGCTGGACATGCCAGCCGAAAGCGGCGAAACGTGCCATACGATCTTCGGTGAAGGCCAGCTCTGTGCTGCCTTCGATGGTGATGTGGTTGTCGGCATACAGGACGATCAACTTGCCCAGCCGCAGGTGACCAGCATCGGATCCGGCTTCGGAAGAGATCCCTTCCTCCAAGTCCCCATCGCTCACTAAGACGTAGGTGTAGTGGTCCATGATCGTGTGACCGGACCGATTGAATCGTGCGGCAAGGGCCACTTCGGCGATGGCCATGCCAACGCCGTCGGCGAGTCCTTGCCCCAAAGGACCGGTGGTAGCTTCGACGCCGGGGGTCTTGCGATATTCGGGATGGCCTGGCGTGCGACTACCCCACTGGCGGAATCTCTTCAGTTCCTCGAGCGGCAGGTCAAAGCCGGTGACGTGAAGCAGAGCGTACAAGAGTGCACATCCATGTCCGGCTGAGAGAATGAAGCGGTCGCGGTCGGGCCAGAGGGGATCACGCGGGTTGAATTTGAGCGAACGATCCCAGAGTGCGTAGGCCATGGCCGCCGAGCCCATCGGAAGCCCAGGATGGCCCGAGTTGGCTTTCTGCACCATGTCCACTGCAAGGAAACGTAGCGTGTTGATACACAGCTCATCCAACGCAGGCGGCGCGAGAGTTGGCGACAGGGTCATCGAATACGTCATTGGGTGCGTTTTACCTCGTTGTTGAAATGGAACTTGGGCAGCTCAAACGACAGAAGATTCCTGCGCACTCAGAGGATCGCTAATGAACTACGCCTTCAGCCCCTTACTCTGGCAGTCTTTATGCTGGCATTGGCAGGTCAGTTGGGACATGCCCTTTGCGTCGGCACAGGCAGTGCTGCAGTGCTTGGTTCCGTCAGCAGGTACACAGTTGCAAGCGGGATGTGCGCATTTCGCCGATGATTTCATGGGACCTCCTTTGGTCGATTCGTGAATGTTTTCAGAAAAGTCTTCGATCCAGATCTGCTCGTCGCAATAGTCGACTTGCGGGTCGTTTCGCAGCCCCGTTTCTCGCACGCAGGGACAGAATTGCACCAGCGGCAGCAATAATCTGTTCCGTTTTGCTCAATTGCGGCACAGGTATAACAGCCAACGACCTGCAGTGGTGCGGAGTATTTTTAATTCCCGGAATCAAACGCGTTATACCTTTGCTTCCGGTGGGTCTGCGACTCCTTCCGGCGGTAAGACATCCGGCATGTCAAGACGTGCGACACCAATCCGGCTGTCGGCCATCCCATAATAAACGTCGAAGCGATTGGGTAAGCCGAGATCGTCGCGCCGGTCGATGCCGGTCGGGAACACGACGTGGGCGACGGTCCCGCTGCATTCCTGCGGAAGCGTTGGCGTCAGCACCGGCTCCGCCGAACGATAGAGGATGTCTTGCGGATGCTCTTTCGAGAGCACCATCACGCCTGCCGAATAACGCAGTTCGTGTCCTCCGCTGCTGGTATTCTCCATTTCGCTGACGCCGTGGTAAACGATCAGCCAGCCGTGCCGAGTCAGGATTGGCGGGGTGCCACCGCCGATCTTGAGACGCTCCCAGGGTGACACTGGAGTCGCCAGCCGATGATGAGACATGAACCGACCGAGGTGATTTGATTCGCGGGACTCCAGGGACATTACGCAGTAGGAAATCCAGATGCTTTCCCGATCGAGATCAATCTTACGAGCCGTGGGATGGCGAACCGTTTCCTCTGGACGAGTTCCAGGAAAAAGCGGCCGGTGCAGAATGGCCAGCTCCGGGTGCCCGGATGGATTAGGAATAGCAACCGGAAAGAGACTGGCGTCTTTGTCATCTACGTCGCCGCATTCGACGCCATGGTAAGGACCAAAGGTCGCGAGCCCGAGACGTTTCCAGCGGAACAGGTCCTTCGATAAGGCTAGAGCAATTCGCGGGCCTTCAGGCGAAAAAGCCGTGTAAGTCATCATGTAGCTGTGCAGCGGCTCCACGAAGGTGATGCGAGGATCCTCGCAGCCACCACCGCCATCGGGTCGACGCTCATAATCGGCCTCTGGCTCCAGCGCGATGCCAAGCCGCTCGACGCCTGCCGGATCGCCGGCTTTATTAAATCGCACTCGCGCAATGCCGATTCGCGAGTAATTCCGCCGCGCAACCAGCCGCGGGAACAAATAAAGCTCACCATCCGGGCCACGAGCGGCAGCCGGATTCAGGACCCCTTCGACCTCCTGCGCGTTCCCCGGCTCCGGCTCCATCAACATTCCTAGCCGTTGCAACTTAAGCCCGCTCATCAAATCCTTTTCGGCGATTGCCATAACTTCACGCCGCCTTACTACCGACTGCTAAACAGGCGATGATGGTTTGGATAACCCGCTTGGTCTCGTTGGGATCCTTGACCGGAATGCAATCGACTCCCGCTGTTTCAGCAGGGTAGTCATTGCCGCCCACGTACAAGGCGTCGCCGACATAGATCATCTCTTTTATCGAAATACCGAGCAGGTCTCGCAGTTTTCTGATGCCGTAGGCTTTGTCAATCCCAGGCTTGGTAATGTCAACCGATGTCGAGCCCCCGATTCGGACAGAAAACTCGGGAATAAAAGTGTCAAGAATCGCTTTGATTCTCTTCCGCTTTGCGAAATCGGGGTCCCATTTTTCCTTTTCTTCTAAGGGGGCTTGCTGACCTAAGGCAGAAAATGTTATCTGGCTTCCCCGGTCCTCAATTTGCTCGCCCCAGAGCTTTTCGATCTTGAAGTCTGCAACTCCGATGGCCTTCTTTAGGGAATCGAGGATCTTTTCTCTTTGATCCGTAGTGAAATCTTCCGAATAGATCTTTTTCCAATCTGCTGACTCGTATCGGTAAAACTTTGTGCCGCATGTAGGAAGGAGAGATAGATTCGCCAGGAGTTCGTCGTGGGGCAGATTCGAAACGAGTTGCTTTTCAAACTGCGGCCAACCGCCGCCGGAAATCACTGCCACTTTGACGATCGCTACAAGGTCGTGCAGCAGGCCTGCCATTTCTGGATCAACGGCCGATTTACTGTCGGCAAGTGTGCCGTCGAGATCAAACACAATCAGCTTTTTCACTATGCCTCCACCTTCTAAATTCTCGCGATCTCAATCCGGGATTGCGATTTCCAGCAAGTTCACTGCACCTCGCGGCCGAAAAACACATTTACCGATCACCGCAGGTAAGAGGAATACGTCGCCTTTTCCGACGGCGTAAGTGGCGCCGCCATGCTCGACCTGCCCCGCGCCATCGACGCATACCAGCACGCGCGGCAAATCCGCCGCGCCGACGTTAAACGGCGATTGTTCGCGCAGTCGCCACAACCAGAAATGTTCACAATGAAATAGTCTCTCGCGTTCCACGGGTGTCGTCGTCTCCACCACAGGTGTCACCCGACTGACCGGACCTTCCGAAAAATCAATGCAGGCCATAGCCTTGTCGACTTGAAGTGCCCGTGGCTTTCCAGTCTTCGGATCAATATGGTCCCAGTCATACAGGCGAAACGTCACGTCGCTATTCTGCTGAATCTCGAACACCACAAGGTCGCCGCCCAGAGAGTGAACCGTGCCTGCGCGCAGGAAAATGGCGTCGCCGGCCTTCGGAGTTAAACATGCGAGGTGGTCCGCCACCGTCCCGTTCGTGATTGCCCGTCGCAGATCGGCTTCCGTAGTATCTGGCTTCAGGCCCGCGTAGATGCGGCTTTGTGTCCCGGCTTCCAGCACAACCCATGCTTCGGTCTTCGGAGTCTCGCCCGCTGGCAGTAGGTTCGTGTTGGCTTTTGTGGGATGCACCTGGACCGAGAGCATTTCGTGTACATCGAGGAACTTCAGCAAAAGGGGGAATCGGCGGAAACGCCCGGCCAGCTTTCCCATTATTTGCTTAGGGAACTGCTGCAGCAATTGACCGATGGTCCGTCCCTTGAGCGGTCCATCCGTGACGCGGCTCTGATGGTCGTCGCGATCGCTGAGTAGCCACGCTTCGCCAATAGGGCCACTGGGCAGGGGTGCGGTGAGCAAGTTGGCCAAATGCCGGCCGCCCCACAGCCGATACTGATAGATCGGTTCGAATCGCAGAGGATACAGAAAGACGTGATTCAGTGCTCCTTCCTTGTCGTCGACAGCCAGGCTGACGGTGGTGTCGATCATGACTGATCTGAGAATGTCGGCTCGGGAGGAGGCGGATCAGTTCTGTGATTCCGTTGATCGTGCAATTTGCCTAGGGTATGTTCGATCAATCTGGCTAACTTATCTGCAGCGCCGTCGACGGCCAGGTCCAGAGTCGCCGCTTCGTCGGCGACCGCGACGGGCTGGCGGCCTTCGAGGCGGGCCTCCATCATGCAACGTTTGTCATTTTTGCCGCTCTTAGGGCCGCGTTCATCGGTCAGGTGGACCTCCACTCGCGTGATGTGATCGCTCACTCGGCTCAGGGCGTTCTCTACTACGCCCCTGATCTGATCGGCCAGTGCCTCGTGACCTTCGATTGTATGGTCGGTATTAACTTGGATCTGCATGCTGATCTCCTGCCTAATTTGTTTGATCGAGGATGTTTCTACGCTGATACATTGCCGATGCGAAGTTCATGGGACCCGGCTACCGGCCGGCATCTGCTTCTGGCGGCCAGAAAGCACCATCGACAAAGTCGTTGGTTCCTACGTAAATACCGATAGCAACGAGCATGGCGAGCAGTCCGACCCAGAATCGCCAATCATGATGCCCAAAGGCCTCCCCAGAATGCACCAACCTTGCCCCAATATTTCATGCGGTCGCCGGTATTGTAGTAGCCGACCACTTGCTCATCTGTGTGATATCCCTTCCCGACGATCGACAATTTGTGCATATCGACTCCTCCCCCAGATTCCTTTAGTCGTTCAATCACAGGCACACCTCATTCTTTCATTGAAAGCCGTACTTATTCTTCCGAGGCATTTGGGATCTACGAGAAACCAGCCGCGTCGCAACCCGAAAAACCCCGCAATTACCGTTCAAGTGGGGCTGACACGCTGCAGTTACTAGTTGTCAATTCGCTTCGCGGCCGAGGAAAATAAATATTCCATCCTTACTCGCATACCACGCTCCCTCACATTGCCTGCATCGTCACCTCGCTGCGCATACTGGGCAAATTCCGCATTTGTGGTGATACCTTTGTCTTTCAATAGTTGGATGATGCCGCCAATCTGAGCGTCAAGTGTTTCTAAATAAGGCAGCATTTCCTCAAACACTTGTTCGGCAGGGAGCATCTTCTCAAACACAGCAGGGTCCACTTTCATCTCATTCTCCTAGCCCACTATTTCCAACGCGCAAGAGCTGTCTTGTTGCGGGCGACACCGTGGCCCCAGTCTCTCAATTGCAAATCACGTACTACCAATCCCGATTGATGAGTTAACGTCCAGATCTTTCAGGGTAAAACTCAAGCACTAGGCTTTCTGGTCAAAATTAAACACCGTATCCACTCTGACGACTTCATCAGGCGCATTCGCACTGTCACACAAGACACCAGTCATCTTTGGATTTAGCTGCAGGAGCCATGGCCGCTCTTCGGCGTTCCCACAGACTTGCCCAGGTATTGCGCCGGATTAATGTCGAATTTGGTTTTGCAACTGGCGCTGCAGAAATAGTAGGTCTGCCCTTTATGCTCGGTTCGTCCAGCGGCGGTAGCCGTTTCTACGTCCATGCCGCACACAGGATCTTTTACAGCTGTTGTGCTATTCATTATGACCTTCCTTAGTTTCCGTATCGAGGTTAGCAATCGACGCGCCGATCGTCTGAGCAAGAGTGCTCACTCTGGCTCGACCAATCGGTTGTATCCTCAACGTTTGACGAATACTTACGACGCGACCCGACTGCGTTCGATTCCGGCTAGGGAGTTCCAATGGACCAAATGACACATGAAGCCCACGGACTAGAGGCGGACCCACATGCCGGCTACAAAATGTCACAGGCCCACGGAAAGCACGACCGTCACGCCGGACACTCCGTCGCCATGTTTCGCGACAAGTTTTGGTTGAGCTTCGCTCTCACGATTCCCGTGATCTACTGGTCGACTGATGTCCAACATTGGCTTCGGTACACAGCGCCTTCCTTCCCTGGTTCGAAATTTATCCCCGCAATCCTTGGAACGGTGGTCTTTGTTTATGGCGGGCTAGTCTTCATCCGCGGGGCGTGGCGGGAACTTGCCGACCGCAAGCCGGGCATGATGACCCTCATCAGCCTGGCGATCATCGTTGCTTTTGGGACATCGGTTGCTGCAACCTTCGGCGTCTTCGAGATTGACGTTTGGTGGGAACTCGTATCTCTGATTACGATCATGGTCCTCGGCCATTGGCTCGAAATGCGAGCCATCTCCCAGGCCCGTGGCGCGCTCAATGCGCTTGCCGCGCTGCTCCCAGATACCGCCGAACGTGTCAGCGGAACCGAGACTCAAACTGTTCCAATTGCGGAGCTGAAACTGAACGACGTTGTCCTTGTCCGTCGGGGAACTCGCGTGCCAGCGGATGGCGAAGTCGTCGAGGGTTCTGCCGATGTTGACGAGTCGATGAATACCGGCGAGTCCCGGTCAGTTGCGAAAGGGGCCGGTGACAAGGTCATTGCGGGAACGGTCGCGGCCGGCGGAAGCCTCCGAGTCCGCATTACGGCAGTCGGGGAGCAGACCGCCCTGTCCGGCATCATGCGACTCGTTGCTGCGGCGCAAGCCACTGGATCCCGTACGCAAGCTCTTGCCGACCGTGCAGCAGCAATTCTTTTCTACGTAGCGGTCGCGTCGGGGGCAATTACCTTCGCTTACTGGTGGCTTGCAGGAGCCAAAGAACATGCCCTGATCAGGACGGCAACCGTCCTCGTCATTGCCTGCCCGCACGCCCTGGGACTGGCCATTCCGCTCGTGATTGCAATCTCGACCTCGCTCGGGGCCCAGAACGGTCTTCTCGTCAAAGACAGACTCGCACTCGAACGTGCCCGCAACCTGGACATTGTAATTTTCGATAAGACCGGAACGCTCACGCGTGGGTCCCCCGCATTGTCTGGGATTGCAGCCGCGCCGGGCGGCAACGAGAGTGACTTGCTCTCCGCTGCGGCTGCTGTCGAAGCCAACTCCGAACACCCGCTCGCAAAGGCGGTTGTGGCTGAAGCCAAGCGCCGAAACCTGCCCATGCTGCAAGCCGCCAACTTCGAGGCACTGCCCGGTCGAGGCGCAAAAGCAGTCGTGAACGGCAGGAGCGTGATTATTGGCGGACCGCGTTTGTTGACGGAGGGCAAGGTAACTGTACCCGCAGACGTTGAAAAGTTGACGACCCTTTGGGCATCCGATGGAAAGACGGTTCTCTATATCCTCGACGAAGGGGGACTGCTTGGTGCTTTCGCCGTCGAGGATGAGATTCGACCCGAATCCAAGGAGGGCGTTCGGGAGCTTCATCGCCTAGGTATTCGGGTCGCGATGATCACGGGAGACTCAAAGACAGTAGCCGATTCGGTTGCGAAACGCATCGGTATCGACGAGGTCGCAGCCGAAGTGCTTCCCGCTGACAAGGCGTCGGCGGTCAAGGGCTTTCAGGCGGGCGGCAAAAGGGTCGCAATGGTCGGTGACGGCGTCAACGATGCGCCAGCTTTAGCGACTGCTGATGTCGGAATCGCAATTGGCGCAGGCACTGATGTGGCGATTGAGTCGGCCGGAATCGTGCTCGTGCGCAGCGACCCACGCGACGTTGTTGGAGCGATCGAACTATCTCGTGCTACCTACAAGAAGATGATTCAAAATCTGGTTTGGGCAACCGCCTATAACCTTGTCGCCATCCCGGTGGCAGCGGGCGTTTTCGTCCACTGGGGACTCGATCTGCCCATGAGCGTCGGCGCGGTCGCAATGAGCCTCTCCACAATCATCGTCGCCGCGAACGCCCAGTTGCTTCGCCGATTGAAGCTGCATCCTGCCGATGTCTGAGATCTGCCGATTCTGGCCGTGCGGGACAATCAATGCGCATTGTTGATTGTGCTCGGGCCTCCGCATTGAAGTTGGTTCCGGACGGATCGTGGCAAACAGGAAACTATGGCGTTTTGGTCGCAAAATCACTTCACGCTAATACCCGGGTCCATTGAGTCTATGAATGCCGGGCTCCTCGCATTAAAGTTTCCGTTGTTGTCCCGGCCTACGATTTGCTGTGCTGGTCAGGAGCGTCGGCGGCGGCAGAACAGAAGAGGTAACCCATTTGAACAGCGCCAGCCTAAACATCCGCGCATATCGCTCGATGTCGGGTATGAGCAAACGTCTCTTTGAGGCTGCCTTTGACGTCGTAGAGGCGTTCACGAAATCCCTGATTGAGATGATCGGAATCTGGGTACAATAAGGGGACGTTAACAGATGCCTTCCAGTACCTTGTTGCATCAACCGATGTCCGCCGACACCGTTTGATATCAGTCAGTTACATCTCGTTGTTGCCCTGTCACGGCAGAGGTCGCGGGTTCGAGTCCCGTCGTCCCCGCCATTCTTTCTAAAGTACTTGCGCTGGTTCTCACGAAACCATCGAGGAACCAAAAGGGGTACGTTTCCGTGCCGCAAACGCCAGCGGCTTCCTCCTAGTCTCCTTATCGAAAACGCCTCGGATCGAGTTCCCCGCTCCACCCCAGGAGTCCGCCCCGAGGCGTTTCCGATCAAGGCTAGCGACTATCCGACCAGAGCTGACCGGACGTTTCCCAGAACGCCGTTTGGGCCTGCTCTCCTCACAGTTGGGACTCGAACGCGCTGACCGTGCCCTTTCAAAGGGACTGTACTTTGCGGG
>Ga0182024_10004783_pt1 | contig 30806 bp, 25 predicted proteins | sample P32metaG_FD_120480 | JGI IMG/M metagenome (GOLD analysis project Ga0182024, IMG submission 120480) | Permafrost microbial communities from Stordalen Mire, Sweden - P3-2 metaG (Illumina Assembly) | ecosystem: Environmental > Terrestrial > Soil > Wetlands > Permafrost | place: Sweden: Stordalen... | reverse complement strand
TTGCCCGGAATCGCCGATATTGCCGGTGCCGACGAGCTTGGCGCCCTGCTGAACGAACTGCGCCGACGCCGGTTGCGGCGCGCACGCGAGCGCCCCGAGAAACAGGACGCCCGCCGCGACCTTTGCCATTGGCGAAAACCGGCCCGCGCGCTGCGGACGCGCTGAAAGCACCGTGTTCATGAAATCCCCTGCCAAGCGCGCCCCCCGGCTCGCCGCAGGCGCACGGCGCGCCCGCAAAAATCCATTACGATCGAATTCCCGGTCGTCGCCCCCAGGCGCGGTGAACGCCTTCGGTATTCGGCTTAACGAGGGGACATCCCGCAGCCAGCACCGGGCGCAAGCTACTCAACGCACCGGCGGCGGACAAGCAGAAAACGGCCTGCTCGGCAGCGGGCGCGGCACCTTGCCCCGCATGCGCTACGGCGCCCGACCCAGGATGCGCACGAAACACTCGCGCACCCGCTGCTGGGTCTCCTCGACATAGGACTGCAGCGCCGGGAAGTCCGGCAGGTCGGCGGCGCGGGCGAGCAGGCTCAGCACGCCGGCGCTGGCGGCTTTCGGATCGAAGGCGCCGGGCAGGCACAGGCGCAGGATCTGCGTGAGGTCATGGAACAGCCGCACCGCGGGGCGCAGCACCGCGGCGTCCTCGGCGGCGAGCACATCGAGCTGCGCGGCTTTTTCAAGCACGCGCGCGGTCGAGGTGTCGAGAATGTCCGGCGTCGCGGCGGCGTGCACGAGCTGCAGGTATTGCGCGATGAACTCGATGTCGACCAGCGCGCCCGCCGCATATTTGAAGTCCCAAGGGTCGGCCTCGCCCTTCTCCTTGGCGATCGCGGCGCGCATGTCGGCGACGTCGGTGGAGATGGTGCGAGGCTCGCGCTTGCGGCACAGCACATCGCGGATGGTCGCCTCGATGCTTTGGGCGAAATCCGCAGGCCCCGAAACCACCCGCGCGCGCGTGAGCGCCATGTGCTCCCAGGTCCACGCCTCGCGCTCCTGGTAGCTCCGGAAGCCGTCGATCTGCGTCGCCAGCGGCCCGGAGCGGCCCGATGGGCGCAGCCGCATGTCGACGCGGTAGAGCACGCCGTAATTCGTCTGCACCGTGAGCGCGCTGATGAGGCGCTGCGTAAGCCGGGCAAAATACTGCGCGCCGTAGAGCGAGCGCTTGCCGTCCGAGCTCGGATGGTCCTGGTCGAAATCGTAGATCACGATCAGGTCGAGATCGGAGCTTGCGGTCATCTCGCGCGCGCCGAGCCGGCCGAGCGCCAGGATCGCGGTCTTTTGGCCGCGGATGCGGCCGTGGGTGGCGGCGAAATCCTCCTCGACGCGCCGGTGCACCGCGCGAATGAGGACGTCGGCGAGCCGCGCGAAAACCTCGCCGGCCTGCTCGGCGGAAACCGAGCCCGAAAGGATGCGCGCGCCGATCAGGAACATGTGCTCCTGGCCGAACAGCCGGATCGCGTCGAGCACGTCTTCGTAGCCGGCGGTCTCGCCCAGGGCCCGGGCAAGCTCCGCCTCGAGTTTCGGCTCGTCGGGCAGCACGCCGAAAAAGCTCGGATCGAGCAGCGCATCGATGAGGTGCGGATTTTGCGCCAAAATATCGGCCAGCCGCGGCGCCACGCCAAGGATGAGCGCGATGAAGCGGATCAGCTCCGGATTCTGCCGCAGCAGCGAGAGGAATCGCCCGCCGGCGCGCAGCCCGCCGAGGAAGCGGTCGAAGGCGCCGAACGCCGCGTCGGGGTTTTCCACGCGCGAGAACTGATCGATGACGAGCAGGAGCAGCTCGATGAGATTGCCGCGCGCCTGCTCGCCGCGCAGCGCCCGGTATTGTCCCTCCTGCCAGCGCCGCACCGCGGCGGCGACCTCCGGCGGCTGCCGGAACCCCAGCTGCGCGAGGCGCTCGAGCGTGTCGCCCTCCCGCTCCGCCGCGAACGAGAGGTTTTGCTGCTGGGCGAGGAAAGCGGGCGCGCGTTCGAACAGCCTTACATAATGCCGCTCGACCTTGTGCAGATGCGCCAGCAGGACCTCGGCGAACTCGTCGCGCCCGGCGCAGCCGAGAAAGCGCGCGAACCTTTCCAGCGCGTCCGCTTCGGCCGGCAGCGTATGGGTCTGCTCGTCGGCCATCATCTGCAGGCGATGCTCGACGCGGCGCAGGAAATCATAGGCTGCGGTGAGCTCGTCGCGTGCGGCGGCGTCGATCCAGCCGCCGGCGGCGAGCGCCGCGAGGGTTGCCACGGTGGCGCGGCTGCGCAGCTCGGCATGACGGCCGCCGGCGATGAGCTGCTGGGTCTGCGCAAAGAACTCGATCTCGCGGATGCCGCCCCGTCCGAGCTTGATGTTGTGGCCTTCGACCGCGATGTCGCCGTGACCCCGGTAGGCGTGGATCTGCTGCTTCATGGCGTGCACGTCGGCGACGGTCGCGTAGTCGAGATATTTGCGCCAGACGAAAGGCGAAAGCTCGCGCAGCAGCTTCTGGCCCGCGGCAAAATCCCCGGCGCAGGCCCGCGCCTTGATCAGCGCCGCGCGCTCCCAGTTCTGGCCGCGACTCTCGTAGTAGTCGAGCGCGGCCTCGGTCGAGATCGCGATCTGGGTCGAGGACGGATCGGGGCGAAGCCGCAGGTCGACGCGAAACACGTAGCCGTCGGCGGTGCGCTGCTGCAGGATCTTCACGAGGTCGCGCGTGACGCGCACGAAGAACGCCATCGGCTCCAGGTTGGGCGCGAGACGGGTGGCGGCCGGATCGAAGAACACCATGAGGTCGATGTCGCTCGAGAAATTGAGCTCGTCGGCGCCCATCTTGCCCATAGCGAGCAAGATGTAGCCGCTGCCGCGCTCGGGCTTCTTCGGATCGCCCGGCACGAGCTTGCCGCGCCGGGCGGCGTCGGCAAGGAGATGGTGCACGGCGGAGCCGAGCGCGGTGGCGGCGACGTCGGTGAGCGCGCGCGTCACGCGCGCCACCGGCCACACGCCACCGATGTCGGCGAGCGCGACGGTGAGCGCCGCCTCGGCCTTCATGCGGCGCAGAATCTGCATCACCTGGACGGATGTGGCCGCGGCCGCGACATCGCGCTGCGCCTTGGCGAGAAGCGATGCCAGCGCGGCGTCGGGATCGCCGGTGATGATGCGCACGAAGCGCGCCGGATCGCCGGTGACGAGGTCCCATAGATAAGGCGCGGCTTCGGCGATGCCGCCGAGCAGGTCGGCAAGCCGCGGATGCTCGGCGATCAGCGCTGCGAGCGCCTTGCCGGCGGTTTTGGTCTTGACGCTCGCCAGCCACTGCGAAACCCGCGCGGCTGCCGCGGCAGACGACAATGGCAGCGCGCCGCCGAGCTGCCGGAACAACGCCGCATCCGCGACTTTCTGTTTTTTCTTTTCTTTTTGTTTTTTCTCTTTTACCTGTTTTTTCCGTTGCGGCCGCTTGCCGGCGGCAGGCCGCCTCATGCCGACCCCGTCGGCCCGGCGCGCGGCAGCGCGATGGTGCTGCGCAAGCCCGGATGATTGTCCTCGAGCCGCAGCTTGCCGCCGTGCAGGCGCGCGACCGCGGACGCCAGACTGAGCCCCAGGCCGGACCCCGGCGCCGAGCGGCTCTGCTCGAGACGCACGAAGCGCTCGACGACGCGGCCGCGATCGGCATCGGGAATGCCGGGGCCGCGGTCCGCCACGCTCAAGGTGATGCGCTCGCCCTCGTTGCCGGCTTTGACGATGATCTCCGCGGGCTCGCCGTTCAACGCATCGCGCTGATGCTCCGGCGCGGCATATTTGATGGCGTTGTCGACGAGATTGGCCAGCGCCTGGCTGACCAGCTCGCGATTGCCGCGCGCGAGCGCGGCAACCGGCGCCTCGACCTTGAGCGCCAGCCCCTTGTCGTCGGCGAGCGGCTCGTAAAGCTCGCCGACGTCGCGCGCGATCTCGGCGGCGTCGAATTCGGTCATGTTGTCCCGCGCCTGCCCGGATTCCGCGCGCGCGATCATCAGCAGCGCGTCGAAGGTGCGAATGAGCTCATCGGATTCGGCGATAGTCGCTTCCAGCGCGGCACGGTAGTCACCGTCTCCGGTCGGGCGGCGCAGCGCCTGTTCGCAGCGATTGCGCAACCGGGTGAGCGGCGTCTTGAGATCGTGCGCGATGTTGTCGGAGACCTCCTTGAGGCCGCGCATCAGCGCCTCGATGCGCTCCAGCATGGCATTGAGGTGTTCGGCGAGGCGGTCGAGCTCGTCGCCGGTGCCGGCGACCGGCAGGCGGCCGGCGAGATCGCCGGCCATGATGGTCTGGGTGGTTTCGGTCATGGCGTCGATCCGCTTGAGCACGCGCCGGCTGATGAAGAAGCCGCCGGCGAGGCCGAGCACGACGACCAGCGCGAACGACCAGCGCCCGGCATTGGCGATAATGTCGAACAGGCGCTCGCGTTCCTCGAGGTCGCGGCCGACCAGCAGGCGGAAGCTCCCCGGCAGCTCCACGACCCGCACCAGCGCGCGATGCTCGCTGCCTTGCGGCGATTCCAGCCGGCGATAGGTGGTTTCGAGCCAGCCCGGACGGTCGAGCACGCCCGGCTCGAGCGAGCCGACATTGCCGGCGAGCCCCTCCCCGGTCGGCGTGGTGACGAGATAAAGGCTCGACCCCGGACGCCGCGAGCGCAAATCGATCACGATCACCAGCCGCCTGATGCCGCCCTGGTTGTACTGCTCGGTGAGCCCGTTGATCTCGGTGTTGACCGTCGTGGTGATCTGCTCGGTGATGAGGCGGCGCGTGTTGAGCGCGAAGTAGCCGAGCAGCGACACGGCAAACAGGACAAACACCAAAAGGTAGACGAGCGTCAGCTGGAACGCCGTGGTGCGAAGCAATTTGCCGAGCGCCGTCACGGATCACGTTCCCTCAATCACACACGTATTTCGTTCTCGGAGAAATCGTCTTCCCAGAATTCGAGCGCGGCGCGCTTTTGCCCCTGCCGGTTGGCCGCCTCGGCGCGGCGCAGCTCGACGCGGCGGATTTTTCCGGAAATGGTCTTGGGCAGTTCGGCGAATTCGAGCCGCCGCACCCGCTTGAACGGCGCCAGCGCCACGCGGCAATGCCGGAAGATCGACAGCGCCGTGTCGCGATCCGGCGCGTGGCCGGGCGCGAGCGCGAGGTAGGCCTTCGGCACCGCGAGCCGCATCGGATCGGGCGACGGCACCACCGCCGCCTCCGCCACCGCCGGATGCTCGATCAGCACGCTCTCGAGCTCGAACGGGCTGATGCGATAGTCGGAGGATTTGAAAACGTCGTCGGCGCGGCCGACATAGGTCAGGTAACCGTCGTCGTCGACCGCCGCGACATCGCCGGTGCGATAAACCGCGCCGTCGAGCGCCAGCACGCCGCCGGCGTCGCCCTGGTACCCTTGCATCAGCCCGACCGGCCGCGGCTCGAGCAGGAGGCAGATCTCGCCCTCCTGCTGCGCCGCGCCCGCGGCATCGAGCAGCGCGACGCGGTAGCCCGGCAGCGGTCGGCCCATCGAGCCGGCCTTGAGTTTCTGGCCGGGGCTGTTGCCAACCAGCGCCGTGGTTTCAGTCTGGCCGTAACCGTCGCGGATGGTAAGGCCCCAGGCCGCCTTGACCCGCTCGATGACCTCGGGATTGAGCGGCTCGCCGGCGCCGATGAGCTCCCTGATGTTGACCTTCCAGGCGGCAAGCTCCTCCTGGATCAGCATGCGCCACACCGTCGGCGGCGCGCAAAAGGTCGTGATGCCGCAGCGCGCGATGGTGTCGAGCAGACCCTTGGCGTTGAAGCGGCGCTGGTTGACGATGAAGATCGCGGCCTGCGCGCTCCACGGCGAGAAGAAGCAGCTCCAGGCGTGCTTGGCCCAGCCGGGCGACGAGATGTTGAGATGCACGTCGCCGGGCTTGAGCCCGAGCCAGTAGATCGTGGACAGATGTCCGACCGGGTAGCTCTGGTGGCTGTGCAGCACGAGCTTGGGCGTCGCCGTCGTGCCGGAGGTGAAATAAAGAAGTAGCGGATCGTTGGCGCGGGTTTCGCCGTCCGGCGCAAACTCGGCGGACGCCGTGTAACCGGCCTCGTACGGCACCCAGCCCGGCGGCGCGCCGCCGACGGCAATGCGGGTATAGTCGCCGGGCAGCTCGGCGAATTTGGCCGCGGCATCGGCGCTGACGATGACGTGGCGGACGCGGCCGCGCGCAAAGCGGTCGGCGAGATCGGCGCGGGTGAGGAGCGTCGTCGCCGGCACGATGACGGCGCCGAGCTTCATCGCCGCCAGCATGGTTTCCCACAGCGGCACGACGTTGCCGAGCATGAGCAGGACGCGGTCGCCGCGGCGCACGCCAAGCCCGCGCAGCGCATTGGCGATGCGGTTGGAGCGCTCGCTCAACGCCGCGAACGACAGCTTCTGCTCGTTTCCGTCATCGTCGGTGAGCCACAGCGCCGGCGCCGCGTTGCCGCGCGCCATGTCGTCGAAATAGTCGAGCGCCCAGTTGAAGCGATCGAGTTTGGGCCATTGGAAATCGCGGTAGGCGGTGGCGTAGTCCTCGCGATGGCGCAGCAGGAAATCGCGCGCCGCGATGAAGGGCGCCGCGTTGCTCGAACTCATGGCTTGCCCGAAGTCATGGCTTACCCGAAGTCATGGAAGTCATGGCGATCTCCCGTCGGTCCCTGGTTTGCCGGATGCGGCGCAGCGGCGCTCCGGGACCTTCTTGCACGCGGCAGCGTCAGCGGGCACCGTCGCGGATCATGTAACCGGCGCCGCGCACCGTGTGCAGCAGCGGCTGCGCGAAGCCCTTGTCGATCTTAGAACGCAGGCGCGAAATGTGCACGTCGATCACGTTGGTCTGCGGATCGAAGTGATAGTCCCAGACATTCTCCAGCAGCATGGTGCGGGTGACGACCTGCCCGGCGTGCCGCATCAGATATTCGAGCAGGCGGAATTCGCGCGGCTGCAGTTGCAGCTCCTGGCCGGCGCGGCTCACCTGGTGCGACAGCCGGTTGAGCTCGAGATCGGCGACCCGATAGACGGTCTCCTCGCCGCGGCTGCCGCGCCGGCGCGCCAGCGCCTCGACCCGCGCCAGCAGCTCGGAGAACGCATAGGGCTTTGCCAGGTAATCGTCGCCGCCGGTGCGCAGGCCCTTGACGCGGTCGTCGACCTGGCCGAGCGCGGAGAGGATCAGGACCGGCGTTTCCACGGACTGGTTGCGCAGCGCGCCGATGACCGAGAGCCCGTCGCGCTTCGGCAGCATGCGGTCGACGATCAGCACGTCGTATTGGCCGTCGAGCCCGAGCGCGAGACCTTCCTCGCCGTCGGCGGCCTGGTCGGCGATATGGCCGACTTCACGGAACGCCTTGACCAAATACTCGGCGGCGTCGCGGTCGTCCTCTATGATGAGAAGGCGCATGGGGTCCAGCCGCGCTCAAAAGTCGCGATCGGGCGCCGCGTGGCGGCCGCTCGCGGCAAAATCATATCCCTCAAAGCTTTTTCGGCAATATCGGTCGCCGGTTCGACTTGGTTACAACCCAAACGAGCGTTGCAATCTCTCATGCAATAACGACCAATAAAAAGGGGGTGGCGAGCGATGCCCGCCACCCCCCTACCCACTCTACCCCGGCGGGGGCGACGGATGCCGGGAGGCAGAGTTGGCATTCGGCGGGGACGGGCCTTGCGGCCCGTCCCCCAGGGAACGCCCGCCAGCGGGGGCGACGGATGCCGGCGGATCGCCCCATTACTCAGGCATTGCCAAGCGGCAACGCCACGAATTTCGTCCCTTCGCCCGATTTCACACGCAGCAACACGGTACGCTTGCCGTCCTTGCGGGCATCCGTGACGGTCTTGCGCACGTCGGCCGGGCTCGACACCGGCTTGCCGCCGATATCGAGGATCACGTCGCCGACCTGCAAGCCGTGCTCGGCGGCGATGCCGCCTTCGGCGACCGCCGTGACGACGACGCCCTGGGCGTCGGCTCCGGCGGTCTTGCTCGCCGGCGCCAGCGTCAGGCCAAGCTTCGGCACGTCGGCATCGGGCACGGCGTGCTGCTGGGCCGGGGCGTTGTTCGCGGCCTGCTTCTCGGCCGGCAGCGTGCCCAGCGTTAGCGCGATGGTCTTCGATTCGCCCTGATGGATCACGGCAAGCTTGATGGTGGCGCCGGGCGCCATGGCGCCGATGCGCCGCGCCAGTTCGCGCGCGTCATGCACCGGCGCGCCATCGACCGAGAGGATGACGTCGCCGCTCTGGATGCCGGCCTTGGCGGCGGGGCTGTTGGGCTGCGGCTCGGAGACGAGCGCGCCGGTCGCCTCCTTGAGGCCCATGCCGTCGGCGATGTCGGCCGTCACCGGCTGGATTTGCACGCCGATCCAACCGCGCGAGACGGTGCCCTTGTCGCGCAACTGGGCGATCACGCTCTTCACGGTGTCGGAAGGAATGGCGAAGGCGATGCCGACCGAGCCGCCGGACGGCGAGAAGATCGCCGTGTTGACGCCGATCACGTTGCCGTCGACGTCGAAGGTCGGACCGCCGGAATTGCCCTTGTTGACCGGCGCGTCGATCTGAATGAAGTCGTCGTAGGGCCCGGAGCCGATATCGCGGCCGCGCGCCGAGACGATGCCGGCGGTCACGGTGCCGCCGAGGCCGAACGGATTGCCGACCGCGAGCACCCAGTCGCCCACGCGCGGCACGTTATCGGCAAGCTTCACGTAGGGAAAGCCGGTGCCGTCGATCTTGATCAAGGCGAGGTCGGTGCGGGTGTCGGTGCCGATCACCTTGGCGCTGTGGGTCTTGCCGTCATCGGTCGTGACCGTGACGTCCTTGGCGTCCTGGACCACGTGGTTGTTGGTGACCGCGTAGCCGTCGCTGGTGATGAAGAAGCCCGAACCCTGGCCGGTGATGACCTCATGCTGATTGGGCCCGCCTGGCGTGTTGGGCGCGCCGAAGCGGCGGAAGAAGCGCTCGAACGGCGACCCGGGCGGGACCGGCATCTCTTCTTCACCCGGAGCAGACGGAGCGGCACTGGTGGTGCGCTCCATCTTCACACGCACCGATACCACCGAGGGTTTCACCTTCTCGACGATGTCGGCAAAGCCGACCGGCCGCTGCGGGATCTGCTGCACCTTGTCGGTCAAATTCTGCGCCTGCGCCGGGGTGCCGAACAGGTCGGCCTGCGGCGCGAAGCTCGGGGTAACGAACAGCGCCGCGGCGCCGAGCCCAGCGACCGTCGTCGCCAGCAAAGCAATGCGCCGCGCCGCAAGACCCCGGCGTGACCGCGAGGAAATACCGTCCATTTACGCGTCTCCAAATTCGGTTGTCCGTCGCGCCGACGGAAACGCCCCAACGCCCAGCGTGAACACGGAAGATGGGGCGGCCAGCCTTACCGCGCACTGTCGGCAGGATTAAAACTTTGTAATGTTGGCATTTTTGAAATTTACTAAGAAACTCAGTGGCTTGGGATAAAATGCTCTACCGGTGCAAGAGTTCCGATAGTCGCGTTTCTTCCGCCGGGGTCAGGTTGGCGGCCTCAGCCGGCGCCGGTTCGGCCCGGCGACGTCTGCCGACAATGACAAGCGCGATGATTCCAATCAGCAGAACGGCGGGCGGCAGGCCCCACAGCGCCGCGGTATGCCACGACAGACGCGGCCGCAGCAGGACGAATTCGCCATAGCGGGCGACCAGGAAATCGAGGACTTGCGTGTCGCTGTCGCCGGCCTCGATCCGCTCGCGCACCAGGACGCGCAGATCGTGCGCGAGCGGCGCCTGGGAATCGTCGATCGATTCGTTCTGGCACACCATGCAGCGCAGTTCCCTGGACAGCGTGCGAGCGCGTGTTTCCAGCACCGGATCCTTCAGCATCTCGTTGGGCTCGACCGCCCACAGCGGGGATGACGCAAAGAGCGCGACGAGGAGCAGCAGGGAGTGCAGAACCTTCACGTCGCTCACTCCGCGGGCTGCAGCGCCGAATCGGGCTTAGCGGGCCTGGACTTCGCCGGCCGCGGCGCGCCGACGCGCAGCCGACGGTCGGACAGCGATAGGGCGCCGCCGACAAACATGAAGATGGCGCCGAGCCAGATCAACAGCACGTGCGGCTTGAAGAACAGCCGCACCGGCACGCTGCCGTCGGGATTGGGATCGCCGAGCGAAAGATAGAGCTGGCTCACGCCGCGCGTCATCAGCGCGGCCTCGGTGGTCGCCATGTTGCGGGCCGGGAAAGTGCGCCGGCTCGGCTCCATCGTGCCGATCAATTCGCCGGTGGTGCGCCGCACGGTGAAGCGGCCGACCACATCGCGATAGTTCGGGCCTGGCCGGCTGAAGCTGCCGTCGAAGGTGACCCGGTAATGCGCCAGAGAGGCACTGTCGCCGGGTTTGAGCTCGACGATGCGCTCGCTGCCCCAGGCGGTGACGCCGACGATGCCGAGCAGCGTCACGCCGATGCCGAAATGCGCGAAGGCGGTGCCCCAGGCCGAGCGCGGCAGTCCCCAGGCGCGGCGCAGCACGGCGCCGAACGGGATGCGCAGGATCATGGTGCGCTCGGCGATGTCGGTGACGGCCCCCGCCATCACGAAGATGGCGATACCGACCCCGAACGGCGCCAGCACCGGGCCGCCATGGTTGAGCGCCATCGCGGCGGCGATCGCTGCGACGGCGAGGATTGCCGCCGCGAACAGCCGTTCCGCCGCGCCGAGGAGGTCGCCGCGCTTCCATCCCATCAGCGGGCCGAACGGCATCACCAGCATCAACGGAATGAACAGCGGTCCGAACGTGCTGTTGAAGAACGGCGGGCCGACGGAGATTTTCTCGGCGGTCAGCGCCTGCAGCGCCAGCGGATAGAGCGTGCCGACGAACACGGTGGCGCAGGCGCAGGTCAGGAACAGATTGTTGAAAACGAGCGCCCCTTCGCGCGAAATCGGCGCGAACAGTCCGCCCTGCTTGAGCAGCGGCGCGCGCCAGGCATACAGCGCCAGCGCGCCGCCGATGAACACCACCAGGATGGCGAGGATGAAAATGCCGCGCGTCGGGTCGGTGGCGAAGGCGTGCACCGAAGTCAGCACTCCCGAGCGCACCAGAAAGGTCCCGATCAGGGACAGCGAGAAGGCGATGATCGCGAGCAGGATGGTCCACACCTTGAGCGCGTTGCGCTTTTCCATCACCACGGCGGAGTGAAGGAGCGCGGTGCCGGCGAGCCACGGCATCAGCGAGGCGTTCTCGACCGGGTCCCAGAACCAGAAGCCGCCCCAGCCGAGCTCGTAGTAGGCCCAGTACGAGCCGCCGGCGATGCCGAGCGTGAGGCACATCCAGGCGCCGAGCACCCACGGCCGCACCCAGCGCGCCCAGGCGGCGTCGATGCGGCCTTCCAGCAGCGCCGCCATGGCGAAGGAGAAGGCGATCGAGAAGCCGACATAGCCGAGGTAGAGCATCGGCGGATGGAAGGCGAGGCCGGGGTCCTGCAGGATCGGATTGAGATCGCGGCCCTCGAACGGCGCGTCGGCGATGCGCAGGAACGGATTCGACGTGATCAGAATGAACAGTTGAAACGCGGCGGCGATCCACGCCTGCACGGCGAGCGCATAGGCCTTGAGCGTTACCGGCAGATTGGTGCCGAACGCCGCCACCAGCGCGCCGAAGAAGGCGAGGATCGACACCCACAGCATCATCGAGCCTTCGTGGTTGCCCCAGATGCTGGTGAGCCGGTAGATGAGCGGCATCGCCGAGTTCGAATTCTCGAACACGTTGACCACCGAGAAATCCGAGGCGACGTAGCATTCGGCAAGCGCCGCAAACGATAGCGCGACGAAGGCGAATTGCGCGAGCGCGATCGGCGTCGCCATGTTCATGAGCACCGCATCGTTGGTGCGCGCGCCGACGATCGGCATGGTGCCCTGAATGAGCGCCAGACCGAGCGCCAGCATCAGGGCGTAATGGCCGAGTTCGGGGATCATCGCCTGCGCCTCGTCGCGGTTGACCGCATCACTTACTCCCTTCGCCGACCGGCCGCGCGGCGCGCTGGGCGTAATCGTCCTGCCAATGCCCCGACTTCTTCAAGGCGTCGGCGACCTCCTTGGGCATGTAGGTCTCGTCGTGCTTGGCCAGAATGGTATCGGCGTTGAAGACGCCGCCGCCGCCGAGCGTGCCCTCGGCGACGACCCCCTGCCCTTCGCGGAACAGGTCCGGCAGCACGCCCTGATAGATCACCGGCAATTCGCTCTTGCCGTCGGTGACCTCGAAGCGGACCTTGAGATCGCTGCCGCGCACGAGGCTGCCGGTCTTGACCAGGCCGCCGAGCCGGATACGGGTGCCGGGTCCGACGTGCTTCTCGGCCACGTCGCTCGGCGAATTGAAGAATACGATGGAGTCGCGGAACGCATTGAGCATCAGCGCGACCGCGACGCAAAGCACGCCGAGCGCGCCGCCGATCAGAAGGAGGCGTCGCTTCTTGCGCGTCATGGTTGTTCGCTCCGCGGCATTGTTGTTTTTTGTTCCATCAGCCTTCGAGGCCGAGACCTTTGACCAGGTCGTCGATCTTCTTGACCTCCTCGGGACGGCTCGCCAGCGCGCGCTTGGCGTCGGCCGCCGCGTCCTTCGCCTTGTCGCGATCGCCGAGCACCACGTAGGCGCGCATGAGCTTCATCCAACCGTCAAGGTCGGCGCCGTTCTCGTGCAGGCGATCGGCGAGCTTGGCGACCATACCGCGGATCATCTGCGCGCGCTGCTCTTCGCTCATGTTCGACGCGGCCGCCACGTCGTCGGCGTTCGGGCCCGCGGTCGAGGCGACCGGCTCGCCGGTGACGCGGCCGAGCGCGGTGCGTACGTAACCGATCCACGGCGCGCCGGCCGGCGCGTCCTGTAGCAGCGCGCGCCACTTGGCGGCGGCGGCGTCGCGGTTGCCGTCCTGCTCATCGGCAAGGCCGAGGAAGTAACGGGCCTTCACCTCGTGCGGATCGCGCGCCATCGCATCGGTGAATGCCTGCTTGGCCTCAGCGGTCACCATGTCGTTCGCGGCGGCGACCAGGGCTTCGCCGAGATCGGCCTCGCGCGCCGCGGTCGCGCCGTTGAGCGCCAGCGCCTTGCGCCGCGCCGCCACCGCGTCATCGAAACGGCCGAGCCGCAGATAGACCGGCGCGATGACTTCCCAGCCGGCGCCATCATTGGGGTTGCGCGCCAGGTGGGTCTCGACCTGGTTGATCAGGCTGGCGAACGACTGATCGCCCTGAGGTGTGTTGACGCGGCCGAAGGCGGGCTGGCCCGGGACGTTCGGCGAGCCGAGCGCGCTATAGAGGCCGAGCGCGACCGCCGGGACCACGATCAGTGCCGCGATTGCTCCCGCGCGCCGGCGCCGCAGCCCTTGCGGCGTTGCCGCCGCGGACGGCGCGAGCGGTTCCGCATCGGCCGCCGCGAGCAGCCGGCGCGATACTTCGATGCGCGCCGCCTCGGCCTCCGCCTCGCCGATCAGTCCGGCGCTGCGGTCGCGGCCGATCTCCTCCAGCTGATCCTGGTAGACCACGAGATCGCTGCCGCCGCCGGTGCGCGGCTTGCGCCCAAGCGGCCAGACCACGGCGACAATCGCCGCGCCGGTCATCAATGCGAAAACGATCCATAAAACCATGGCGCCAATCTACGAGTCCGCCGGACGCGGCAACGGCAGCGAAGCTACCGCGACCGAACGCGCCGGCTGGTTACATCACGGCGCAAATACGGCTGCAATGGGAGCCCGGGCGCGGCAATTGCACGCTGCGCCGCGCGTCCGGCGGCGGCGACGGCTCAGCCGCGCGCCTGCTTGCGCTCGCTGGCGCCGGTCTGGATCGCGATGTCGGCCGCTTTGACCAGCAGCCCGGCATAGTCGGAACCGAAAACCGTGCGGCAAAACCGGATCGCGGCGTCGACCTGGGATTGCCGGAACGTGCGGTCGTCGTCGCCGGCATGCCGCAGCGAATCGAGCAGGACCTTGGTGCCGGTCTCGAGGTAATGCTCGAGTTCCGAATAGGTGCGCAGCGTCACCTCGCTCACGGCAAGCTCACTGCCGTATTGCCGGCACGCGTTGACGAACGCGACCAGCGCCTCGACCTCGCCGACATCGGCGGCGTCGAGCAGCGAGCCCGGCACGATATCCTTGTTCGGGCGCGGCCGCAGCAGCCGCCGCACCCGGCCTGGCGCCGACTCGATCTCGGCCCGCAGCAGGTTCGAGACCTCGCTGCGCAGCGCCGCCAGTTGGCGGCCCCAGGCCGAATCAGGGGGCAGATCCATTTCGTTGCGCAGGCTGCGCGCCGCGTCGTGAATGCCCCGCAGCATCGCGGTGACCGGGCGCCCGGCCTTGAGCTCGGCGCGCAGCTCGCCCACCATGTTCTCGATTTCGCTCAGCACGATCGTTACCGCGGCCGCATACGGCGTCTCGGCGATGCGCGCGGTTTCGTCGCTTCCAGCGGCACGCACCGCAATGCGCGTAAGCTGCCAGGGCGCCGCGAGGCGGCCCATCAGGATGACAAGACCGCAGAGGAAGAATTCGGATTTGCGCGTCGGGTTGCCGTCGAGGGTCCACGCCGCCGCCTCGGAATCGAACATCGCCTTGGCGCCGTCGATATGTTCGCGCTCGAAGGCGCGGATATTGCCGGGCAGCCGCCGCGCCAGGTCGGCGAGCGCATCACGGACATCGAGGATGCGAATGACGGCCGCGACATCGTCGAGCGCCCGCGGCGTGCCGACCTGCACCGCGAAGCGACGCTGCGCCCTTTCATCCGTGCCGACCGCGCCCAGCGCATCGCGGATGCGCTGGACGGCGCGGTCGTGCAGCGCGCGAATGAGCTGTTCGACCTTGACGCGCTCATTGGCGAGCAAGGCCCGGTTGATATCATCCGACAGCGCCCTGATCTCGGCAGGCATCAGGTCGCGACCGAGCCACTCCCAGATCGACACGAGCGAACTGCGGGCGAGCCGCCCGGCGCGCTTGTGATCGGCCTTGGCGTCGATCAGGAACGGCTCGAACGGCGCGAAGAACAACCGCGCGGCATCGCCCAGGCGCGGCGCCGTCTGCGCCGCCGCGCGGATCGTGCTGCGCAATTCCTCGAGCACGAATTCGCCGCCGGCCACCGCTTCGCCGCGCAGCAGCCCGCGCTCCAGCTCGGCCATGAGCGTCGCGCGCGCGTCCGGCTTGAGCGCCCGGAGATATTCCCGCAACCGTTCGACGGACTGCCCGTCGCTCGTCATCGCACACTCACCACAGCTGATCGATCCTGTTAACGTTCTACTAGCGGGGCGCTTAAAAAGGCGTTACGCGATACACCCGAAATTCACGGCGATGCCGCACGCATCGCGTGCGCGCCGCCCGCACGACATCGATCAATTAATTAATTGACCGTGGTCCAGGTGCCGTCCGGATTGCGGCAGGCGGTGCCGCGCTCGGTCTGCGGTTTGCCGTCGATATAGATGCTGTGGGTATATTGCCGGCAGGCGGCGCCGTTCGCCTGATAGGCGGGTCCGGGCACCACGTCGCCGTAACGGCCGGAATCCGGATTGCGCCAGGCGACGGGTGCGCCCGAGGGGCCGGTTTCGAGCGCCTGCACCTGCGCAGCGTAAGCGCGCTGCCTGTCCTCGTCGTCGAGTGAGGCGCCGATGCGGTTCCCGAGCAAGCCACCGACTGTCGCGCCGATCACCGTCCCTGCGAAACGGCTGCCCGCACTGCCGCCGATGGCGTTGCCGATCACGCCGCCCGCTATGGCGCCTGCGGCGGTGCCGCCGGCCTCCTTCGGCCCGGAATCGGCCGCACACGCCGCCATGCCTGTGGCGATGAGCGCAAGGACCAAAAACCTGGTGGCAGACATGACGCCCCACGAACACGTGCCGGCAGCGCGCCCCGGCACATATGCACATCTCAAGAGGCTGATAATGGGGCGAAACTCTGTCGGGACGATTAATAACCCGCGCGCGCAACACTGTGTTGCAAGGCGCTTACCGATGTCCGAGACGCCCGCACTGGCGGCTCCGGGCCGCTTTGGCTAAGCTCGAACGCCGCCTCAATGAAACTGTCTTTGCAGCCGGCCGGAACGCCCGCAGCGCAGCGCCGCCGGGCCACGACAGCGCGGGAGGAACCATGCTGCATCGCCATAACGGCCGATGCCGGCGCTTCGGTTGGGCCGTGCCGGCCCTCGCGCCGGTCTTGGTGCCGGTTGTGGCGCTGGCGCTCGGCGCCATGGCGACGCCCGCGCGGGCGCAGGATTATCCGGCCCGCCCCGTGAAGATCATGGTGCCGTTCCCCGCCGGCGGCACCGCCGACGTGATGCCGCGCATCATCGCCGATTGGCTGTCGCGCAAATGGGGGCAGCCGGTGATCATCGAGGACCGCGCCGGCGCCGGCGGCAATATCGGCGCCGAGATCGTCGCCAAGTCCGACCCCGACGGCTACACATTATTGTCGTCGCCGCCGCCGCCCTTGGTGATCAACCAGAACCTCTATCCGCATCTCGATTTCGATCCGCTGCAATTCGTGCCCGTCGCGGTGATCGGCCGCGTGCCGAACGCGCTGGTGGTCAACCCGGACAAGATCGCGGCCGGCACCGTGAAGGATTTCATCGCCTACGCGCAGGCCAATCCCGGCAAGGTCACAGACGCCACCCAGGGCAACGGCACCACGTCCCACCTGACCTCGGAGCTGTTTCAGATGATGGCGCACGTGAAATTGCAGAACGTGCCCTATCGCGGTTCGGCGCCGGCGCTCAACGATCTGGTCGCCGGCAGCGTCGATGCCATGTTCGACAATCTCGGCGTGTCGATGCAGCTCATCAAGGCGGACCGGCTCAAGCTGATCGCGGTCGCCTCGCCGCAGCGCCTCGCCGGCCTGCCCGACGTGCCGGCCGTCGCCGAGACCCTGCCAGGCTTCGCGTCGGTGACCTGGTTCGCCATCGTCGCGCCGCCGAAGACGCCGGCCGCGATCGTCGCCAAGATCAACGCCGGCGTGAACGAGGCGCTGCGCGACGGCGAGGTGCGAAAGCGCCTGGAAGACCTTTCCGCCGAGCCCGTGGGCGGCACGCCGCAAGCGACCGCCGCCTACATGAAGGAGGAAGTCAAGCGCTGGGGCGACGTCATCGCCGCCGCGCACGTGACACTTGATTGATGCTTGATTGAAAACTTGGCGCCGTTTCCCGACTACCACCGAGTGAGAAAAGAAATATGAAACACAGCACCGACCGAATCCTCACCACCCATGCCGGCAGCCTGCCGCGACCGCCCGACCTGCTCGACCTGGTGCAAACGGGCGGCGCCGGGGCTTTCGATGAGGCCGCCAACGCCGCGCGGCTGCGCAAGGCCGTGGGCGAGGTCGTGCACAAGCAGGCCGAGCTCGGCATCGACGTGATCGACGACGGCGAATACGGCAAGCCGAGCTTCGTCTCCTATATCAACGAGCGGCTCGGCGGCTACGAGGTCGACACCGTGGCCGGCCCGCGCAACCAGTGGGCGTCCTCGCGCGAGGGCCGCTCGTTCCCCGAATTCTACGAGCAGACCCACGTCGCCTCGCGCCACACCCACATGGTCTGCACCGGGCCGATCACCTACAAGGGCCACGCCCAGCTCAAGCGCGACATCGACAACCTCAAGGCCGCGCTGCAAGGCACCCGGATCGAAGAAGCATTCATGCCGGCGATCTCGCCATCCAACATCGAGGACTGGCAGAAGAACGCCTACTACAAGACCCAGGAGGAATACGTCTTCGCCATCGCCGAGGCGATGCGCGAGGAATACCAGGCGATCGTCGACGCCGGGTTCCTGGTGCAGATCGACGATCCGCGGCTCGTCACCTATTACATCATCCATCCCGAGGCGAGCGTCGCCGACTGCCGCAAGTGGGCGGAAGTCCGCGTCGAGGCGCTCAACCACGCGCTGCGCAACATCGCGCCGGAGAAAATCCGCTTCCACACCTGCTACGGCATCAATATGGGCCCGCGCATCCACGACATGGAGCTCAAGGACATCGTCGATATCATCCTGAAAATCCGCGCCGGCGCCTATTCGTTCGAAGCGGCCAATCCGCGCCACGAGCACGAATGGAAGGTGTGGAAATCGGTCAAGCTGCCGGACGGCAAGATCTTGATCCCCGGCGTCATTTCGCATTCGACCATCCTGGTCGAGCATCCCGAACTGGTGGCCGAGCGCATCGCGCGCTTCGCCGGCGTCGTCGGCCGCGAAAACGTCATCGCCGGCTCCGATTGCGGCTTCGCCACCTTCGCCGGCTCGAAGGAAGTGCACCCGTCGATCGTGTGGGCGAAGCTCGAGGCGCTCGGCGAGGGCTCGCGCATCGCCTCGAAGGAGCTTTGGGGCTAGCGGGTTTCACCTCGCGGGAGGGACGTTCAATGACAGCGACAATGACACGGACAATGCTGGTCGCCGCCGCCGTGACGGCGCTTGCCGCCTTGGCGCCGTGCACGCCGGCGCAGGCGCAATCCTACAAGGGCAAGACCATCACCCTGATCGTCAACTATCCGGCCGGCGGCCCGACCGACATCGAGGGCCGCATCGTCGCGCAGCATCTGCCCGATCATATTCCCGGCCACCCCAATGTCGTGGTCAAGGACATGGGCGGCGCCTCCGGCCTGATCGGCGCCAATGCGCTTGGCGAGGCTTTGCCCGACGGCAACACGATCGGCTTCTTCACCATGGAGATGGTCGGCCAGATCGTCGGCAATCCTTCGATCCGCACGCCGCTCGCTGATTTCTCGCTGATCGGCGGCGTGGCCTGTCCGCTGGTCGTCTACATGCGCAAGGATACGCCGCCCGGCCTCAACGTCGCGGCCGACCTGATGAAGACCACGGACTTCAAGGCGCTCACGCTCAACGCCCAGAACTTCAACACCGTCAACCTGACGCTCTCGCTCGATCTCCTGGGCCTGCATTACCGGCCGATACCCGCCTATGTCGGCCTCAAGGACGTCGAGACGGCGATCCTGCAGAACATCGGGCAGATCGCCAACACGTCGCTGTCGGGCTGGAGCGGATCGGCCGAGCAGACGCTGTCCAACGTCGTCATCCCGCTGTGGCAGTTGGCGCCGCGCGGCGCCGACGGCGGCTATCCGCGCAGCCGCGCGCTGCCCAACCTGCCGACCTTCGAGGAGTTCTATGCGAGCGTCACCGGCGGCAAGCCGCTCGCCGGCGATTTCCGCTACCAGGTGCTGCGCGCCTTCAGCGACCCGCAGCTCGCCATGTTCCGCGTCGTCCTGCTGCCGCCGAAGACGCCGGCCGACGTGACGCAAGTGATGCGCACCGCCTACGCCGACCTGTGGAACGATGCCCAATTCCTCGCCGACTATGCCAAGGTCGTGCATACCGATCCGATCCTGGTCACCGGCAGCGAAGGCCAGGGCATCCTGGCCGACCTCGGCAGGGTCAAACCCGAGATCAAGAATTATCTGATCGACTACAGCGATCGCATGTCCTCGAAATAAACGGGACAGTTGCGCTCACGCGGAGCGCCTGACGGCGCGACTGCGACTATCCCCCCGGGAGCGCCAGCTCGGCGCGAAGCCCCCCGATCGGGGCGGTGCCCAGCGTGAGCACGCCGCTGTAGAGATTGGCGAGCTCGACCACGATGGAGAGGCCGAGGCCGGAGCCGGGCTTGGTCTCGTCGAGCCGCTGCCCGCGCGTCGCCACCTGCTCGCGCTCCGACGGCGAAAGACCCGGCCCGTCGTCGTCGACGATGACGTGCACGCGCGGCTTGCCGTCCGAGGCCGGCCGGTCGGCCACCACCTCGATGGCGACGCGCGACTGCGCCCACTTGCAGGCATTGTCGACCAGATTGCCGATCATCTCCTCAAGGTCCTGCTGCTCGCCGCGAAAGCGCGCGGTCTCCGGCACGTCGACCGCGATGGCGATGTCGCGCTCGCGATGGATCTTTTCCATGGTGCGGGCGAGCGCGGTCACCACCGGCGGCACGTCGATCAGCGTGCCGATCACGGTGAAGCGGGCGGCGAGCCGGGCGCGCTCGAGCTGGCGCGCCACCTGGTCGCGCATCAGGTCGGTCTGCTCGCGCACCTTCACCGCCAGCGGATCGTCGGCGCGCGCCGCGGCCTCGTTGACGAGGACGGAGAGCGGCGTCTTCAGCGCATGGGCGAGATTGCCGACATGGGTGCGCGCGCGCTCGACGATCTCACGGTTGGCCTCGATGAGCGCGTTGGTCTCGCGCGCCAGCGGCGCGATCTCGACCGGAAACGTGCCCTCGAGGCGCTCGGCGCGGCCGGAGCGGATCGCGGCGAGGCTCTGCGAGATGCGGGCGAGCGGCGCGAGGCCGAAGCGGACCTGCAATGCGGTGGTCAGCAGGAGCGCGATCGCCAGCGCCGCGAAGGTCGCGCCAATGACGCGGTCGAAGCTGCGGATCTCGTCGTCGATCTCGGCGGCGTCGCCGGCGACCGCGATCATGTAACGGCCGTCGTCGCCGAGATCGATGCTGCGCTCGACGAGACGCAGCTCCTGATCCTCGGGGCCGCGCGCGTAGCCCTGCCGCGCATCGGTTGCCGGCGCCGACGCGACAGCAGGGAGCCGCGGCAGGCTCTGGTCCCACAACGAGCGCGAGGAATGTATCTCGTGCTTGTCGGTATCGAGCCGCGTCACCTGCCAGTACCAGCCCGACAGCGGCAGCTCGAACAGCGGCTCGCCGATCGAGGCCGGGAACTTGTCGCTGCCCTCCTCCGGCGAGGCCACGTCGGCGACCAGGGTGCGCAGATAGACGTCGAGGCGGCGGTCGAAGGCGCGCTCGACGGCGTGGCGATAGAGCGAGGACAGCGCGACGCCGGTGATGATGAGGATGATCACGGTCCAGCCGGTCGCCCACAGGAACAGGCGCAGCGCGAGCGAATTAGCGCGCATCGGGCGGAGTGAGCAGATAACCGAGACCGCGCACGGTCTGGATCACGTCGACGCCGAGCTTCTTGCGGATGCGGCCGACGAATACCTCGATGGTATTGGAGTCGCGGTCGAAATCCTGGTCGTAGAGATGCTCGACCAGCTCGGTGCGCGACACCACCCGGCCGCTATGGTGCATGAGATAGGACAGCAGCCGGTATTCGTGCGAGGTGAGCTTGACCGGATTGCCGTCAACGGCGACGCGCCCGGTGCGGGTGTCGAGGCGCACCGGCCCGCAGGTGAACTCGCTCTTGGCGTGGCCGGCGGAGCGGCGCAACAGCGCGCGCACGCGCGCCAGCACCTCTTCGAGGTGGAACGGCTTTGCCACGTAATCGTCGGCGCCGGCGTCAAAGCCCTGCACCTTGTCGCTCCAGCGGTCGCGCGCGGTGAGGATAAGCACCGGCATGGCGCGCCCGGTGCGCCGCCACGCCTCCAGCACCGAGATGCCGTCCATCTTCGGCAGGCCGATGTCGAGGATGACGGCGTCGTAGGGTTCGGATTCGCCGAGATAGTGGCCCTCCTCGCCGTCGAAGGCGCGATCGACCACGTAGCCCGCATCCGTGAGCGCGGTTGCGAGCTGCCGATTGAGATCGGGATCATCCTCGACAACGAGCAGGCGCAATAGGACCTCCGCTCAAAAGGCTGCGCTCGGGAAGCTCAAAGGCCGCCGATGAGCGTGCCTTTTACAGCATCGACGGTCAATCGCGCCACCTTGCCGTCGCGGCCGAGAACCGTCAGCACGTAGAGCAGCCCGTCGTGGCCGCGGCACAGCCGCGCCCGCACTACCGTGCCCGGAACCCGGCTGGTGGCGGCGCGCATGGCGGCGGCGAGCTGGACCACCCGGCCGCTCTCGATCTCGGCGCGGCGTTCCTTCTGGCTGAGACAGGCGTGCGCCGGAAATGAGCCGGCATGCACCACATGCCCGCCCGCATCCGTGCCGGCTCGCGCCGGCGCGAGCGCAAGGACGGCGAGCGCGGCAGCCGCGAATCGCTGGGCAAATCCCATGGCGCTCCTTTAAGGCTCGCGACTGAACCAGGCCTGAACGACGCATTTAGGGCAGCCCCAAACCCGTACCAGCCCCAAAGCCCTGAAATGTCGCAGTCGCCGCGCTAAACTGCACCGCGGGGCGCTCGCGGAAATCGAGCGGACGGCACTCGAACGGACGGCAATCATGGCTTCGACGACAGCCGCAAAGCGGCGGCAGGCCCATATCCCGCGCGCGGCGGCGCTCCCGCTCTGCGCCGTGCTCTCGGTGGCGCCCGCCGCCGCGATGGTCGGCGGCGCGCCGCCGGCAGCCGACGGCGCCGGCCGCTCGGTGGTGATGATCCTCGGCTCGCATGGCACCGCCTGCACCGCGACCGCGATCGCGCGCGACCTTCTGCTCACCGCGGCGCACTGCGTACAGCCGGGCTCCGACTACAAGCTGGTCGACCGCGGCGCTTCGGGCGAAGCGGTGCTCATGGATGTCGCGCGCATCGAGCGCGATCCGCAATTCGACCTGAAAAGACTGTTCGGCCATCTCGCCACGGCGGACGTGGCGCTCATCAAGCTGGCGCACCCGCTGCCGGCGAGTATTCCGGCGGCGCCGCTCGGCGACACGACGCGAGCCGTCGCCGTCGGCGATGCCTTCGTGGTGGCCGGCTATGGCGTGACGGTGCGCGGCGACGGCCGCACCGGCGGCACGGTGCGCGCGGCAACGCTGGTCGCGACCGGCCAGCCCGGCACGCTGCAGATCCGTCTGCTCGATCCGCGCACCAAGGGCGTGAGCGCCGGTCTCGGCGCCTGCGCCGGCGATTCCGGCGCGCCGGCATTTCGCGAGACGGGCGGCAGCCTCGCCGTCATCGGCGTGGTGAGCTGGTCGACCGGTCCGAACCTAAGCGACGGCTGCGGCGGCCTCACCGGCATCACCCCACTCGCGCGCTACCGCGCCTGGATCGTGGAGATGGCGCGAACGCTCGGCTCGCCGCTCCCGGCGGAACCGAGATAGACGACGAGAAACAGAGCGAGCCCGCTCCGCGGGGCGGATGAAACGACGCTGCGGCGCTTCCCTTCACTTTGCTTGCGGCGTAATCTTGCACCAACACAGAAATCACCGCCGCCGATCCTTTGAGAAGAATCGCTTTTTTTGGGAGGAATCGAATGAAGCGCAGCGCCATGCTGTTCCTCTCTGCCATGCTCGCGCTTGCCGCGTGGCCCCTTGGCGCCGCCGGGCAGCCGGCCGCCCCGGGCGATCAGCAGCTGCTCGGCATGCGGCTCTTCAACCAGTCGTGCCGCGTCTGTCATACCAAGCCGCAACTGGCGAGCCCGCAATATGCGCCGCTCCTCTCGATGGATACGCTCGGCGGCAAGGCCGAGGTGATGCGCGAGGTGATCGGCAACGGCACGCCGCGCATGCCGGGCTTCAAATATCACTTCAAGCCGGCCGAGATCGACGCCGTTATCGCCTACATCAAGGCCATTCCGGCAGCGCCGGCGGCGCCAGCGCCGCGCAAGACCAAGGCTTCGGGCGAGGACGATTGACGACAGCGCATTTCGGCGCGCGGGGCGTGACAGCATGCACGTTTTCATCCTGACGATCGTGATGCTTGCGGCGGGTACGGCCGCGCCGGCGGTGGCGCAAGCGCAGCAGCCCTTAAGCGCCAGCGCGTGGAAGATCGTCAAGGAGAAGGACGACCCGCTGACCAACAAGCCGGTCCGCTACGCCTTCAACATGCCCAAGGGCAAGCCGGTCCTCAACGGCCAGCCGGTCACGGCGATATTGGCCATAAGATGCGTGGCGATGTTCACGAGCAAACCCTCCGAGCCGGAGGTGGTCATCTTCTTGTCGGGCCTGGCCGGCGTAGGCCGAACCAAACAAATCCAGACGCAATACCGGTGGGATGAGGGACCCGTTCACAGTGCCACGTTGAAGGCCACTGCCAGCACCGTGCGAAAGGGCATGCGCGTCTTCGCGCTGCCGAGGCTGACGAGCCTCGCGGCGGACCTCGCCCCAAGCCGCAACCCGGTCGCCGAGATCGCCAGCGCCAACCGGATGCGCGTCGAGGTCGGGTTCGCCGGGGGCGGGACGGTCTTTCTCGATTTCAACGTCGCCGGCGCCGGCGAGGCCATACGCGCCGTGGAATGCCAATAGGCGGAGCAGAAGGAAGGCGAACATCATGGCACATTGCAGGACCGTTCCATCAGCCGCACTTGCCGTAGCGGCCGCGATCGCGATCGTCTGCGGGACGCCGGCGCGCGCCGCGCCGCTCCTCAGCGGCACCATTACGTCGGCCGACGGCAAGGCCATGGGCGGCGTGACGGTGTCGGCCAAGCCCGAGGGCGGCACCATCACGACCAGCGTGTTCAGCGACGAAGCCGGCCACTATTATTTGCCGCTGCCGGCGGGGAATTATCGCGTCTGGGCGCAGGCGCTCAGCTATCAGACGGCGAAGGGCGCGGTCGAGCTTGCCGCCAACCGCAAGCAGGACTTTTCGCTGGCGCCGATGGGCGATGCCGAGGCGACGTACCGGCAGCTTCCCGGCAATCTCATGCTCGACGCGCTGCCCGACGGAGCGCCGGAGCAGGCGCGCATGAAGCGCATCGTGCGCACGGTGTGCACCGGCTGCCACACCGCGAGCTTCCCGCTGCAGCACCGCTTCGATGAGGCCGGCTGGAGCGCCGTCATCGAGCTGATGAAGAACGCCAACGTCTACGGCACCTTCGTCGGCGCCGAGCGCAAGCCGTCCGGCATCATCGACTTCCACCAGCAGGAGCTCGCCCACTATCTCGCCGGCGCGCGGGGGCCGGGCGAAAGCGACATGCGCATCACCCTCCAGCCGCGGCCCGCAGGCGAAGCGGCGCGGGTCATGTTCAGAGAATACGACGTGCCGCTCGATCCCGACGCCGCCCTGCCGGCGAATTTCGTGCAGAACGACGGCAGCGACTGGTCGCTCGGCACGCCCTCGGTGCTGATCCCCGGCTGGGGCGTGCACGATTCCTGGCTCGACCTTGCCGGCAATCTCTGGTTCACCTGCAACATCCCCAACAAGCGCACCACGATCGGCCGCATCGACACCGAGACGGGCGACGTCAAGCTGTTCAAGGTGCCGGCCGCCAACGGCCTTGCCGCCGGCGCCCACGGCATGACGCGCGACCCGAGCGGCATCATCTGGTTCAACGTCAATCCGGGGCGCGGCGGCATCGGCCGGCTCGATCCGAAGACCGAGAAGATCGAGGTCTATCTCCCGCCGACCGGCATGACGCAGACCGGCGGCGCCGTCACGGTCGATTATGACGGCAAGGGCGATATCTGGGCCTCGGCACCCGACGGCGCGCTGCGCTTCGATCCGGTCGCGGAAAAATTCACCGAGTACAAGTCGAGCACCTGGAAGACGCCGAACGGCATCGGCATCACCTACGGCGCCGCCGCCGACCGCGACGGCAACGGCTACTGGGCCGAGATGATCCTCGACACCATCGGCGTCGGCGACGGCGCCACCGGCACAGTCTCGGAAATCAAGCTGGCGCCGGTCAAGGCGCAGCAGGATCTGCTGACGCCGGAGGAACGCAAGTATTACGAGACCTACAGTCAGCCCGACTTCAACTCGCCGCTGCCGTGGGCGCAGGGCCCGCGCCGCATGGGCACCGACAAGAATGCCGACGTGCTGTGGATCGGCGATTCGTGGGGCGCGAACCTCGCCCGCATCGACACCCACACCCATGCGACGACGTTCGTGCCGCTGCCCGGCGAGCAGCAGCCCTATCACGTCGCGGTCGACAGCCACCACGACGCCTGGACCAATCTGTGGGGCGCCGACCGCGTCATGCGCTATGACCCGGCTGGCGGCACGTGGACGGCGTTCGACCTGCCGACGCGCGGCGCCGAGCCTCGTTACGTCTCGCTCCTCGAGCGCGACGGGCAGGACACGCAGGTGGTGTTGCCCTACTTCCGCGCCCGCAAGGTCGCGGTGATGACGCTGCGCAGCGAAGCCGAACTCGCGGCGCTCAAGGCGCAGTCCGGACAGTAGGACTCGTTCGACGGCGAGTGGCGAGTGGCAAATGCTACTCGCCGCCCTGGACTAGAAGGCGATCATGTCGAGCCGAGTGAGCGTCACCTGAGCGCTGATGCGCGCCGCAGTGGCGAGGTGCCAGGCGGTGTAGACCTCGCGAAACAGATCGTCGGACGACATGGCATCGACCGGCACGATCACCTTGAAGCCGCGCAGCGCCGCTTCGCCGCCGGTGTGCAGCACCGAGGTCTGCGCCTGCGTGCCCATCGCCACCACGGTGGTGATGCCCTTGTCGTGCAGGGTCTTCTCCAGGTTGCTGTTGATGAACTTGTCGGGCCCGAGCGGCGGCAGCACCTCTTCGCCGGCGGCCGGCGTGAGCTCCTCGAGCACGTCGGCCGGCACCGAGTTCGGCACCGCGACGGAGTAGATGATCAGCGCGCCCTTGCCGCGCGCCGCTTCGACGAATTTTTTCACCTTCGGCACGGAATCGGCGCAGCGCTTGCGGCGCTCGGGCGTGCAGGTCTGCACGGTGAAATCCATCACCAGCAGCGCGGTCTCCTTCGGCACCAGCGTCACCGGCTTGAGCTGCGGCGGCGGCGGCAGCTTGGCGTTGTACCACTCGTCGATGATGGTCTCGCCGCGCGCCGGGATTGCCGCCAACCCGGCGGCCATCGCGACAGCAGCAAGGATCGATACGGAGCTGCGTTGCACGTTTTCCTCCCCATTGGTTTTGCCGTGACGTTATGACGTTCGCGCGCTGGCGAAAAGACGCTGCTATCACTCGGCGGCGGGAGCCGGCGTCTCGCGCGCGGCCGGCGCGGGGAGCACGGTGGTACGCAGCGGCCGCTCCTCCATGGCGATGAGCGCCACGACGCCGATGACCAGGAACACCGCCGCCACGGCGAAGATATAGCTGAAGGTGCGGGCGAGATCGTCCCGCGTCAGTTTCTCGGCGAAGTCGATGAAGGCCGAAGAGGCGCCGCGCTGCGGCGTGGCGCCGAGATGCCCCAGCATAATGCTGCCCATCACCGCCACCACGAAGGCGCTAGCCAGCGCCCGAAAAAAGTTCATCGCACCCATGGCGATCCCGATCTGCTGGTGCGCCACCGCGTTCTGAATCGAGACGGTGACGGTCGGGTACGAGCTGCCCGTGCCCATGCCGACGAGGCACATCACCGTGGCGACGCCCCACACCGGCATCAGCGGATGCACCACCAGCAGGATCACCGCGGCGCAGGCGACGCTCACCAGCACGATCGGCACCCACTTGTAATGGTTCATGTAGAGCATGGCGCGCCCGGACAGGAACGAGCCCGGCGTCGTCATCATCACGATCGGGATGAGCGCCAGGCCGGAATCGGTCGCGGACAGGCCGTGCACCAGCTCGTAATAGAGCGGCACGAAAATGGTGAGCCCGATGGAGACGCCCTGCGTGCACGAGGCGGCGATTGAGCCGACGCGCAGCACCGGATTGGTAAGCACGGCAAGCGGCAGGAACGGCTCCGGCACGTGCAGTACCCACCAGATGAACGCCGCGGAGAACACCGCGGCGGCGAGCAGGAGCTCGAAAATCTGCTGCGACAGCCACGGATAGCGCGTGCCGCCCCAGGTCAGCGCCAGCAGCAGCGCGACCGCGGCGGCCATCATCAATCCGGCGCCGGTGAGGTCGATCTTGTGGGCGCGCTCGTGCACCGGAACGAGCTTGAGCTGCCGGTGCGACAGCAGCGCCGCGATGATGCCGAGCGGCACATTGAGCCAGAAGATCATCGACCAGTGCAGGTGCTCGGCGATGACGCCGCCGAGCACCGGGCCGCCGGCGCCGGCGATGATCCAGACCGAGCCGGTATAGGCCTGATAATAGCCGCGCTCGCGCGGCGGCACCGCGTCGGCGATGATCGACTGCGTCAGCGGCACGATGCCGCCGCCGCCGATGCCTTGCAGCGCGCGGCCGAGGATCAGCATCAGCATGCTGGGCGCGGCCGCGGCCGCCGCCGACCCCGCCATGAACACGCCGAGCGCGACCAGCATCATGCCGCGCCTGCCGTAGATGTCGCTGAGCTTGCCGTAGAGCGGAGCGACCACGGTGGAGGTCAAGAGATAGGCGATCACGACCCAGGACAGGTTCTCGAAATCGTCGAACGCCCGGCCGATGGTCGGCAGCGCGGTCGCCACGATGGTCTGGTTGAGGGCGCCGAGGAACATCGCCAATGCGAGCCCGCCGATGATGGCGATGACCTCGCTGCGGCTCAACTTGCGCTCAGCGGGGGCGGCGGGATGGGCGGCGGCGATCTCGCCTGTCCCGCGCGGCGGCGGCTCGGCGGATCCGCGATCTGGCGATGTGGTGACCGACACGCGTTTCCGCCGCCCTTTCCGGGAATCTGCCGCACCTTTGCGCCCCGGCCGCGCCGGCGCAAGGCGCAACCAGCGGGGCAGCTATGCCAACGCCGCTTTCCCTCTATTCGGCGGCGGTCTCGGCGGCTTGAACGGGGCCGTGCAGCGGCCGCTCCTCGACCCAGAGCAGGCAAACCAAAGAAATGCCGAGGAAGATCGCGGCGGCGACAAACACCCAGCGGAAGGCCGGCGCCAGGTCGCCATGCGCGGCGGCAAGCTTTTCCAGCGTCGCGACGCCGGAGCCGTCGGACACGCCGCCAAGCAGGATGGCGCCGAACACAGCGACGACGATGGCGCCGCCGAGGGTACGAAAGAAATTCAGCGTGCCGGTCGCGGTGCCGAGCTGATGCGGCTTGACGACGTTCTGCATCACCACGGTGCTGACCGGATACATCGGTCCCAGACCGCAGCCGAGCACGAACAGCAGCAGCGCGACCTCGCCGAGCGAGAGTTTGGCGGGCTCGGCGGCGAGCGCGGCGAGCGCGGCGATGGCGATGATCAGCCCGACGCCGGGCACGCGCATGTAGTGCTTGATGCGCAGCACCAGCCGGGTGCCGACCAGCGAGCCGATGGTCGCGCCGCACAGGAATCCGATCAGCACGAAGCCGGAGACGCTCGCCGAAGCGCCGAGCACCGTCTGGCAGTACAGCGGCATGTAGATGGTCACGCCGACGATGGCGCCGATGCTGAAGAAGGCCGCGCAGGTGATGGAGCTGGTGATCCTGCCGCGCAGGATCGCCAGCGGGATGAACGGCTCGCGCGCGGTGAGGAGCCGCATCACGAACAGCGCCCACAGCGCCACCGAGCCGGCAAACAGCGCGACGATCCGCCACGAGCCCCACGGATAATGCGTGCCGCCCCAGGACAGCGCCATCATCAGCGCGAGGGCGGCGCCGACCATCAGGCCGCCGCCGACGATGTCGAGCTGGTGGCGGCGATCGTTGCGCGGCAGGCGGCGCAGCGCGCGCTCGGTCATCACCAGCGCGACCAGGCCCATCGGCAGGTTGATCCAGAAAATAAACGACCAGTGCAGGTGATCGGTGAGGAGCCCGCCCAGCACCGGACCGGCAATGCTGGCGATCATGAACATGACGGAGGTGCGGCCCTGCACCAGCGGCCGCTCGCGCGGCGACAGCAGATCGGCGATGATGGTCTGCGCGATCGGCATCAGGCCGCCGCCGCCGACGCCTTGCAGGCCGCGCGCCAGCACCAGCAACCAGATGGTCGGCGCCAGCGCGCAGGCGACCGAGCCGGCGATGAAAATGCCGATCGCCAGCAGCATGATGTGGCGGCGGCCGTAAATGTCGCTGAGCTTGCCGAACAGCGGCGTCGATGCCGTCGCCGCCAGGAGATAGGCGGTCACCACCCAGGACAGGTTGTCGATGTTGCCGAGGCTCCTGCCGATCGCCGGCAGCGCCGGCGCCACGATGGTCTGTTCGAGCGCGCTGAGAAACATCGCCAGCATGATGCCGGCGACGATGGCGCGAATGGTGGCGTGATCGAGCGGCGCGGCCGCCGCCGCGGTCTCCGCACGCCCGCCGCCGCGCAGCGCCGCGCGACGGCCACGGGCCGCATTCGGCACCATGTCGGGAACGATGCCCGGGGCAATATCGCCGGGGATGTCGCGTGGCGTGTCGCGGGGAACATCCATTTTGGGATCGGCGTGGCGGGGGGTGGGACTAAAGAAGGAACGTCGCGGGGACATCGGCACCACTTGGCTCGCGCCGCGTCGTAATGCAACCGTGCTGTGCGCAGATCAGGCGCGCGGGAACAATCTCTTCCTGGCAAGGCCGCGCGCGCAACGCCCTACTTCCTTTACGGTTTTGCTTTCGCCCGGGCGCGTTTGGTCAGCTTGAGCGGCCAGCTCACGATGTAATCCTCGAGCGCTTCGTCGGGCACGTCGATTTCGCTGGCGCTCACCCGGCCGCGCACCGAAACGCCGGCGGCGTGGACGGTTTCGGGATCGCCGGAGACGAGCGGATGCCACCAGTAGAGGTCCCTGCCCTGCCCGACCAGCACATAGGCGCAGGACGGCGGCAACCAGGTGATGGTCTTGAGGCTTTCCGGCGTGAGTCGCACGCAATCCTCGACCTTCTCCTCGCGGTGCGCGTAGTCGTGGCAACGGCAGGTTTGCCCGTCGAGCAGCCGGCAGCCGACATCGGTATAGTAGGTGCGGTCCGTGGCCTCCTCTTCGAGCTTGTTGAGGCAGCATTTGCCGCAGCCGTCGCACAGGCTCTCCCACTCCGAATCGGTCATTTCCGCCAAAGACATGCGTTTCCAGAACGGAACCTGCGGCGGGCCCTGCCCGCGGCCATTATCTTGGCTATCTTCGGTTGCCATAGTGCTCTCCGGGCCGCCGGCCGCATCCGCCAAGCCCTTTTTCGCGCGCCGGGGTAGTCACGTCACCGCAATGCATAAGCCCAATTTGCCCCCAAATTCCATTCACCTTGGGCCTGCGACGTTATTGGCCGGCGGCGTGACCTCGGGTAAACCTTTAAGGGTAAACTCGCTCCCTGCCCTCCCGCGCCTGCGGCGGAAGGTACGGGGGCCTGCGGCCTTTGCCCGCGCCCGGAGCGCCCAATCGTGACCGA
>Ga0182024_10004782_pt1 | contig 30809 bp, 24 predicted proteins | sample P32metaG_FD_120480 | JGI IMG/M metagenome (GOLD analysis project Ga0182024, IMG submission 120480) | Permafrost microbial communities from Stordalen Mire, Sweden - P3-2 metaG (Illumina Assembly) | ecosystem: Environmental > Terrestrial > Soil > Wetlands > Permafrost | place: Sweden: Stordalen... | reverse complement strand
ATAACGATCCCCGAGCTCGCCGCCAAGATGGGCATCAAGCAGAACTACCTCTACCGGGTCCTACCCGGCCTGCAGCAGGAAGGCAAGGTAACCAAGCAAGGCCGCGGCTGGCAGCCGAAGTCCTAGCCTCCTCGCCCGACGATGCTTCGGACTGCCCGCTTGTAAAAGCGAGGCGTTGTGATTAGTGGTTCTGGTCCCTATCTGATGTGACAGGAAACGCGCGGCCTCTGGGCCGCGCGTTTTCCTCATCAGGAGCTCTTGCACCACTGACACCCGGGCCGAGGAGCCCGGCCGCTCTGCCTAGATCAGGCCCTGGCCTTTGACCGTGTCTCGCTCCTCGATCAGCTCGGCCACCGAGGCGCCGATGCGCGCACGTGAGAAGTCGTCCAGGTCAAGGCCCTCTACGATCTTCCACACGCCGTCTGTGCACACGCAGGGGAAGCCGCAGATGAGGCCCTCCGGTATACCGTAGGAGCCGTCGGAGGGGATACCCATGGACACCCAGTCGCCGCTGCCCGCGACCCAGTCGCTGACGTGGTCGATGGCCGCGCTGGCGGCCGAGGCGGCCGAGGAGGAGCCGCGCGCCTCGATGATCGCCGCACCGCGTTTGCCGACGTTGGGAAGGAAGTCCTGTTCGACCCATTCCATGTCGTCCACCACGTCCACCGCGCGCTCATCGCCCACCCGGGCGTTGAACAGGTCGGGATACATCGTCGGCGAGTGGTTTCCCCACACCCCCATCGTGGTTATGTCGCTCACCCCAACACCGTCGTTGCCCGGCAGCTCGCGCACCTTGGCGGCCAGCTGGGCCACCGCCCGGTTGTGATCCAGGCGCATCATCGAGGTGAACCGCTCGCGGGGGATGTCGGGGGCGTTGTTCATCGCGATCAGGCAGTTCGTGTTGGCCGGGTTGCCCACCACGAGCACCTTCACGTCGGCTCCGGCGTGGTCGTTCAGGGCCTTGCCCTGGACGGTGAAGATCTTGCCGTTCTCCGAGAGCAGCTCGGCGCGCTCCATGCCCTTGGTGCGCGGGCGCGAGCCGACCAGCAGCGCGACGTCGACCCCGTCGAAGGCTTCGTTTGGATCATCGTGCAGGTCGATCGCCGACAGCAGCGGGAAGGCGCAGTCGATCAGCTCCATCGCCACGCCCTCGAGCGCCCCCATCGCCTGCGGTATCTCGAGCAGCCTCAGATCGACGGGCTGCCCTGCGCCAAGCAGGTCTCCGGAGGCGATGCGGAAGAGGATGCTGTAGCCGATCTGCCCGGCGGCGCCGGTCACGGTGACTCGTACGGGATTGCTCACAAATTCATCTCCTGTTTGAGGTTCGCCTCGACTGAGGCGAGGAACTCCTGGGTCGTCTGCCACGGCTCGTCTCCTCCGATCAGCGTGGCGAGATCCTTGGTCATCTTTCCGCTTTCCACGGTCTCGACGCACACATGCTCGAGCGTCTCTGCAAACTCGGACACCGCCGGCGTGCCGTCCATGCGCCCGCGGGCGGCCAGGCCGCGCGTCCACGCGAAGATCGAGGCGATGGGGTTGGTGGAGGTGGGCTTGCCCTGCTGGTGCAGGCGGTAGTGGCGGGTGACGGTGCCGTGTGCGGCCTCGGCCTCCACCGTCTCACCGTCGGCGGTCGTCAGCACGCTGGTCATCAGCCCCAGCGAGCCGAAGCCCTGGGCGATGGTGTCGGACTGCACATCGCCGTCGTAGTTCTTGCAGGCCCACAGATAGCCGCCCTCCCACTTCAGCGCTGCGGCGACCATGTCATCGATCAGGCGGTGTTCATAGGTTATTCCGGCGGCGAGGAAATCCGCCTTGAACTCCTCCTCGTAGATCTCCGCGAACAGGTCCTTGAAGCGACCGTCGTAGCGCTTGAGGATCGTGTTCTTGGTCGACAGGTACACGGGCAGGCGGCGGTCCAGGCCATAGCGCAGCGACGCCCGGGCGAAGTCGCGGATCGAGGAGTCGAGGTTGTACATCGCCAGCGCAACGCCGCCGCCGGGGAAGTCGTAGACGTCGAGCTCGATGGGCTCACCGCCGTCCGCCGGGGTGTATGTGAGGGTCAGGCTGCCCTCGCCTGGAACCACCATGTCGGTCGCCCGGTACTGGTCGCCGAAGGCGTGGCGGCCGATCACGATCGGCTTGGTCCACCCGGGCACCAGCCGCGGGACGTTCGAGATCACGATCGGCTCACGGAAGATGACGCCGCCGAGGATGTTCCGGATCGTGCCGTTGGGAGAGCGGTACATCTCCTTCAGGCCGAACTCCTCAACGCGAGCCTCGTCAGGGGTGATCGTCGCGCACTTGACACCCACCCCGTAGCGCTTGATGGCCTCAGCGGCTTCGACGGTGATCTCATCCTCTGTGGCGTCCCGGCTCTCGATGCCCAGGTCGTAGTACTTCAGATCCACGTCCAGGTAGGGGAGGATCAGCTGCTCCTTGATGAAGGACCAGATGATCCGCGTCATCTCATCGCCATCGAGCTCGACCACGGGGTTCTGCACGCTGATCTTGGGCATCGGCGGCGATGCTATCGCTCGCGCGCGCTTGTGACTTCTGCTTCACTGTCACCATGGCCATCAGCTCCCCTGCGGCGACGGGTGAGGCAACGGCGCCCTGGCGGACGCACACGGTCGCAAACCAGCCGCCGCCGCTGGAAGGCATGGATGTGTTCTCGAGCAACCTGCCCCTGGTGGAGGCCACCGAGCGCGAGGGCGCCGGCTGGGTGCGCGAGCGCGCCTCACAGCTCGGCCGCTTCGTGGGCGGCGCCCCCCAGCAGCTGTGGGGGCGCCAGGCCAACGAGAACAAGCCGGTGCTGCGCACCTTCGATCGCTATGGCAACCGCATCGACGAGGTCGACTTCCACCCGGCCTGGCACGAGCTGATGAAGATGGGGGTGGAGCACGAGCTGCATTCGCTGCCCTGGACCAGCGAGCAGCCCCATGCACACACGGCACGCGCGGCCCTATACATGACGGCGATGCAGGCCGAGGCAGGCTTTGCCTGCCCCATCACGATGACCTTCGCCGTCGTGCCCGCGCTGCGCGCCCAGCCCGAGCTGGCCGCCGAGTGGGAGCCCCTAGTGACCGCCAACACCTACGACCCGCGGCTGGTTCCGGTGAGCGAGAAGGGCTCTGCGATCACGGGCATGGCGATGACCGAGAAGCAGGGCGGCTCCGACGTGCGCGCCAACACCACCATCGCTCACCCCGTCAACGGCGGCGGGGCCGGGGCGGAGTACGAGCTGACCGGCCACAAGTGGTTCTGCTCGGCGCCGATGTCGGACATGTTCCTCGTGCTCGCCCAGACCGACGAGGGCCTGTCCTGCTTTCTTCTGCCCCGCATCCTCCCGGACGGGAGCCGCAACGCCTTTCACATCCAGCGGCTGAAGGACAAGCTCGGCAACCACTCGAACGCCTCCTCAGAGATCGAGCTGCACGGCGCCTGGGCACGCATGCTGGGCGAGCCCGGGCGAGGCGTGCCCACGATCATCGAGATGGTCGGCCACACCCGCCTTGACTGCGTGATCGGCTCCGCCGCCGGCATGCGCGTGGGGGTTGTTGGCGCCACCCATCACGCCGCCCACCGCGCGACCTTCGGCAGGACGCTGATCGACCAGCCGCTGATGCAGAACGTGCTCGCCGACCTGTGCCTGGAGTCCGAGGCCACCACCGCGCTCGCCATGCGCCTGGCGCGTGCCTACGACGAAGCGCACGCCGACGCCGACGCGGGCGAGGACGCGACCGACGCGCAGCTGTTCAAGCGCCTGGCCACGGCGGTCGGCAAGTACTGGACGTGCAAGCGCGCCCCCAACCACGCCTACGAGGCGATGGAGTGCCTGGGCGGGAACGGCTACGTCGAGGAGTCGGGCATGCCCCGCCTCTACCGCGAGGCCCCGCTGGCCTCGATCTGGGAGGGATCGGGGAACGTCATGAGCCTCGACGTGCTGCGCGCGCTGACCCGCACACCGCGCTCGCTCGAGGTGTTCCTGGCCGAGGTCGAACAGGCCGGCGGCGCCGACGCCCACCTGGATGCCCGCGTGAAGGCGCTCAAGGACCAGTTCGCGGACCCCTCCACGCTCGAGATCAGAGCGCGGCGCGTGGTCGAAGGCATGGCGCTGTGCCTGCAGGGCTCGCTGCTCGTGCGCCACGCGCCGCCCGCGGTTGCCGATGCCTTCTGCGCCTCGCGCCTGGGCGGCGACGGAGGCCTCGAGTACGGCACGCTCCCGGCGGGGACCGACTTCCAGGCAATCATCGCGCGCAGCCGTCCCGTTCCCGCCTGAGGCGGGGCCTGTAGGGCCGCTCCGGCGCCTGAATCGCCGGGCCCGACGCCGCCTGCGCCTACCATTCTCATATGGCTCCCCGGACCAACTTTCAGCTTGCCCGCGTGTTCGGCATCAGGATCGGCGTGGGGATCAGCTGGTTCGTCCTTCTGTTCTTCTTCATCCTCATCGTCACCCCCTACTTCCACGAAGTGCTGGGGGGCTCTGATACGACCGCCTACCTCGTCGCGGTGGCCTCGGTGCTGTCGTTTTTCGCATCGCTCATCCTGCACGAGCTCGGCCACGCGCTCGTAGCCCGCCGCAACGGCCTCGCCGTGGTCGGTATCGACCTGTGGGCGTTCGGCGGGATCACCCGCGCGGGAGAGCCCCAGAACCCGGGCATGGAGTTCCGCGTGGCCGCGGCCGGCCCCGCGGTGACCTTCGTCGTGATCGTGGTGTGCGTGCTCGCCGGCAGGCTGATCGCCGACTCGCACCACTTCTTCGACATCGCGGTGGGCACGGGAGGCGTGCGCGCGACGCCTGCGATCGTGTGGCTGAGCTGGGTCGCGACGATCAACGCGCTGGTGCTCGTGTTCAACCTGATCCCGGCCTTCCCGCTGGACGGGGGCAGGCTCGCGCACGCCCTGATCTGGTGGCGCACCGGCGACCGCAACCGCGCCACCCACGTCACCGGGCGGGCGGGGCAGGGCTTCGCGCTGCTGCTCGGCGCATTCGGGCTGTGGGCGCTTGCCTCAGGCGGCTCGGCGGGCCTGCTGACCGTGCTGCTCGCGTTCCTGCTCTACCAGGCGGCGGGCGCGGCCGTGGCCCAGGGCTCGCTCGGCAAGCGCATCCAGAACATCACCGTGGCCGACATCATGGATCGCGAGCCCGTCACGATCCCCGCGGAGCTCAACCTGATCGACGCCCAGGAGCAGTTCTTCCTGCGCTACCGCTGGCCCTGGTTCGCCGTGGTCGATCCGGCCCGCCACTTCCTCGGCGTCGTGCGCGGGCAGCGGGTGGACGATGAGATCTCCGCCGGGCGCCCCGCCCTGCCGGTCTCAGACGTGCTCGAGCAGGATCTGGCGGTGCGGATCGGCGAGCAGGCTCCGCTGGAATCGCTGTTGGGAGCCGAAGGGCTGAGCCGCCTGGGCGCGATGGTCGCCGTCGACGAGGACGGGGTGCTGCAGGGCGTCGTCACGCTGGCGCAGGTCCGCCGGGCCTTGCGTCCGGCCGCTATATAGAGTCCCCGTCGCAAACCGCCCCCCCTCCCCCCACGGACCCGACACAGCCATGCCAGCACACGACGTCTTGATCATCGGAGCCGGTCTAGCCGGCCAGCGCGCGGCGCTTGCGGCCGCCCGCGAGGGGGCCAGCGTCGCGATCATGAGCAAGGTCCACCCCGTTCGCTCGCACTCGGTGGCCGCCGCGGGGGGGATCAACGCCGCGATCTCGATCGACGACGACTGGCGCTCCCACGCCTATGACACCGTCAAGGGCTCAGACTTCCTGGGCGACCAGGACGCCATCGAAATCATGTGCTCGGAGGCGCCGGCGGAGGTCATGCACCTGGAGCACATCGGCGTCACCTTCCACCGCAACGAGCACGGCGAAATGGACCTCCGCGCGTTCGGCGGAGCCTCGATGAAGCGCACCGCCTACGTCGCCGACATCACCGGCCAGGCGCTCCTGCACGTGCTGTATGAGCAGCTGCTCAAGCACCATGAGACGGTCGACCGCTACGAGGAGTGGTTCACCACCTCCCTGCTCCAGGACGAGCAGGGCCGCTGCGGCGGGGTGATCGCGCGCGACGTGCGCAGCGGGCGGATGGAGGCCTTTACGGCCAAGAACGTGATCCTCGCCTGCGGTGGAGCCGGCCAGGCCTACAAGCCCACCACCAACGGCCTGATCGTCACCGGCGACGGCATCGCCATGGCCTACCGCCTCGGCGCCCCGCTGATGGACATGGAGATGGTGCAGTACCACCCCACATGCCTCGTCGAGACCGGCATCCTCATCACCGAGGGCGCCCGCGGCGAGGGCGCCCACCTGCTCAACTCCCAGGGCGAACGCTTCATGGAGAAAGCCGCTCCGAACAAGATGGAGCTGGCCTCCCGCGACGTCGTATCGCGCGCCGAGCAGATCGAGATCAACGAGGGTCGCGGGGTGGGCCCGGGCGGCATGGGCATCTACCTCGACGTGACGGTCGTCCCGCGCAAGCGCACGCTCGAGGCGCTGCGGGAGATCGTCAACCTCGGCAAGGACTTCGCGGGAGTGGACATCACGCGCGAGCCGATCACCATCCGGCCCGGACAGCACTACATCATGGGCGGCGTGAAGACCGACGTCGACGGGCGCACCCCGATTGAGGGGCTCTACGCCGCCGGCGAGGTGGCCTGCGTGTCCGTGCACGGCGGCAACCGCCTCGGCGCCAACTCGCTGCTCGACACCCTCATCTTCGGCCGCCGCGCCGGCGAGCACGCGGCGGCCCGCGCCGCGAACATGCCGATGCCCAAGGTCGATCAGAACGCGGGACTCAGGCGCGACGCGGAGATGATCGACGCGATCATCTCCCGCCCCCACGACGGCCGGCGGGTCTCGGAGATCAAGGACGAGCTCGGCGAGCTGATGAACCGCTACGCGGCCGTCTTCCGCGACGAGGCGGGGCTGCAGAGCGCGCTGGAGACGATCGCTCGCCTCAAGCAGGAGTCAGAGCACGCCTGGATCGATGACCGCGGCACCGTCTTCAACCAGGACGTGCTCGGCGCGCTCGAGCTCGGCTACATGATCGACTGCGCCGAGACGACGGTCGTCGGGGCCCTGGAACGCAAGGAGTCCCGGGGTGCGCAGTTCCGCACCGACTACCCCGAGCGAGACGACGAGCAGTGGCTCAAGCACATCGACATCTCGCTCGGCGCGGGCGACGCCCCTCATGTGAGCTTCTCGCCGGTGACCATCACCCAATGGCAGCCTGAGGAGAGGAAGTACTGATGGCCGACACGACCAAGCCGCCCGAGGACTTCACCATCCGCATGCGCCGCTATGACCCGGAGTCCGGCGAGGCGCCCTACTGGGAGGAGCACACGGTCAAGCTCGCACCCCACCGCTCGGTGCTCGAGGCGATCCTGCAGGCGCGCGATCGTTTCGACGGCTCGATCGGGATCCGCTGCTCCTGCCGCCAGGCGATCTGCGGCTCCTGCGGCGTGCGCGTCAACGGCGAACCGGCACTCGCCTGCCACACCCACCTCGACGCCGCCATGGCGGGAGCCGAGGACGGCGTCATCGAAATCGAGCCGATGGGCAACATGCCGGTGATCAAGGACCTGATCGTGGACATGGACGCTGTGCACTGGAAGAAGGTGCAGCGGGTCACGCCGTGGCTCATCAACAAGCAGCCGGTGCCCGAGCGGGAGTACCTGGTCTCGCACGAAAGCATGGTCGACGTCACGCAGTCGATGGCCTGCATACAGTGCGGCGCCTGCGTCTCGGACTGCCTGGCGATGGAGGTGGACCCGGGCTTCATCGGCCCGGCCGCGCTCGCCAAGGCCTACCGCTTCGTGGGGGACCCGCGCGATGATCAGCAGTTCGAGCGCCTCAACGACCTCGCCCAGGACCCCCAGGGGATCTTCGACTGCACGCACTGCTTCAAGTGCGTCGAGGCCTGCCCCAAGGACGTCAACCCGATGGGCCAGATCATGCGCCTGCGGCGGATTGCCACGAGCGACCACCACATCGTCGACCGCAACAACGGCGAGCGCCACGAGGCGGCCTTCACCGGGCTGATCAAGGACAACGGCCTGCTGTGGGAGGCCGAGATCCTGCCCCGCTCATACGGGGGCGCCTCGTGGTTCGGGAAATTCCACCCGGCCGCCGGCAAAGAGCTCCTCAGCTCGCTGCCGGCGATCGTGAAGGCGCTCATCCGCGGCAAGGTCACCCCGATGGGGGCGCTCAAACCGCACAGGATCCCGAAGGCCGATCTTCAGAGCGTGCAGTCGATCTACAAGGAGATCGAGGGTCGCCCCGAGCGCTTTGAGCTCAACCTGTACATCACCGGCAAGGACGAGTCCGAGCCGCCCGCGGGCGAGCCCGCCTCGCCCGGCGATCTCCTCGCCGGGGGCGTCACCGCCGAGCCGGGCGGAAAAGCGCCGGAGAGTGCCGGCGCGGAGGCGACGGACATACCCGCCGAGATGAAGACCGACGACGGAGGGATGAGCTGATGAAGGTCGCCTACTGGCCCGGCTGCGTGAGCCGCGGCTTCACCCCCGAGCTGCATGGCTCGATGGCCAAGATCGCACCGCTTCTGGACCTCGAGCTGGTCGAGCTCGACCGCGCCTGCTGCACCGGGGCGGGAGTGATCGCCGAGCACAACCAGGAGCTGGCCGACACCCTCAACGCCCGCACCTTCGCCCTCGCCCAGCAGGTGGCAGGCGCCGAGCTGATGATGAACATCTGCTCCACCTGCCAGGGCGCCCAGTCAGAGTGCCAGGAGCGCCTTGACTCAAGCGCCGACTACCGCGAGCGCGTCAACGGCACGCTCGCATCGGAGGGGCTCACCTACGAGAAGGGGCTCACCAACAAGAACTTCCTGTGGCTGCTGGTCGAGGAGATCGGGCTCGATCGGCTGCGCTCGCTGGTCAAGCAGCCGCTCACCAACCTCAAGGTTGGTCCCTTCTACGGCTGCTACATCGTGCGCCCCCGCCCCCGTCTCGGTATCGATGCAGAGCACCCGCGCGACCACTACCTGCACCAGGTGATCGATGCGCTCGGCGGCACCGTGATCGAGTACGCAGGCATGCGCAAGTGCTGCGGCTTTCCGATCATCACCATGAACAAGCAGGCCTCGCTGAAGCAGGCGGGTCGTCATCTCGGCGACGCCGTCGACGCCGAAGCCGATTGCCTGGTGACACCCTGCCCGCTGTGCCACCTGAACCTCGATCTGCAGCAGCCGCTGGCAGAACGGGTGGTGGGCCGGGAGCTCGAGATGCCCGTCCTTCACCTGCCCCAGCTCGTCGGCCTGGCTCTGGGGCTCGAGCCCAAGGAGCTCGGCATGTCCCGTCATGTCGTGCGCCCGACGTCGGTGATCGACTGGTCGGCCTCGGTGGTCGGCGCCGCCGCCTAGCGACCGGCAGGCATCGGTGCGCGCCGCATAGGGTGAGCGCATGAAGATCCTCACCGTCGTCGGCAACCGGCCCCAGTTCATCAAGGCGGCGGCAGTCTCGGGCCCGCTGCGCCGTGCAAACGAGGAGATCCTCGTGCACACCGGCCAGCACCACGACGACTCGCTCTCGCAGGTGTTCTTCTCAGAGCTCGGCCTCGCCCGCCCCGACATCGAGCTTCAGATCGCCGGCGGCTCGAACACCTCCCAGACCGCCCGCATGCTGGCCGCCCTCGAGCCGCTGATCGAGGAGATCCGGCCCGGGGCGGTGCTGGTCTACGGCGACACCAACTCGACCCTCGCCGGAGCGCTCGCGGCGGCCCAGGCCCGCATTCCCGTCATCCACGTCGAGGCGGGGATGCGCTCGTTTGACTGGTCCATGCCCGAGGAGCTCAACCGCGTTCTCACGGACCATCTCGGCGATCTGCTCCTGTGCTCCTCGGGCACCGCTGCGGAGAACCTGGCCTCGGAGTCCGTCTCGGGCCGCGTGGAGCTGGTGGGCGACGTGATGGTCGACGTGGCCATCGCCCGCCAGCCCTCGGCCCGAGCGGACACCCGGACGCTGAGCGAACACGGCCTCACGCCCGGCTCCTACATCCTGCTCACCGCACACCGGGCCGGCAACGTCGATGACCCACAGCGCCTGCGCGCGCTCGTGACCCTCGTGAAGGCCCTGCCCATGCCCGTGCTGTTCGCGGTCCACCCCCGCACCCGGGCCCGCCTGAAGGACGCCGGCCTGCTCGAGGAGCTCGAGAACCTCGAGGGTCTCACCCTCACCGAACCGCTCGGCTACGTGGAGTTCAGCGCCCTGGCATGCCAGGCCACCGCCGTGGTCACCGATTCGGGGGGCGTCCAGAAGGAGGCGTACCTTGCCGGGGTGCCCTGCGTGACGCTCAGAGCGAACACCGAGTGGGTGGAGACGGTGCAGACGGGGTGGAACACGCTCGTTGACCTCGACCCCGCGTCGGCCCTCGCCGCGCTTGCAAAGCCACCACCGGGCGAGCACCCGCCGCTGTATGGGGACGGGCACGCGGCGGAGCGCTGCGTGGCTCTGATCGGGGCGTTCGCCGAGACCATCGGCGCCGCGGAATGACCCCGGGGCTCGAGCCCGTGCGGGTGGGGGTCGCGGGGCTCGGCTACTGGGGCCCCAACCTCGCTCGCAACCTGGCCGCGATCCCGGGCTGTGAGCTCAGGTGGCTGTGCGACCCAGACCCGGCGGCCCGCGAGAAGCTCGCCCGGACGTTCCCGGGCGCCCGTGCCACGGGAGAGCTCTCGGACCTGCTCGAGGACCCGGAGCTCGACGCGATCGTGCTCGCCACTCCCGTGCACACGCACGCGGAGCTCGCCGTCCGGGTGGCACAGGCGGGGAAGCACTGCTTCGTGGAGAAGCCGCTCGCCACCACCGCCGCCGACGCCGAACGGGCGGTGCAGGCCGCGCGCGGCGCTCAGAAGATCCTGATGGTCGGCCATCTGCTCGAGTACCACCCCGCGGTCGACCGGCTGAAGGAGGTGATCGACGCGGGCGAGCTCGGAACGCTGTACTACCTGTACGGCAACCGCCTGAACCTCGGCGTGCTCAGAGAAGACGAGAACGCGCTGTGGAGCCTCGGCGCCCACGACGTGTCGGTCGTGCTTCGCCTGATCGGGGAAGAGCCCGAGGAGTGCCTCGCCCACGGCGCCTCCTACGTTCGCGAGGGCGTCCAGGACGTGGTCTTCTGCTACCTGCGCTTCCCCTCGGGGATCGTCGCCCATCTCCATCTCAGTTGGCTCGACCCCCACAAGGAGCGCCGACTGACCGTGGTGGGCGCCCGCCGGATGGCCACCTTCGACGACATGCTGATCGAGGGCAAGCTGACGATCTTCGACAAGGGCTTCGACGAGGACTCGCGCTCCTGGGGCGAGTACATCGCCCGCTCCGGCGACGTGTTCTCCCCGCGCATTCCCAACTCTGAGCCACTGCGAATCGAGTGCGAGCACTTCATCGACTGCATCCGCACGGGCTCTGAGCCCCGCTCGGACGGCGACAGCGGCCTGCGGGTGGTGCGCGTGCTGGAGGCGCTCCAGCGCTCGCTCGACGGATCCGCTCGAGCCTAGGCGGAGCTAGGCGGCGCTCGGCCGCCGCCTGCGATCGACGCCCTCGGGCTGCTCCATGCTGACCCTGCGGTCCGGCCGGAGCACGGGACCGAAGTACTCTCCCACGCCCCTCAGCAGATAGGCCCGCCGCTCACGGTCGTATCCGAACAGCGGCCGCAACAGCGTCAGCCAGTGCGCCGGGACATAGCGGCGTGGTCGTCTTACGGTGCGCAAATCAGTCATCCATGACGGGTGTCTTAGGACAGGCAGTCTTGCATAGCCGGCCCGTGGGCGCAGCTACAGCGCTTCGGCGGCCCTGAACGGCTGCTCTTCGGAGATCGTGCCCTCGCCCGAGAGCTCGAAGGCGGCGTGCAGAACCTGCACCGCCCGTTCCACCTGGTCGCGCTCGATCACGCACGAGATCTTGATCGGCGAGGTGGCGATCATGTCGATGTTCACGCCCTCCTTGGCCAGCACGGCGAACACCTTCGCCGCGACGCCCGGGTGCGAGCGCATACCGGCGCCCACGATCGAGACCTTGCCGGTGTTCTCGTGGGCGGTCAGATCGCCGAAGGCATCGCCCTGTAGCGGCTCGAGCGCAGTGCGCGCAACGCGAAGGTCATCGCGGGGGACCGTGAAGGAGATCTCCGCAAGCCCGCCGGCCGCCACCGGCTCGTTCTGGACGATCATGTCCACGTTGATGTTCGCCTCGGCCAGCGCCTGGAAGATCCGCGCCGCCGCACCCGGCTCATCGGGCACACCGACGAGCGTCATCCGCGCCTCGGCGGTCGAATGGGTCACGGCTGTGATCAGGGGTTGCTCCATGGTCTCCGCCTCCGCGAGCACAACCGTACCGGGCGAGTCCTCGAAGGACGAGCGACAGTGGATGCGAACGCCGTGGTTGCGTGCGTACTCGACCGAGCGCAGCTGCAGAACCCCGGCGCCCGAGGCCGCCATCTCGAGCATCTCCTCGAAGGAGACCGTCGGGAGCTTGCGCGCATCCGGCACGATCCGCGGATCGGCGGTGTAGATGCCGGCCACGTCGGTGTAGATTTCGCACACCTCCGCGCCCAGCGCGGCGGCGACCGCCACCGCGCTCGTGTCCGAGCCGCCGCGTCCGAGCGTGGTCACGTCCCTGCCGGTGCTCGAGACGCCCTGAAAGCCGGCCACCAGCACGATGCTGTCCTCCTGCAGGCCTTCCCAGATCCGCTCCGCGCGCACATCGAGGATCAGCGCCTTGGTGTGAGACTCGTCGGTGACGATCCCGGCCTGTGAGCCCGTCAGCGAGATCGCGCGGTGACCGAGATCGTTGATCACCATCGCGCAAAGAGCGCAGGAGATCCGCTCCCCGGAGGAGAGGAGCATGTCCATCTCCCGCGGATCCGGCGCCTCAGAGACCTCCTCGGCCATCGCGATCAGCTCGTCGGTGGTCTTCCCCCGCGCGGACAGCACCGCAACCACGCGAGCGCCTTGTTCGCGCTTCTCCACGATGCGCTGCGCCGCCCGCTTGATGCGCTCGGCGTCGGCGACCGAGGTGCCGCCGAACTTCATCACCACCACGTCGGGTATGTGCACGGGCGCGCGGGCGGGCATGGGCGCAGAATAGCCCGCGCGCTCTATACGGCCCGGCGTCCGGCCAGGGCCTTGCCGAGCGTCACCTCGTCGGCGTACTCCAGATCCGAGCCCACCGGCAGGCCGCTGGCCAGGCGGGTGACCGCGAGGCCCGGCGCGCGAACGCGCAGCTCTTCGGCGATGTGCAGCGCCGTCGCCTCACCCGTGGTCGTGGGGTTCGTCGCCAGCACGATCTCCCGCACCTGCTCGCCGTCGGAGGTGACCCTCGCGAACAGCTCGGCGATCTTCAGGTGCTCGGGGTCGATGCCATCGATCGGTGACAGCGCTCCGCCGAGCACGTGGTAGACGCCGTGATACTCATGCGTGCGCTCCATCGGGATCACGTCGCTGGGCTCCTCCACCACGCAGATCAGCCCATGGTCGCGCCTTGAGTCCTGACAGATGCGGCAGCGCGATTCGTCGGTGAGGTTGAAGCACACCTCGCACAGGCCAATCTTCTCCTTGACCTCGCGAATCGCCTCCGCCAGCGCGGCGGCGTCCTCGGCCGAGGCGCGCAGGATGTGAAACGCGAGGCGCTGGGCGGTGCGATTGCCCACACCGGGCAGCCGAGACAGCTCGGTGACGAGCGTCTGCACCGGCGGAGAGTAGGAGGTGCTCACAGGCCGGGCAGGCCCAGCCCACCGAGGCCGCCCAGATCCATGCCGGCGGTGGCGCCGCCCATCTTGCTGGCCACGAGCTCCTGGGCCATGCGCAGACCCTCGTTGACCGCCGCCAGCACCATGTCGCAGAGAATCTCCACATCCTCGGGATCCACCGCGGAGGGATCGATCTTCACCGCCTTCACCTCGAGGTCCCCGCCAATGCGCACGGTGACCATGCCGCCACCGGCGGAGGCCTCCACAACCTCGCTCTTGAGCTCCTCCTGAGCCGTCTCCATGTCCTGCTGCATCTTCTGCACCTGCTGGAGCATCTGCTGCATGTTCGGCACCCGCGGCTGCTTGGGCATGTTCGCTCACTCGCCTTTCTGTGCGCTGTTCGGCGACGCCGATTCGGGCTCGAGTGCGATCTCCTCGGCGTCAAGCTCCTCCTTGAAGCGTGCCACCCACTCCTCCTCGGTGTACGCCTCTGTGCCCGAGCCCGACCCGTCCGCGTCGCTGAGCTCCTCGCGAAGCTCATACGACAGGCGCCAGCGCCCGCCCGTGAGCTGGCGCAGCGCGTCGGTCACGATCGCCCGGTTGGCGGGATCCTCGGCCTGCCGCTTCAGGAACGCCGCCGTCGTGGGAAACCCCACCATCAGATCCTCGCCGGAGATCGACACCGGCCTGGCTTCCGTGATCACCGCTCCACACAGCGCATGCTCGGCGCCCACCAGCTCGACCACCGCCGGCCACAGATCGATGATCGACTCCACGTCCGCGCCCTCTGCCGCGATCGCGCGTTCAACGCTCGCGCCCAGATCGGGCTTGAGCCGCGCGGCTGGGGCCTGCGGGGAGGCGGGGTCGGTGGAGGCGAGGTCCGGGGCCGGCGGCGTGGGGGCGTGCTGGGAGCCCGCAGCCGGCGCCGGGGGCGCCGGGGCGGTCTTCATGGCGGCCGGCTCCCTCTTCTCGACGGGCCCCTGAGAGAGGCCCGCCCGTCCCGCGGCGGCGCCGTGCTCGAGCCGCTCGATCCGCGCGAGGAGTGCCCGCGTCGATCCATCCACCTCGGGCTTTGCGGCCTTCACGAGCGCCAGCTCGAGGCGGGTGCGGGGGTCGGCGCCGGCGCGCACGGCCTCCATCGCCTCTCCCAGCAGCTCCAGCAGGCGCACGACCACCGCGTGATCCACACGCCCGGCCTGCGCGCGGAGCGCCTCGTCGGCCTCGGGCGTGAGCGAGAGCTCGGCGGGTACCCCATCGAGGCTCTGCACCACGAGCAGTTCGCGGGCGCGTACCTCGAGGTCGGAGGCGAACGCGCCCGCGTCGCGCCCCTGCTCGACGTAGGAGCCGAGCGCTTCCAGCGCGCCCCTGACGTCCGCTGCCGAAACCGCGTCGACCGTCTCTTCCAGAAGCCCGGCGTCGGCGACGCCGAGCACCGCGAGCACGTCGGCGAGCACGATCTCGGTGCCGCTGTAGGTCACGAGCTGCTCGAGTGTGCCCAGCGCGTCGCGGAAGCTGCCCGTCGCCGAGCGGGCCAGAGCCGCGGCCGCCTCGGGCGGGATCTCGATCGACTCGGCCTCGGCGGTGCGCCGCACCACGCTCGCGATCTGCTCGACGGTGGGGCGGTGGAAGTCGAAACGGTGGCAGCGGTCGATCACCGTCGCCGGCACCTTCTGGTCCTCGGTCGTCGCGAGCACGAACACCGTGTTCGGCGGGGGCTCCTCGAGCGTCTTCAGGAACGCATTCCATGCGGCCGTCGAGAGCATGTGGGCCTCGTCGAGGATGTAAACCTTGCGGCGCCCGGACACGGGCGCATAGGCGACGCTCTCGCGCAGCTCCCGGATGTCGTCCACCGAGTTGTTGGACGCCGCGTCCATCTCGATCACGTCCATCGAGTTCCCGCGCGCGATCGACACGCACGATTCGCAGGAGCCGCAGGGCTCGCTGGTCGGTCCGCGCTCGCAGTTCAGGCACGCCGCGAGGATCTTGGCGGTCGAGGTCTTACCCGTCCCACGCGAGCCCACGAACAGGTAGGCGTGGTGCACCTTGCCCCGGTCGACCGCGTTGCGCAGCGTTCGCACGACCGCGTCCTGGCCCACGACCTCGGCGAACGTGCGCGGGCGATGCCTGCGGTAAAGGGACCTCTGCTCGGGCTGTGGCTCTTGCACTGAGGACACGTCCGCTGAGTCTATCCACGGTTCCCGCCCGCCCGAACGCCTGCCCGAGCGGATAGCGTGCGCGCTCGTGAGAGCCCGGATCGCGCGCCACGGCAAGCGTGTTTCAGCCCTGCCGGCGATCATCGCCGGGGCGGTGCTGCTGCGCCTCATCAGCGGCGTTGGCTTCGCCAACTACGACACCCTCTACGCGCTTGCCTGGGGGGGCCAGCTCTCGCGCGGGGTGGCCCCCTCCTACCGCGTAGCGATAGCCCCCACCCCCCATCCGCTGGTCGAGCTCATCGGCTTGGTGCTCTCCCCGCTCGGGCCCCGCGCCGTGGAGAACGTGACCGTCTGGCTGGGCTTCCTGGCGCTGTCGGCGTGCGGCTGGGTGCTGTACAGGCTCGGCGCGCAGTGGTTCGGGCGGGCAGCCGGGGCCCTGGCGGCGCTGATCCTGCTCACCCGTGTGCCGATCCTCTCCTACGGCGTGCGCGCCTACGTCGATATCCCCTATCTGCTGCTCGTGCTGGCGGCGCTGCTCGTCGAGTCGCGCCGGCGCCGGGCCGGCGCGCCGGTGCTTGCCCTGCTGGCGCTCGCGGGCCTGCTGCGTCCGGAGGCCTGGGCGTTCTCGGGGCTCTACTGGCTGTATGTGACCGGCCTGGCCGGGAGGCTGCTGAGATCCCGGGCACCGGGCCGCGCAGGCGAAGCCCCGCCCCCTGACGCGCCCGAGGGGCGCGTCCATACACCACGTGAGCTCGCGGTCCTCACGCTGCTCGCGCTGTTGGCGCCACTCGTGTGGGCGCTCGGTGACCTGGCGGTCACCGGCGATCCGCTGTGGTCGCTCACGAACACCCGCCACACCGCCGAAACACTGCACCGCGTCACCGGAATCGGCAACGTCCCGGAGTACATCCCCCGCCGGATCGGCGAGATCCTTCGCCCACCTGTGCTCGTGGGCGCCGCGCTGGGCGGGGTGCTGTCGCTGTTGTGGCTGCGCCGGCGGGCCCTCGTGGGAGCGGCCGCGGGCATGCTCGCCGTGCTCGTGTTCGCCCTGTTCGCCTCGACAGGGCTGCCGATCAACACCCGCTACGCCTTCCTCGCGGCGGCCATCCTGAGCCTGTTCTGCGGCGCGGGCGTGTTCGGCTGGAGTCGCCTTGACCGCGGTGACCCCCGGCGGCGCTGGTGGATGGCGGGCGGGGCGCTGGTGCTGGTGGCGCTGATTGCCTATGCGCCGTCCCAGTACCGCTCGGCCCACCGCGAACTGGACAAACTGGCGCGCCAGCACAGCATCGAAGAGGACCTGCTGGCGCTCGTCCGCGACCACTCGATCACCTTGAAGTGCGGGCGCGTCGGGGTGCCCAACCACGCGCCCGTGCCACTGCTTGCGCTGTATCTGAAGACGAGCCCCGAGAACATCGTCAGCGCCCAGGTCAGGCCGATCTCCTCAGGCGACTACCTCGACCCCGCGAACAAGGAAGTGGAATCGGACTACGTGCTCGACCGCAACGACCCCCATCTCCCGGTCAACGTGCCGCCGGGCTTCACCGAGATTCGCGCCAACCGCTCGTGGCTGGTCTTCCAGCGCTGCGTCCCATAGCTCGGAGCATGGACCGTGCACCCCTCGTCGAGACCTAGCGCACCGGACGCCTATCGTCGCCCACGACTCCGGTCCGGGAACTCCCGCTGCGCCTGCCGGGGATCGCTTAAGGCTGCTTCCTTCCGGACCTGACCTGGTTCACAAGCCGACACCGCGCGGGACCCGAACCATCGACGCCCCGAACGACGGAGCGACCGAAGCGGAAAACCCCTCGAAGGGGAGTTCAGCCCCGCTAGAGCGGATTGCGGATACAGGGCACCGCTACCTCCCCGCCTAGCACGGTCCACGCCGGATCCTAACGGACGCCGCGCAAGCCAACCGCGCACCCCGGGGCCGAGTTCCGTTAGTCTGCGCGCTCATGAGGAACCTCCACGACTTCCACGCCATCCGCTCGCGCACCACCCTCGGCCTTGCCACGGTGGCCGCCGCGATCCTCATGGCAGGCTGCGGCTCGAGCAGCTCCTCCAGCAGCATCGGCGTCGGCGACGAGAACAAGGCCAACGAAGCGCTCGCCAAATCATCGGCTTCCGGGGGGACGAGCTCGGCGGCCACGACTCCCACCAGCGGGCCGCTCTCCAAAGAACCGACTGTGCCGCCGGCCTCGGGTCCGGCGCCGACCAAACTGGTGATCAAGGAACTCATCCCGGGAACCGGTGCCGAAGCAAAGGCCGGCGAGACGGTGACCGTCAACTATGTCGGGGTCCTGTACAAGGGCGGCAAAGAGTTCGATGCCTCGTGGAAACGCAACGAACCGTTCACCTTCACGCTCGGCAGGGGCCAGGTCATCCCCGGCTGGGACCAGGGTGTGGCCGGAATGAAGGTTGGTGGACGGCGCATGCTCATCATTCCGGGGCCGCTGGCCTACGGCGCCAAAGGCTCGCCGCCGACGATCCCGCCGAACGCGGCCCTGGTGTTCGTGGTCGACCTGCTGGGAACGTAGGGTTCGCGCCGGTAACCACGCACCCGCACCGGTGAGGAGCAGAGCGGTGCGTGTCCCGGCGTTGCGCCTCCTGCTGGGCGGAGCTCTGATCGCCGCCGGATGCGGCGGTGGGACGCCCACAACATCATCCAGCCCGGCCGCACTGAAGCTCCAGCGTGAAGACCTGATCGCAGTCGGCCACGCCCTGCAGAGCCTCGAGCAGCCGATCGCGCACGAGGTGGCGGCCACCAAGACGGCATGGCCTCTTGTCGTGAACGGCCTTCATCCGCGCACCCTCGCGACGGCGGGCCCGCCGGTCACCGCCGCGGCCGAAAGCGCCGCGAGGATCAAGCCGCCGGGACTGCTCGAAGAATCCCAGGCGGCGTCCCTGACAGGTCCGGCCTCGGAGCTCGCCGCCCTGTTCTCGAGCTTCGACGGGCTCACATCGCGCGGGTGGCGGCTGATCCTGGCCGCGATCGACTCGATCGAACGAGGCTCCCCGCAGGGCGCCCGCTTCGCCCGTGAAAACGTGGCCCTCTACATCGACAGCGTCTATGACGGTCATTTCTCGCTGGCCCAGATCGGCAAGAAGCTGTTGAAGGGCTATCGCATCCTCGGCGGTCAGGCCGCCTTCGGAGCGGCCCTCTCCCAAGCCGAAGTGGATGCGCTGGCCAGCAGCTACTCCGAAGCCGCCGACCGGCTGCACCCTCATGTGGGGGTCCGGCTGGGGTCCTAGCCGGTTCTACAAATGCGAGTGAACCGTCACGCGTCGGGTAATGCCCAGGTCCCCAACCTGACGCGGCGTCCGCATTGCGGGCGCTGGGCTGGGTCGTGTCGTAGCTAAACGCACGCAGGATCACTTGCTCCGGAACGGGAGCCTGTCGTCATCCGACGAACGAGGAGAAGAAGACACGCAACGCATCAGGCTCATCGGACTGGCCCTGGTGGCCATGTTCGCGATTGCCGTGACTGCGGCGTCGGCTGCCTCCGCGCACTCAGTGGTTCGGTGAGCGTGTGCTCGAAAGCCACGTTCGAAGGCAAAGCCACCGCAGAATCCGAAACGCTGGAAGTGCATTCCAAATACGAAGGGTGTGAAGTCGAGCTCGCCGGAACCTTCAAAGCGAAGGTCAATACCGAAGGCTGCAACTACCTGTTCCATGCCGCCACGCCTCTGACGCAGGGAGGGTCCGTGGATCTCGTGTGTCAGACGGGCAAGGAAATCAACGTTGAAGTGGAAGGCATCGAAGGCGGCTGTTCGATCAAAATCCCGGCCAGACCGGCCTCAAAACGGTCGAATACGTGAATGAAGGAACCGGCTCGAGCGCCAAGACGGAGGTCAATGCCAGCATTCAACGAACTCGAAGAACCGGACGGACTCTCGGTCGAATAACCGCTAGGCCGCAGCGCACGGATGCCCCACCCGAAGGCCCGGACCGGGCGACGTCCGGGCCTTCGGCCGTGCGCGGCAGGCTCTGCCCCAGCTGCGCGCGGCCCCTGCGGATGAGGCCTAAGGGACTGGATCTTCAGTGCTTGTTGAGGATTGCAGTCGTCCCGGCGTAGCACGCTGGGACTCACGCCGGGCAGACCGGGACCGGTACAGCGGCCTCAAGCGCGGTGAGTCCCGCCGCCAGGCCGAGCGCAGGGGCGTCCAAGGCACTCGGCATCGTGGCGCTGGTCGTGGGAGCGCTCGGACTGCTCGGAGCGCTGGGCGCGCTGCTCGACGCCCGGCGCCCGGCGGCGCGCGAGGCTGGTGCCGGAGCGGGCATGGCGCTCCCTGGGGGCGTACGCTTGGGCCATGGGTCTTACGCCGGGGGGGCTCCTTGACAGGCTGCGCGCGCTGCGGACATGACAATCCCGTAGGCGCCGAGTCCTGCACAGGCTGTGGCGAGCCGCTGGCAGCAGCGATCGGCTGCGGCAACTGCGGTGCCACGAACGGGCCGGCCCAGCAGTTCTGCGGCAACTGCGGCAGCGAACTGCCGACGGCGGCGGGCGGCCCTGCCGGCGAGCCTCCGGTGATCGCCCCGGCCCGTCTGGCGCGCGCCGTCGTGGAGGGTGAACGCAAGCAGGTGACAGTGCTGTTCGCCGACATCAAGGGATCGATGGACCTCTCGCGGTCGGTCGACGTGGAGCAGTGGTGGGCGATCATGCAACGGTTCTTCTCGCTGGTGTGCGACGGGGTGAACCGGTTCGAAGGGTGGGTCAACCAGTTCACCGGGGACGGCGTGATGGCGGTGTTCGGCGCGCCGCAGGCGATGGAGGATCATGCCCGGAGGGCGTGTCACGCGGCGCTGTGGCTGGGCGACGAGCTCGGCCGCTATGCCGAGGACCTGGGTCGCGAGCGTGGGCTTTCGCTCGCCGTGCGCATGGGCTTGAACTCCGGCGAGGTCGTCGCCGGGACGATCGGCGAGGAGCTGACCGTGGAGTACACGACGATCGGCCATGCGGCGGGCCTGGCCCAGCGGATGGAGTCGTTGGCCGAGCCGGGGGGCGTGTACCTGACGGAGTCCACCGCGAGGCTGGTACGCGGCTATTTCCCCCTGACTGAGCGCGGCGAGATGGACGTCAAGGGTGCCGGCGGGCCCATCAGGGTGTTCGAGCTGTCCGGTGGCGAGGAGTTGCACACGGCGTTCGCGGTATCGCAGTCGCGCGGTCTGTCGCCGTTCGTGGGCCGCGAGCAGGAGCTCACCGTGCTCGACGACGCGCTGAAAGGCGCAGTCGCGGGCAAGGGCCAGATTCTCGCGCTGGCGGCTCAAGCCGGGGTCGGCAAGAGCAGGCTGTGCTTCGAGTTCTTGGAGAGGTGTCGTGCGGAGGGGGTCGAGGTGTGGGAGGGGCATGCGCTCGCCCACACGAGCGCGGTTCCATTCGTCTCGGCGCTCGAAGTCATGCGTAACTACTTCGAGATCGCGCCCGCCGACAGTCCCGGTGAGGCTCGCGAGCGGGTGGTCGCCCGGCTGCGCGCCACGGGCGCGGAGCTCGACGAATCGCTACCCCTGCTGTTCGATCTACTGGGCGTGGCCGATCCCGAGCAGCCGTCGCCGTGGGCCGATCCGGAGGCTCGCCAGCGCCGGCTGTTCGCGGCCTTGAACCGCCTGGTTCGCGCGAACGGGAACGTCGCAGCGTCGGTGATCCTCGTCGAGGATCTGCACTGGATCGATCCCAGCAGCGCCGCATTCCTGGAGAACCTCGTGGTAGGGGTGGAGGGGACGCGGACACTCCTGCTGACCACATACAGGCCCGAGTTCACAGCGCGATGGATCTCGCTGCCGTACTGCCGCGAGCTGCGCCTTCGGCCGCTCGAGCGCGACGCGTGCCAGCGGCTGCTCGCCGACCTGCTGGGCGCCGACCCCTCGCTTGACGGCCTTGCCGAGCTCGTGCACGAGCACGCCGACGGGAACCCGTTCTTCATCGAGGAGATCGTAAAGACCCTGGCCGAGAGCCACACACTGCTTGGTACGCGCGGTGCGTATCAGCTGACGCGCACGATCGAGGATGTCCAGATTCCTGAAACGGTCGAATCGGTGCTCGCGGCGCGCATCGATCGGCTCGGCGAGCGCGAGAAGACGGTGCTGCAGGCCGCCGCGGTGATCGGCCGCCAGTTCTCAGAGCCCGTGCTCAAGCGGGTGGCCGGGCTGCCCGAGGAGGACCTGGCGGCCGGCCTCAGGGGGTTGCTTGCCGCCGAGCTGATCCTCCCCGGCTCTGCCGCGGGGGAGTACCTGCACAAGCATGCGCTCGCCGAGCGCGTGGCCTATCGATCGCAGCTGGCCACGCGCCGCGCACAGCGCCACGCCGCCGTTGCCGCCGCTTTGGCCGAGGTCGACGGCGAGCGCCTCGATGAGCTCGCCGCGCTGATTGCGGGCCATTGGGAGCGAGCCGATGACCCGCTGCAAGCCGCCGGGTGGTGCGCGCGGGCGGCAGCCTGGGCGGGATACAAAGACCCCAACGAGGCCCTGCGGCAATGGCGCCGGTCACAGACGCTGGCCGATGCCGCCGAGGTGTCTCCCGCGAGCGCCGAGCTGGCGCTCGGAACCCGGATCGCGGTGCTCAACCTGGCGTGGCGTCTGGGGGTGCCCGAGGACCAGACCCGGGAGCAGTACGAGGCAGAGACCGCTGCGCTCCACGAGCAGGCAAGCGCCCTGGCGAACACGACTGGCAACGCCGCAGCCCAGACGCTCACAGAAGTGGCCTACGGGGCGGTGCGAGGCATGGGCGGACACCTAGAGGAGGGGGCGCAGCTGGGCGTGGGCGCCGTGCGCCGCGCCGACGCCGCGGGCGATCAACTGCTGAAGCTGAACATCGCGACGGGCCCTGCCTACATCCTGTTCTCGCTGGGCCGCTACGGCGAGATGGTCGAGCTCCTGGACGACGTGTTGGCGGATCTTCCGGACGAGCCCGCCGAGGTGGTCGGCATCACACTGGCATGCCCGTACGCGTCGTTGCTCCTCTGGCGAGCCAACGGGCACGCGCAGACTGGCGAGCTCAAGCAGGCGTTCGTGGGCCTCGAGCACGCGCTTACGGTGGCCCGCGAGCATGGGGACTTCGAGGCGGAGAGCTGGATCCAGATGTCGGTAGTCCAGGCGATGGAGCTCGCAGGGGGCGGCCAGGACTCCTTGCAACGCGCGCTCGAGGGACAGCAGATCGCCGAGCGGACGGGCGGTGCGTTCTCGCTAGGGCTCGCGTGGCGATTTCTCGGCATGGCGCACCTGCTCAGGGCGGAATGGCGCGAAGCCATCGGCGCACTCGAGCAGGCGCTGGCCACGTGGCGGCCACGTCAGGTCGGCCTCGAGGCCGAGCCGCAGGCGGTGACGATGCTCGCCCGCGCACATCTCGGTCTGGGGGCCACCGAGACTGCGATCGCCACCGCCGAGGAGGCCGTGGCGCTGTCGAGCCAGCGCGGCACCCACGGCTATGAGATCGCCGCCTGCCTGGCGCTCGTGGAAGCGCTTCGGACGTCGCGCGGGATCGGCGCGGCGGCGGCGATCGAGGAGCACCTGGCGCGGGCGCAGGCGCTTCTGCCGGTGACCTGCGCGCGCTCGCAGGAGCCGCGCATACACGCCGAGCTTGCCGAGCTGGCCCGGCTGCGGGGCGACGACGCGGGTTTCGAGCGCGAGCTGCGCCACTCGCGCCAGCTGTTTGAAGCCATCGGCGCGCCGATCCTCGCCGAGCGCATGGTCCTCTACGCGACCTGAGCTCCAGGCGGGCGGCCTTGACGCTGTGCTCCGCCGGCCGATAGGGTCGGCCTCGCCCGGATCTCCTGGTCACGCGAAAGACGTCGAAAGGCACCATGCCGCAGCTCGGCCCACCCCGCTGGGGTGCTCGCCACCCAATCCGCCGGCCGCTCCTGCGACGGCGGCGCTGGACCAACGCCACCGGTAATCAAGGCGTAGACCCCGTCGAATTAGTCCCTGCGGGCTCGGGCGAGGATCTCGCCGCGGCCGTGCAGGAGGCGCAAGACAACGGGCTCACGGTGCGCGCCGTCGGCTCGGGCCACTCGTGGTCGGATGTGGCGCTCACGACCGGCTACCTCGTACCGCCGGAGGGCCTGACGGGCGTCGAGCGGCTGCACGTAGAGGATGTGCGCGACGGCGTGGACCACGAGATGCTCGTCCGGGTGGGTTCGGGCACGACCGTGCGCGAGCTCAACGAGCGCCTCGCCCGCGAAGGGCTGGCTCTCCGCCAGATGGGAGGTTTCGATGGGCAGACGCTCGCAGGCGTGATATCTACCTCCACCCACGGCTCCGGGATCGGATTCCCGCCGTTCCCCGACTACCTGCGCTCGATCGATCTCGTCGACGGCGCCGGCCGGCGGCGGCGGATCGAGCCGACTGACGGTCCCACCGCACGTCATCCCGACTGGCCGCTCACACGCAACGACGAGTGGTTCGACGCGGTCGCCTGCGGCATGGGGTGCATGGGCCTGATCGTCTCGCTGGTGATCGAGGTTCGCGAGGCCTTCGAGCTCACCGAGGTGCGCCGCCTGAGCACCTGGCAGGAGGTCCGCGAGGAACTGGAAGCGGACGCGCCACACGACCATGCGCATTACGAGGTGTACCTCAACCCCTACGCCCACGACGAAGCGGGATCGAACCGCTGCATCGTCACCACCCGCGAGCAGGAGGACGGCAAGGGCGGCCCTCGTCACCGCCCGCGGATACCCGAGCTGCTCGGCTACCTGTGGTTCCTGCCCGCAGCCTTCGTGCGACTGGTGAGCTGGCTGCGCCCGAGCCTGATCCCGCGCCTGATCGACGCCTCGCTCTCGGCGATCGTCTGCGCCGCCTACACGAACTCGTCATACCTCGTATTCAACGTCGGCAGCGCCAACAACCTGCGGGTCTACTCCGCCGAGATGGCGGTGCCGATGGATCACGCTCGCCACATCGAGGCGGTGGAGACGGTGCTCGAGACCGCCGAGCGCTTCCGCCGCACGGGATCCATCTACCACACCTCGTTCGTCGCGCTGCGGTTCGTGGCGCCCTCACGCGCGCTGATGTCGATGATGCAGGGACGCGAGACGATGACGATCGAGCTGATCCAGATGATCGACACGGACGGGGGCCAGGAGATCCTCGCCGCCCATGAAGAGGCGCTGTCGGGGTTAGACGTCCGCCCGCACTGGGGGCAGATCAACACGCTGACCGCCGGCCGGGAGCTGGCAGAGCGCTACCCCGGTCTGGCGGCGTGGGAAGCAGTTCGCCACGAGCTCGATCCTGCCGGCGTGTTCGCATCCCCGTTCAGCAAGCGGGTCGGGCTCACGCTTCAGGGGGTGAGCTCCCCGGCGGAGTCGTCGTCGAGGGCCTTCCGCCACGCAGGAACATCCAGCTGATCCCGCCCGATACCAGGCCCCCGGCCACCACCGCGGCGATCGCCACATGCAGGCCGGGCCCTGAGGGGTTCAATTCGGCTAGCGCCCCACCCGGCGGGGTGATCTCGACCTGGATGACGCGCCAAGCGATCCATGCGAGGAACGCCAGCACCGCCAGGATCGCAGCGACATAGGCCACGACGGGTAGCGGTTTGCCTTTGATCTTCGGGACGTGTATCTGGGCGAGGAAGATCAGGAAGTGGGTCAGGTCGTATGCGGCCGCGCCGACCGTCAGCAGCAGCATCGGCGATGCCCACTTGGTCGCGGCCACGCTGCCGTAGCCGCTGGCGAAGCACAGCGGCGCGACAATCGTCATGTCACCGATGAAGTAGCCGAGGCGCGCGTGGCTTTCGATCACGTTCTGCCAGTGCTCGATCGCCACGATCGGCCAGAAGATCCAGATCGCGACCCCGATCGCGATCAGCGCCCAGCCGCCTCGGTCGAGGGTGGCATGGGTGTGCGCCGTCGTCAGCACCTCCGCGCTGGCGATCAGCGAGAGCGGGGTCATGTCGTTGGCCCGGGGCCGCTACCGGATTGCGCCGGCGCGGGGGCGCCACCGCCTTGCCCGGGCCCGCCACTTGATCCTGCCACGTGCTCTGCGGCGTAGTGCGCCATCGCCATGGTGGTGGCCTGGCAGTTGGCGCGGATGTTGCTCGGCCAGACGCTCGTGTCGGCCACGTACAGGCCCTTGACGCCGTGGACCTCGAAGCTCTCATCGACGACGCCCTTCGTGGGATCGCGGTTCATCACGTTCCCGCCCTGCGGGTGAGCCGTGCCGAACAGCACATCGTCGATGCCCGCGATCTCCGAGTCGATGGCTGCGCGGTAGGTCTTCGGAGTCAGGTCGATGTACTTGAACGTCGAGGGATAGACGCGCTCCGCGCCCGCGTCGAAGTAGATCTCGGACATGCGCGCGAGGCCTGCCTTGAGATCGCTGATGTCCTGCGGCGACAGCTTTAGATCGATCTTCGGGGTGCCGTTGCTCAGCGCGACGCTGCTGTACGCCGGGTCGGTGCCGACCATCACGCCGCCGTCGATGAAGTGCCGGTAGCGCTCCACGCGATCGAAGTGCGACAGCAACCACCCGCCCACCCGCACCGAGAACGCCAGGGGCGGCGCAAAGTAGCTCTCGAGAACGTATGGCGCGCCGAGGGCCGCGGTACAGGTCAGGCCGATCCCGGCGAAGCCGTCCACGACCCTCCCCATGTCGCCCGTGACGAACAGCCCGCCGAGCACGTGCAGGTTCCTGCCGACTGTCCCGCCGCAGTGAATCCCGCTTTCGAGGAGCAGGGCGCTCGAGCCGATCGCTCCGGCGCAGACGACAACCTTGTCGGCCTCGAAGACGACGTGCTCCCCGTTCCGCGTCCCCTCCACGCCAGTCACCCGCCCGCGCTCTTCCATGATGCGGCAGTCGAGCACGCGGTCGTGGATCTCCACCCCGAGCTGCTCGGCCCACGGGATGTAGGTGACCAGCATGGACGTCTTGCGGTTGTAGCGGCAGCCGTAGTTGCACCATCCGCAGCCCAGGCACTGATGTCGATTGTTCTCGAGCAGTTTTCCGGTGGGTCCAGCCCCTTCAAGGAACATCTTCGTGCCGGGGTTGGCGACGCGCGGGTCGATGGAAGATACGTGCAGGGCCCGCTCGAGCTCTTCGTAGGCTTCCACCAGCCTGGATTCGGGAACCTCGGCGCCGCGATCCTTCCATTCGCCGAGCACCCTCGTCAGGTCCGCTCGCAGCCAGATCGCGTTGTTGATGACCGTCGAGCCGCCCACGGTGGCGCCCTGAAAGATCGCCGTGTTGTTGTCGGCCGCCGTCTGCAGGCCGCCGTACTTGTACAGGCGGGGGAACATTGCGAGCTCCTCGTGCTCGAAGGTCCGGGGGTCTTCGCGGCGTCCCCGCTCAAGCACCGCAACTTTCATCCCGCGCCGGGCGAGCTCGTAGGCCATCACGCTGCCCGAGGCTCCCGACCCGACGATCACGGCGTCGAGCCGGCCAGTCCTGTGAGGGGGGCGCGAGAGCTGCGGGTGCGGGTCGGGGTAGTTCTTCGGCGTCAGGTTCGCGCCCCTGCTGCGCGGGCTGCCCTCGTACTCCTCGAAGCCGATCGCCCGCATCGTGATCGGATCGCCGTAGTAGCCGGCGCTCGCCAGCACCTTCATGGTGCGGGCGATGCTGCCGATCGGGACGATCGGCGCGAGCAGCCTTTCGACCAAGCCGGTGGGCTTGATCAGACCTTCCACGAGCCTGCGCCGCGAGCGAGCGCCGAGCGCGCTGAACGGCAGCGGGCGGCGGACCAGCAGCGCCGGCATGGCCCACTCCAGGACCAGGAACATCAGCCTGATCCTGCTCCTGATCGGAGCGTCGATCGAGGCGAGGAGCTGGTCCGTGTTGGCCGCCGCACGCTGGGGCGGAATCGCCTCGCGTCCGTCGGCGTCGAGCATCGTCTCGACGGTGGCAACCATCGTCTCGAAGGAGCGCCCCGAGAACCACCGGGGTCGGTACCCGTCGCTGCGGCCGGCCCGGCGCAGCGCCCCGGCGAGCACCCGCGCGACGAGCAGGACCGCCCCCGCGGCGACCGCGGCGGCTCGCCCATCTATGGCGCCGACGACGAGCAGCGCGAGCGCGGCGATCCCGAGCAGCCACAGCCCGAGCTCCACCGCCGCTCGAGCCCGCTCCACGTCGCCCCCGCCGAGGATCAGGCACAGACCGCTCGCTCCCACCGCACCGGCCAGCAGTCCGCAGGCGGCGTTGGCCGCGGGCAGTAGGGTTCCGGGCATCGCGACGGCTAGCACGGCCCATGTGATGGCGAGCACCCCGAGCCAGTTCGCGAGATCGGCGAGCACCAACTCGAAGACGTTCGCCCCGCCCACCCTCATCGGGCGGTCCATGGCACCTCCGGTGATCCGCTCAGCCGGCCCCACCAGTGCCCGGCGCCCAGATCGGAGAGCACCGCGCGCAGCGCGCCAGGGTTGCGCCACGGGTCCCATTCGGTCAGGTCCCCGCGCCGCTTGATTTCGATCGGGTCGCGCCGCCACAGCGCCTCGCGGATCAGCGGGCCCAGCTCGGGACCGTCGAGGTCCATGAGCTCGCCGAGCACCCAGTCGAGCGCAAGCAGGTCTGCTGAGGCGAGCACGGCACCCGGCTTGCGGGCCTGACCGGGTGAGGCGGGCGGACCGGATCCGTCGGCGGCACACCATGCGTCGACGACCCCGAACGCGACGGGCAGCTTCTCGAGGATGTCGCTGACACATTCGCCCAGGTCGTGCGCGCGCGCGAGCTCGCGCGCCATTCTGTCGCTGTCCGGCACGCAGCCCAGGGCGCCGATCATCGCGCCCGCGTAGAGCAGCTGACGGTCGGTGCGTGCCTTGCCTACGAGGATCCGCAGGTCGGCGTCCCGCCACGCCGTCGCGACGTCGTGCTCGCCGATCAGGCCCCCGTAGTGATATGGCGCAACGTCGCTCGCGAGGTCCAGGACTTCGCTCGTGTATCCCACCTGCAGCGCCGTCTCCCGGCCCCCGGGGCCGGAGACCGCGATGGTGACGTCGTGCCAGCCCCTGCCGCGAAGCCACGCCACCAGCGATTCAACGAGCAGCGGATCGGCATATGAGAGAGGGGGCTCCTCAGGCGAGGCGCCCGGCGCAAGCGCCGGCCGGACCACGACGGCGCAGGCCCCCCGGTTGCGCCCGCCCGCGGCCAGCGCGAGCGTGTCCTCCGCGCATGACTGCTCGAGCGCCAGCTCGAGCGCGACCTGCTGCGATGAGCCATCCTCGTCGCGGCCCGCCGCGACGGTCGCCGTGGACCGCGGCAGGCGCGCGGGGCCGCTCGCAACCGTCATCACTGCGAGCCTATGGCGGGCGACCTCGGCCGTCAAGGCGGGGATCGCGAGCGCGCAGCAACACGAGAGGTCCACTAGGCTCGCAGCGCCGATGTCCGACGCCCGTTCAGACGAACCGGTTTCGCTCGTGCTGACCGGCGGCTGCGCCCGGGGCGCGTACGAGTTCGGCGCCCTGTCGGTGCTGCTGCCCGAGCTGGAAAGGCTCGGGCAGCGACCGAGGATCCTCCTCGGCACAAGCGTCGGCGCACTGAACGTCGCCTATCTCGCTGCCACCGCCCATCTGCCGGCCGACGAGAGCGTGCGGGGCGGCGAAGCCATCTGGCGGAGCCTCGGCTGGGCGGACGTCATCAGGCACGTGATATCACTGGCCTCGGCTGGCCGGGCGGTCTCCTACCTGGGCCAGGCGGGCGGGTGGCCCGGAGCGCGCCTGCGCTCCCTGCTGGACCCGACTCCGCTAGGCGCGACGATCGATCGGACCATCGACTTCACCCGCTTGGGCGAGAACGTCGAGCGGGGGGCCCTCACCGCCGCCGCCGTCGTCACGACCTCGGCGCTCACGCACCGAACGGTCGTCTTTCACCATGGTGGCGGCTCGCCCGGCTTCGACACCAGACGTCTCATCAACTACGTGGCGACCCCGGTCAAAGCCGAACACGTGCGTGCCTCGACCTCCATGCCAGCTGTCTTTCCGGCCGCGCTTGTGGACGAGCCGCCCGCCGCCGCAGGGTGGTACTACGACGGCGGCACGCGCCTGAACGCGCCGCTCAAGCCAGCGCTGGCGTTCGGTGCCAAGCGGATCGTCGTGATCGGGCTGAGCTCACTGGCGCCGGGGCGCGGGGCGATCGCCGGGGACGCACAGCCCGATGCGTTCGGAGGCCTGAGCCTGCTCCTACAGGACCTAATCGGCGATCAGTTCGTGCAGGACGTGCACACCCTCGCACGGGTCAACGAAGACATCCGAGCCGGTTCCAGGGGCGGCCGCATGCCGGTCCCCTACATCGTCGTCGCGCCGCAACAGCCCGACACCATCGAGGAGTTGGCGCTGGGGATCTTCCGCAAGCACTACCACGGCTTGGGCGGTCTGCGCCGCTCGCCCGACATCGACATTCTCGGCAAGCTGATCGGGGCAGGTGCCGAAGCCGCCAACGCCACGCTGCTCAGCCTGCTCCTGTTCGACCCCGAGTTCATAGAGTCCCTGATCGATCTTGGTGCCAGCGACGCCAGGCGGTGGATCGGCAAGAGGCATGACGGGCCCGAACCGCTGTGGCAGCTCGGGCGCATTTGAGCAGCGAGGTCGAGGTCGGCGCGAGCAACTCGAGTGCCCAATAAACTCAACCATCCAGGGCGCGTAGCTCAGTGGGAGAGCGCTCGCTTCACACGCGAGAGGTCGCAGGTTCGAAACCCGCCGCGCCCATCGTCCGTTTCCCCAGTCTCTGAGCCAAATTCTGATGAAGGGGAAATGTCCGCCAAAAGGCCAAAATCGCTCGCTGGGCTAAATTCGCCCGACAAAATTCGCCAGCCGTCTCTCCTTCCTGAGCAGACGGGCGAGATAGGTAGCACCCGCCGGGGGGTTTGTGGACGACGCGATGCCCAATGTTGGACACCGCGCCGTGGGGGACCCCGCCACCCCGCGGAGGTTTCGAGCCAACCCGTCCACACATTCGGTCCTGGTTCACGAACGTCCTCGGCAAGGTCGATCCGGCAGGGAGACCTCTCAGCTGTCCGCTTACAAGCACCTCTTCTAACCAGGCAATGCCAAGT
>Ga0182024_10004781_pt1 | contig 30814 bp, 27 predicted proteins | sample P32metaG_FD_120480 | JGI IMG/M metagenome (GOLD analysis project Ga0182024, IMG submission 120480) | Permafrost microbial communities from Stordalen Mire, Sweden - P3-2 metaG (Illumina Assembly) | ecosystem: Environmental > Terrestrial > Soil > Wetlands > Permafrost | place: Sweden: Stordalen... | reverse complement strand
GCCAAACGCCGTAGCCAATTGGCAGATCTTGGGCTCTGCGAATCCTGGATCCATCGGCACCATCATTCAATAAATCCTCGAACCAAAATAATTCTCATGCCGGCCGCCCTTCTCCGGACCTGATTGGAATGGCGTCGGTGGTAGGGTATTCTCAATCCGTGAGCGATGCATTCACTGATATCCAGCTAATTTTCCTGGACCGAGATGGCGTCGTCAACCGCAAACCCCAAGAAGGCAATTACGTCCTAACCTGCGAGCAATTCGAGTTCCTGCCGCACGCGCCCGAAGCCATTGCGAGGCTCAATCGCGCAGGAATTAAGGCGGCACTGATAACGAACCAGCGGGGGGCCGGACTCGGCAAGCTGTCCGAAGCTGATCTGAGGTCCATCCACAACCATATGAAGCGGGAACTTCAGGCCTATAACGCTCACATCGACGGCATCTTCTACTGCCCGCACGATGGAAATTCCTGCGAATGCCGAAAGCCAAAGCCCGGCCTACTTTTCCGGGCATTCGAGCATTTTCGACAGGTAAAACCTGCAAACGCGATACTAATTGGCGATTCGCTTCCAGACATTGAGGCGGGCCAAAGGGCAGGCGTCAGAACCATTCTGGTACGGGGACCTGCTGCAACCCGGAAATCAGGGTTCGCGGAAGCTGAGAAGAAAGCGGATGCCGTTGCCAGCTCCCTTGCAGATGCGGTCTCTCGCGTCCTGCGCATTACCTAAGCCTGCGCCGAACCTACCTTCATCGGATAATGTGGCCAGTGGGCTGTTTTTCGCACATTTGAAGTAGGTCTGGTTCGTCCGAGGGGTAGCAAAGACGCAAAGACGTCGGAACCGGGAACAGGAGTGGCCACGGAGCCAACCAACGAGGAAGCGAAGCAGGGTAAGGTAGGGGTAGGACGGCAGGACAGAGGGACAGGGAGAGCAAAGCTGAGCCAGCTCATCCAGATCGATAAGCGAAAATTCAACCACATCTAGGAGAAGTGGTTTGCAAGCTCCGGCCTCCGAAATGCCTGATCAATCGCCCCGCCCCTAGCAATGTCAGCCGGCGATTGCAACCTGCAGCTCTCAAGCACGACTCAGAGCGATTGAAGTTGTGCCAAAGCTTGGTTCCGGTCTCTGGCCCGCTTGGCGGCTTCAACTACCTCGCCCACCGATATGGAGAGAATGCACTTCTTTTTCTCAATAGAACAGACATCGAGCCTGCAGCCGGAGCATTCCGTCTTGTGATAGATGACTTCATGGCCATCCCCAAACGGGAACCACATTCCGGGACGGTTGCGTCCCGAGAACACAGCTACGCAGGGCGTACCAACGCTAGCCGCTAAGTGCATTGGGCCGCTGTCGATACCCAAAAACAGATCGGATTGCTTCATGACCGCGGCTGACTCTCGAGGCGACAAATTGCCGCTCAGATTCAGGGTCTTACCCGGCCAGAGTGCTGCTACTTCCGCAGAAAGGGAGTAGTCGTCTTTGGCACCGATAAAAACAAGTGTGTGCTTGTCGAATTCTCGATGCAGCCTTGGCATGAGCGCTTTCCAGTTCTCAACCCCCCAGTCGGTGGCACTCACCTTGGAAGCAATCGCCACGGAGAGGAAGGGGTCTCCTTGTAGCGAACACAAGACGCTGCTTGCACGCGTCAGTTCCTGCTGAGTAAATAGAAGACTCCAGCTTTCGGCGTCACATGGACGGGCATCCCCGATAGGTGCGAGGCAGCGGGCAAGTCTGCTTGACTCGGCTTCGTACCGGTCTATCGCAGGGTCGTAACGGTGGGTCGCGAGACTGCCCCGAGGAATTCCGATAATCTCCCTGATGCCGCAGAGCCGGAAAAACCATTCGTCTCGCCTTGCGGCGGCATTTCCGCGCGGCGGAGTGAGATACACCATCGTCGCAACTCCCAGCCGCCGAATCTTCCAGAACAGTTTGACTAAATCGATTATGCTTCGCGTACCGACCGGGTAGCTCATGTGACCATGAATCAGGCCAGATTCTCCTAGGACTGAAGGTGCGGCAGCGGCTTTCGACTGGACCGGGACATTCGTCAACAAGATGCGCACGCGATCTGAAAAGACGCGAGCGACGAGATGAAAACATGGAAGCGCGACTACGGTGTCTCCGAGGCTTCCTAACCTGTAGATGAGCAACTTTTTCCTGTCATCGACGTACACACCGCTCCTAGAGGAAATAGAGGACATAGTGCTGGAGATAGCTGGCAGGGATTCGCCGGTTGGCGCTATTGGTGACATATGGGCCTAGCGTGCAGCAGTGTGTCGACGCGGACTCAGTCCGCTTCGGCCGAGCGCGAAATACCCTCCTTCGCCTTGGCAATGAGCTTAGAGGTGCTGAAACCCTCGACGAGCGGAATCAAACAGACACGACCACCCCAGGACCGAACATCCAGGGCCCCGACAACCGTATCCTCGATGTAGTCGCCACCTTTGACTAAAACATCCGGGCGGACCGCACGAATGAGTTCAAGCGGTGTGCTTTCGGAGAAAATCACGACTGCATCTACCGCGGAGAGTGCGGCCAGTACCCTCGCACGCTCCTCCTCGCCAACCATTGGGCGGCTTGGCCCTTTTAATTTCCTCACGGAATTATCACTGTTGATGGCAATGATCAGCCTATCTCCCTGCTGGCGGGCACGCTCGAGTAGACTGATGTGGCCTACATGAATGAGATCATAACAACCATTCGTGAACACGATGCGCTGACCTGCCGCGCGCCATGTTGCCATCCGAGCGAGCAAGCGCTCGCGAGTGACAATTTTTTCGTCCGCATGTAAAGAAATGTCCTGTGACAACGCCCCCAACAATTCATTCCGGTCAATTGGTACGGTGCCGACCTTGCTGACCACGATGCCAGCGGCCACGTTCGCCAGTTCGATTGCAGTCTCAATTTCAAGGCCGCAACCAAGACAAGCGGCAAGAGTTGCAATCACGGTGTCGCCTGCGCCCGAGACATCAAACACCTGACGCGCCACTGCGGACGCTCGCGTCCGAATGCCTTTTCGCACGACAGCAATTCCTTTTTCCCCCAAAGTAACCGTCAAATAATCAAAGCCATACTGTTCCACATACCGTTCGCCGACATCCAAGAGCTTCTCAATATCTCCGCTCGAATCGCTCGCCGCTAGCGAGAGTTCGTGCAGGTTCGGACAGACCGTCGTCGCATTCCGATATTTCTCAAATGTGCGGGACTTCGGATCGACCAGTACCGGGATCCCCAAAGTACGCGCGTCGTTAATGATCGCCGCACATACCTGATCACTCAGGGCGCCCTTAGCGTAATCGGAAAGAATCACCGCCGCGCAGGAAGAAATCACCTCCCGCGCTTGCCGAATCAGGCTTTCATAACATTCGTCCGGTCGTTTACCCTTCTTCTCAAAATCGAGGCGAAGCATCTGCTGGTTATTGCTTAAAATCCGAAGCTTGGAAATCGTCGGGAAATCGGATACGGCCACAAAAGAAGCACTGACACCAGCTCCGAGCAGCTCGATATTCAGTGAGCGTGCATCTTCGTCGTCGCCAACGAAGCCGACAACAGTCGCTTTCGCACCTAGTCCGACCAGGTTCATTGCGACGTTCGCGGCACCGCCAGGGGAGTGGGTGGTATGGGAACCGTGTACGACCGGGACTGGTGCTTCCGGTGAAATTCGCTCTACCGTTCCCCACACGTATTTGTCCAGCATGACGTCACCGACAACCAAAACGCGCCGGTTTTCCCAGAACTTCTCAATCAGCTCGACAGCACGATGCAGGCCGTTATTCATCGTTAGTCTCCCGCCGCCCGGGTCTCGTTGCAGCACACCGCGAGCTCTATCCAGTCACAGAGCAGATGCCCTGCAAGTATGTGCGCCTCTTGGATTCTTGCAGTATCCTTCGAGGCGATCTGCAATGCTGCATTGCAAAGCTTTGCCATCTCGCCTCCACCAAGTCCCGTGAAGCCTATGGTGAACGCGCCAATCTTCTTTGCTTCATTCAGCGCGGCGCACACGTTGCGACTGTTACCCGAAGTCGAAATACCCACCACAACATCCCTCGAAGTGCAGAGCGCTTCCACCTGACGTCGAAAAACTTCATCAAAGCCGTAATCGTTGCCGATCGCCGTAAGAACAGATGTATCTGTCGTTAGGGCTATGGATGAAAGCCCTCGCCGTTCACGGCGAAACCGCCCAACCAATTCGGCGGCGAGATGCTGGCAGTCAGCTGCACTCCCGCCATTGCCACACCAGAGCACTTTACCGCCTGCGAGAATCGCTTCAGTCATCCTTCCCGCAATAGACTCCATGATTCCCTGCAGCTCGGTTAGTTGATGAACAACTTGTAAGTGGTCGTCGATCGCCCGCCGAAAAACCGAGTCACGGTCAACAGAAATTAGGCCTCTCCGTTGTGACTCCCAAGGGGCGAGAACAGTTGGTTCCAGGCAATGAATCCCATTATCGAACTTCTGGCTCATAGGCTACTCCTCGGGTTGGTTCCGTCAGACTGAGAAGTCATTTAGATCTCAAGAAGAAAGACTGATTAGAGTATTTGGCTAGAAGACCAGAGTTCGTCCATCGCGAAACCAGTTTGATCACGGCACTCATTCTGCGGGCTCTCGCCTTGGTTCTGTCAGGCGTTATGCGGGATGAGGAAACAGAATAGTTCTGTTAACACGCTCTTCACTGGTACGAGAATTTGTCATACGGGTTTCTGCTGTTTTCGGGCGCGCAAGTTTATCGACTATTTGAGTCAAAACAGTTTCATTCATGGTGCCGTTTCGCAAACAACGAAAGCGACTATTTGTCCCAAGACTCTTCCGGAACTTCCCGTCGTCTACCAGTTGCATGCACTTCCGGGCACATTCTTCAGGATCGCCCCAGAAAACAGCTTCCTCATTTTCCCTGTAGAGTTGCATATGCTCGGAAGTACGCTCCGCGCACAAAACACCTCCCAAAGAAGGTATTTCAAAGGACCGGGTTGTGCTTAAATCACGATTTCCCTTGGAAAGCAGGCCCAAATTCACCTTGGCGCACTGGATTACTCTGGCATATTCGTCGTCACCGTAAACTCCCGGACCGCGCCATGCTGAACGCAATACGGACCACTCCCGAGCCTTTTGCCATCGGCAACCATAAATTGACAACGGAACCCCTAGTTCAAGCAAGCGGGCCATAAACGGCCCGCGTTCGGGCATCCACGTGCCCACAAACGCAACTTCACTCGCCCATTTTGAACTGTCTTGTTTGGTAATCTGTCGTGGTGAATGAGCGACCTCGTCAGCGGACATGTACACTCGCAGAACATTTCGCGCACCGGAGGATAATGCTTCCGAAACATTACAGTCGCGAACAACGACGACAAGGTCGTATAGGGGAACAGATTCCAGGTAGAGTCTCCAACGCCTTCCGTCCCGCTCGCTGAATGGATCGTCGATGTTATAGTTGACAACAGTGCCAAAACGTTGCCTAAGCTCTCGAACCAGAGAAGAACCGATCAGTTCGCCGCCATCGATATAGACAAGGTCAAACTGTTTGGGGGGAATCGCGGCAAGCACTTGCCGTCGTACAAAGCCTTCCATGAAGAGGCTTCCTGTGTGCCAAACCCAACGACCGACAAGATTGTTGGTCGGAAGGAAAGAAAACGGATCAATGATAAAAACCTCATAGCCAAGCCGGCTGAACGCGCGAGCGCGCTGGCGCGATGTGCCGGAATTTCTACCAATAAAGAGAATCACTTGGGCGCTCAAGGCGTGTTAGGTTCCGAGAAGATCTGATACATTCTCGCGCCATACTGTTCCCAGCCGCCGATCGACTTCACGCGTTCAAGCGCCAAAGCACCCATTTGCGACCTTAGATCGGGATTATCGGCTAGCCTCTGAAGACGCTCAGTAATCGCTTCGGTATCACGGATCGGCACAATGAACCCTTCCTTACCGTCTTCAAACAGATCATCCGCACCAGTGTTCTGCGACGCAATGACTGGGCAACCACATGCCATTGCTTGCGCTTGAACGTATGCGAGACCTTCCTCGACGCTAGGCAGAACCATTACGTGACTTACGCTCATTATTTCTTTCAGCCGTTCCTGTGGCACATGGCCGATGACAGAAATGGCGGCATTATGTCGTAACGGCTTCAATATATTTTCGACTTCGCGCGAGACAGAACCGACGAGTGCGAGTTGTTTGTTCCTGCACTGAAGTTGTTGAAAGGCATTTAACAAATAGCTGATGCCTTTTCTTACGGAAACACCGCCGACGAACAATATCCGGAATGCGTCGTCGCTCCTCAGAGCACATGGATGGAACCTATTCAAATCTACTCCATAGGGAGCTAATCTCATTTTGTTACGAGCAACACCTGCTTCGATGAAGGTATTGAGCACGAACGTTGACGGGACCGTGATGACATCCGCTGCCTGGTATTCGGCCTCCTCGCGGCTAATAATTCGTGGGTCAATGCCAGAAAACGCGATTCCCTGTCGGTCGTATTCTTCGCGAAGTATTCGATCGTGAAAGCGAATATGTGATGACGCTCGATCGCAAACGTACTTTGCTCCTTGAGATTTTGCAACGAGGCCTGTGCGCAGCGCAGATCCGGAAAGCCCACAAAAGACATCGCAGGGCGGCAAATGACGAGCCACATAACGATCAAACCAGACCCTATCTTGCCACTCCCACAAGAGTCGGGCAGAGGTACAACGCGGTGCCAACCGCATGTAAGGCGCGTGAAGATAGGGGAACGTCTTTACCTTTTGTTTGGGAAGGCCGTCCGTCTTCAGCTTAAACCACGGGTAGCCAGAAAAAATTGACGCTAACGCACCTCGCTTGTGCATCTGTCTTGCGAGATCAAAAGAATGAAATTTACCAATCGTCGAAACGGCTACTCTCATGAGGTGACATTGAAGAGGCGCTGGTTGCTGCGCCCGTTGGGTTGCGATAAACGACTGCTCCACTCGCGCAGTTTCATCCTTACCCTTCAAGCGCATTCGGCAAGGCCTGCCGAAAACGTGGCGTAACCAGAAGACTAACGGCGAACCTCTTGGGTGTATCCTGGACGTGAGATAAAGAAGTGCGTAGCACAATTCCAGCCATACATCCGTCGGCGGCCAGAAGTGCTATCGCTGCCCCGACAGTACCCAGCGGACGCATCAGCACACAGGCAAGTCCCAATGACACGGCAGTTACCCCCGAAAATATCACCGCGATACGGCAATGGCTATTTGTGGACATCGGAATCACTGAACTCGTGTCCCAGAGGGAATTGGCAATCACAACCAACAGCAGAACATGGAAGCAAGCGCCATCGAAACTGATGTTCTGGCGAATCCAAAGCCGGTAAATGTAGGGGCCCACTAGCCAAAGGGAAACGCAACCTAATGCAGATATCGTCAAAGAAGCCTGGCACGCATGCCGATGTAATCTCCGCGCGAGCGAAACGTCGCCAGCGCCAAAAGCCCTGGAAAGCTCAGGCCACAGCGCATGCTTGATCACGACCGTGAGCTGAAGGCTGAGGCGGGACAGTGTGCGAAGCGTGGAAAATGATACTACGGCGATCGGTCCTAGCATCGCTCCGATCACAATTGTGAATCCTTGGAGACTCAATGCGTAGCCGACAGGGATTGCCATAAAGCCGAACGCCGGCGCGGCCATCTGCCTGATCGTCTTCAAGCGGGCATGACGAATTCCGAAGCGAATCCACGGACTCAGGTGACGGAGAAGAAGTGCATACCCAATCGTTCCCAACGCCCGCACGACGAAGTAACCCGCTGCCACCGCCAAAAACCTGCCGCCCGCCAGGGCAATGACGGTGGCCGTGACGACTTCGGCCAGGCGCAGAAGCGTCATCCAAAATGCGCCGCTGGCAAAATGTCCATCCGATCTGTATCCACTCTCCGCAATGCCATTTTGCTGTGATATGACGACGTAGGCTCCGAGAACGCTTATGATCTCTGCTGCTTGGCGACTTGAAACACTGGACAATTTCAACCAGAGTTGCCACGGGATCCACCAAACAAACAGGAGAGCCAGCAGCAATATAGCGAAGGAGACACCCGTAACGAGCACCCACGAACTCTGAAAAGTTTCAAGGGCGCCTTCCCTGTCACTGGCTGCCACACGCATGGACATTTCGCTGCCGGACGCGTCGCCGAGACCAAGATCGCTGAGTGTTAAGTAACTCGGAATGGCGGACAGCAAGAGCCAGTCACCATATTTCGCGACACCCCAAACGTGCAAGAGCACGGGGACCGAGCCCAACTGAATGAGAGCCGTAACAACCGGACTAAGAGCGGTCGCACCAAAGCCACGCATGAGCCGCTGCCGCAGGCTGCTGCTGCTCGCGGAATGTTCACTCATTTATGCTCGACCCACAATTACGCGCACGCCTGATGCAAATCGGAACAGGCCTCGAACGTAGCCTCTGTTGTTCGTCGTTGCTTCCATGTTCTAATTTTGAGCAAGCGCTTGCGGGACAAAAGTCGCCATATCGATCCGTTTGGATCGATACGAGGCAACCGGGACGCGGCACAGCTTTGTCAGGTGAGCCGCGAGCCTTAACGTCAGCGCCATCAGCGTAAATGTGGGATTTGAACTGCCCCCACCTGGAAAAACCGAGCAACTGGCGACAAACAGATTCGCGACGCCGTGAACCTGAAGATTGGGGTCGACAACGCTGCTGTTTGGGTTTCTACCCATGCGGGTGCCTCCCATATGATGGTAGGTGTCTTGCGTAAGCTTCAACCAAGAGTCGTCACGCTTCCAGAGTTCCGGGCGCCACTCCAGTGGAGCGACTCCCAATCGATTCAGAAAACGGTCGACGACCCGTCCGTAGACTTGAACCGTGCGATGTTCTTCCTCGGAAACACGCCAATCTAAGATGGCCCGGGGCATTCCCAGTGCATCGCGTTCGGCAGACAGCCGGATGCGACTCTCCGCACAAGGCAACTGTTCGGAGTCAAGTCGCAACGTGATCGTTGCACGATCCGAAATTGCCCGTTGTTTGCGAACGTAGGCACACCACAACACTCTCGCAATCTCAGCTGAATTGCGAGGAATAGCGAGGAGGGCCTTTGGCAACTCATTGAGCCCCCGCCCCTGCTGGACATGTCGGAGGAAGTCACGACCCGCCGCAATTCCAGAGCCTTTAGGTTCCTCAATCGCGAAGTGCGCCATAACGGCCAGCAAGTGGTTGCTCTTGCGCAGAGACGGGGAAGCTTCGAGCTTGGGCGTGTGAAGCGTGCCTTCAACAAGCAAAGGGGTGAAGAACCTCACGAACTTACGTCTCGCATTTACCGTTAAAGTTGCCGCCGCCACGCTAATGTGGTCATGGAAAAACCGTCCCACTTGATCGGCTGTATTTCCGATGCCGCATTCGAATCCTGACGTCGAGGCTAAAAGCAGGCGGCAACTCTCGATCGTGCCAACACAGACGACGAAATGCTTCGCATGAAACTCGTGGCTTTTCCCGTTGTAATTCTTGGCGATAATCCGGTCGGCGCGGCCGCTCATTTTATTGACTTCGATGCTAGTTACGTTGGCATGAAAAAAGACGGTTGTGGAGCTGCTATCGAGGCATTCTTTTCCGATGGTCTTAGCCAGATTTCGCTTTGAGAAAGGTGCCCACTTGGAGAACCGCATATTGATATCCGAACAGTCTGAAACCTGTTCTCTCTCGAGCGACTTCAACCAGCGTAGGTCGGGAACGCGATCAGGAACGTGCATGATCTTCTGCAGTTCCGCATAGTGAGGTTCCACATCTGCGTTGGTAAGTGGCCACGCTGCGGAGGGGCTTCCGGTTGGCGGGCTGAAGACGTCAGGGGTGTAAGGAAGGAGCTGCCCACCCCATCGCGTCGAAGAGCCACCGAATACTCGGAAACGCCCCTCTGTCGCACCTTTGTGATATCTCCCTTCCATCTGCACGTCATATATTTCTTGGCTTCGAGGTTCCAGAGTGCGACCGCCAGCCTCGAGAAGGTGAACATCGATGCCGCGGCTTGCTAGCTGCCGAGCCAGCAACAGACCCGCGATTCCAGCCCCGACGATGCAGACTGCGCTCTCAAATCTCGTTCGATCCGATAATCTGTCCAAGTCGATATGCATGGGTCTTGTAAGGGGGATGTGACGGTTCGCTATGAGTATCTGGAGACGTTCAGTTGAGGTTTTGCGCCAGATTGCATCGAAGCCACGCAAGTTCCTCCCTGGTGAAGCGGCAATTCGAGATAGCCTGCACATTGGCTCGCAGGTGGCTCGCCTTCATCATGGAAGGCACAACCACTTGAATCCCGGTATCGCTGAGGACCAAGTTGAGAACTAACTCAGAGAATATCCCGTCACCTCCCGTCGTCAATTTATCGCGAAGTTCTGTAGAAACATCGAGAGATGCGGCAAGCTCTGTCAAGCGCGTGCGACTCTTGGCTACGCGATCGATCCCACCGAAGGGGTGATTGGCCACGAACATCAGTCCTCGATCCTCTGCTGCAGTGATGTGCTTCACCAGGGAAAGGTCAAACAGATTAACTGGAAACTGCATCGCCGTTATGGGAGAGGTCTTTGCGACGAGAGCGGTGGTGATTACGTCGGCATCAGCCGAAATGCCGGCCATACGGATCTTCCCGGAAGTGATCAGCCTCTCGAGGTCCTCGAGTAGATCGCATTGTGCCAGTACCGAAACCGGAGGAGAGTGTACAAACAGGACGTCAACATAATGAGTCCGAAGTTTCCGAAGGCTTTCTTCAAGGCTGCGGTGCAGCACCTCCCTTGTCAACTGGTTCTCTTGAAACTGCGCTTTCACCCGTTTCCGAATTAGCCTGCGCGCGGATGGAACTATGTCGAGAACTGTGCGGACCATAGGTTTGAGTACTCGCTTCCAAGGTCGATGTTGGATTGGAACAATTCCGAACTTGGTAGAAAGAATTACGCGGCTCCGGCAACCCTGCAGAAATTCCCCGAGTATCGCTTCGGACTCTCCGTACCCGTAGGAACGGGCCGTATCGAAAAAGGTAACACCTGCATCATAGGCCTCGCTCAGTGCCCGCAACGATTGCTTGCGCCCTACGCGCCCCATCACTGCCGCACAACCAAACCCGAGTGCGGAGGCTTTTAATCCGCTAGAGCCTAAATCGACGTATCGCATTGATCGTGTCGCATGTTTGTAGATGACCTTGGTGAGGTCCCCGAGAATCCAGCGATGCTGCTCACACCGGTGATCCGCACATTTCTGCGAATGACCTAACTGTTTTCACTCGGCACTGTCCCCGCGCGAGGAAAAGGCTGTTTGTGAGAACGGATTCGGGAAAGCGGAAACGCTGGCCAATCCGAGCTGTTTTTTGCGGAACGGCGTTGAAAGCCCATTAGTCTGAGGCTGCGGATCAAGAGCCGGTATCGCGAGACGTCCTGTAGAACCATCCTGTGGGCGATAAACAGCATTTGCTGCAATGGCAGGTTTAGTCTCCTGAATGGGCCCGAACCGAGTAGCCGCAGACTGTGAAGGCTGAAACGCCCAGCGACTGTAGGTCGTTTGGATTTTGCCGGGCTCCTGAGAAGGTGGCGCCTGCTTCGCAAGTTCTCCGACGCCTGCTTGGACCGACACATCGACCGCACTTACATCCTGATTGGCACCTAGAACGCGGTTTGTGTCCTGAGCACACGCATAAGTGCACGAAAGCATCATAGCGGCTCCAAAAGTCACTATGAACATGCGGGCGCCCATCGCTATTCTGAGAATCCAGGGCTTTAGACCGTGAGTGGAGCTAGCGAACACGGTCTCGACCTATTTCGCACCTGTCACGGGTAGCGCATCTCTGTAACGAACCATAAGCCCAATGAGCTTGCGTGCCGCCCAGTATCTGGGCACATAGCGCTTTGGCTCGGACATGCAGCGGAAGAGCCAGCCAAGATACCAGCGGTCTGCCCACCGCGGAATCTGGACCTGGTCTCCACTCAGAAATGCGATGGCCGCTCCTATACAGTGGATGGCCGGCAGCGGTGCGAGGTTCCTTTTCAGATAGAGGCCAAGGCTCTCTTGGGTGCCCCCGCCTAGCGTGACAATAATGTGCGCGGGACGCCGCTCGCGGAGTTGTCTCAACAAAGCTTCATCCTCTATGACCTTACCGTAGATCGGAGCGACATACACGTCCTCGGAATGTACCTCGATGCCCTGCCGAGCAAGCCACGCTAGGTTTGTGGCTGCGCTTGCGGCGTTTGCCATGATCCAGAACGATCGACCGGATTTCCAGACATCGGATCGCGTGAGCAGTTCTCTGAGATAGTTCAACCCCGACAAACGTGGAATTTGGTCCTTCTGAAGGAAATTCCAAATCATGACCATCAGGGCGCTGTCGGCGATAGCGACGTCGGCTCCCAGGAGGGCCTCGCGATAGGCTCTGTCACCCGGAAGATTCTTGAGCGCAGGCGCGGCAGGAACAACCAGCAACCCGCCGTTGCGCACGAGGTCTATCGCTCGTTGAGCCCCGCCCACAAAGAACTGAACGCCAAGTATCTGGCGGAATTCGGCTTTTCGCCTTTCGCCTATTATCTCGGTAGTCACTTTGCGAGCACCAGCATTTCGCTTTCGATCCAGGCGTAGGTCCTCTCTAATCCGTCCTTCAGACGGATCGACGGCTCCCACCCTAGACGCTGTTTGATTTTTGTGTTGTCGCTGTTGCGCCCGTTCACTCCCTTAGGCGCCGTCAGGTTGTAGTTCCTTTTCAGCTTCACACCCGCAATCTCCTCAACAATGTCGACCAGCTGATTGATGGTCACAAGCTCACTGCTTCCAAGATTGATTGGCTCGTGAATTTCGCTCTCGAAGATTGCGTGAACCCCTTTAGTGCAGTCATCGATATACATAAAGCTGCGGGTTTGATGACCGTCGCCCCAAATCTCGATCTCGTGATTTCCAGATGTCTTGGCTGCAATCACTTTGCGACAGATCGCGGCAGGGGCCTTTTCGCGACCGCCATCCCACGTTCCATGAGGCCCGTAAACGTTATGAAACCGCGCCACGCGGCACCGCATACCAAAATCCTCTTCGAAGTGACGACACATACGCTCACTAAAGAGTTTTTCCCAGCCGTAGCCATCTTCTGGTAGGGCCGGATACGCATCTTCTTCCTTCAGCGCGACAACATCAGGATTGGTCTGCTTCTCGCCGTTGTAAACACAGGCGGAGGAAGAATAAAAAAAGCCCTTCACCCCTTGGTCCTTTGCGGCGAGGAGCATATGAGTATTGGTGAGCACGCTGAGCATACAGAGGGCCCGGTTGTTCTCGATAAAGCCCATTCCGCCCATATCGGCCGCAAGCTGAAACACGGCGTCAATGCCCTCGGTCGCTTCGTAACAGTTCTTCTTGTCCTGCAAATCGAGCGATAAGTTCTCGACACCCAAAGTTTTTTGATACCACTCGTCCAGGGGCTTAATGTCCACGGCACGAATTTCACTTGCTCCACTCGCCTTGAGGCTCTTGACGAGATGGCCGCCGATGAAGCCGCCCGCACCGCAAACGAGAGTTCTCTTACCTTTGATGTCCACTGGCACTATCCTCCGTATGGGGATTTATCCGAGACGTCAATATCGCCTGTCAATCGTTCGCGCGAAGATTCGCATCGAGATTTTCAAGACGGGGAGCGCTAGAGCTAGGCGGTACCTGCCGAAACGAGCCAGACGCAGCAACTCTCGAGGTGAGTTCCTGTGTTTTGAGCACGATCATGTATTCATAGAACGACTGAAGCATGGCGTACGTAAACCCCGCACTTCCGTCGAGAAAGCCGCGCTTGCCGACATAAAGCAAGAGGAACTTGAGGAATGGCCGAGCCGGCATCCGGTAGAAAATCTCCTTCTGGTGAAAGCGGCGTTGGTTGCGGTCTCTTCCCAGAAAAGCCTGAATCACGCTGAATCGCTGGCTTGACTCACGATTTTCTTGAATTTGTTGCGCCTCTAGTGAACTGTAGGAATTGTGCTTCTTCAGCCAGTGTCTAATGCCCTTGCTAAAAGGGTAGTGGTCCAAGTAGCCGCCAAGTTCCGCCACCGGCCCATTCGGAATGGACACCGGATTCACGAGCCGCTCGTAGCGCATCTTCTCAGGGCGAAATAACCGAATGTAAAGCGAGGACGTCACCGCGTGTTTTAGCCAACGTTCCCCCCAGAAGTCCCGGCGTCTGACTCGAAATGCAACGTTGTCCCCAGGATTCTTTACTGCCTGCCAGATACTCGTGCATAGTTCGGGCGTTACGCGTTCGTCGGCGTCCAGATGCAGCACCCAATTGTATTTGAAGGGTATATTCGCCAGGGCCCAGTTTTTGTGTTCGGCTTCGTTGCCTCCGAACAATTCCCGACCGAAGTCACAGGGCCGCGCTGTAATCCGGGCACCGGCTCGTGTCGCTATGGCTGCTGTAGCATCCGTGCTGCCGGAATCGTATACGTGGACATCGTCTGACCAAGACACGGACCTAAGGCAGCCTGGCAGATCTTGCTCTTCATTTTTTGTGAGAATAAGGATGGAAAGCATTTTACTTTGACGAGAACAAAGTCGCTGGTCGCCAGACCAACCATGCACGCACGACGAACCACTGTCCTGCGGGCGGGATCGACGCCCTCTTTTACGCGCTATCCTCGCACGTTAGCACTGAGGTTTTTCACGACTGTAATGTGAGTGCAGGAATCAAACTGATTTTGTGAAGGAGTGTTCCTCAGCCGCATAAAGCGCGCTGGGGAGCCGGCAACAACCACTCTGTCAGCGACGTTTTTTGTCACGACCGAGCAAGCTCCGACCATCGCCTCATCCCCGATGTAAATCCCAGGCATGACGAATGCCCGCGCTCCGACAAATGCGTCGGTCCCAATGGTTATTCTTGCCGTGATGAGAGTCTTCTTAGGGTCATCGAAGTCGTGCGTCCCGGTGCAGAGATAGGCTTCTTGCGCGATCACACAATGAGATCCCAGCTCGATCTCAGCCAAGGAATAAAGGTTCGCCCGATCTCCGACTGAACAGCGGTCATGTAGCGTGAGATGCCATGGAATCTGGATTCGGGCCCGTTGGTGAACAAATGGCTTTCCATAGATCTTACAGCCGAACATTCGGAGCCACAGCAGGCGCCACCAGTTGAAGGGCTTGGGAGTCCACGCACAGAATAGCGGCCATAGTAAGTCCCAAAGTAATAAACCGATCCGTTCGCGCAGAGTCCATGGCGAAGCCCCGCGAGAAGATGTGAAGTGTGCTTTAAACTCAGCGTCTTTCACTGACTGATGAGCTCCTGGAAATCGTTCAAGTAGAGGTTTGCAATGTTGGGCAGGACGTAGCGTTGTGCTGTTCGAAACGCATCTTCTCCTACTTTTCGCAGCATGCCACCATTACTCATGACGCTTCGTAGAGTTGCCGCTAGGTTTGCCGCCTTATCATGCGCATTCTCGTTGAATGTCCAGCCGTTACATCCTGGTTGTAGGTAATCGCGGAAACACTCAAGTGACGATACGATTGTCGGGCATCCTTCCGCCATCGCTTCCAGAGGAGCCAACGGTGACGCTTCACCTCGCCCAGCTAACGAGGGATATGCAAAGAGGCTTGATTTTTGGTAGTAAGCGCTCAACCGTTCGGCGTCGAAAACGGGTCCAACCCACTCCACAGAAGCTTCGATACCGCGTGATTTCGTGCGCAGGGATTGAAAGTATTTCTCTCCACCACCACCAAGGGCCACTTCCCATGGGCCAACTAAGCGGAGTTTCCAATCTCCGAACCCGGTTGACAAAAGTTGCTTGAACGCCTCGATCAGTAGATGAACACCTTTCTCCGGATGTAAGCGTCCTACATACAAAACACACTTTTCGCGATTCTCACCCGCCGGCGCCGGCCCACTTCGTGAGACAAAGTTCGGAATGACCTTCACCTTTGCTGCCAATTTGGGAGCCTCTCTACAAATGGCGTTGCTGATTACCGTGGAAACTGTTTGTAGCCGCGCGGCTTTGCCGTAAAACCTCATCTGCCCTCTGGGATATCGCGCGACGTGAATATATATCTTTCCCTTAGCGGCTCTCGGTGCCAGAACCGGCAACCAGAACGTATTGGTCACCAGAATGTCAGCTTCGGGAAGTACCTTCAAAACTCTGCGGGAATAACGCAGGTCACGCCACTTTAGTCTCGCAAGCGAGCGTGGCACGTCAAACCCTGGTATTCGGAGGTAGTGCACTCCCTCGACGTCTTCCTCTCGGTTCAGAGCCGGGTGTTCGCGCGAAATGTGAGTGACTTGATGCCCTCGCCGGGCAAATTCTTTGCCCAACGCAAACCATATTTTTTCAACCGAGGTCCCCAAAATCGGCGGTACGGGCATAAATGCGCCCTGAACAATTGTTATGCGCATGAGTTACCCTTCAACGCTGCGGATGCCCGTGGTGGCTGTCTATCCATCAAATGCTCCGGCTGCTCCCGCATTCCCGTGACTCTGGCCAGGACTGCTTGGAAGCTCTTCACCGCTTTCGTGATTTCAAATCTCTGCTCGAAGCATCGGCGGGCGCGTTCTCTCATGGCCAACCTCTTGTCCGTCGACATCTCTACATAGTCTCGCAAAATATCGCAGGTTCCCTGCAAGGTGTCCTCTGCGATCATTCCGGCTCCATCAGATTCAATCTCACGCCAGATGTTCACTTTGTTCGAGATGAGCACAGGTACGCCAGCGGCAAGGGCTTCGGAAACAGCAATCCCAAAGTTTTCCTGATGCGATGGCAGGGCGAAAACTTCAGCCGACCGCAGCGCTCCCCACTTCAACGCACCGCTGATCATTCCAGTCCAGGTAATCCTATCGGCGACGCCGAGTTGGCTGGCACGACAATCCAGTTTTCTCTGCCAGCCAAGTTGGTCCGGACCGGCAAAAACCAGATGCCAATCGGGATGTCCCGCCAGACTTTTCGCGAAAGCCTCGATCAAAAGATCACACCCCTTCTTCGGATGAATTCGACCCATGAATAGCACCAGCTTTTTGCCTAGCAACTGAGGATAGCAGCGGAAAAACTCTTGCACCGCCAACTTTGGATCGTCCGTCGGATATCCAGTTCCGTAGTTGATCACCTGTTCGTTGCAGCGGTAAAGCCAAAAGGAGAAACGCGCGAGTACGCGCTCCTCTTCGCAGGTGAAGATTACCGCGCTCGCGTCCCGTAGCACCCGGTATTCCGCCCAAGGCCAGTACATCCATTTCTTAAGATGCTTCATTGGATACTTCTTTTTGAACCAAGGATCGAGCATGCCGTGGGTAAATAGCACGTACGGGGTATCGGAATTGCGCAAAGCGCTCCAGGTTCCGAAGCTGTGAAATTGCCAGATACCGTTCACGACTACGACATCGTACGAACTGCGGTTGGCCCGCAGCCACGGAATGAGTCGTGTGTTAAAGCCATACCCGAGCAGGCCCGGCCCAAAGGGGTAAACAGGCAGCGGACACCGCCCTAAATAGGGGGCGTTCGGGGGATCCAGTGACGCAATTTCGACCTGATGACCCTCAGACACTTGAACGGCCCCGAGCTGTTTGATGCTTTCGATAGGCCCCCCACCTGCTGGGTCGACCGAGCTGATGACGTGAAGAAGTTTCATAGGATACCTTGTAGAGCGATCGTACGCGAGTGATACACGTCCGCTTTTTGCTAAGCTCCAGCTGCCTGGACGTATGCGGGAATTGATTCCGAATCATTCTCTGCTGGAAGAAATAGACAAAACCATTTTGCGAGCATGCAAAGCAAGACAATGACAGAAGGAAACGAAATAGACGCAATCAGTCCAGACAATGTGGCTTCCACAATATTGTGCTGATAGGAGGCAACTAGCCAGATGAACCACAACGTCGACGCCGTCGGTCCGCCTTTCCATCCCGGATTACCGAGGAATATGCGAATCCAATAGTAGAACGCGCCAAAAAACAGGGGTGTTCCGAACAAAACACCTGATAATGAGAACGCGTTGTACAAATTGGCCATAACTCCGTAGGATACCTGGGTCGTCTTATCCGCTGGATTTGATTCACCTGCAATGTGCGACAGATAATTGGCCGCTTCGAAGATGGGTTTGTCTGGGTAGAGGAAGCTCGGCATCAGTAATTTGAAGCCCCATGTAATCGTTTCCCAGCCCGTGAAAGCCTGCTGCTGCTCGGTCGCGTAGATCAACCTGTCAGCTTCACCAACCATTGCCAGTCTGCTAAAGGCATCAAGTGATGGATCGAAATAATAGGCCTTGCTCACACGATCTGTCACCGCAGATCGAAACTCCTGATTACTCGCGATTCGCCAGAAGGCATCCTTGGTTACCTGGGCGCGTTCTTCAAATGAGCCCTCGCGACCGCCTGCATGCCGAACATATTCTGAATAAGGGAAAATAATCAGCGCGTAATATAGTGCGCCAATCGATAGGAGCGACCACAGTCGCGTGTCCCGCCAGCCGTACCGTAGGAATGCGACAAGAATATAGAAGACAAGAGGCTCCATCGCCTCTTGCTTACCAGTGCTAAAAATCCCGATCACAGCGCTCCAGGCCAGCATGCACAAGATGACTGGGTGTGTCATCCATAAGCGCGTCTTCGCCCTCCAGAGATACAGCATGGGGGGAACAATCGACAACGACTTGAGCGATCCGAGTACGTGGGAGATACCAACCCACCCTCCCGTCTGTATTCCTTGTCCTTGTGTCGCGGGAATCATCGACACAAAGTACCCTGCGTACGTGCAGACAAACAGAACGATGGAAAAGGATAGAAGCATTTGATCGTCAAACGGCCGGTTCATACAGAAATCTTGCGGGCAATGAAAATAAGACTGCGTAATCGTCCCTAGAAAAAGGCCAAAGAAGCCCAGTGCCATCACCCAGGCAGTAGTCTGGGGTGCATGCAATGTGCCGTCACTCGGCTCAAGGAGAACCACCTTGATCGCTACGGCGACAAGCAGGAATTTGCCAATCAATATGGCGTTCAAACATCCAAAAGCCGATACAATTCCGCCACCCGCAAAAACAGAAAGAACTCCGAAGAAAATTGCTATCGAAAACAAAAAAGCGACCTTGACATCCGTGGCGACCAGGATTTGGGCGGCCAGATAGATGCCCGCTACCGATAGCGCAAGCACGAGTTGTCGTCGTGTCAAGAGCATTGGCAAGCCCTCAAGCGAGGGCACCGCGAAATGGACGTTGGCAATCCATCTCGGAACGGAAACAACTTACATGCAGCGAAATGACTTGTTCAGAAAAATGGATCAGTAAAATGCTCACCCTAAACATGGGCAATGCTGCCGTCTCAATTAAGGATTCCAAAAAGTACAAATTCCAAGCCTGTATTCCACCGATAAAGGCACTAGGGCACACGGTAAATGGTCGCGCCCGCTGCGGCAGGCAGGACCTCCTCCACGTTGTGCCACGCGTTTTTAGCCGTGCTGCTGGGAACGAACAGGATGTCACCGTCGGCAAGCGTTTGGTCCGGTGCGTTGTTTGCCAGAATTTTCTTTAGTGGGACTGGCAGTTCTTGCCGCCCGGTATCGGTCTTTCGGATGACTTTCGCCCGGTTCAGAGCGGCCGTCTTATTCGTACCCTCTGCCAGGGAAATGGCCTGAAGCACGGTGAGGCGGTCGTCGTTCCCAATAAGAAATCCTCCCGGCTTCCCGACGTCCCCAACCACATAGACGATGCCCGCCTGCGATACAACAATCGTGTCACCTGGCCGAATGTCAACATTGACGCCCGGGGTAGCACCGGGCTTACTGGCGACTCGGGTAACAATAGGGTGATCGATGTCCGCCCGATGGGTAATCGTGACAGCCCTTCCCGCTCCTGGCGTTAGACCGCCCGCCACGGAAATCAGGTCAAGAAGATCGTGCGTGCCTAGAAGAGGATAGATACCGGGATTCCGCACTTCACCCATAATCGTGACGCCTTGGGTAGCATACTCAACCATCATGACGGAAACATGCGGATCTTTGAGAATATTCTTTTCACGAAAACACTCTTCAATTGCAAGCGCAGCTTGTTCCGCGGTTAACCCGGCCACTGGAAGTGGTCCTGCGAGAGGTAAAGTGACATTGCCGTGCTCGTCCACACGAAGCTTGCCGGAAAGCTCCGGGGTGTCAAACACATTCAAGTCGAGCAAATCTCCGCCCGAAATCTGGAGTGGGTGTGAATCCAGAGCTGTGGAGTTCACCGGCAACACTCGTTGCGCATGAAGCGGCAGGGCCTCGGCCAAAACGATCGACAAAACACAAAAAACGAATCTTCTCAACATGTTTTACGATTGTCCTGAGGCGCTAGCCTTCGAATTATGGGCTCGAACAGTACTGTGATTACTGCTCGTGATCTGCTTGTATTGGGAGGAATAAACATAATCAAACTCGGGACGTTTCACGGCATTTAGCACAACGCCCAGGATGTTCGCGCCCGTTCGCACAAGAACGTCCCTGGCGCGGAGCAGAGTCTTGTTTTGAGATACTTCCGATCGGGCTATGAGGATGACTCCGTCGGCCATTGCCGAGAGCAGTAACGCATCTGCGAAGGGCAATAGCGGCGGTGTATCTATAATGATATGGTCGTATTCCTTGCGCCATATTGCCATGAGTTCTTGCAGGTGGGGCGATGCCAGAATCTCTGCGGAGCCTGGCGGTCGACAACCAGGCGGAACAACCTTCAGATTGGGTAGATCAGCCAGCGGCTGATATCGGAGATATGAACTCGACCCTTCTGCGAGCATCGTGCTCAACCCTAAGCTTGTTCCGGGTTGGCCATGAATGGACGAGCATCTCATGTCGGCGTCAACCAGTAAAACACGTTTTCCGCGTTGCGCTAATGCCGCAGCCAAGTTACAACTGACCGTTGATTTGCCTTCGCCAGGCATCGCACTTGCCACCACCAGTACCTGATGGGGAGTTTTGGCGGCCGAAAGCAGAATGACACTGCATAGAGAGCGATAAGCTTCCGACCCCAGGCAGTTCGGCTCTCTGATCAAAATCGGATCAAACGCCTGTTTTACGTCCAGAGGATCTATGACACTCAGTCGTCTTTGAACCTTGCCGGAGGGGGGGGCAAGAAATGGAACAGAACCCAACTCCGGCAGAGCGGTGAGTGCTTCCAATTCTTTAGATGTCTCAATCGTATCGTCGAGAGATTCCAGGATCAGGCTTAGGAACAAGCCGGCGAAAAAACCTACCCCTAACCCAGCCTCGAGATAGAATTTGATTCTCGGCTCAACCGGCGCATCCGGTAGTTGGGCGCGATCAATCACGTTGACGTAAGACGACTTCAAGCCCGACGTGACCCCGGCTTCTTTCACCTTCAGTTGCAGGGTGTCATAGAGCTGCTGACCAGACTCCACTTCACGTTTCAGAATTGCATATTGGGCGGCGTGTTCGTTAAGAGTGTAGGCTTCCGTTTTTTGTTTTTCAAAGTCGCCGCGGATCATGGCTTCGGCTTTTGCAGCCGCATCGTATTCGTTCGCCAGACGGGTTTTGATATTTTCGCGCTCGCTGTCAATGGCTGAACTCAACCCCGATAACTGCGACTCCAGTTCTCCGAGCTTCGGATATCCGCCGCCATACTTGGCGCTGAGCTTTGCGTACTCACCATCTAGATCGGCCTGTTGGGTGTGCAGGGCTTGCAGCGTTGTACTTGAGACGATTGAACCAATCAGCTCGGGGTTGCCCGAACCGGCCAGTCGGTAATTCCCCTCTTTGATAATCCGGTCGGCTTCGGCCTGTGTGAGTTCCTCATTGAGCTGCTTCAGCCGATCGGTGACGATATTATCGCTTTCGTTGCTACCCAGAAGATTTGTATCTCTTTGAAAATCCGCCAACTTTTGCTGCGAAACCGCGGTGCTGGCCTTGATTTCTTCCATTTGACCCGAGAGCCACTGTGACACTTGGGCGGCACCGTCAACTCGCGTCTGAAAGTTGCGCTGCATGTATTCCTCAATGATGGAATTGGCCGCCTTGGTGGCCAGAACGGGATCAGCGCTGCGGAACCGGATCTCGACGATTTGAGTACTGGGAATTACCCTGACAATCAAACTGCTGTAGAATCGATCAAGCAATCGCCGCCGGAGAGGCGCGGGCAATTGAGACAGATCTTTGACTGCGCTGCTGACCGCGTCCGAACCAGCAAATTGAGGATTCGCGTACAACCCGAGCGAGTTCATTACCTGCATTGCCACTGTATTGCTCTGAATGATCTCCACTTCTGTTTTCACTCGCCCGTCAATGTCGGTGGATTCCGATTTGTCAGCATCGTCTAACCCAAGGCTTGACGAGCGCATTGGATCGATTTGTACCCGAGCGACTCCCTCATACAATGGTGTCTTCAACTTCCCGTAGATTGCCATGGTGCAGAACGTCAACAGCGTGAACCCTAATATTAGAAACTTTCGCTTCGCGATCGTACGCCATATATCCGCAATTGAAAGTTGTGCTGGGGCGCCCGTGTGCCGTTCCATCGCAGAAGGATACCCTGCGGACATCTCAGGCCGCATGTAGCGAGCCATGTTTTGGTTACTTTCCAGCATGAATGACTCCCACGCCTCTGATTATCAATCGGCGCTTCGCCGGTGACATGTATTAGGTCGCACCGTTTCCACGCAAAACGGCGGGTAAGGTTCGAGCAAGAATCTTGAAATCAAGCCAGAGCGACCATTTGTCGATATATTGCATGTCCAGTTCCATCCACTTTTCGAAAGGAACTGAATTGCGACCATTAATTTGCCAGGTGCAGGTGATACCTGGTTTGACACTGAAGCGGCGCCGGTGCCAATCCTGATCGAACAGTCGATAGTCACGTAAGGACATCGCTCGGGGACCAACCAGACTCATATCACCTTTTAGCACATTGAATAACTGCGGCAATTCATCAATGCTGCTCTTTCGCAGCATCTTCCCAAGAGGCGTAACACGAGGATCATCAGTGATCTTAAACACCGGACCCGCCATTTCATTTCTTGAAAGCAGTTCATTCTGCATCTTTTCAGCTTCAACAATCATTGTTCTAAATTTGTAAATCCTGAATTGCCGCTTGTTCAGTCCGATGCGCGTCTGATTGAACAAGACAGGGCCAGGTGACGTAAGTTTGACGAGAACTGCCACAACCAGGAGAAATGGGGCGAGCACAATCAGAAGCAGTGCCGAGAGCACAAAGTCACAAATCCGTTTAACCAAAGCAGGCAACGCTTCGGCAGACCCTGCTACGGCCAGGACGTACGAATTTTCTTCTAAGTCTTCCGACGGAGTGACCATTTTGGACAGATTGAACGTGTGGGCGTTGAATCGGATTACGATCCCATGTTGTTCACAGAGGGAAATTAAGCTAGCGGCATGTTCGTAATACGACCGCAGTGGGAGATGAATCGCCGCTTCGTCAACGACGTTGTGTCGAAGGAATTCAGCCAATCCGGAAAAGGTACAACAGCGGGTGTGACCGGTTGCCTCAAACTTCTCGATTCCGTTCCAGTCATCATCGACGAAACCTACAATGCTGTACCCGAACTCCGGGTGCTCGCTAACCTGTTCGGCGAACTCAATCGCGCGCTTGTTTGTACCAACAATTAGCAAGAACCTGCCATTCCCTCCTTGGCGACGCAGAAAAACAAGCAAAGGGCGTGCAGCGAGGCGTCCTGAAACCATGACGAAAGTACAGCAAGCCCAAAAGACTACAACAAATGTGGGGTTTACAATTCCTATATGGAAAACTCTTGCCGATACAAACAGAAATGCGGAAGCTAGCGACGTTGCCTTGTATAAGGCGAAAATCTCGGAGTACCGAGTGGTGAGCTTTTTTGAGGTATAGAGTCCACAAAGGGCGCAGATATTATGCCAAGTGACTAGAAGCAGAGCAAATAGCAAGCAATTACCCAGAGTGACACGCAAACTCATCAGTCGGGTGAGTGTCAGGCCCTGTGGCGATGAATAAACGGCAATCGCCGCAAAAACGAATGAGCCGACCATTACCCCAAGATCGAACAGCTTTGCTAGGTGTTTTAGAAATTGTCGTCTATTCGAAATCATGGACCCACTCGCGAAGCATTTCTGATGAGGCCTGGACAGAGGAACCTGCAGAATTTAGTGAACTTTATAACCGTCGAAGGCTTCAACCAAAGAGCAATGAGACTACGCGGCCTCGATTCGATACCCTGCTACACAGATCTCAAGTGACCGTTGGATAAGATGGACTGAAACCACCAAGCTTAGGTCGTCGTTTTTTTCAACAAGAACACCCTCAACTCCGTCAAGACTGCCCCCGCAAATTCGGACGCGTTGACCAATGTCCAGAAACGTATGGTTTTGGAAGGGAATACCTCTAGTCAATAGGGCACGGACAGACTCAATTTCACCGTCTGGAATGGGAGTACCGGTATTACCCATACCAACGAACTTTGTCACGCCACTCGTGCGTAAAATAGACACCCGCGTATCTACTGTTGCCGGAGTTTTAACAAAAAGATAGGTAGAAAACAGCGGAAGTTGAACACTTCGAAACCGGTCGCTCCACTTGTGCACAGATTCAAAGAGTGGAAGAAAGACGTCTATATCTTTCCTCGTAAGTTCGGCGGCCACCTTCTTTTCATAGCGTGGCCAAGTTTGAACTGCAGACCACACTAAACCGGCCGTAGTCGTTTGAAGACTCGGATGCGTTAACTCTATAGTACTTATTGGCTTGGATATAAACACAGCTCCGCTCATCCCAGTCACTGAATGGTAAAACCCCAAGGTAATTAGAAACTCTTCGATAAACTTACAAGCAGCCCTGGCAGATACATCTTCATAACACTTAGGACTACACTTACTTCTAGTACACCTAGTAGACCTATACCTAGGTGATGGACTACTTTAAATGTGCCGTCTCAGGTTTGAGATTGTGGGTGTGGTATCTTGTTAAGTCAACTACAAATTTCTTATACCATCGATCACGCCTTCATACACTTAGGACTACACTTACTCCTAGTACACCTATACCTAGGTGAATGGACTACTTTAAATGTGCCGTCTCGAGTTTGAGATTGTGGATGTGGTATCTTTTTAAGTCAACTACACATTTCTTATACCATCGAGCATGAAATTAAAACGGCCGCCGCTTTCAAGCGCATAGCACAAGTTATCCAAACAAGCGAACGATCCTACGCAATAGCTCAGAAGAACAGAATATTGCACGAGCTCGGAATTCAGTGTCGTCAGGTTAATTGTTCCCATTCTTTCGTCGATCACCGACATTTTCCTTTTATTTATTGATTCCCGACATGCTTTTCTTACAACAGATAATTCGAGAAGGGCCGATGCCATGCATAAATCAGATTGTCATCCTGCATCTCGCCTCTCACATTAGGTCCACGCTACGTCGTAACTGCCTGGATTGTCTCCAATCTTATCGAGGACAGGCCGGAGGCTTCCACAGAGTTCCAGCTGCGTGTGCTTAAACCACGTCTTGAGACCGAGTATCCGTCGGAGCGATTCACTCAGGCAGAGTTGTCGAAAAGTCACGATGTCGATTCCCCAGCTATTGAATCGTTCGGCGCGATGGGAGGCAAACGGTCTGCCATCGTTTCTGTAGAGATAATTGGTGAAGGTAAAGCGCTTTGAAGGTCATCGATGATGGAGTCTGCATCGCGTTGGACGAAAGTGGAATATTTTTTCACTAGTGGGTAATGAATTCATCATCTCCGACATGCAGAAATACTTTTCTAGCTCGCTAGAGATGCAGCGAAATGGGGAAAGGATTGGAAGCAGAAGACCGTATGCGTCGTCGGCAATGGTTTTGGACCAAGATCGCCTATTGCCGACAGATCGTGGATAATTGGATGGTAGTTGCTTCTGGAAATTTCACGCTAGCCACCGGGGCTCCACAAATCATGTGTCAATTTTCCTTGGTCTTCGTGGCGGTTGCCGGACTCGCAGTAGCTGTCGACGCTATCTTGGGTCGAGCCCTACCGTAGCGAAGTGACTTACCAGCTCGGTCCAGGCGCCACTCACTCGGTTGCTAAAGATTTCGGACCTGCATACTTCGAGGATCGCACGGTGCGAACGGCAACTGCTTGATTCTACTCGATGCTGAACAGCCAGAGGTTTTCTGGAAGGCTGGTTTGCCGAGCGGGGATCGAGAATGTAACGCCAGCCGCGGCGTCGGACCTAGTGCCTTGCCGATGCGATTCTGTTGTCCTCCCGGGTTATTCCATAATCACTGTGGATTCCCAAGATTTTCCGTTATGCGACTCCCACCCAGTGTCACAAGTCGCTCGCCACGCTTCGGAGATCGCATGTGCCGCTGCAAGCCGCTCACCTGGAGCCGTCTCGGTGAACCGTCAGATCCATATCTACTGTTGCCGGAGGCGGGACAACGGCGCTGGACCGAGATGCTTGGAGGCCTTGGATTTCGGGGAGGTTCCGGATCGTATTGTGACCTTGATGTCGGTCGGCGTTGATCCAAAGGCTCCCGCCGGTCCCGAGGCCTAAGCAAAGCGCAACCAGTGCCTCGGAGACAGGCCGCCCACTCACTGCTACGAGAACGGCTTCCAAGACCAATGCCGGTATCAACAAAACGACAAGACGGAACGCAATGCTCATCTGACGATCGAAGCTTCTTGCGGCAATACCTGTGAGAATTCCTCCGATAAAGAAGACCAGAAAATAATAGACGTAGGTGTATCCATCCAGTTCGCTCGTTTTGACATGGCGGAAATAACCGGCCAAAGCGACCCCAGGGCCCAGCCGATACGGATGTGAAGCGGGTCGGCCATCAACATAGAACGAGGCTGTACTTCCGTCATATGAAAAGACGATGTCGTGCGTTCGATATGGTGTGAACACGTTTCCAATTCGCCAGCTAAGCAAATGTCGATTGGTCGAAATCGGATTGCGCAGTACGAAAATCAGATCCCCACCCTTCTGCACGAGCTCCAGATCAGCGATACTCGAATCTCCTGACAGCGAAACTATCGCGGCAGTTATGCTTGTGGTTCGCGGCCGGCAAACTACGCGAATCGCAAGTTGATTTCCTTTCCGAAGCTCTTGCACCACATGCGGCACAGGAGTGGTTGAGGTCAGCCAGGATTTTCCATTTAAGGAAACGGTTGCAGGGGCTCCGTTTTCCTGAAAGTGCGCCCTCTGAGCATCTGAACCCAGGGAAAGTTCCGGAAGAGAATTCATCTGGTTGCGCCACGGTGGCTCGGCCGAAAAATCGTAGGCCGCAAGAAGCCCCGATGGAACGAGGAGCAGATTTTTCCAGGACGCCAGTTCTCGCACAGACGCTTGGTCGAGCGGTCGGTTCCACATCTGCAAGCTGAATACATCTCCCTCCCAGGTCGAGCCGTATTCCCCTGAGCCGTCATTCCCAACCAAAAGTAGCGGAGCCGATGCCCAATTATCGAAACGTGTTTGCATCTGGAGTGGAATTGAGACTGCGATCCATAGCGCGAAATACGCAGGGACGATCGCGGCAGCCCGTGGCCAGGTGAGTAGCCTGCCTAATGCCAACCCGCTGGCCGACAAGGCGCGAAGAATTGCTCTACCGCACAGGTCAAACAGGAGAAATCCAACAAGGGAACCCGATGTATTCGGAATGATATCGCCCCAACCCGAATCGCGGGATGGCACATAAATCTGTAGCAACTCGACGCTATAGGAAAGCAGTCCTCCGAGGATTAGCACCCATGTCAATGTCGCGAGCCGCGACTTATTCTTTTCAATCAGCTTCTCGGAAATTCCGAATCCGAAGGGAATAAAAAGAAGAACATTCAGAAAGGCCCCAAATCCAACCGGCTTTTTTCCCCAACCCCCAAGAAGAAAGGGAGATCTACCTGCGGGCAACCTTGCATGAAAATCAAAGTAGAAGGGGAGTAACGTGAAAAAGAGAATGCCCAAAACTGCGAGGATCAGGATTCTGCTAGACCATTTGGGGGCCGGGGACATAATCACGTGAACGTTCGGTTGATTCTCATAGTACTTCCCTGAAATCCTCAAGCAGCAAAAAGTTTAGCATGTCTCGCCCGAGCGCGCTTTCTACTTTTAACAGCCCGTGTTATGAAAACGAAATAAATTTGGTCGACATCGGCTAGGGAAAAAGACAGCGCGCACAAGACGCTTGCAGACCCCCTCTCGGAGAACATTTGCGATATCAGGTCATCAGCGAGGGCGATGGAACAGCGCGGGCTGCTTAGCTGGCCCCGGAGTTCAGGCCGCGGAGAGCAGCGGGAGCGGGTTTGCGCAAACCGTTTGCACATTCTCCCATTGCATGCGCCCAAAGCCCCATCACTTGCTACCGCCGGGGCTATGGAAATCGACTATCTTGTCGCCAGGTTTCAACTCTGTGCGGATGGCTTTAAAACCTTGTTTTTCGAGCTCGTTTTTCGCTTTCACTATCGAATTAGCGTCCTTGTACGGTCCGACGACCACTCGATAGAAGCGGGCCGTCTCGCTCTTGGACACAAACGTCGGAAAATTCTTCTGGCGCAATGACTCCGCGAGCGCGTTCGCATTTTCCTCGTGAGCCATCGCGCCCACTTGAAGCACGAAGACCAGAGCCCCCAAAGGGGGCTTGGGATTAAAAGACCGAGTTGCGGATGTTTTGGAGGATAGCTCAGACATTTTCGGTTCCGCTGTGATTTCTTCGCTTTTCTGACTATCCCTTATCTGGTGAAAGTGGTGGCCTAGGAAAAAGAAGGCTGGAAGCCCCAATGCAGCCAGCCATAGCCACGCCACACGGAGTGCCTTGCCAGAACCGCTCGTGACATTCTCAGCAGCAGCGTGCGGGGTCAATCCAGGAGCCAGGGGCTGGCTTCGATTAGCGTCCACAACACGCAAGTCCTCGTTCCCCGAGATCTGAGCTTTGCTGCCCAAACCCTCCTGCCCGAGACTTCTTAATTCCTCATAGGTCCTACTCAGTGTGCCATCTCCTCATATTCCCGGATGAAGTTAGATGGCGCGGTCGCTAGCCTTTCGCGTTAGCACTGGGTTCATGAGCTCGCTGAAAATCACCGAACTCTTGAATCGCTCCGGGAATCGAACACGGGCCACCGATCGGAACGAATATCGCAGTAAAACGCCCATCCATGCCATTAGAACCATTGCCACCGCTAAACCGCCATGGACGCGTCCAAGCTGGTGCGGACGTATTTCAGAATCCGAAAAGAAAAATTCACGATAAATTATTACCATTGTCTTCCAATATTGACATGGAGGATGTTTTATAAGGAAGAGATAGCGCAGATACGCGTGAGCTGCGAATTTTGATGCGCCACAACATTCATCTGACGAAGCGTAGGGCAGTAGAGCACATCGGTGGGGCCGAACGGCTGAACGCCCTTACGATGGGCCAACGGCTGAGGAGAAAACCACATCGTCCTTGCCTATCTCGCGAAGTTGCCGATCGGTTCTTGCCCGGTAATCTCGACGGAACTTGCCGGCCTACGTCTCCATTTTGTGCGGATGGCTTTGAAACCCCAATTTTCGAGCTCGTTTTTCACTCTCATAGTGGAGTCCGCATCACTGTACGGCCCCACGAGCACGAGATAGAAGCGGTTCGTTCCGCGTTTGGGCACAAACGCCGGGAAATTCTTTTGACGCAATGACTCCCTGAGCGCGTTCGCATTTTCCTCGTGAGCCATCGCGCCCACTTGGAGCACGAACGCGGGGAGGTCCGAAGCGGGTTGGAGACTCAACGACTTAGTTGCAAAACTTTTGGAGGAAAGCTCAGGCAGTTTCGCTTCGACCGTCACTTCTCTGCCCTTCTGACTACTTTCGGTCTTCTGCAGGTGTAAGTAGTAGCCTAGAAAGATGAATACTGAAAGCAAGCCAGTGGCAACCCAAGTAGAGTGAGTGCCTTGCGAAAGCCCCTTGTGAAATAGTCTCTGGCTGTGGGTCTTGAAACTCATGGGTGGCGGCGTCGGTTGCGCCTGCGTGACACGTTGGAAGTTGTAACGGTCAGCGGGAGGCGAGATAAAAGCTACCAAGCGTGCTTTCGGCTCGGGCACGACGGGGGCAGAAGGGACGACCGGAATGGCACTGCTCTCAGCCTGTGCTGGGGGCGCGGGAGGTTCCGGTGAAGGTTCTTGCAGGAGTATTGTGTCCCGAATCGTGTTTTCAGGATCGGCGGCGACTTTTGGCGGATCGCCAGCGATAATCGTAATTTGTTGGTGGGTTGGGACGGCCATGACAGGAGCGACGGGTTCGACAGGTTCGCTTTTCTTAACCGGAGCTTTTTCTGCGCCGTGTCCCTCGGGCGTCTCAAGCGAAACCCATTCCCTGATCTGGCTCAGTGCCTCTGGATTGAGATCAATAAACTCTACTCCCGCGATTTTTCTAAAATCGCTGGTCCAGGCAATCCGTCCTCTCGCTTCGACCTTTTTCTTGGTATGAGCAAGCTGCAGCCGAATGCACGGCAACTCATCACTGATCAGGCTCACGATCGCCTGCACAGCAAGCCCCCTTTCACCGACGTTGAGCACGATACCGCCATTGCCTTCCCCCAACTCCACGTAGGCTACGGACCGGACCGGCTCGCGTCGGCACAAACGGCGGTCGGAAGGGCGAGTCCTGCTGTCGATGCTTGCAGAGAGGTGAGGCATTCGGCTTTATTCCTTGTATCGCGCCCGGATAGGGCGATTCCGACTGTTCTAAACTGACGCGGCAACCCCCATGTAACTCATACACGCCGAATGAGTTCTGGCGTAATTAACGCCACGGACGCGCACGCGCTTATACTCCACGCGGCTACAGAAGTCAATAGAGCGTATCGAGCCGTCTAGAATGTAACCGAAGGTTGAAACGTCGCGCCATTTAGAATGTAACCCAACCAAAAATAGCATTTGAGGAGGGACGGGTTGGGGAGTAAGGGACGGTTGGAGTATCTG
>Ga0182024_10004780_pt1 | contig 30817 bp, 24 predicted proteins | sample P32metaG_FD_120480 | JGI IMG/M metagenome (GOLD analysis project Ga0182024, IMG submission 120480) | Permafrost microbial communities from Stordalen Mire, Sweden - P3-2 metaG (Illumina Assembly) | ecosystem: Environmental > Terrestrial > Soil > Wetlands > Permafrost | place: Sweden: Stordalen... | reverse complement strand
GCGATTGGCAATATACTTCCACCACGGCATGCCTTGACGCATGGGATCCCCTCCCAGCAATCGCGACCCGAGCACCACGTCGGCGCGGCCTTCCCGAATCGGCCTGATCACGTCCGGAAGCAGCGTGGGGTCGTACTGGTAATCGGGATGGACCATCACGATAATTTCGGCTCCCGCCTTCAGCGCTTCTCGGTAGCACGTTTTCTGGTTCGCGCCATAGCCGTAGTTCCGGTTATGCACGAACAGTTCCAGTCCTAACTCGCGTGCGATTTTGGTCGTTTCGTCGGAGCTCCCGTCATCGACGACGATGACCAGATCCACGTGATCTCGCGGCAGCTCGGCGTAGGTCATCCGCAGTGTCTTGGCGGCGTTGTAGGCAGGCATGACGACGACCACTCGAGGAAGGCGGACCGGATTTCCAGCATTCATACACTTATGGCAAGTCTAACGTACTTTCGCCGAGAGTGCCCCTAAGTTTTATCGCACTGGTTCGGCTCGGACGCTACAATGGAGCGAATGGTATGGAACGCGCTGTTGCACCGCGCCCTAAGCTCGTCTCGCGCACCCGATCGGGCGGATGCGTGGCGATTTGTGGTTCCCGTGCTGCTGCTCGCCGCTTTTTTCCTCCTGGCCGTCGGCCTGCAAAATCTGGCGGGTGCGTACGGTGTCGAGCTCAGCGGATACCCGGACGAAACCGGGCACTTCGTTACAGGCGTTCTGGTTCAAGACTACATAACAAAGCTTCCGCCGCCTGCCGCGGTTCCGTTTGCCAGAGAGTTTTACATTCACCGGCCGAAAGTCGCGATCGGACACTGGCCGCCTGTCCTCTACCTCATAGAAGGCATTTGGTTTATTCTGTTTCACGCCTCACGCCACTCGGTATTGGAGCTGATGGCTCTGATTTCCGCTTCCGTGGCGGCATCCATCTGTCACGTCGTCCGCCAGCGGTACGGGACTCCCGCCGGAATTGCCTCCGGCCTTCTTTTTATTTGTCTTTCCTTTGTTCAAACCCAGACGTCGGAGGTTATGGCCGACATGCTGGTGGCTCTGTTCGGGTTCTGGGCAACGCTCTCGTTTGCCGACTTCTTGACAAGGGAGCGTGCCCTCGACATCCTCCGCTTTGCAGCTTTCGCGTTGCTGGCGATTTTTGCCAAGAACAACGGGCTGTACCTCGCCCTCATCCCGCCGATCTGCCTACTTCTGACAAGGGAGCATAGAGTGCTCCGAAGCCCTTTGCTGTGGCTCGGGGGAGCCATCGTCGGGATCCCGAGTGCCGTGTGGGTTGCCTGGAGCCACAAGTACATCGCCAATACCTGGGTCGAAACGCCAGGTCTCTCCTTCTTTTTGCGGGCCACCCGAATCGATCTTTGGCTGCTCTATGTCGTGCTGGGTCCGTTGCTGTTGATACTGGCGGCGGTTGGGGCGGTTCGGGAGTTGATTCAGTTCCGTGCCGGGCGCGACTTCGTGCCCCAGGCGCTAACGTCCGCTGTGCTTAGTGTGCTTCTGTTTCAAAGTCTGGCTCCGGCCGGCATCGAGCCTCGCTTTCTCCTGCCCGCTGTCGCCGCGATGATCCCTCTTCTGTTTTCCGGCCTGATGTGGCTCTCCGAATCGGTCGGGCCGCGGGTCGTTCCGCTGACGATCAGGGCCGGGGCGCTGCTCACCATTGCAGTCCTGATCTCCCCCCACAAGACATTCGCAATTCCGCACAAGCCTTACCGCGGATTCTCCGAGGTTGCCGATTTCATCCAGGCCGACCCTTCGTTGCGCCGGGGAGCGACTCTGGTGTCATCGTCGAGCGATGGTGAAGGGCTGCTCATTTCCGAGGTCGTGATGCGCTACCCGAGTTCCCAGGGATTCGTCCTTCGGGCCTCGAAGATGCTCGGTCAGGAGGATTGGCTCGGTCGGGATTACATATCGCGCTTTCGATCTGCGGACGATGTCTTCCAGTACATGAAGAAAATGCGGACGGACCTTCTTGTCATCGACGATCCAGCGGGCATCCCAGAGCCCAAACATCAGGAGTTGCTGTTGCAGATGTGTAGCGAGCACCCTGATTACTGGCAGTCCGTTGGTATCTTTCCCACACGAAGGCCGCCGGATCCGACTGGGTCCAAAATCTTCGTCTATCGGCGAATCGGCAGTTCCGGCCCGCCCGGCGAAGAGATTCATCAGGAGATGGAAGAGATTCTCCGGCGCATGATCGGAGAATGATTAGCGCTTCAAGACAGCACTGGAACGGGCATTCCGGCGTTCGGGAATCTGACGGCGGAATTCCACGGGCCGGTTAGAATCATTTCCGTCTCTCTCCCTGCGATTGTCACTACCAACCCTCCTGCGGCGGGATTAGCGGAGAATGCCAGGACTGCTCCAAACTGGACCGCAGCCTCCCCCCTTCGGCGAGAAATGATGAGAGGCGCGGGCTCCTTCCATCCATACGCCGGCGACCGCCACCCGAACTCCGCGCCCTGTGTGAGCTCTGGTGCATCTCCATTCACGATCAGCGTTCCCGCGCCCCCAATCCGAAAGCACCCCGAAGCGCACTCTTCCACCTCGCCCCGAAGATGCCAGAATTGCTCGGCTTCGATCCGATCTCCCTCAATATCATCGAGGATGAACAGGAAGTCCGGTTTGAGAAAGAAGATCCGGCGCCGGTGAACGAAGCCGCGGTAACGGCAGGACGAGTCTAGAAAATCCGCCGAAACATCGGTTTGCCAGTGCAGAATCTCGACCTGCGGAGGGTTCCGCCAGCCAAAAGAACCTGCCGGTTCGGCTTGATCGAGCCCGCCGATGCGGACAGTATTATGCGCGGCCGTTCCCCGGAACCGGTCCCGCCAGGGCGAATCCCCGGCGTAGGTATATGTGCCCGGATCAATCAGTAAATCATGCCCATTCGCCCGCGCCACAATACTCAGCGAGTCCGCGTGGCTATGACCCCCGCGAAACGGACCGAACGAGCCGGCATCAATGATGCACTGTGTGGCCCCGCTTCCCATCACCACGATTCCGGCGTCAGCGAACCGCACAGAATCGACGCGCTCTCTCTTTCCTTCTATATGTCCTGTGGATAGCCCTGGTCCGAGCCACCAGAACGCCAGCTCATGCAGCTCGTCTTCGCGATAGATCCCCTCCGGCTGGCTAAGGAAGCGCCCGCACGCCGCTAGCGTGGCCCCCGCGAAACCGTCTCGAGGCCCGTAAGGATGAAAGAAACGTCCACCGTCGTCGTCGCCGATAAAAGGAATCAGACGGGACGGACCCACCAGCGCTTCGAGGTAGATTGCCATGCACTCCAGCCTGTTCCGATACTGTTTTGACGGCTGGGCCAGAGTCGCGTGGAAAAGAAACATATCCAGCGCGTAAACGTGATAGTAGCTCGATTCCTCGAAGTGACTGCCGTCCGCATGGACCTGCCGCTCCATCTCCTCGCCGACAATTCGCGCCCCGAGCGCCTCCCATCGCTCCGCCCCCGCCGTGCCTCGGAACATCACTCCCAGCGCGTGCAAAGCCACGGCTTCCCCCAGAAGATGCGTGTTCGGCGAGAAGTATACCGAAAGGTTCGCCTCCAGATGGAAAGCGTGTCGATACAGGCCTTCGAGTAACCGTCGACGCTGCGCATCGCCCAGAAATTCCCCCACCAGGTGGTCGACCCACATCCAGGACAGCGCGCGGAATGCCACTTCCAATGCGCTTGCCCAGTTGATTCCACATTGAAGAGGGTTCGTCTGCAACCAACTATCAAGCTGGTTTCCGATCTCGTCCAGATACTCGCGTCGTTCGGTAAGCCGGTATGCTTGCGCAAGCAATACCAGATGCTGGTGCCGGTTCAGCTCCCAGATGATCTTGTGATCGCCGGTGAGCGAAGCGTCTAAATAGGGAATCTTCCGAAAGTAATCTGTGCCAGTTTCCTTGTCATTTATATAATCGCGCCGCCAGTGGATTTCGCGACCAGTGTCGATCTCCAACCCAAGCAGAGGGAAGCGATGAAGCGCGATTTGATCGGCCCATGCCACGATCTTGTCCGCAGTCGCCGTCGAGCGGAGCGCCTCCACCGCCGCAGCCGGGTCCGGAAACGGTGCGCGAGGGTTTGCGCCTTCCGGCAATTTGGGTGGCCGCGCTAAGAGCGCGAGATTGCGGGTCTCCTGGCGCAGCCGGAAAGCGATCTCCGAAGGACCATGCCAGCGCACCATCCGATCATACCCCGAATGGTCTCCATCGACTCGCGTGTGGCAAACAAGACGTCAAGTATTCGCTTGACGCCGCCCGCAGGTCACCGTAAGGTGTTTATATCGACTATTAGCGAAGTTTTGTTGTGCACCGATAATAAGCCCGCTGGCTTCCAGTCCAACAAGAAATACTCTCGCGACAGTATATCGTGAGGTGGAGAACGGGAATAATATATTTTAAGTAGCCGCGCCCTGTTTCCAGCGCACCGTGTAGTTTTAAGCCCGACATCGAGGGGTGGGATTTGCCGAATGCAGATCTTTCACGCAAGCTCTAACAGCTTGGCCAGGATCAGTATTGTGGCCGGGGTACTTACCCTGGGGTCAGTAGTGTGGGCAGCTTACAGCCTGAACGCCGGCTCGTTCACAACTGCGGTTCACGTAGCGCGCGACCAGCCCATTCCCTTCAGCCATAAGCATCACGTTGCCGACGACGGTATCGATTGCCGTTACTGCCATACCTCGGTCGAAACGTCCGCCTTCGCCGGACTTCCGCCTACAGAAACATGCATGAGCTGCCACTCGCAGCTCTGGACCAACGCCGAGATGCTGGAGCCAGTGCGAACCAGTTTTAGAACAGGGAAATCCATCGAGTGGACGCGGGTCCACGATCTTCCCGATTTCGTTTACTTCAACCACAGTATCCATGTGAACAAAGGAATTGGCTGCTCCACATGCCACGGGCGCGTGGACCAGATGCCGCTGATGTATAAAGTAAACACGCTGTATATGCAGTGGTGCGTCGACTGCCACCGGCATCCCGAAAGGCAAGTCCGCCCGCGTGAAGAGGTGTTCAACATTGCCTATGAGACCCCGGCGCCGAATCAGGGTGAAATAGGTCCGAAACTTGTCTCACTCTACAAGATCCAAAGTCTGACCGACTGTGTAACTTGCCACCGATGAACGAAACCAGATACTGGCGCAGTTTAGAGGAGCTCGCGGATACCGCGGAGTTTCGCGCCTTCGTCGAAGACGAATTCCCAAATCGCACGCCGGACTGGAACGACGCTGGGTCGCGGCGCCGGTTCCTTACCCTGATGGGCGCATCGGTGGCGCTGGCGGGCGCGACGGCGTGCACCGTCCAACCGAAAGAATTGATTGTGCCATATGTACGCCAGCCCGAGGAATTGGTGCCTGGCAATCCGCTGTTCTATGCTACGGCGATGTGTGTTGGAGGTATCGCCACGGGTCTTCTAATTGAGAGCCACCTTGGGAGGCCGACGAAAGTCGAGGGTAACCCGCAGCATCCAGCCAGCCTTGGCGCGACCGACGCCGCGATGCAGGCCAGCGTGCTCACGCTGTACGATCCGGACCGGTCGCAGGTGGTGACCCGCAACGGTGCGATCAACAGTTGGGGCAACTTCCTGGCTGCGGTGACCGCCGCGCGCGATGAGGCGGGCTTGAAAAAAGGCTTGGGCTTGCGAATTCTGACCGGAACTGTAACTTCTCCGACGCTGGCGGCTCAGATCAACGAGTTTCTGACCGCAAATCCGTCCGCAAAGTGGCACCAATACGAACCGTGCGGCCGGCACTCCGCGCGAGCGGGCGCCGTGGGCGCGTTCGGCCGGCCGGTCAATACGATCTACCGGTTCGATCTCGCTGATGTGATCGTTTCGCTGGACGCGGATTTCTTATGCTCCGGGATGCCTGGTGGGCTTCGCTACGCGCGGGATTATAGCTCCCGCCGCAGAGCCGCCGCTATGGACGGGGACGCGGTTGCGCCCCGGCTTTATATCGCCGAAGGAACGCCCTCGATCACCGGCGCCATGGCAGAGCACCGATTCCGAATGGGGACGGCGGAGGTAGAGGCATTCGCTTCGGCGCTAGCCCAGGAAGTGAAGGCCCCGGCAGGAGGAACGATAGCCGGCATCATAGCGAGGGATCTGAATGCCCATCGCGGAGCGAGTATTGTCATTGCGGGTGAGCATCAGCCGCCGCGCGTACACGCGATCGCGCATGCTCTTAACCAGGCACTCGGAAACACGGGAAAGACTGTGCGCTATACCGAACCTGTGGAATCGAATCCGATGGACGAACTGGCTTCTCTCGGTGAATTGGTCACGGCGATGAGAGCTGGCGCCGTCGATTCGCTCTTGATTCTGGGCAGTAATCCGGTTTACGACGCCCCCGCCGATTTCAATTTTCTGGGCGCGCTGAAGCAGGTACAATTCCGCGCTCACCTCGGAGTTTACTCGAATGAGACGGCGGCCTGGTGCCATTGGCATGTGCCGGAGGCACACTATCTGGAATCGTGGAGCGACGGCCGCGCCTACGATGGGACCGTTAGCGTGATACAGCCCTTGATTGCACCGATTTACGGGGGGAAAACCCCGCACGAAATCCTGAACGTACTTAACAATCACGCCGACCAATCGGCGCATGACACAGTCCGCGATTACTGGCAGAGCCAGCACAAGGGAAAGGATTTCGGCGACTTTTGGCAAACTTCACTGCACGACGGCGTCGTCGAGGGAACCGCCTTCGCCGAGATAAATCCACCGGCCGCGAAAGTACCCGATCGAGGGTCGAGCGCCGCTGGCGGTCTGGAAATCGTTTTTCGCCCCGATCCGGCTGTTGGCGATGGAGCCATGTCGAACAATGCTTGGCTTCAAGAGATGCCGAAGCCGCAGAACAAAATGACCTGGGACAATGCCGTCTGGTTCTCTCCGAAATCGGCACAACGGTATGGAGTCACTTCTGGAGACGTGATTGAGATCGCCCTCGGTGGCCGCAAGGTTGATGGCCCGGTATGGATCATGCCGGGTCACGCCGACGAATCGATCACCGTTCATTTTGGCTATGGCCGAACGAGAGCTGGCAAGGTTGCCGATGGAGTCGGGTTCAACGCATATGCGCTCCGCGCTTCCACGTCGCCATGGCTTGACGCGGGCGTCCAGATTACGAGGAAAGCGCATGGGCATGTGTTCGCGACCACACAACATACCCAAACGATGGAGGAGCGCGATCCGTTCCGCGTAGCGACGTTCGCCTCTTATCATGATAATCCGCAGTTCGCCAACCCCGAGGAAAATCGCGTATCGGATGCCCACTCAATGTTCCCGCTTTGGGAGTATAAACAACACAAATGGGGAATGTCGATCGACCTCACGGCTTGCATTGGATGCCAGGCTTGTACGATCGCTTGCCAGTCTGAAAACAATATCTCCGTGGTCGGAAAGGAGGAAGTGGCGAAGGGTCGCCACATGAACTGGATTCGCGTCGACCGTTACTACCAAGGCTCGCTCGACGATCCTGAAATGTACTTCCAGCCGGTGCCCTGTATGCATTGTGAGAATGCGCTTTGCGAGTTGGTCTGCCCCGTTGCCGCTACGGTGCATAGTGCTGAGGGCCTGAACGAGATGGTTTACAATCGCTGTGTAGGCACGCGCTATTGCTCGAATAATTGTCCTTATAAGGTTCGCAGATTCAACTTTTTCCTTTATGCCGATTGGGATACGCAAAGCCTTTTTGGCTCGCGGAATCCTGACGTGACTGTTCGCAGCCGCGGGGTGATGGAGAAGTGTAGCTATTGCGTGCAGCGCATCAATCGGGCGAAGATCGGCGCAGAAAAACAAGACCGGCCTCTGGCCGACGGCGAAATCGTCACGGCGTGCCAGCAGGCGTGCCCAGCCGAGGCGATCGTCTTCGGCGACTTGAACGATCCTGGCAGCAAAGTGTCGAAGCTCAAGAAGCAGCAGCGCGATTATTCACTGCTGGAAGAGTTGAATACGCGTCCGCGCACCACTTATTTGGCGCGGCTGCGTAACCCGAATCCGGAGTTAGACAAAGCATGAAGCCCGAAGAGCCGCCAGTAGCAACGCTCGATCCGGGACCGGAGAAAGTTCTTGGTTCTGGACACGATTATGCCTCGGTCTCGGAAAAAATCGCCGGCGTAGTATACCGGCCATTCCTGAAGACGCCTCGGGAGATGTTCGTTGGTTTTGCGTGCGCCTTTCTGCTGGTTAATCTGTTAATGGTGGCGGTGACGTGGCTATTTGTGCGCGGCGTCGGCATTTGGGGAATCATGATTCCGGTAGCTTGGGGATTCGCGATTGTGAATTTCGTCTGGTGGATTGGAATCGGGCACGCTGGCACATTGATTTCGGCTATCCTACTATTGCTCAAGCAGGACTGGCGAACGTCGATCAACCGATTTTCAGAGGCCATGACATTATTCGCGGTAGCCTGCGCGGGAATGTTCCCGATCCTCCATCTCGGGCGTCCGTGGCTCGCCTATTGGTTAATTCCTTACCCAAACACGATGTGGCTATGGCCGCAGCCGCGGAGCCCGTTGATCTGGGATGTCTTCGCGGTATCGACCTATGCGACGGTCTCGCTATTGTTCTGGTTCACAGGCCTGATTCCGGACTTTGCTACGATGCGCGATAAGGCGCCGAATAGCTGGGCGCGGAAGATCTTCGGGACGCTCGCGATGGGCTGGCGGGGATCGGCCAAGCATTGGGCGCGATATCAGAAGGCATATCTATTGCTTGCGGGACTCTCGACACCGCTAGTCGTTTCCGTTCACTCCGTTGTGAGCTTCGACTTTTCCGTGAGTATTGTTCCCGGCTGGCACACCACTATCTTTCCGCCGTACTTTGTCGCCGGCGCGATTTACTCGGGGTTTGCGATGGTGTTGACGCTCGCGATCCCGGTTCGCCGCTGGTATCACTTGGAGGACCTGATCACCATGCGCCACATCGAGTGCATGGCGAAAGTGATGCTCGGCACGGGGCTGATTGTCGCTTATGGCTACGCGATGGAAGCGTTCATGGCTTGGTACAGCGGCAACCAGGTGGAGCGCTATGCCTTTATCAACCGCGCTTGGGTGGGTGGCTACTGGTGGACCTATTGGCTTCTGATTCTGTGTAACATTCTGATCCCCCAGTTGCTGTGGTCGAAGCGAGTGCGTCTGTATGTCCCCGCTGTATTCGCGATATCTCTGGTTGTCAACGTCGGAATGTGGCTGGAGCGTTTCGTGATCGTCGTAACCAGCCTGACGCGAGATTTTGTTCCCTCTTCCTGGGGCATGTATTATCCGACGATCTGGGACTGGAGCACTTACATCGGAACAATCGGCGTGTTCTTGAGCTTGATGTTCCTCTTTATTCGCGGCCTGCCGGCGATTTCGATTTTCGAGATGCGGGAGGTGGTACATCATTTGAAACATGCGGAGTCGACACATGACCGCGACTAAGCTCTATGGTTTGATGGCCGAATTCGATCAGCCAGAGCCGCTGGTCGAAGCCGCGCGGCGCGCTCGTGAGGCGGGGTATCGTCACATGGACGCGTATTCGCCAATGCCAATCGAGGGCCTCGCCGAAGCCATCGGATTCCGCAGTAGTATGGTGCAGCGAATCGTTTTTATCGCGGGCGTATTAGGTGCGCTCGGTGGATTCACCCTGTGCTGGTGGATTACAGTGGTCGCCTATCCGCACAATGTTGCCGGACGACCGCTCAACAGCTGGCCGGCGTATGTTCCCATCACATTCGAGTGTATGGTGCTGGTGTCGTGTCTTACCGCGGTAATCGGGATGTTGGCGCTGAACGGACTCCCGCAACCGTATCACCCCGTGTTTAACGTCGCCCGTTTCGAGCATGCCTCCCGCGACACATTTTTTCTCTGTATTGAAGCCATGGACCCGAAGTTTGACCTGAAGGCGACGCGAGAGTTTCTGAACCAACTTAATCCTCAGGGGGTGATGGAAGTTGAGCCGTAAGCTTCTGTTGCTAACTCTCACGGTCGTCCTTGCGGCTTGCCGCCAGGATATGCACGACCAGCCGCGCTACAAACCCCTCGCGGGAACGGACTTTTTTGGCGACGGACGCTCCGCCCGCCCGGTTGTGGAGGGAACGGTTGCGCGCGGACACCTGCGTATCGATACCGCGCGCTACAGCGGGAAGGTGGACGGCCAGGACGTCGATGTGTTTCCTTTCCCGATCACTAAAGAGGACCTTGCGCGCGGCCAGCAGCGGTTCAATATTTACTGCTCACCCTGCCATAGCCGTATCGGCGATGGAAATGGCATGATCGTGCGGCGCGGCTTTCGCCAGGCGGCGTCCTACCACACAGGGAAGTTGATTAAGGCCCCCGTTGGCCATTTCTTCGACGTCATCATGAACGGCTTCGGCGCGATGCCGAGTTATGCCGCACGCGTCGAACCCGACGACCGTTGGCGCATCGCCGCCTACATTCGTGTCCTCCAACTCAGTGAGAACGCTAAAATCGAGGACGTGCCCATAGACAAGCGCGCCGGCTTGGAGGCGGCTCCGCAATGAGTCCGCGCGATTCCGCCGGCATGCAGATCGCCCAGTGGCAGCGGATCTCTCTGCTCGTCGGCATCGCCGGAGGGTTACTAATAATCGCCGGCTTCCTGTGGGATAGAGAGCAGGCGCTACGTTCTTATCTATTCGCTTATCTCTATTGGATCGGAATGGGTCTAGGCTGCATGGGCATTCTTTTAATGCACCACACGGTAGGTGGCAAGTGGGGCATGGTCATCCGCCGCATGTGCGAGGCAGGATGCTGCACCCTCCCATATATGGCACTCCTTCTGATCCCCGTGCTGCTGAGTATCCCGACCCTTTATCCATGGGCGCGGCCGGAAGCGGTGCACAATGCGAACATCCAGGCAAAGGCCGCCTATCTCAACGTGCCCTTCTTCCTCGGACGTGTTGTATTGTATTTCCTTACCTGGACCTTCTATGCCTGGAGACTCAGCAAGTGGTCGGCCGCGCAGGATCAGTCCGGCGACGAAAGCTTGATCGGGAAGATGCGAGCGGTCAGCGCGCCTGGACTTGTGGTATTCACGTTTGTTACCACCTTCGCGTTTGTAGACTGGATCATGTCACTGGAACCAAACTGGTTCTCGACCATTTATGGAGTTATGTTCCTGGTTGGCCAAGTGCTCGAGTCCTTTGCATTCGTCATCGCGCTGGTAATTGTCCTGAGTAAGTGGTCGCCGCTCAAAGAATACGTAACCGTGCAGCACCTCCACGATCTTGGCAATATGATGTTCGCGTTTATGGTTCTGTGGGCATACTTGTCATTTTCACAATTCCTCATCATCTGGGCAGGGAATCTTCCGGAAGAAACTCCCTGGTACCTACGCCGGCTTCGCGGAGGCTGGGGATGGGTCGCGCTGACGTTGGTAGTTTTCCATTTTGCCACTCCGTTCGTTCTGTTACTCATGCGTAAGACCAAGCGCCATGCCGACCGGCTGATCAAGGTTTGCGTACTGATGATCGTGATTCGCATTGTGGACGTATATTGGGTGGTCGAACCGGCGTTCTACGATGAGCAACTCAAGATTCACTGGATGGATTTCGTCACGCCATTCGCGGTGGGAGGCTTGTGGCTCGCGCTGTTTTTCTGGCAATTGAAATCGAGACCACTGGTTCCGATGAGGGATCCACGCCTACAAGGTGCGCCGCGGGAGACGGTCGCGTTCTAATGATGGATTCAAAACACAATTCGATCGGCCACGAAACGGACGCTGGAGACGTTCGGGCGATCGGGCTTACGGGCCTCGCCCTTGCGAGTGGAATCGTGATTGTCTTTTTCATTGTGTACGGCATCTTTCAGTACCTTGCCCATCATCCGATCCTCATTACCCCTGCGAACCCATTGGCGGAAACGGGTCAGCAACAGTTCCCTCCAGCCCCGCGGATCGAAGAACATCCGGCACTCGAAGTCAGGGAGCTCCACTCGCAGGAGGACCGCATACTTTCGACATACGGCTGGACGGATAAAAGCGCGGGAATAGTGCGAATTCCGATCGATCGCGCGATCGAGTTGCAGTTAGAGCGCGGATTCCCCGTACGCAAGGAGGCGATGAAGAAGTGAAGCATCTCCTGATATTTCTAGTCGCGTCCATCGCATTCGCCCAAGGACAAACCGGTTGGCGCCCGGCGGTGCTGCGCAGTGTCGGCATCGATCAGAAGATGGGCGCTCAAGTCCCTATCGACCTTCCTTTCAACGATGAGTCTGGCCGCCCCGTCACCTTGCGACAGTATCTCGGGAAGCCGGTGATATTGGCCCTTGTCTATTACCAATGCCCTTCCCTATGTAACATGGTGCTCAACGGGGTGTTGCGCAGCGTCAAGACCCTCAGTATGACCGCGGGCGACGAGTACGACATCGTCGCCGTTAGCTTCGATCCACGCGAGACGGTAGAAATGGCCGCGGCCAAGAAGGCGGCATATGTGAAGGGGTATAACCGGTCCGGCGCGGAACAGGGCTGGCATTTCCTCACCGGTCCGGAGGCATCAAGCAAATCGTTGGCTGACGCCGTCGGCTTCCATTTTGCTTATGACGCAGTCACCAATCAGTTCGCGCATGGCAGCGCAATTATGCTGCTCACCCCGGAAGGCCGAGTAGCACGTTATTTCTATGGCATCGATTATCCGGCGCGAGACGTGCGGTTAGGTCTGGTTGAAGCGTCGGATCGCCGCATCGGATCGACGGTCGACCAAGTGATGCTGTATTGCTATCACTACGATCCCGCGAATGGTAAGTATGGAATGGTCATCATGAACGTGCTTCGTCTCGCGGGTGTTACAACGGTTGCGGCGTTGGCGACGTTCATGATCGTTATGTTCCGTCGGGACTTCAAGGTGATCTGAATGGGCAGCTTCTCCATCTTCCCACCACGTGCCTCAGCAAATTCCGGCGAGGTGGATGCACTATACACATTCCTTCTTGTGGTGGGAATAGCGATGACGGCGCTCATCTTCTTCTTCGTCTTCCTTTTCGCCATCAAGTACCGCCGCAAGAGTCCGGATGATCGTCCAAAAGCCATTCACGGCTCGCTTCCACTCGAAATCACCTGGAGCGTAATTCCCTTCTTGATCATGCTGATAATGTTCGGATGGGGAACCAAGCTCTATTTTCAAAATTACACGCCGCCGCTTAGGGATACACTCGATATCTATATTACTGGCAAGCAATGGATGTGGAGAGTGCAGTATCCCGGTGGCCAGCATGAGATCAATGAACTCCACGTACCTACCGGACGCGCGGTCAAACTAACTCTGGCCAGTGAAGACGTCATCCATAGCTTCTATATTCCCGCCTTTCGTCTGAAACATGACGTGGTGCCGGGCAGTTATCAAATCTATTGGTTTGAGCCGACGAAACCTGGACGTTATCACATTTTCTGTGCCGAGTATTGCGGAACTAACCACTCGCGCATGATTGGCTGGGTAACCGTCATGGAGCCGGTCCGCTACGAGGCTTGGCTATCGGGAGGAAACACCGGAGGATCGATGGCCGAACAAGGTGAAAGAGTGTTCGAACAGTATGGCTGCGTCACCTGTCACGTGCTTGACCAGCAAGGCCGTTGCCCATCGTTGCGAAACGTCTTCGGTAAGCCGGTACAACTCGATGACGGACGTACGGTCCTGGCTGACGAGGCCTATGTTCGCGAATCGATTCTCAATCCCAACGCGAAAATCGTCGAGGGATACCATCGTGACATTATGCCAGTTTTCCAGGGTCAGATCGGCGAAGAATCACTGCTACAGTTAGTCGTATATATCAAAAGCTTGTCCGCGCCTAATCCTATATTCAACAAGGCTGAGCAGCGCAGCCCACAGCTGAAGCAATGAGGCGTCCATCATGAGCACAACCCTGCCACATCCTGAACTCGACGTTCAAGCTAACTACCTCAACTCCGACTATGGATGGAAGTCCTGGCTGTTTACGACAGATCATAAGCGCATCGCTCTGCTGTATCTGTTCTCCATCACGGCGTTCTTCTTCGTTGGTGGCGTATTCGCCGTGGCAATGCGGATCAACCTGCTGTCCCCGAATGGGATCTTCGCGCACGACACGTACAACAAGCTGTTCACCATGCATGGGGTAATCATGGTTTTCTTCTTCCTGGTCCCGTCGATCCCGGCAACTCTCGGCAACTTTCTAATACCGCCAATGATCGGCGCACGCGATCTCGCTTTTCCTCGCATTAACCTCCTCAGTTGGTATATCTACATCATAGGCGGCGTTATGGCGCTCACTGCAATCGTGCGAGGCGGCGTCGATACCGGCTGGACATTCTATGCACCTTTCAGTTCAACATACTCAAACACTCATGTGATCCTCGCGGCGATGGGCGTTTTCGTTGCTGGCTTCTCTTCGATCCTGACCGGCCTCAACTTCATCATCACCATCCACACGATGCGTGCTCCAGGCATGTACTGGTCCAGATTGCCACTCTTCGTCTGGGGACACTATGCCACCGCCTTGATTCAAGTGTTGGCGACCCCCGTTTTGGCTATAACCATTTTCTTACTTTGCTTGGAACGAGTCATGCGCACAGGTATCTTTGACCCGAGCCTGGGCGGCGATCCAGTTTTGTTCCAGCATTTGTTCTGGTTCTACTCTCATCCAGCGGTCTACATCATGATCCTACCGGGAATGGCCGTCATAAGTGAACTGATAGCATGTTTTTCGCGAAAGGCGATTTTTGGATATAATTTCGTGGCATTTTCAAGCGTCGCAATCGCTGTCCTTGGGTTCCTGGTTTGGGGACATCATCTTTTCGTCGCTGGTCAATCGATGTATGCCAGCATGGTTTTCTCGTTTATTAGCTTCCTCGTGGCAGTTCCGTCGGCGATTAAAGTGTTTAACTGGACAGCCACTATGTATAAGGGTTCCGTGTCTTACGAGACTCCCATGCTGTACGCGTTTGGTTTCATCGGACTGTTTACGATCGGAGGGCTCACCGGCCTATTCCTCGCCACCATGGCAATCGACGTTCACGTCACGGATACTTACTTCGTCATTGCCCACTTCCACTACGTGATGGTCGGCGGCATGGTGATGGCTTATCTGGGTGGTATTCACTTCTGGTTTCCGAAAATAACCGGCCGGTTGTATCCGGAGGCGTGGGCCAAATTTGCGGCACTGGTCATTTTTGTCGGATTCAATCTGACATTTTTCCCCCAATTTATCCTTGGCTATCTGGGAATGCCACGCCGCTATGCGACCTATGCCGAGGAGTTTCACTTGTTGAACGTTATGTCCACCGCAGGTGCTTCGATTCTGGGTATCGGTTATCTGATTCCAATGATCTATTTAACTTGGGCTTGGCGTCATGGTCCTAAGTCGCCGCAGAATCCGTGGAATGCGAAAGGGCTGGAATGGGAGCAATCGCCGACACCTCCGCCAACGTTTAACTTTCTCACACCGCCGGTCGTCACCGAACCTGCTTACAATTACTCCGGCTTAGAGGAGGAGGACGAGCTTGGCGCATAGCGACATCATCGTGCGGCATCCGCCAGAATTGCAGCACCACTTCGACGATGTTGCGCAACAAGTCGAGTCTTCCACCCTGGGTATGTGGCTGTTCTTGGCGACAGAGATCATGTTCTTTGGAGGAATGTTCTGCGGCTATACCGTGTACCGGAATGCGTTTCCCGACGCGTTCGCCTCCACCAGCCGCTATATGAACGTGACGGTCGGCGCGATCAATACAGCCGTGTTGATCTGTAGTAGCCTGACCATGGCTCTCGCGGTTCGCGCAGCGCAGCTTGGCCAGAAAAAGGCATTGATCTGGCTGTTGATCCTGACGCTCACTTTAGGCTGCGTGTTCCTGGGGCTGAAGGCCGTGGAATATCATGAAAAATGGGTGGATCACCACATTCCAGGCCCTGGCTTCCACTATGCGGATGCACGTTACGCCCAACAGGCGCAGATTCTTTTCTATCTATACTTCGCGATGACCGGCCTGCACGCCGTTCATATGATAGTCGGGGCGGGACTCCTCATTACACTGATCTTCATGGCTGCGCGGAATCGTTTTAGCGCCGCCTGGTACACCCCAGTCGATATGATCGGCCTCTATTGGCATTTCGTCGATATTGTCTGGATCTTTTTGTTCCCGCTGCTATACCTGATCGGACATACCCAATGAGCCATCAAGTTGTACCAATAAAGATCTACGTTGGAGTCTTCCTGGCTCTGATCGTACTCACGATCACTACTGTTGCCATCTCCAAAGTTGAACTGGGTGAGTACAACTTCATCGTTGCCATGACCATCGCCGTCATCAAGGGTACCCTCGTGGTGCTTTTTTTCATGCATGTCAAACAGTCCAGCTCCATGACTAAGCTCTTCGTCGCCGCGGGATTCTTCTGGATGGCAATTCTGCTGGTCTTCGTCCTCAGCGACTACTTCAGCCGCGGTTGGCTCCCGGTTGGTCAATGGTGGTAGTTAGTGAGGAAGCTATCTGTTTCTTCGTAGTCGAAACCTACTATTGCCCCGACGGCGCCGGAGCCGATGAGATCGCTCCGAGTCGAAGGTTCTAAAGGACAGCCGGAACTACCGGCAGGAGTTATCCATAATGAGACAAACGAGGCCCGCGCGCGCGTTCTTGATTTGCTTCTTGCTCTGCTTCCTGGTCGCCTTGGCTGCCCTGATCTATCCGGTGTATGTGATTCGTCCTTTTAGGTCACAGGCGCCAAGGGAGCTGATCGTTGCGCTGGCCGTCTTGCGATACCGCCCTGTCGTCATGATTCTCTGCGGCTTATTCTCTTTGGCGGCTCTTGCGTGGTATTGGAGCCGGGAGAAGCGGGGATCCAGACGGGCGTGGTCTGCGGTTTGCGTAGTGATCGTTTCGGCCGTGGCTCTGCTTTCCCGTATTAACGTCTACGAAGTGATGTTTCACCCGTTCGAACGTCCCTCATTTTCGAACGCCGATCAAGCGAAGCTCGACGGCGATGAAAAGGTGATTGCAGTCAGCGTTGCACAAGTGGCGCGTGCCTACCCGATCCGAATCATCTCGTATCACCATATCGTGAATGACACTCTGGACGGCGTGCCGATCGTCGCGACCTATTGAACGCTCTGTCACACCGGTCTGGTGTGGAGAGCCGACGTCGACGGACTGCGCCTGAAGTTTCACCTCGCCGGCATCAATAATCAGAACTTTCTCATGCGTGATGAGGAGACCGGCACCTACTGGCAGCAGATTAGCGGAGTCGCAGTCTCGGGTGCTCTTGCCGGCAAGCACTTGACTCTGGTTCATTCCGATGAGCTTACCTGGGCGCTCTGGAAGGCCGAGAAGCCTGGTGGCACGGTGCTGAACGATTTTGCCGCATTTGTTCTTCAGTACGCGCGCAAGGATTGGGATGTTCGGATGCGCAAGGCTCCAACGGTGCTCAGTTATGCGGAAAATGGTCTTTTGCCGCGGGACCTCATGTTGGGAATCCGCGCCTTTGGCGCCGCTCGAGCGTTTCTCTATGAAACTGTTTTGAAGGACAAACTAGTCGAGGACCGCGTCGGATCGGAGCCTATAATCCTTGTGGTCGGCTCGGATGACCAATCTGTGCGTGTCTTCAGTCGCCGGATTCCGGGTGTTTCTGAGGTCCCTGAATTCTACCGTGTGTCTCCGAGCTCCGCGACCGCGGCTCTGTTCATCGACGACGCCACCGGCAGCGGGTGGAATTTTCAAGGATGCGCCATCACCGGTAAATCGCAGGGGATCTGCCTCAACCGCATCGAGGTCATTAAGGACTATTGGTTTGACTGGCGGCATTACAACCCGGACACAACAGTCGCACGATAAAATCGCAGTGTGAAGGCAAACACTCCCGATGGTTTACCGCTAAGACTGTTTAAGTCCAAGCAGGATTCGTCTGCCTGGCTCGAAAAGAACCATCGCAACAGCACTGGCCTTTGGCTTCGACTCGCGAAGAAGGATTCGGGATTGCGGTCGGTGTCATATAAGGAAGCACTCGAAGTTGCCCTCTGCTACGGATGGATTGACGGCCAGAAACGGCCTGAAAGTGAACAGGCTTGGCTCCAGAGATTTGTTTCGCGTTCGAGCAGGAGCGTCTGGTCGACGATCAACCGGGAGAAACCCCTTGCGCTGATCGCGAGCGGCGAGATGAAGGCCGCGGGGCTCGCGGCAATCGAAAGTCCGCAAGAATGGTCGATGGGATTCGGCTTATGATTCACCGGGCGGAGCAACGGTACCGGGCGACTTTCAGGCGGCGCTGGAGGCCAATCCGCGGGCTGGGGCGTTTTTCAAGACTCTTGACCGAGCGAACGTGTAAGCGATCCTTTGGCGAATTCAAACTGTGAAAAAAGCCGAGACCCGCACTCGCAAGATCGAGCAGTTTTTTGGAATGCTTGAGAAGAACGAGAAGATTCATCCCTGATTTGCGACGCTCGGGCCTCAAGCATCCATAAATCAATAACCACTCTGTGCAGTGATGCCCTTCGACTCCCGGCAAACATGGGCGCCAGCGGCGACGCTCTTGTATTCCTCCACAATGCCGCTCGGCCATTCGATGACCACTCGATCCGCCTTCTCGCGCTTGCCAATCCCGAAAGTCAACGTCAGCTCCGATTGCGATAAGTAGCTTGAGCCGGTCTTGACCATTCGCGATTGGGTTCCCTCTGCAGTAAAAACCCGCATCATCGCCCCGATCCCGTCACGATTCGATTTCGTCCCGGTCAATCGCAGCCGTAGCGACCGGTTCTTATTCGTTACATCATTTCGATAGAGCAGCGCCGGACCCCGATTGGTGGTGATCAGAAGATCCACATCCCCATCTCGATCGAAGTCGCCGTACGCAATTCCGCGCCCGACCTTTGGAGCCGCGAAGTCAGAACCGGCGTCCAGCGCGACATCGCGGAACCCTCCATGCCCGTCGTTCAAAAACAAATGGGGAGCCTGCGCATAACCCACATTCCGGAGCACCCTCGCAGTCTCGTCGATATGCCCGTTGACGGCCACTAGATCGAGCCAGCCATCGAGATTCACGTCGCAGAACACGCACCCGAATCCAAGGCTGTTGCGCGATGGCTGCCCGATGCCCGCCTTCACCGATACATCCCTATACGCGCCGTGAGAATCATGGTACAGCGCCATCATCTCGTTGTCAAAGTTCGTAATAGCGATCCCGGGAGTGCCTGAATTGTCGTAATCGGCAACATCGATGCCCATGCCGGCGCGCGCCTTCCCGTCTTCGCTGAATGCAACTCCGGCGCGCACCGCGATATCTTCGAACGTGCCGTTGCGCAGGTTGCGATAGAGCTTATTCGGCTGTGTATCGTTGGCAACCAGAACATCCGGCCAACCGTCCCGATCATAGTCGACCAGCGCCACGCCCAACGATTTCGAGGTCGCATCGAAGATCCCGCTTTTCGCCGTCGCGTCCTCGAATGTCCCGTCGCCGCGATTGCGAAATAGCCAGCACGTCGACCCGTGGTATGCCTCCGGCGTGCAATACGATTTCCGCTTGCCGTCGACGCTGCAATAAATATCATGCTCCGGCGACCACTTCACGTAATTGCACACGAAAAGATCCAGATGGCCGTCGCGATCGAAATCGAACCACATCGCCGATGTGCTGAAAGAGCTTCGCCCGCCCAGCCCAGCCTTTTCCGTAACGTCGACGAAGGTGCCTTTGCCGGTGTTCTTAAACAGCCGGTTCTGTCCCACCGCCGTGATCAGCACATCCGGAAAACCGTCGTTATCGTAATCCGCCACAGCCACGCCCATGCCGTACATTTCGATCGCGAGCCCTGCGCGCTGCGTCACGTCTGTGAAAGTTCCATTGCGATTGTTGCGATAGAGACGCGGCGTACTGGGACGTTTCTTATGCCCGGGCCAGTCCATTCCATTCACCAGCAGAATGTCGAGCCACCCGTCGCCATCGTAGTCTAGAAACGCGCAGCCCGAGCCCAGCGTCTCCGGCAGATACTTCGCGTCGAATGCACCGCTGTTGTGGCGAAAGTCGATTCCCGCCGCTCCCGTGACGTTCACCAACCTAAATCCCGGATCGACTCCCGCGGCCGCTGTTAAGAACGGTACACCCAGTATCAATTCCCGCCGCGTCATGAAATACTCGCCAACCCGTTCCTGATCGCGTACACTACCAGCTCCGCGGTATTGTGAATTCCCAGCGTCTGCATCAGATTCGCTCGATGTACCGCCACCGTATTCGCGCTCACTCCCAATACCTGCGCGATTTCCTTATTCGATTTCCCGTGCACGATCAATTGCAGCACCTCAAGCTCCCGCGTGGTCAGCGCCGGCGCGCCCTGGTCCTTCGGCAGCTTCGCCAAGCGAGGATCCAGCACTTCGATCCCTGCCGCGACCTGCTTCACCGCCTCGATCAACTCGAGATCGACTGCGTTCTTCAAAAGGTATCCGCGCGCGCCCGCATCCAGGCAGGTCCGAACATACGTCGGCTCCTCGTGCATGCTCAGCATCAGCACCTCGACTTCAGGCAGCGCCTTTCGTATCAGCCGCGTCGCCACCGCGCCATTCATGCTCGGTAACGCGAAATCCATCACCACCACGCGCGGTTTCAACTGTATAGCGAGCTCCACCGCCTCGTTTCCGTCGCCAGCCTCGCCGACCACTTCGATCTCCGCATCATCCTCCAGCATGCGCCGGAATCCCCGCCGGACAAGGATGTGATCGTCCACCAGCAGCACCGAAATCATGTGGGCACCGTCAATCGCACCATTGCACCCTTTCCGCTCCGCTTCAAAAACTCAATCGTGCCCCCGATCAACTCCGCGCGCTCGCGCATCGAAGTCAGCCCCATCCCGCGCCCCTCCTTCTCCTGCCCGAACCCCACTCCATGATCCTCGACTTCCAGCACCATTGCCTCCGCATGAAATCGCAATCGCACCTCCGCCTCGGCCGACTTCGAATGCTTCGCCACATTATTCAGCGCTTCCTGCAACACCCGATAAACGTGAATCGCCACATCCCGATCGACAGCGCGGCTCTCTCCGTCTTTCTCATACCGAACCTCAATACCCGTCTGCTTTTCAAACCCTGCCAGATACAAATCCAGCGCCCCTTCGAGCCCCGCATCGTCGAGCACCATCGGATGCAGCGCCTGCGACAGCGTCCGAATCTTATCGAGCGTCGATTGCACAATCCCGCGCACTTCCTCGAAATCCCCGCGCAGCGAATCGTCCAGGGGAGGGACCCTCTTGCCCGCCCGATGCAGCATCGCCCCGATCGCTGTCAGGATCTGCCCGAAATCGTCGTGCAACTCGCGCGAGATGTACCGAAAAGTATTTTCCTGTATCGAAATCAACTGCCGCGCTAGTTCGCTCCGCCGCTCCGATAACGACGCCACCTGCGCGAACATTCCGCGATTCCACTCGACCAGATACAGACTCGTCCCCACGATCAGGATTAGCATCGCCGCCAGGAACAGGTACGCATTTCGTTCCGCCCGCGCGTAAATCAGCTGGGTCTCGACCGCCGCCTGCTGCTCGCTCTCATTATTTTGGACCAGCAGCCGCGCCACCGCATTGCTCAGCGCCTCCTCGCGCGCCTGTAACGACAAACGAATCCGCGTCCGCGCCTCATCCTCATCCGCGATCGCAAAGATGCGCGCCAATCCATCCCAGAACTGCGCCACGTTCGCCGCCAGGTATCTCCTCTGATCCTCCGTCGCCCGCGAAACTCGTACCTCCCGCTCCATCGCATCCGACAAATCGACCTCGATCCGCCGCAACTGCCCTTTCCACGCGATCAGCGGATACGGCTCGCTTTGATCCAACATGTCACGCATCGTCAGCGCCAGCGAGTTGAGATTGTTCTGAATCCGCAGCAACAACAGCGAATCCGCCCGATTCCGGTCGATCGTCTCCGCCTGCAATCGCCGTAAACTGCGCAACTGCGCCACCGTGTATCCCGAGTAAACCGCCACCGCCGACAACGTGACCGCCAATCCCGCAAGGAGCCCGAATGTCGGCGATCTGCGCGCAGCCACCCTTAAAGATTACAGCCCGCTGCCTTTTCCGCACTAATAGAAATCGATTATTTCCAGCCATCCCCTCTGCGTGCGATAATCGCCCGGTGGTTACAGCGCGAACCCTAGGGCTGTTGTGTGTTTGCGCGATCCTCGCAGCCGCGCTTCTCACCTGGCTCTCTCCTCGCGCCCTTTCTGCTGCATCCGACGCAACCATAGAACGCCATCGCAATCTCGGCAAGGCCTTCTTCGAAAACCCCACCACCCACGTCGAAGCCATCGCCGAGTTCAAGAAGGCGCTCGACCTCGCGCCCACCTCTATTCGCGAAAAACTCAACTACGCACTCGCCCTGCTCCACGGAAATCGAGTCCCCGAAGCCATCGCGCTCCTCGAACAAGTCCAGCGCCTCAACCCTTCTCTTCCCCACACTTGGTTCAATCTCGGCATCTATTACAAAAAGTCGGACCAGCCCGAAAAAGCGCAAGCCCAGTTCGAACAATTCGCCAAGCTCGTTCCTGACGAGCCGATCGCCCACTATCAGCTCGGCACCATTTATCGCGCCGCGGGCCGAAGCTCGGAAGCCATTCAGGAATTCGAAAAAGCGTCCGCCCTCAACCCCCTCCTAGCCGCCGCCCACTTCCAGCTCTACAATATCTATCGCCAATCCGCCCGCCCCGACGACGCAGCCAACCAGCTCGCAACTTTCAAAACCCTCAAGGCGCAAACCGAAGGCGCCGCCATTCCCGAAGATGTCGACTGGTGCAACTACGCCGAAATCTACGATCCCCCGCGCGCCACAACCGCCCTTGTGAACGCGAAGCCGGCCTATGACGACCGGGTTCTCACCGACGCCACCGGCATGTTGCTCATTGACGCGAACGGCACCGGCCACACCGACCTGCTCTCTTGGTCCGTGACCGCCATTCACCTCTATCGCAACGGCACTCAGCTTGTGAACAACACCGGCCTCGAACAAGTCACCGGTGTAATCTCCATCTCCGCCGGCGATTTCGATAACGACGGTCTCAACGACCTCTGCATTCTCACCGCCTCCGGCCCCAAACTCTATCGCAATAACAAAGGCCATTTCGAGCCCTTCGACGCGGCGCTCCCGCAGCGCCGCTTCGTCCGCGCCGTCTGGATCGATTACGACCACGACTACGATCTCGACCTTCTCCTCCTAGGCGATCAGCCTGCTCTCATCCGCAATCAAGGCAAAGCCGGCTTCGAAGATCGCACTCAGGACTTCCCCTTCGTCGCCGGTCATCCAAGCGACGCCTATAAGCTCCGCGCCATCCCCGACAGCAAGTCGTTCGACCTCGCCGTGTTCTATTCCGACCGCGCTTCCGTTCTCTATAATGACCGGCTCGGCGGACGCTACACCGTCACTCCCTACGCCGGCCTCGCGCCGCAAACCGCACTGGAAGCCGACTTCAACGACCATGGCCGCCCCGATCAAGCCACCATCTCAGACGGCAAACTTCACGTGCTCCTAAATCGCTCCGCCCCGCAGCGCTTCCTCCGCATCCGCCTGACCGGAATAAAAAATCTCAAGCTAGCCGAAGACTCGATCGTAGAAGTGAAAGCCGGCGCCGGCTACTGGAAGCAAACCTATCGCGGCGTCCCTCTTCTCTTCCCCGTCGGCGCGGAACAGAAGGTCGACGTCGTCCGCATCACCTGGCCCAATGGCCTCATCCAGAACGAAACCAATCAGGTCACCAACAAGACCTACAACTACGAAGAAGCGCAGCGGCTCTCCGGTTCCTGCCCCATGATCTGGACCCGGAACGGTAACATGCCCGGCCGCGAATTCCAGTTCATCACGGACGTCCTAGGCGTCGCCCCTCTCGGCGCCAGCGACGGCGAAGGCAGCTATTTCCCCGTCGATCACGACGAGTACGTAACCATCCCCGCCCACGCGCTCAAGCTCGTCAACAACCAATACGAAGTCCGCATCACCGAAGAACTCAGCGAAGTCTCCTACCTCGATCAAGTGCAGCTCTTCACCCTCGACCATCCCTCCACCAAGGAAGTCTTCACCAACGAGAAGTTCAAAGGCCCTCCCTACCCGGAGTTCCGTCTCTACGAAGTCCCACACCGCATCTATCCGACAACCGCCCGTGACGACCAAGGCAACGACGTGCGTCCCCGACTCCTGGCGCGCGATCAAAAATATCCCGATCAGTTCCCGCGCACCGAGCTCGGCGTCGCAAAACTTCATACTCTTGAGCTAGACTTCTCCACCTCCGCAGTCGATGCCGTCCTTCTAGCCAACGGCTGGGTCGATTGGCCTGATGGCAGCACCTTCCGGGCCGCTTCTCAGGAACGCAAGGGCGGCCTCGTCATGCCCTATTTAGAGATGCAGGACGCCTCCGGCCGCTGGGTCACCGTGAATGAAGACATGGGCATGCCCGCCGGCAAACCCAAAACCATCGCCGTCCCTTTGCACTTCATTTCATCCAGCCGAAAACTCCGCATCGTCACCGACCTCTGCGTCTACTGGGACGAAATCTTCCTGAGTGAAACCGCGGCGCCCGCCGAAGCGCATCAGCGTCAGGTAGCTCTCCTCTCCGCCGACCTCCACTTCCGCGGCTTCTCCGAATCCGTCATCGATGCCCAGCGCAAACAGCCCGATACTTTTCTTTATAACCACGTCGAGACAACGTCATTCTGGAATCCCACCCCCGGCCTCTACACGCGCTACGGCGACGTTCACGAACTCATCGGCGACGTCGACGATCGCCTCGTAATCATGGGCTCCGGCGACGAGCTCCGTCTCCTGTTCGATGCGTCGTCCCTCGCTCCGCTTCCTCCCGGCTGGACCCGCGATTTTCTTCTCAAAGTCGACGGTTGGGCCAAGGACCGCGACCCCAACACCGCCTTTTCACAAACCGTCGAGCCCCTTCCCTTCCACGGCATGAGCCGCTATCCCTACCCCGCCACCGAACATTTCCCGCAGGACGAAATCCATCAACGCTATCGCCGCGACTACAACACCAGACCCGCCCTCCGCCTCGTGCGCCCCCTCATCGGCGCGAAAAATGGGGACAGTCCGCTCTGTCCCAAGGCGCCAGAACGCCGCGCCCACGCTGAACGCCGTGTCGCCGGTGGACAGAGCGGGCTGTCCCCATTTTTCGCCCGGTCCACGACGCCGACCGCTGGGAATCAATCGCACCCTCTGTTTTCGCTAACGTCGATGCCTCTTGCGAGGCCCCAATGACCGCCCTCCTGCTCCTCCTGATCGCCAACTCCGCCTACCTCGCCGCCCTCCCCGCCGCAAATCTCTTTTACATCGGAAACATAATCCTGCACCTCGGGCTAGGCGCGTTCGTGTGCGCCGTCCTCATCTGGAAATCAAGAAACAGCCTGAAAGCGTTACCTCTCCTAGCCGCAACCCTAATCGGCGCCTACCTCATCTACGCCGGAGCCACAACCGACCATTACAAAATCCTCTGGGCCCACATCGCGCTAGCCGTTCTCGGCTTGGCAATGATAAAACCTCGCTGGACCCTCACCATCGCCACACTAACCTTCACCGCCGCGGCCCTGCGATTCGGTCTCCCCAAAGACCGCATCGTCAATCCGAAAATCGTTCCCACCGCGATGACCGAGGAAGGCGACGGTCCCCGCTCGCCCTTTTGGCCCTCCTCCTCGCGCACCAGTGTCGGCGGAATCATGCCCGCCGATTTTTTTATGGAATCGAAGCAGTGCGGCGAATGCCACAAGGATATTTACCAGCAGTGGCAAAGCTCCATGCACCACTTTGCATCGTTCAACAATCAGTTCTACCGCGCCAGCATCCTTCATATGCAGGATCTCAGCGGTACCCAAGGCAGTAAATGGTGCGCCGCCTGCCACGATCACGCGGTATTTTTCAACGGCCGCTTTGACACTCCCATTAAGCAGCAGGTCGATACTCCTGAGGCGCAAAACGGCCTCGGCTGCGTCTCCTGCCACTCCATCATTCACGTCGGCAGCACCATGGGCAACAGCGATTTCGAGATCGCGTATCCTCCTCTGCACCGCCTCGCAGCCAGCCAAAACGCCTTTGTACAGAACACCGAAAAATTCATCACATACCTGAATCCCGAACCGCATCGCCGCACCTTCATGAAGGCATTCATGCGCGACCAGCCCGCCGAGTTCTGCTCCGCCTGCCACAAAGTCCATCTCGATCAGCCCGTCAATCACTATCGCTGGCTGCGCGGATTCAACGATTACGATAACTGGCAGGCCAGCGGCGTCTCAGGACAGGGCGCTCGTTCGTTTTACTATCCCCAGCAATCCTCCAACTGCGCCGATTGCCACATGCCGCAAGTCCCTTCGCACGACCCCGGCAATCGCGCAGGCATGGTCCATTCGCATCGCTTCGCCGCCGCCAACACCGCCATCCCCACCATCAATCATGACGACGCGCAGGAGAAAGCCACCGAGGCGTTTCTCAAATCCGGATTCATCACCGTCGATCTGTTCGCCGCCAGCCCCGTCGAAACCGCGTCCAAAGGTCAAGTCGAAATGAAGCGCCGCGGCAACGACGCGCCCACGCTGGCATCCACCTTTGCCGTCGGTGAAGAAGCCGAGCAGACCGGTCCCGTAACCCTTCGCGAAGTCGGAAAAATCGCAGCCCCCATCAACGCTCCTGGAGTCGCCTTCGCACCCGGCAGCACCGTTCGCATCGATGCCGTCGTCCGTACCCGCAAAATCGGACATTTTTTCCCCGCCGGCACAGTCGACGCTTTCGATGTCTGGCTCGAATTTTCCGCCCGCGACTCCAAAGGCCGCGCCCTCGCATTCAGCGGAGCCGTCTCCGATAACGGCCACGGCCCGGTTGATCGGTCGGCGCATTTCTACCGCTCCTACCTGCTCGATGGCGAAGGCAACCCCATCAATAAACGCAATGCCTGGCAGGCCCGCAGCGTTCTTTACGTCCATCTCATCCCCCCCGGTGCAGCCGATTCCGTTCACTACCTGGTCAATATCCCTCGCGATGCCGAAGGTAGCATCACCTTCGAAGCCAAGCTCAATTACCGCAAGTTTACAGATGCCTACACGCGTTTCACTTTCGGAACCGCCAAGCCCGGCCTCTCCGACATCTCCTATGACAGCCGCGAATACGTGGCCGACCCCGCGAAAATGCCCGTCCTGCCCATCGTCACTCTAGCGACCGCCTCTGCCAACGTGCCTCTTGGAGACCCTCAATGGAAACCAACGATCCGTAAGCAGGATCGCGAACGATGGAACGATTGGGGCATCGGCCTTCTCCTCCAAGGCGATCTGAAGGGCGCCGAATACGCCTTCCATCGCGTCACCGAAGCCGAGCCGGGTTACTCCGACGGCTGGCTCAACGTCGGCCGAGCCTTAATTCAGGAAGGAGAAACCGAAGCCGCGCGACCGTTTATCGAGAAGGCTTTGGCACTTTCGCCCAAACTTCCGCGAGCCGAATTTTTCCTGGCGTCAATTCAGAAGACCGAAGGCGAATATGATGCCGCGCTCTCGAGTCTCGCCGAAGCCCGCCGCCAATATCCGCGCGATCGCGTCGTCATCGATCAGGTCGGACGCATTCTGTTTTTGCAGCGCCGCTACGCCGACGCCGTGGTCGCTTTCAAAGATACTCTCACCGTTGATCCCGAAGACTTGCAGGCCCACTACAATTTAATGCTCTGCTACCGAGGCCTCGGCCAGAGCGAAAATGCCGACCGTGAAGAAAAGCTCTTCCGCCGCTTCAAGGCCGACGAATCCGCGCAATCGCTCACGGAAAAGCCCCGTCTGCAACATGTTGAGGAAAATAATGAACGCCAACCGATTCACGATCATGATGCTTTGCCTGCTATCCGCAAACGCCTCTGATCCCGCCATCCATTTCACCGATGTCACTCAATCCGCCGGAATTAAGTTCACTCACAACGCGGGCCGGAGCGGGAAAAAATGGCTGCCCGAGACCATGGGCCCGGGCTGTGCGTTCTTCGATGCCGATGGCGATGGCTGGCTCGACATCCTCATCGTCAACGGTAAAGACCTGATTCCACATGGCCGCCACACCACGGCAGCGCTTTATCGCAATAATCACAACGGCACATTTACCGATATCACCAAAGGCAGCGGCCTCGACGTCGATATCTACGGCATCGGCGTCAGTATCGGGGACTACGATAATGACGGCCGCGACGACGTTTATATCACCGCGCTCGGCGGCGACCATTTGTTCCATAACGAAGGAAATGGGCACTTTAAGGACGTCACGAAAGAATCGGGCCTCGCCAATTCCGCCTTCGCTGCCAGCGCCACCTGGTTCGATTACGATCGCGACGGCAAGCTCGACCTCTACGTCGCCAACTATGTTAACTGGACTCAGGACAAGGACTTATGGTGCTCTCTCGACGGCTCCACGAAGTCTTATTGCACTCCGGAATCCTACAGAGGTACGTCCTCGAAGCTCTATCACAATCTCGGCAATGGAAAATTCGAGGATGTTACTCAAAAAGCAGGACTTGCCGATCCCACCAGCAAATCTCTCGGCGTCGCTGTCATCGATTTTAATAACGACGGCTGGCCGGATCTGTTTGTCGCCAACGATACTCAGCCCAACAAGCTCTACCGTAACCTCCAAAACGGTACATTTAAAGAAGAAGGTCTCACCGCTGGAGTGGCTTTTGGGGAAGACGGGGTCGCGCGCGGAGCCATGGGCGTCGATGTTGCGGATTATGATCGTTCGGGCCGCCAGCACCTCGTCGTGGGCAACTTCGCCAACCAGATGATCGGCCTTTATCACAATGAAGGCAATGGCCTTTTTGTCGATGAAGCCCCTCGTTCGCCGATCGGCCGCTCCAGTCTGCTAAGCCTCACCTTCGGTCTTTTCTTTTTCGATTACGACCTCGACGGCTACCCGGACATTTTCGCCGCCAACGGCCATATTGAAGAGCAAATCGGCCGGGTCCAGCCAAAGGTTCAATACGAAGAAATGCCCCTTCTATTTAGAAATGTCGGCGGGGGGAAATTTCAGCCTATCCCCGCGTTTTCAAAGCCTTTAGTCGCCCGCGGCGCCGCTTACGGGGATTTCGATCAGGATGGCGATCTGGATATTTTAGTAGCCACAAATAACGGCCCTGCATACCTCTATCGCAATGATGGCGGCAATAAAAATCATTGGCTGCAAATTCGCCTTAACGGCACAAAAAGCAATCGCGACGGCATCGGAGCAATTGTAAAGGTTGGAAATCAAACGCAGATGGTGCATAGTGGCTCATCTTACTGTTCCTCCAGCGACTTGGCGGTGACGTTCGGTCTCGGAACCGAAGCCGCTACGTCGGTCGAGATTCAATGGCCGAGCGGCATCCACCAGAAAATAAATAACGTTAAGGCCGATCAGCGGTTAAACATTCCGGAACAATGAACGAAATACTCGCTCTGTCTGGACTCGCGCAAGCGGCTCTGATTCGCAATCGCACTATCTCCTCCGGAGAACTGATTCAACTGCATCTTGAACGAATTGCGGAGGTTAACCCCGGCATCAACGCAATCGTCGAAGTATTGCCGGCAGTGGTCCCAAGACCTGGGCCGTTTTGCGGTGTCCCTTTTTCGGTGAAAGACTCTATCGAAGTAAACGGAACTGTATGCAGCGCAGGGACTTTGGGTTATCGCAATGCGCCCAAGTCGACTCGCGATGCCACGCTAGTCGCTCGCCTGCGCGCGGCTGGGGCAATTCCTATCGCGAAAACGAACCTTCCCGATCTGCTTTTCGCCTTTGAAACCGATAACTTACTGTTTGGGCGCACCAATAATCCCTACGATCTCACGCGCACTTCGGGTGGGTCAAGCGGCGGAGAAGCGGCTCTGATTGCCTCCTGCGGCTCTCCCTTCGGCTTAGGCAGCGATGCTGCCGGCAGCGTTCGACTTCCAGCTCACTACTGCGGCATTGCGAGCCTGAAACCGACATCCGGAAGGTTGTCCCGAAGGGGGCATGTTCCTCCTCCAGGTGGTTGGATCGAAACGCTTTGGCAGATCGGTCCAATGGCTCGGCACATGGAAGATTTGGTTGCGATGATGCCGATTTTGCTGGGAGCCGACGGCGAGGACCATACCGTGATTCCGATGCCGTATTTGGACGTTCCCCTGGAGAATCTGCGGGTTGCGTATTTCACCGACAACGGGTTCGTGGAACCCGACGCGGAGATCCAGGCAGTGGTTCTCCAAGCGGCTCAAGCACTTGGCGCTATCGAGAGCAGACCTCCTGGCATTGACCGGAGTTACGAGTTGGAAATGATGTTTCTGGGCGCCGACGGAGGCGACGGCGTGAGGGAGTTTTTGCGGTCGATTGGGAGCGACCGGACACATCCTTTACTCGATGGGTGGCTCGAAAAACTGGAGGAATTCCGTGCGGATGTGAAGGGCCTCGCCTCTTATTGGATCTTAATTGACCATTTTCGTGCACAAATGCATGCTTATTTGACCTTATTCGACGTTATTTTGTCGCCCGTTTCGACGACCGCGGCGCTTCCGCACGGGACTTCTATCGAGGACGAGAATTTCAAAGGCTTCAGTTACACAATGACGCACAATCTTACCGGGTGGCCGGCGGCGGTGGTGCGCTGCGGAACGACTTCCACCGGATTGCCGATCGGTGTGCAGATCGCCGCTGCGCCGTGGCGGGAGGATATTGTGCTGGGGGTGGCGAGGAGGCTCGAAGAGATTTTTGGAGGATGGCAGGAGCCGGGAAGACGATCGCTCCCTGTGGTCGCGGCTCGGTCCTCGGTGGACACCTGAAAACCGGCCATGCGTGGACACTTCAAAACCGGCCAACGAGATAGCTGAGCCAGGACTAGATCTGTTATACCTTGGGACGCTTAATTCCGCAAACATTTTCTGCTGG
>Ga0182024_10004779_pt1 | contig 30819 bp, 28 predicted proteins | sample P32metaG_FD_120480 | JGI IMG/M metagenome (GOLD analysis project Ga0182024, IMG submission 120480) | Permafrost microbial communities from Stordalen Mire, Sweden - P3-2 metaG (Illumina Assembly) | ecosystem: Environmental > Terrestrial > Soil > Wetlands > Permafrost | place: Sweden: Stordalen... | reverse complement strand
TTTGGCGAAGACTTGCTTGCACCCGCGCTGGAAACGGTGAGGCGCCTCGCCGAAGATGGGCTGCTGGTCTTCGACGGCGAGCGTGTCCGGCTCACCGCGAGGGGACGGATGATCTCGAACGATGTCTTTCAGGAGTTTCTGGCGACAGAGAACGGGGAACAGAGATCAGTCGCTTTGCTCCCAGCCCTGAGTTCCTTAGTCTCTGGTCCCTCAGTCCCTCTCGAGTTACCAGGCTAGCAACTCATCGCCCGAAGTTGCGGAGAGAAACGTCACGGGCGATGCAGGAGGATGCTGCGAGCTGGCGAAACATTGGATGGTCTCTGGCCCGGCGGCCTTGGCCCACTCGAGAGCTTTCTCGGCTTCGCGCAGCACCACCACCGGCGAGCGGCCGTGGCTGACAGCGATGCCGAAGCACGCCGAAAGGCGAATGGCTTCGCCGGACACGTGGAAAGGCGTGGCAAACACCTCGGCGCGCAAGCGCTCCGTAAGGGTCATGGCGTTGGCCGGGGCGCACGAGGGCAACGCAACAAGAAATTCATCCATGCCCGGCCGGCCCAGCAGGTCGTAGCTGCGCAGGAGGGCCGCGGTGCGGCTGGCCACCTGGCAAAGCAGCTCGTCGCAGGCATCCCCACCGAGCCGTGAGTTCCAGTGGCCGAAGTCGTCGATATCGAAGAGCACCAGGCACATTGTGCTCTGGCTGCGCTGCACGCGGTCGGTCTCGCGAAATAGCATGGCGAGCAGGGTTTCGCGATTATAGATACCGGTCAGTCGGTCGAGTTGCGCACTGCGCAGGGCATTGTTTCGCAACGTTTCAAGTTCGTGCGCCATACGCTGGTTGCGCAGCACCAGGTCCAGGCGCAACCGCCAGTAGCTGGAATCGGCAGAGCGCAGCACCAGGTCGTCGGCGGCGCCCTTGGCGAGGCGATCGATACCCTCCTGCGTCACCGCGTCGGCGATGAGGACGATCGGCAGCTGCGCGCTTTCGGCCTCGGCGCGGACGGCGGCCAGCAGTTGGTCCGTGGGCATGCCGGGCAATCGCGCGTCGAGCAAAACCAGACTGGGAGGAGGCGGGCCGGAGATGGAAGCCAGCGCGGCGTGCGCGGAAAGGACGACCTCCACACGCGCGCCGGCAGCCAGAAGCGTGGGCTCAATGGCAATCAGCAGGTCCGTGTCCTGCGATGCGAGAAGAAAAGTGGGCTGATCGTGAGCGGACATCTCGAGTAGCTCCTGCTCGATACATCGGCATAGATTAGAAAAAACTTAGGAATTGTTGCCGAGATTGCGGGCTGCTTGAATGACCTTCGAGCCGGTTGGCGTGCGAAAAGGTAATGTGTCCGCGCCGGGACATCGGGAATGTCCTGCGGTGTACAGCGGCACGACGGAGGCTCTCGACGGCTCGGTCAGGTTAGGAGGAAGGTATCCCCTGCTGCACGGGTCTCCCACCCTTTCGCAGAAAACGCGAAAGGGTGGGGCACGGAGATTGAGTACCGGAACTAATCCACGAAGTCCACTTGCGGAGCCATCGGGATCACGCCGCGCTCATGGCCTAGTTCCAGCAGCTTGCGAATAGCCTCGCGGCCGTCGGGGCCGTAGTCGAGGGTGCGTTCGTTCACATACATGTTCACGAAGCGGCCGGCCAGGCTCGCGTCCAGGTCGCGCGCGAATTGCATGGCATATTCCAGGGCCTGATCGCGGTTGTCGAGAGCGTGTTGGATGGAATCGCGCAGCGCTTTGGAGATGATTTGGTGCGCTTCAGGGCCGAGCGAGCGGCGGATGGCGTTGCCGCCCAGCGGCAGCACCAGGCCGGTGGTCTCGCGCCACCAGGCGCCAAGGTCCAGGACTTTATAGAGCCCGTTGGTGGAGTAGGTGAGCTGCCCCTCGTGGATGATGAGTCCGGCATCGTACTTTCCCGCCTGAATCGCCGGAATGATCTGATCGAAGGGAACGGTCTCGGTCTCGAGGGCCGGGTTGAGGATCTTCAGCGCCAGATAAGCCGTGGTCAGCGTTCCGGGAACGGCGATGCGGATGCGGCCGAGGTCGGCGGCATTCATCTTGCGGCTGGAGATCACCATGGGACCGTAGCCCTCGCCTACGCTGCCGCCGCAACCCATGAGCGTGTAATTCTCCTGCAGGTAGGGATAGGCGTGAAAGCTGATGGCGGTTACGTCGAAGAAAGCCTCTTGACTGGCGCGGCGGTTCAGGGTCTCAATATCGCAAAGTGTATGCGTGAAGCGATAGCCGGGCACGCGAATTTTATTTGTCGCCAGGCCGTAAAACATGAATGCGTCGTCGGAGTCGGGACTGTGCGCAATGGAAATTTCCTTGACCGCGGGACTGGCGGCCCGGCTGGCTTGATCAGGCGTCTGAGTACTCACAGTGGGGAGGGTTCCTTTCGGCAACAAAGACTTCACTAACTCATGGATTGGATGCGGCTATGGCCGTCATGGATTGGGGGTTCCCGTTTCATCATTCATGGCATCGGCTTTCAGGGCATCGTGCGGGTGGCAGCTCAGCGTTTCACTTCCAGATCGGACTCCTCGGCCGGTTCAATAGCCGCAGAAGACTCGCTGCCCTGCCGGGTGCGCTGTTGCCAGATGTGATGAGCCAGGCCAGCAGCCGCAAACAGCAGTGCCGCGAGCGAGACGAGAAGGACAATTAAAAGCCAGCGCATGGGACAGACTCCCCCAAGGATACCAGAGAGCGCGTGCGCGGACGCTGCACATTCTTGCGCTGTGAATAACCGTTTTGCTTACGCCACCTTTCCCTCCGTCTCGCGCAGGCTTGCATGGAGCCACGCCAGATAAGGATGGCTGCCAGCTTCGACTGTAAGCACCAGAAATTCAGGCGTTTGATAGCTGTGGAGCTCGTGCAGACGAGCTTCCAGGGCAGGCAGCCGATCGCACGCGGTTTTCAGCAGCAACAGGCATTCGGACGAGGACTCGATCTGATCCTTCCAGTGGTAGATGGACTGCACGGCGGGCAGCAGCGTGGCGCAGGCGGCCAGCCGCGCCTCCACCAGCGCGCGGCCAAGACGCGCCGCTTCTTCGGGGCTGGCGACGGTGGTCATCACAATGCGAACGGATGAAGTGGATTCGAGCATAAGGCCCCCTCCCCAATAAAAACGATGCTCTGAAACATCAATGCATGAGGTCGTTCGCGGTAGCGACGTCCAGTCTGATCTGGTCGACCGGAATCTCCAGCGCGCCCACCTGGTCGCCCACCTTGTCGTGCACGCCAAGGCGCAAAAAGAAGTTGCCCTTCGCCGGAATGGCGATTTCCTGTTTGGTATGCATCCCAGAAACCAGCAATTCGCGGTATTGATCTGCAGTCGCGTCCACGGCAACGGTCGTGATGATCGAGTTCACCCCATCGCCTTCGCCGCCGTATACCACCGCGACAAATTCGACGGAGGCGTGACGCATGCCGTCCGGCGTTCGCGTGAAACGAATCCGATGGACGTCGGCGTCGTAAGAGACCACATAGTTTCGGAAAGGTTTGCTCTTCCACTCCGGTTTCAGGAAGTTGTCCGCCGGCATCGCCTGGTTCTTGTTCAACTTCTCGGTGTTTGCATCCGGCTGAAGCTTGGCCGCAAAGACGATTTCCGTGGGCGGAATGGCGCCCAGTGCCATGGCCACGTCGAAGCCCCCCTTGGAAGAGTGATGAACGGTGGCGCCGAGTGCAGCGTTATTCGCCGTTGCGCCGTTGTCTTGAGTGCCCGCGGGCGACTGATTGTTTTCTGCCCCGCCGCTTTCCTGCTGTTCCGCCGCGTCGGCCATGCGCTTCTCAAGCGCCGCAACCCCGGCCTGTTCCCGCGCGTCGAAATTGTAGGCATAGTAGCCGTTTTTGTGCTGCAACTGCACATCGGGCCGGTCGACAGCGATCTTGATCCGCCGAAATTCTCCATTCCATTTGGTATTCGTGGTGCCGTAGGCAATTGTGTAATAGGTTGATCCGGTGCGGATCACATCTTCGATCACACGCGTGAAATCGTTGGTGTTGTAGTAGGCCTTACCTCCGGTTTGCTCCGCGATCTGGTCCATATTTGCGTGGTTTTCGAAGCCGGGGATTCCATTCATCCTGCCGCCGCGACGCATTCCAGGGCGGGTCATCATTCCGCCGGGCCCATGCGCCGCGCTGAAACCCGCGGGTGCCACCAGGCCGTACGTATCCACCGGATACACCGCGATGCGGCTCACGGTCAGCACGTCCGTCAGTTCCTTTGCCTCGCCCTCGCTGTCCGACACCGTCATGCCATCGCGAAAAGGATCTCCGAATCCTGTTCCAAAGATCGTCATCGGCACACGGCCGGTGAACCAGATAAGGTTCTTGCGCCCCGGATAACCAGCCAGGTAGCTCCCCATCATCTGCATCCCGCTGCGCAGGTTCCCCATCAGGGTGCGGCGGTATACCGCATCGTACGTAGAGGAGCGCGGCGCCGCCGTGGGCCTGGCCAGGCTCGGCATGTCGCGCTTGCTCTCCGCGGCCGCCAGCAGCACTTTGGGATCTGAAGTGAATCCCTCGATCAGGTGCATTTCGGTATCGAGCTGGAAAATGGCCACCGGCGGGCCGGCCTGCATGTGCTTCAAAAAATTGATGAGCTGTTGGCGCATCACCATCTGCGCCTCGATGGGCGAGTCCATGGCGTCGAGCAGCAGCACAATCGACGCGTTGGTGTTGCGAACGGGCGTGAAGTTGGAAAAGGTGTTGGGCGGAAGCGGAGGCGCCGACGTCAGTTTGATCATCTCATCCGCAGACATCGCATGATGCTCGCTCACGCGCCGGACCACCTGCGCCTCTCCTTCCTCCGTCACGCTAAAGTCGGAAGCTTTGAGCCCGGTCACTGGCTCACCACTCTTGTCGATCGCCAGCACATCAATCAGAACCTCGCGGGCGGTGACGCGCAGCGTAGGAGTGCCTTCAGGTACAAGGGACGGCGCGGGGGACTGACCGGGCCCGATCCCCACCGCGGCGTGCGGAGCCTGCGTTGCTGGAATTGGCGGAGCTTGCCCCGTTTGGCCAAAGGCAAAGAGTGCGACTGTGCATGCAACGCAACCAATCATGACAAGCAAGGAGAAGGAACGGAGTGCAGTAGGAAAAGACATAAGGAGCCCCCTGTTGGGTAGGAATGTACGCGAGAATTATACGAGTCTCGCGGGAAACAGCAACGCTACGGTTTCGCGCGCTCATTTCCCGCAGAAGCGATCCCGGAGCCCTAAGCGGGCTTGGCCGACCGAGGCCAAGTGTTGCAGTATGGACCTTGCGGCCGGCGATGCTGCCGCGCGTGGAGAAGAGCATGAGCACAGCGATCAAATTTGGCACTTCGGGTTGGCGGGCAATTGTCGCCGACGAGTTTACGGTGGCCAATATCCGGCTGGCGGTTGGAGGGATTGCCGAGTACGTGAAGACGATGCCCGCTCCGCATCGCGAGCTTCCACCCCAGGAAGCAACGACCGCTTCCCGGGGACCCCGGGTGCTGGTCGGTCGCGATTCGCGTTTCCTCGGCGAGAGCTTTGTGGCGGAAGCGGCGCGCGTGCTGGCCGCGGCAGGCGTCACGCCCATTGTGATTCCCGAGGCCGCGCCCACGCCGGCCATCGCGCATGCGGTGCGCACGCTCAAAACCTGCGGCTCCATCAATTTCACTGCATCGCACAATCCGCCTGAGTACAACGGCATCAAGTACTCCACGCCTGACGGCGCACCGGCGCTGCCTGAGGCCACCAGGCAAATCGAAGCCGCGGCAGAGAAGATCGCCGGGGGCGGCGGGGGCGGCATTCCCAGCCTGTCCATTTCCAGTCTTTCTGGTTCCAGCCTTCCTGGGGAGGGTTTTGAAACCGTCGACGTGAAGCCTTCGTTCTTGAAGCGGCTGGCTGAGCTGGTCGATCTGAAGGCCATCGCCAAGTCGGGCATCAAAGTGGTCTACGACCCGTTCTGGGGCGCGGGGCGCGGTTATAGCTGCCACATTCTGCGCGAAGCCGGTGTGACGGTCGGGACCGTACATGACTATCGCGATGTGCTCTTCGGCGGGCACGCGCCGGAGCCCGACGATCATTTGCTCGGCAAAGCCAAACAAAAAATGAAGGAGATCGGCGCATCCCTGGTGATCGCCGTCGACGGCGATGCAGACCGCTTCGGCATCGTGGATGGCGACGGAACCTTCATCCAGCCTAACTACGTGATCGCCCTGCTCTTCGACTACCTGGTGGAGACGCGCGGCTGGAAGAACGGGGTGGCCAAGAGCGTTGCCACCACCAATTTGATCAACGCGCTTGCGGATTATTACAAGGTGCCGCTCTATGAAACGCCGGTGGGCTTCAAGTACATCGGCGAGCTGATCATCGCCGACAAAATTGCCATCGGCGGCGAAGAGTCAGCCGGAATCACCATCCGCGGCCACGTGCCGGAGAAGGACGGCATCATCGCCGGCCTGCTCATGGCGGAGATGGTGGCCACGCGCGGTACCAGCCTGGGCACGCAACTCAAGGCTCTTTTTGGCAAGGTTGGTTCCTTCTATCCCGTTCGAGAGAACTTCCACTTGACCGCGGAGCAGAAAGCCGCGTTCACTGAGAAGTTGAAGGCCGATCCCAGGGAGCTGGGTGGGCGCAAGGTTGCAAGCGTAGTGCGGACCGACGGGCTGAAGCTGATCCTCGATGATGGCTCGTGGGTGTGCTACCGGCTTTCCGGCACCGAACCGGTGGTCAGGGCGTATACCGAGGCACGCGACGAGAACCAGATGCAGGCCTTGCGCACGGCGGCCGAAAAATTTGTTCTCAGCGAATAGTTGATTGAGGTTCGATGCCGCAAGAAACACCACAACAAGAAACCCCGCAAAGAGCAACGCCCACGGCCGACACCAAGCCGGCGCCGCTCGGCAAGCGCACCCTGATCTGGGCGCAACGGCTGTGGCGGCCGGCGGGAACCGCGGTCGCCGTGGCGCTCGCGTTGCTGGTCACGTGGCACGTGATCTACGGCAGGCACGGCGTCTCCGTGTGGCAGCAGAAACGCGCCGAGGACCGCGCCCTGCAGCAGGAAATCAAGGACCTGCAACAGGAAAACGAGCAGATGCGCCAGCAGGTCCAGCGCCTGCAATCGGATCCTGAAGAGATTGAGAGCGAAGCGCGGGAAAAACTCCACTACGCCAAGCCCGGCGACGTGATTGTGTCACTGCCCGCGCCGCCGCAGGGGCAGCCGCTACCGGCCGGCAAATAGCTCTCCCCTCTGTTCTCGGCCAACGGCGGAAATTCCTTCGCGGATCGGTTGGAACGAAATCGTCGCTCCCTCGAAAATCCCGCTTGGAATTCGGCCGGCCCTCCGGGGCGGAGGTAGGTGCGGACTCGCATTCCCAGGGTTCCCGTCCGCTGACGCGGACTCCACCCTGGGCTATTTTCGACCGCTCTTCTGGAGCGGAAGCCCTTTTCAAAAATCGATGTGCGCGCGCACCGTCGTCACATAGACCGGCCCGCGGTCGGTGTTGTAGCCGGGATGAGCGATTTGCGTCCCGCCAAACATTCCGTAGAGCCCGTGCCATACGTGGGCGTTGTAATACCACTCCACGATGTCTTCGCGCCCGTAGGTCAAATTCCCGTCGCCCAGCAGGAAGCCCAGCCCGCCGTAGTGAAGATAATTCTGGTGGTCGCGCTTGATGGCGTTGGAGACAAACGCTGCGCCCACCTTATCGTTCACACGATGCCAGTCGTGGCCGCTGAAATCGCCGCCGAAGAGAATCGTCTGCCCGACTTCGGTGTAAGCGAACGACTCATGTTGATCCTCGTTCCAGCCGAAGCGCGCAAAAAGGCGCAAACTGTCGGTGACTTCCTGTTCCGTATTGAATCCGAAGCCGTATTTCACCGCGCCATTGCGTTCGCTTTGTATAACGTCCGGTGTGGTCACCTTGCCGGCAAGAAATTGCTGCACCGACTCGCGGTAATCGCCCATGTGCGCGTGATTCACATAGCTCAACACGCGCATTGCGCCTTCACGCTTTGAATTCAGCAGCGGCGCGAAGAGACCTTTGCGCAGTTCGAACTCCCAGTTCTGCCCGTTGGCGCGGCTGAAGGCCCAGTCGAGACTAATTCCGTTGGCAATCGTAGGCATGGCCGCAATGGCGTACCGCGCCGACCAGATGCGGTCGTCGTACTCCAGAATTCCACCCACGGTGTAGCCGCGCGTGTCGGCGGCGTAATCCCATGCGCCGTTGTTGTCGATGGTCCAGTTGGCGAACTGCAAATGGCTGTCCGAGCCGACGGAATTTACATCGAAGGTGTCGGGCAGGCTCATTTTGCCGATGCGAACTTCGAAGCGGCGCACGGGTACTTTAGACGCCAGCGCGAAGGGCCCGCGCTCCTGGTCGGTCATCTCATCGGTCAGGCCGATGATCTGATGAATTTCGCCGTGCGAAAGATAGGGAACAATGCTCAACGTGGGGTTGCGGACCACATCGAGGTTTGTCTCACCGGCCAGTCCCAGCGCCTCGGAAATGCCGCGTCCACCGGTATTCTCCACATCGACAATCAGATCCGTGTTGTAGCGCGTGTTGGGACGCAACTGATAACCCAGATAGAGCGTCGTCACCTCAGAAGCTTTTTCCTCATTATCGTCAATCAGGCTGTTCGTGCCCTGGTAGGGAGAGCGAAAGTGCCCGTGCATCTGAAGAATGCTGTTGGCCTGGCCGGAGATCCAATAGCGAGCCGCGTCAGAGTGCGGAAACATGGTGAGCGTTTGAGCTGCAGGTGGAGCGGTTGGCCCCGTGTCCTCGGAGCTCCCCTTCGTGACCCAATCGTTTCCGCTTGCTGCCACTTCGAGATGGACGGAGCCCGCTAAAGGCACCATGAACAGACGCGGAGCCTGCTCCCGTCCGTCGCTCACCGCCGCACGATGCGGATCGGGTGCGGAGGGCAAACCCACGGGCGCTTGCCCAGCCGCCACAGTTCCCGCAAGCAGTAGAGCGCGCGTCGCTACGGCGAAAGCGAGGAGCCACGGATTTGGGCGGCGGAAAGGCATAAAATAAACGAGGGTTTTCTATACTCCCTCTGGGTTGATACCATACCCCGAGTGGGTATTGTCAAGCGAGGGATTCGGACCATGACGCATCAGGATCGGGAAAAAGCCAAGCTGCTGCAACGCGTGAGGAAACTGCGCGGCCAACTCGACGCCGTGGAGCGCACGCTCTCGGGTCACGAGGACTGCGGAGATCAGCTGATGCTCCTGGCCGCTGTCCGCGGTGGCGTCAACAGCTTGATGGCCGAGGTGCTGGAGACGCACATCCGCTTCCATCTGGTGGACGGACCCAAGGAGCAGATTGCCCCTGAGCTGGCAGAGGACCTGATCGACCTGGTGCGCGCGTATCTCAAATAAGCCACCCGCTTCATAGACATTGGATGCCGAAAGGAGCGCACCGAGGGTGCGCCGGCTGTGGCCCTATGCCTATCCTGGCGGTCCGATCGCGCCGCAATTGTGAATCCCCGTTGAATGATTGCGGCCGCTCGCGCACGGAAAAACAGGAAGCCGGGAGCCCGTAGCCAAAGGCGGGGACACAAAGCTACGGGCTACAAGCTAACGGCCACGGGTTCGCTAGAAACTCCTCAGCAGCTGATGCCGGCTTTGGCCAGAGCCTCTTTCAATCCCTTCATGCTGACGCGGCTTGAGGCCTCGGGCGTGCCGGCTCCGCGCCAATGCGTCTCCAGGCTCACCGCATTGTGATAGCCATCGTGTTGGAAGGCGCGGAACTGGCCTACCCAGTCGATGATGCCGCCGCCCACCGGCGCCCATTCAGCCTTGCCATCGGGTTTGCGAATCGTGTCTTTGCAATGGCAGTGGCCGATGCGGTCTTTAGGCAGCAGCTTGTAGTCGTCGGGGTAGGGCGTGTCATTCGGGAAGGTCGCGGAGTTGCCCGGATCCCAGTTGAGCATGAAGTTGGGCTCGGCGATAGCGGCCAGAGTTTCCGCAGCCTCCTTGCCGCTGCCTGTGTTGCAGGCCATTTCGTTTTCGAGCAGCAGGATGAGATTTTGTCCGGCGCAGGTCTTCGCTGCCGCGCGCAATTTATCGTTGATGGCCGCGCGGTACGGCTTGGGATCGTCGAGCCGCCAAAAATCGAAGCAGCGGATGCGATCGGTCTGAAAGGCCTTGCACAGATCGATGCAGCGCTCGAGCACCGCGTCCTGCTGCTTGAAGTCGAAGTCGGCATGGAACTGATCGCGGCGCGGCCCCTCCTTTGACATCGGCGCTCCTTGCCAGTGGACCTTGAAGAGAGGGCTGGCAATGTCGGTGACGCGCAGCTTGTACTTTTCCAGAATCTGGCGCGCGCGATCCACCTCAACGAGGTCCAGGTCGGTTACATTTTTGTTCCACATGCTGCGGATCTCGATCCACTCAAGGCCGAAGTCGTCGGCCGCAACCGAGCAGGCGTGATCGAAGTCCGCGGAAATTTCATCGTTGATGACGGAGAGACGGAAAGGACAGCTCATGCGCGCACCCCCAGCTTCTCAAGGAATTGCAGGCTGACGGCGTTGGCCTCTTTGGGCGTCAGCGGATCGCCTTTCGGCACGCGATCGAGCTCAACCACACCCCAGCCGCGGAAGTGAACTTCGTGGAGCGCGGCAATCACGCCAGGAAGATCGACGCGCCCTCTGCCCAATTCCACCCATTCGTAGCCGTTCGCGTTGTCCGCGTTCTTCACGTCCTTGAAGTGCATAAAGAGGATGCGTTTGCTGTACTTGTGAATGGCCGCAGCAGGATCGCCGCCGCCCTGCAAGTAGTGCGCCACATCGAGCAGGAGATACACGTAATTCGAATCGGAAGCCTCCAGAATGGCGTCGACGGCCTCCGGCGGCTGGCCGACGGAGTTCATGTGGTTGTGGAAGCCGAGACGAACGCCGTAATCGGCCATGCGCTTGCCGATTTCCGTAAAGATTTCGCCCTGCAGTTTGTACTGGTCCGCGGTAAATGTCTGGCCGGGCTTGGATGTGGCGCTGATCAGCTGCATATAGAGCCCGCCGGCCTCATGCACATACCGCGCATGTTCGACGTGAGTCTGAAGCTGCTGTTGGCGCACTGCGGGATCGAGCAATGTAGTGCCGCTCGAAAGCGCGACAAATGTCAGCTTGTGTTGCGCGAGCAGATCGCGCAGCGCGTGGGGATCGGGATATTGATCGAGCGTGGGCGCGCGCAGTTGGATCCCAACAAAGCCATCGGCTGCGACGTCGTTGATCGCGTTGGCCGCGTTGTCGCCCCAGGTCATGGCAGCGCAGCCGAGCCGGATCTCGGTCTCGCCGTGATGCACCGGCGTCTGAAAGGCCGACAGGTTCATGGGAGGGTAGAGCGGTCCGGCGACAGAAGCGCGTACCGTGCGCGGCAATGTCGCCAGCGCACCCGCGCCGGCCAGGCCGGCAAGAAATTCCCGGCGAGATGAAGACATAAAACAATACCTCCGAAAATTCGGAGCGCTGGAGAACCGCGTTCCGGTGCGGAAGCGATTATAGACCGGCAGGACAACGGCTTTCACTTTCGGCAGCGCGCCGCCGCACGAATCCCGGCCGCCGTATTACTTTCGCGGATATTCTTTGGTCTGGCCCGTCCGCGTGTTGGTCACCGAGAAACTTCCGTCAGGCAGGGCGACCACCTTTAACGCGTGGCCGTCACCGTCGCCCTTGGGGTTGGCAATCAGCCATTCAGGGCTGTTATGCGCAGCGTCGGAATTCTCGGCTGTGTGCAGTTGCCACACATCGATCAGGCCGGGGCTGTCGTGCACGATCTGCCACGCCGCCGGTATGCCGGCCTTGTGCGCACCGTTGTTCATAATCGCTACGCGGGGATGCACGGCGTCGACGATGGCCCGCGAGTTCGACCAATCCATGCCGTGATGCGTCACCAAATAGAGATCGATGGTCCCGATAGGGTTGTTCGGGCACACCAGCGCCACTTCCTTCTTGCCGGTAAGGTCGCCGAGATCGAGAAACTTGAACTTGCCGAAGGTGACGAGGATGCCGGCCGAGCGCGAGTTTTCCGTGGGGTCGTCGGGCCAAGCGTGTTCGCTCGCGCAGTAGCTGTTGGGCACCGGCGTGATGCCGGGAACCGCGCCAATGTGCTCGCCGTCCGCAGTCAGCACCACCACGCTCAGGCCGCCGATGGCAATGGTATCGCCGGGATGCACGATGCGCCGCTGATGCCCCGCGATGGCCTTCACGTAGATAGCATAGTTGTTGCGCGTGGCGTCGGCGTCTTCGCGATTCTCGCCGTGGTCAAGGAACTCGCCCACTTCGACCTTTGCAACGAGCGCGGGGACGCCGCCTACGTGGTCGTCGTGAAAATGCGTGATCAGAACATGATCGATGCGCTTGATGCCGGCATCTTTCATCGCGTCCAGGATGCGCTCGGCATCGCGGCCGTTGTTCCCCGGCCAACCGGTGTCAACCAGCAATGACTCGCCCGAGGGCGCCACGAGCAGCGTGGATTGGCCGCCTTCAACATCGATGGAATAGATGAGCAGATGGCCGGAGCCGCTTTGCGCGTGAGCTGCTCGCGGAATGGATACCGGAAGCAGCAGGAACGCACAGGCCGCCAATCCCGAAACAAAACACGCGCTCAAACTGCAACGCAAGGAGCGAAACGATGGACGCATTGAATAAGTCATGGCAACCGAAGTGTAATTCACCGGCGGGAGTCCGGAACAGCCCAAATTTGCGAAATAAACGCTATTTTTGCTTTCCCGGCGGGGTCCGGCATGCGCCAATTTGCATCCAACCCGATGAAGATCATGGCTGCAAGAATTGAAGATTACGCGCTCATCGGCGACATGGAATCGGCCGCGCTTGTCGATCGCAGCGGCTCCATCGACTGGCTTTGCTGGCCCGACTTTTCCTCCGCAGCTTGCTTTGCGGCGCTACTGGGAACCGAGGAAAACGGGCGCTGGCAAATTGCGCCGGCCGAGGGCAAGTTCACTGCAACACGCCGCTACGTCGCCCACACATTGGTTCTGGAAACCACATTCGAACAAGACGGGGGCACCGTGAAGCTAACCGACTTCATGCCGCCGAAGGGCAGGCATTCCGATGTCGTGCGCATGGTGCAATGCGTGCGCGGAACTGTTTCTCTGCGCATGGAGCTCGTATTGCGCTTCGACTATGGACGTACCGTGCCCTGGGTCACGGCTACCACCGACGGCATGCGCGCGATTGCCGGACCCAACCTCGCCATTCTGCACGCGTCGGTACCCGTGCATGGCGAGAACCTGAAAACCGTGGCGGAGTTTACGTTGCGCAAGGGCGAACGCGCCTGGTTCACGCTCACCTACGGTGCGTCCTATGAGCCCGATCCCAAGGCCATCGACGCGCAACGCGCGCTCAATGTCTCGCTGCGCATCTGGCGCAGTTGGAGCCGGCGGCTCATGTACAAGGGAAATTATCGTGATGCTGTCGAGCGTTCTCTCATCACGCTCAAGGCCCTCACCTACCGGCCCAGCGGGGGAATCGTGGCTTCTCCCACCACTTCGTTGCCGGAGCAGATTCGCGGAACCCGAAACTGGGACTACCGTTATTGCTGGCTGCGCGACACCACGTTCACCTTGCTCGCGCTGATGAATGCGGGTTACTTCAAAGAAGCCGAATCGTGGCAGGATTGGCTATTGCGCGCTTTGGCCGGCAGTCCCGACCAGGTGCAAATCATGTACGGGCTGAATGGCGAGCGTCAGCTTGTGGAGTGGGAGGTGGATTGGCTTCCCGGCTACGAGGCGTCCCGGCCCGTTCGCGTCGGCAACGCGGCGTCGACGCAGATGCAGTTCGATATCTACGGCGAAGTGCTGGATTCGTTCTTCCACGCCCAGCACGGCATGAGGCGGCACAACGAGAACGACTTTCGCGTTCTCGCGCTGCTCCTCGAGCATTTGGCGACTATCTGGCAGGAACCCGATCACGGAATCTGGGAGACGCGCGGCGCGCCGCAGCACTTCACCTACTCAAAGATGATGGCCTGGGTCGCCTTCGATCGCGGCGTGCTGCTCGCCGAGCAATTGAAGTACGACGCTCCCATCGAAAAATGGCGCACCATCCGCGACTCGATTCATGTGGAAATTTGCGAGAAGGCCTGGAACGCGGGAAAAAACAGTTTCGTGCAGTCCTACGGTTCGAACCAGCTCGACGCCGCCTTGCTGCTGATGCCGACGGTCGGATTCCTGCCGGGCAGCGACCGCCGGGTCAAGTCCACCGTGCGCGCAATCGAGCGTGAATTGATGCGTGACGGACTAGTGATGCGATACAACACCGCCAAAGTGAGTGACGGATTGCCGCCGGGTGAAGGCGTCTTTCTGGCCTGCAGTTTTTGGATGGTGGGCAGCCTGAAGGCGGTGGGTCGTGGGCGTGACGCCAAGGCGCTCTTTGAGAGGCTGCTCAAGCTGCGCAACGACTTGGGCCTGCTTTCCGAGGAGTATGACGTGAGCGGCAAGCGCTTTGTCGGCAATTTTCCGCAGGCATTTTCGCACATCGCGATGGTGAATGCCGCGTTCTATCTGCAGGATGGCAAACGCGTGCGCCACCGCGCCCATCGCAATATGGCCCGCAAAAGCAGAACTTCGCGAACCCGCGTCTCATCAAAATCAAGCTCTTGACCAATTACTCGGATGGTGAGGCGCGCGGCTGCTAAAATGGAGTTAGCCGCACTGCGCGGCCAGTTCTTCCACTCTTGATCCCCCAACCGTACGGCCCGCGCGGCCATACCCGACAGAAGGAAATATCGAAGTTTTGAGCCAGACGATACGCAATATCGCCATCATCGCCCATGTTGACCATGGCAAGACCACGCTTGTCGACGCCATGCTGCGCCAGGCCGGAACCTTTCGCGCCAACGAGCAGGTAGCCGACCGCGTGATGGACTCGAACGAGTTGGAGCGCGAGCGCGGCATCACGATTCTGGCCAAGAACACCGCCATCAACTTCGGCGGCGGCAAAATCAACATCGTCGACACCCCGGGCCACGCCGATTTCGGCGGCGAAGTGGAACGCGCGCTTGAGATGGTGGACGGCGTGATGCTGCTGGTGGACGCGGCCGAGGGTCCGCTGCCGCAAACCCGCTACGTGCTCTCCAAGGCGCTCGAAGCCAAGAAGCTTCCCATCGTCGTGATCAACAAGGTCGACCGCCCCGACGCGCGGCCGCAGGAAGTTCTGGATGAGATCTACGATCTCTTCATCGACCTCGATGCCGAAGAGTCGCAACTCGACTTTCCCGTGCTTTACGCGGTCGCGAAGGCAGGCACCGCAACCACCGATCCCGCGGTACCCGGCACCGATTTGCAGCCGCTCTTCCGGGCTATCGTGGAAACCATTCCCGAAGCCACCGGCGATCCTGAAGGCGCGCTGCAGATTCTGGTTACGAACCTCGATTACTCCGATTACTTCGGACGCATTGCCATCTGCCGCGTTTTTCAGGGCACGTTGCGCGTCGGCGACGAGGTCAACATCTCGCGCCGCGACGGATCGCTCTACAAAACCAAAATCACCAAGCTGTTCACATTCAGCGGCCTCAAGCGCATTGAGACCACCGAGACCACCATGGGCGACATCGTGGCCGTCGCCGGCATTGAAGGCATCACCATCGGCGAAACCATCACCAGCGTCGAGAATCCCTCGCCGCTACCGCTCATCGTCATCGACGAGCCGACCATCGCCATCCAGTTCAGCGTGAACAATTCGCCGTTTGCAGGCCGCGAAGGCCAGTACGTCACCAGCCGTAATCTGCGCGAGCGCCTGGAAAAAGAATTGCTCACCAACGTCTCCATACGCGTGGAAGAAACCGGCTCGCCCGACACCTTCAAGGTCCTCGGCCGCGGCGAATTGCAACTCGCCATTCTCATCGAAATGATGCGCCGCGAAGGCTTCGAGCTGATGGCGGGCCGACCGGAGATCGTGACCCGCGTGGTCGATGGCGTGCGCATGGAGCCGGTCGAACACCTCACCATCGATGTGCCCGAGCAATTCACCGGCACGGTGATTGAGAAGCTCGGGCCCCGCAAAGGCGAGATGACCAAGATGCACAATCACGGCTCAGGCCGCGTGCGCCTGGAATTTCGCGTGCCCAGCCGCGGGCTCATTGGTTTAAGAAGCGAGATGCTCACCGAAACGCGCGGGACCATTGTCATGAATGCGCTCTTCGACGGCTACATTCCTTACCAGGGCGAAATTCCGCAGCGGCCCACCGGCGCGCTCATCGCCGACCGCCAGGGACCGACCACGACCTATTCGCTCAACGGCCTCCAGGAGCGTGGCATTCTGTTCCTCGGGGCGGGCGTCGAGGTGTACGAAGGCATGATCGTGGGCGAACACTCACGCGACAACGATCTCGACGTCAACGTCGTCCGCGAGAAGAAGCTCACCAATATGCGCGCCTCAAGCGCCGATGACGCGATTCGCCTGGTGCCGTACAAAGCGCTGAATCTCGAACAGGCCATCGAATTCATCGCCGACGATGAGTTCGTAGAGGTCACGCCCAAGAGCCTGCGTCTGCGCAAAAAAATCCTGCAACAGAATCGCCGCCCCAAGCGCTGGGAAAAAGCCGGAGCAGTAAGCTAGTCGGCCCCACTCCGAAAAATGTCAGGTTCCCCAGGTCTCGCTTTTGAGACCCGGGATAGCACAAAACTCGCGCCCTGCAACTACAGCCGCCGCTTCGCGTCCAGCACCCGCTCCAGCGCTTCTTCCGCCGTCGCGCCTACACTCGACAGGTGCCCCATCTTTCGTCCTGCGCGAGGCATGTGCTTCTCATATAAATGCAAACGCACGCCGGACACTGCTAGCGCCGCAGGGAAATTCGGCTCGCCGTTCAGCCATACCTCGCCGAGAAGATTGGCAATCGCACACGGGCTGATCCATTCTGTCGAGCCCAGCGGCAAATTGCACACGGCACGTACCAATTGCTCGAATTGGCTGGTCGCGCAGCCGCGCTCGCTCTGGTGATAGCTATTGTGCGGACGCGGCGCAAGCTCATTGACGAAGAGCTCGCCTGAGCGCGTGACGAAAATCTCCGCGCAAAGCAGCCCCACGATGCAGAGCTTGGCCACCAGGTCCGCGGCCAGGGCTTCGGCGCGCGCTTCAAGCTCCGCTGAAACGCCGGCCGGCAGCACGCTCCAGGCGAGAATTTTGTTTTCGTGATGATTGCGCGCGGCTGGGAATGCGCGCACCTCGCCGGATGGGCTGCGGGCGGCCATCACGCTGATTTCACACTCAAGATCGAGGGCTTTTTCCACGACCGCGGGGCGTTCACCGAGTTCCCGCCACACTTGTCCAAAATCAGTACCGTGTGAAGCACGCGCCTGCCCGCGCCCGTCATAACCGCCGCGTCCGGTCTTTACAAACACGTCGCCACCGAGCGCGGCCACCGCCTCGCGCAACTCGGCTTCGCTGCGCACCACGCGAAACGGCCCCACGGGAAACCCGTTCTCAGCCAGCCACGGTTTTTGCAGCGTCTTGTCCTGAATAATGCGGATGGGCTCCACGCCGGGACGCAACGGCGCCAGGCTCTCTACCACGCGCAGCGCGTCGACTCCAATTTGTTCAATCTCGAGCGTCACCACGTCGGCCCCCGTGGCCAGCCGCCGCGCGGCATCCACATCGTCCCAGCGGCCCACAATGGTTTCATCGGCAACGAAGCTCGCGGGGCACTCCGGTTCGGGATCCATCACGCGCACGCGATAGCCCATGGTGCGCGCGGCCATCGCTGTCATGCGTCCCAGTTGTCCGCCGCCGAGAATGGCGAGCAGCCCGCCCGGCCTCACGATTTGTTCTGATTTTGAAAGAGAGGAGTCGCTCACTTCGGCGCTTCCTCGCCCAAGGTCTGGTCGAGCACTTCCTGGGTGCGTGCGGCGCGCCACGCCGCGAGCCGCTCGTACAGCGCGGCGTCGGTCGCAGCCAGAATTTCCGCGGCCAGCAGTGCGGCGTTGGCCGCGCCCGCCTTCCCGATCGCAAGTGTGCCTACGGGAACACCGCGAGGCATCTGCACAATAGAAAGCAGCGCGTCCAGGCCATTCAATTGCGTCGCAGCCACGGGTACGCCCAGCACCGGAACCAACGTCTTCGCCGCCAGCATGCCGGGCAAATGCGCGGCGCCGCCGGCCCCGGCGATAATTGCGCGCAGGCCACGATCGCGCGCCGTCTCCGCGTATTTGAAAAGCCAATCGGGAGTGCGGTGCGCGCTCACAATGCGCGTTTCATGGACGATTTCCAGCTCGCGCAGGATTTCCACGGCCGCCGAGAGCGTTTCGTAGTCGCTCTTGCTGCCCATCACCACGCCCACCAGCGGTTGTTGGCTCATGGGCTCATTATATGAACGGACATCAACTAATTGCACGAATCGCGCCAAAGAGGCAGTTCGCCAGCCGCACAGGTGTCAGTGCCGGTGCCACGCTTCCACGGCGACCTCAATCACGGCGAACAGCACGCTCACCGCCGCAAGAAAGCCCTTGGCGCGTTGCCAGTTCTGCTCGTGGCGTTCCATGCGGCGCTCCAGATCGGCCACGCGCCCGCCGTTGCCGTCGCCCATCAGGCCGGCCATCTGCGACTTCAGCACACTCAGATCGCTGATCACCTGGGCTTCGAATTCATTCATCATGCGCATTGGCACTCCGTGCAGGTTTCAGGTGTCAAATAAATGCTCAACGCCCAACTCCTGGCCCGCAGACTCGCTAACTCGCTGGCTCGTTGTCATTCTCATCCGCTCAACGGCAGGTTGATGAACAGCGCCGTTGAGAACTCGGAATAGTTGGGCGGCGTGGACCCGTCGTACATCCGAATGTAAAACCGGTCGCTCGCTGAAGCCCGCAAGAAAGTCAGGTTCGGCAGCGAGCCCCGCAACGCCAGCGTCGGATCCTGCCCGGGCATGAACGCAAAATCGCGCAGCCTCACCTCGAAGCCGCCTCCCGCAGGCGGAGTCACGCCCGTATTCACCGTCACCGTGCTGCCGCTCAGCGCCGTCACCGTGAGAAGAGTCAAATTGGCCAGCACCGTGGGATTCACTGGCGCCGGAAGCCACGCATTCGCCGGCACCGTAGCGCTGGTTTTAATAGCCAGGTCGTCGGCCCAGTCGTTGGCAAACGCAATCTCGTATTCCACAATGTCGGGCAAGCTCGGGCTGTATATCACCTTCACCGTGCGCACCACCACCTCCGCGTTCAGGCTCGTGGAAGGCGCGTTGAGTAGCAGCGCATCGCCCGGCCACACGTCGCTCGAGAAGCTGACGCGGCTCCCCTTGTAGGCGCCGCTCCACAGAGCGCTTATGCTGGCCGCGGCCTGCTCCATCACCTGCGCCGCGCTGCGGCAATCCGTTGATGTCCGCGCCGGGGGATTGGTTACTGAGCCGATCCACGCGGCCACCGCGGGCGATCCGGCCGCGGCCAGCGCCGCCTGATTCGCCGTGTTCACCGCGCGGCCTACAGCGCGGCCTATGGTGCGGTAACTCACCGCAATCTGTTCGCCCGCCGCCGGCGTATAGCCGGTATAGAAGGCCAGTTTGCCGGTGCGTTCCACGTGACATTCCGCCGCCTTCGCCGTGGTCCCGATGCGCCGCGTGTAGGGTCCGCCGCCGGGCGGCGTGCTCACCACCCAGCCCGAACCTAGATTGGTCAGGTTGATGGCGCGTAGCGTGCCGATTAAATGAATGCTGCTCACCGGAACCAGATTGCACGGCGCAGGCAGATTCGTGACCGCTCCGTCGTAGAGTGTCACCGGTGTTGCGCCTACGCCGTCGACGAATTCCTGCACTTCCATCTGGATGTTGCCCGGCGCGATCAGCCACACTCCGCCTGCGCCGATGGGGCCGCTATCGCCGAAGGAGTAGTACATCGCCGGCGCGCGGTAGCTCTCCGGGCAGTGAATGCGCAGACGCAACGTATACGTGTTGGCGGGATTCACTGCAAAAGTGGTTCCCGCCGCAGTGCCCAGCACCATCGGCTGCAACGTCACAGCCCCGGTGCCCGTCGCCGCAGTGACCTGCATCCCCGCGGTGCAACCCGATGCGGTCTCGTAGCCGTTGAAAAATCCGCCCAGGATTCCCGTGCTGCCCGGAGACAGCGTCACTCCCACCAGTTCCAGCAGCAGCGTCCCTCCCATCTCAATGGGATCGAGCCAGGCCAGTGTGGTTTCGCCGTCAATGCCGTTGCCGCCGTTCATCGCCAGGCCGTTGGCTCCAAGCGTGATGTACCCTCCGCCGCTGGCGCTCCAAACCGTCTGGTTGATCTCCGGCCCGTTGAAGAGTTCGCTCACGATCGTCGACTTCGAGGTCGGCGGAAAGAACGGATCCTCAGCGAGATCGAATTCTGTGGTCACGCCATCGCCCAAAAAATACTCCGTCACATAGGCCACGGGCTCGTTCTCGCCACACACCGTCACATCGTTGGCCAATGCGCGCTTCACGCTTGCCGTAAGCGCGAGGTTCGCAAGATTCAAACTTCCGTCGCTTTCGTTCAGCGGATGCACCGTGGTCTGCACGGCGGCGAGCAGGATGGCGCCGTTCAAGGCGCGATACGCGGCCCGCGCCATGCTGGCCGCCTGACCCGCGCTCTTGCTCCAGTTCGCGCCCGGATCGGGAGCAAAGTTGCCCACCGGCGTGAGCAATGTGAGCCCAGATGTAGAGAGAGCCGTCGAGCCGGATTCCGCAATGAGCAAGGCCAGCACCTGGGCAGCCGTCAGTTTGCTCGCGCCGGCGCTCGGCGGCATCAGCACCTGATCGAGCAGCCACTCGTCGCTCACCGCCTGGATCGCCGTGCGATAACGCGGGCCTTCCAGGCCCATCCCTGCATACTCCGGGAGGGGGCTCACGGCAATGTACCCCGTGAAGTAGGGTGTGCCATCATCGCCCGTCACCGCCAGCGTTTGCAACCGCGCCGGCGACGCGAGACTTCCATTCGCGGCAAGGCTCAGCCACAACTGGCAGATGGAGGGCTCGTTGATCTTCCGCTCGATGGTCAATGGACGCACGGCATCGAGGGCCGACGTGTAGTCCTGACCTTGGATCGTAATCTTCATTTCACTTCCCGTGATTCGTGTCTCGTGGCTCTTGAACCTTGAACCGTTGACGTTAATTGATGTTCGCTTTGACGCGACCGGCGGAGATCGAAGCATCTGCCGCGGTTTGTTCGTCCACTAACTCCGCCAGCTCCGCTAACTCCGCTACACAAGCGCATGCGCCGCCGGAAGAAAACTTCGGTAGCAAACCACGCGCTCGCCGTCCAGCGGGTCCGTCACCGGCAGCGCCAGGAATTGCCCTTTCAGCATCACCCGCGACTGTCCGCTCTGATCTTTCCCGTTAAGCGGGGCGACGGCTTCCTCCGCGCCGGTCATAGCCTGCAGCCGCGGATAGTGGAAGAAAATTCTTTCTCCCTGGCTGCCTTGCATCAAAAACAGCGCCGACCACTCCTGATAGAAGCTGCCGCCTTCGCGGTCCACAAAGCCCGCCACCGCCTGCAGCTTTGCGCCCGCGGGAGGCGCGCCTCCGGGCAATGGCACGGCAAGCGTTAGCCCTGTTGATGAAACCTGCGCCACCAGCGCCACGTTGAACGTCACACGCCGGATGTAATCCACATCCGTCAAGGCCTGACGCACATAAGCGCCTGCAACCGGACTTCCAACGTAACCTGTCTGCCCGGTGTAGTCCACGTCCACCGCGACGATCGATTCCGCCGTAAATTTGGCTGCATCGGTTGACGCCAGCAGAATGGATGTACTTGTCGATCCGCTCTGCGGCGTCACTGCCGGCGCGGCCGTCGCTCCATCCGCCGCGAGCGTTGCGTCGCTCGCCGCGGCCAGCACATTCATGTGTTGCGAACCCGTCGCCAGCGCCATGGTCAGCTTGGTCCAGCTCAAGAACTGCAGGCTCACCTGCGCCTGCACACTCTCGCGCACCTGCTCGAGAGCCGCGGCAGGAATGCCCGTCAACAATGCTGTCGACTTGCTTGCCGGCTTGCGCGCGAAATCCTGAATCCAGCCCAGGTCGATCCACGGCGCCGGCGGCGCGGCGAGACTGAACCCGCCTTGTTGCGACGGATCGAAGAGCACGGGCGCCTGTGCCGCCCGATTCACGGGCGCAAAGTATGCGCGCACCCGTCGCGTCACCGGCGCCGGAGCGGAAAACCATGTTGCTGTCATTGCATCAACCTCTGTAAGGCAGTGGTTAGTGGTGAGTGTGTGTGATTAGTGGTTAGTGATTAGTGGTTAGTGCCTAGCAGTTAGCCGCCCGATCGTCAATTACAAGCCACTAATCACTGGCCACTATTACCTACTTACTACTCCCTACTTCCTGCCTTCACTCCCCCTGCTCCTGGTAGCTGTACACCATCACACTCGCGCTGCGCCCCAGCAGGTCGCGATTGACCGTCACCGGCCCGAACGCAGGCTCGTCCCAGAACACCTGCGTCAGCATCGCCGCCGCGGGCGTCGCCGCGTAGTTGAGCTTCGGCGAAAAAAAGGGGTGCAACATCGCCATCAGCTCCTCATCCATTCCGCTCAGGGCTCGCCCCCGATCCAGACCGCCGAAGCTCTGCGTTCCGCAGGTCTGGTACGTGATCTCGCACTGTTCTGCCGCCATTACGGACGCCAGATCCATGTCCGCCGCCAGTCCCGCCCAGCGCAGCACAAAAACATCGTTGGGAAGCTGGCTGAAGGGTGCTTCTGCCTCCTCCACCAGAATTCCCGGGCGCACCGCACCGCGCAGCAAGATGGTCCTGTCCGGATTGATTGTCGTCAGGCGCGCGCGCAGCGCCATGTAAAACGAATCTTTCGCATTTTGCATGTTTATTCTCAGTTCATGGTTCTTAGTTTGCAGTTCATAGTTCAAGGCCGTACTGTGAACTGCTACACCGCCTGCTGTCGTGCCTCGCGCAGCAGCAGCCGGTAGAGATACACCTGTCCGAAGGCTTCGTTCGAGGCGATGGATTCAATCAGATAATCCTGTCCGGCCACCGTCACCGCCAGCGTCATTGCAAACAGACCCTGCGCCGACGCCAAGTCTAGCGTGTTCACCTGCTGTTCCACGCTCGTCGCCGACACCAGCAACTCCCACTTTGACTCTCCGCCTTCCTGCCAGCTGGGCCGCAACTTTCGCATCACGACCGGACTCACCGGAACCTCCGCGAAAGTAGTCGCCACCAGGCCTACCTCCGACATGCCGGTATCAGTGTTCGTGCCGGTCACGCGCAGAAGGGCTGTGGCGCCCGCCGCGCTTCGCAGCAAAGCGTCGGCCAGCATCTGCGGCGCGCCCCTCGGGTTGCGCGGCTCTGTATCGCTCATAACTTGCTCTCATTTCCAGTGGCCAGGTTCAGGTGTCAGGTGTCAGAAAACAATAATTTGCTCGCGCCTGCGTCCTGATACCTGAAACCTGCTTTTAACCCAGCCTGCTCGCCACGTACGGCTTCAGCCACTCCTGCACCGTCTCGTCGATCAGCGAACTTGAGAAATACTTCACTTGCATGGTGTCGATCCTGCTCATGCTGGCATTTAGCGCCGGCGTAGCCTGTGCGTTGCACACAATCTGCGCGCACGCCGACTTCACATCGTCGCCGATCGTCGTGAGACCGGCCGTATACGTGACCTGCACTTCGTTGTAAGGCAGCCCCAGTACATTCCATGGCAACGTCAGCTCGCCAGTCGCCGGGTCGAAGTCCACCAGTGTGGGAACGATTGCCGTCCATTGCCCGGGCAGCGCGAACGCCGACACAATCTCGCTCATCGGCTCGTTGAGAATCTCGCCGCGCCGCGGCCTGGCATAGCGGCCATTGATGCCCACGATCGGCGAAGTGGCCGGAGCCAGCGGCGCCAGCGGCAAATAACTCAAAAGCACGGTCTGCGCTCCCGTGGTCACACGCAGACGCTCGATGTACTCGATCACATTCAGGTCCGGCCGTCTGCAGTGACTGTTGATCAACGCCGTGGCGGCTGTGATCCAGTCCGCCGTCGTTCCCGCCGGCAATCCATAGTTCGCGTAATCCGCTGGCTCGAGATAGGCCATGAAAGTTCCTTTCAAAAGAAAGGGACTAGGGACTAAGGGACTTAGCGACTAGCCTGCACAAGTCCGTGGCCTGGTCCCTCAGTCCCTTAGTCCCTTAGTCCCTGTTTGCTCCTACCGTTCCACCAGCACCTGCGTGTGCGCGAAGCTCGCGCCCTTCACCACCGGAGCGCCGAACTTCACCGCGACGTACTGGTAAGTCAGCGAGTTGGGCAGTCCGAGCTGGAAGACGCGGGGAGCCGGATCGCCGAGCCAGTGATACTCGATCAGGTCCTCGGTCACGATGTAGGCCGGAAGCACCGCGCTGCCCGATCCCGGCGTGCCTGTATAAGGAAGGCTCCAGTCGGGGATCAGCGGCAGATCGCCGGCTTGCGTCGACAGATTCTTCACCGTGAAACCCGCCGAGATCTGTGTGGTATTCAGCACCACGTTGTACTCGGTCTTCATCTCCTGGTCAATCAGGTCCAGAAGTACCGGGTTGGCATAGATGGCCGTCGGCCGAATGCGATAACCGCTGCTGGCAACCATCTGCGCGATCGTGGTCTTGATCGTGTCCACGATCTTCATCGAGGTGGTCACGTTCACGCTGTTGCCGCCGGCCGCGATCTGCGCCGCGCAACCCATGTACTGTGTGGTCGTGGGCGCGCTCAAGCTGGTGTCGGTACCCTGCCACAGGGCCACGTCGTGCGTCACCATCACGCCGCTCACCGTATCCACCAGGTCCTTGGCCTGCAGATAGGCAAACTGCTTCTGCTGATCGCCCAGTTCGATATCGAAGAGGTTGTAGTTGATCTGCGCCACAATCGCCTTCAGCGGCACGCTCAGTTCGATGCGCGTCGGGCTTACAACCGTGGGACTGATGCTGCGCGGATTCACAAAGCCGGCTGCGCCCGGATTGGGGATGGCCGTCTCCTCGAAGAACCGCGAGGGGTGACCCGTCGCCGGAACCTGCTTGATGCGCTGTCCAAATGGACTGGACCGCCGGCAAATGTCGAAGATCTCTGTCTGGTACAGCGGAACTTCGATAGCGCCCGGCCCGATGTAATCCGCTGCCGCGTGAATATCTGCAAAGGTTGCGTTCATAGCTCTCTCCACCCCCTCAAGGGGCCGTTTATTAGCCGCCAGCTTCTAGCTCCTAGCTGCCAGCTGGTTCGTGCCGAAATCCGGCTTGGTTGGTATTCCCCGGGTGAGCGAGTTCCAATGACTTTCCATCGGAGCCGCTTTCCGGCCGCAATGTTCCCGTGATCATCCGCGCAGGCTCTTAGTTAGCAGCCAGAAGCTAGTAGCTAGAAGCTGCCTCTTACGCAATCGCGCCGGCCCGCAGCAGTTGCGTCTTCACCGCAATGCGCTGTTCCAGGCTCAGGCCCGACAGCGCCGCATCCAAAGCGTGCACATCCACCGGCCCGTCGCCGATGCCATGCTTGGCCAGCATCTCCGCCGTTGCCGCAGGCATGGTCCGGCGCAGTGGGCTGGCTGCGTTGGAAGCGGATGCGGCCTTTACCTCGGCCAGCTCCCGCTCGGCGGCGGCCAGCTTCTCGGCCAGTTCGGTCTCCCGACGGCTCTGCTCCACCGTGGCCGAGATCTTCTCCACCTCGCCCGACAGTGCGCCCTGGCGCTCTTCCAGCCAGTTCAGCGTCCTCTCCAGCAGTGCGGTCGCGGCCTCCAGCCGCTCGGCAATGTTCTTCTCGTCGTTTTCCATATACTTCCTTTCCTGTTTCCGCGCCTTTCGCGCAAACATCTGCTGTGCCGACCCGCAAAAAAGGCCCCGCTTTGCGGAGCCTCTTCGCCGACCTGCTAACTCGCTGACTTCCTAACCAACTAACTTGCTGGCTCGCTGACTCGATAACTTCGCCGAGCCCCATCCTTTCCGCGTCTTATGCGGAAAGAGTGGGAGCGTCGCCGACTTGCTAACTCCACGACTTATCGAACGACCGCAGATGAGCTGGCTTCCGTTCTAACTCCGCTAACCCCGCTAACTCCGCTGCATTTGCTACCCCGACATCCTGAAGCTGGTCGCCTGGTAGGCCGCCTTCTCGCGCAGCAGAATCGCCGCGCCCGTAAACGTCACCCGCGTCAGCTTCCACACTTCGGCGCGCATGTCCTCCACGCGCGCGTCGGCCAGTTCGTAACTCATGCCCATTGCCTCAGGCGCGTGCGCCGCCATGGCCGACGCCACTTCGGGAAAATCGCGCGCGTACAGATAGCCGCGCACCATCAGCCGCAGCCCCACCACATTGGCCTCGGTCAACAGCCCGATCTTGCGCCGCGCATCGTGACCGTCCCAGCCGGGGCGGTAATCCACCGCCATGCCCACGAGCGAAGCCAGCGCATTTTCGGCAGCTTCCTTCGTCAACATCACGCGGTGCCCGCGCGCCCCTGCCGGCGCCTTGTCGCTGGCCGCATTCACCACCGTCAACACGCCCTCGAACGGCATCCGGTTGGGATGCTTATCCACATGAGGTATTTCCACCGCCATCGCTTCCAATCGCATGTTTTTGCTCCGCTCCGCTCCGCTCAACCGCTAGCTATTAGCTTTCCTCTATAAGTGCTAGATTCCCAGGTTTCTCAACAGCTGCAAGGCGCCCTCACCGCTCCAGAGTGCCGCGATACTCGAAAAGCTAGAGGCTAGGAGCTGGAAGCTGGTGGCTGCTTTTCCATCTCCATCGGCGCCAGCCCCCGCATGGCCCGCACCTCGTTCACCGTCAGCACGCCCGCCTGCAGCAGCTGCACCTGCACCTTCAACTCCGTCTCCTCGTCGCGCGCGCTCAGCTCGTTGAAGACGAACTCGAACTCCCTCCAGCCGATACACTTTGAGAACAGGTCCCGCGTAAAGTGCTGCGCCAGCAAAATCGCCAAGGGCGAGATCGCTCCGCGAAACGCTTCATCTGCCATTTCCGACGCCGTCGACTGGTTCACATCGGCTTCGAGGCCCAGCATCAGCGGCGGCAAGCCAAAAGCATTTGCCACCATGCGGATTAGAAACTCCTGCCAGGCCAGTCGCAAATCCGCGTCCGTGCCCTGCGCAAACCGCAGCACTTCCGGCTTCTGCTCGGTCGAAATCAGCGGCACGCGCCCCGTGCCCTCAATCTCGTCCTGCCACCAGCGAATCAGCCGGTCGTGCTGCACGGGTGTGGCTTCGTTGAGCCACAGTGCGTACTGCGCCACTGCGTTCGCGGCCAGTTTTCCCGCGAACCGGTGCGCGCTCAGGAACTGATTCACGGTTTCGAACGCCACTTCCAGCGGCCCCAGCCCGAAGGGCGTAAAGCTGCGCGGGTTCATGCGGATGTACATCAATTGGTTGTCGAACAGCTCTACCGCGCTCGACTCCAGTTGTCCCGGCATAGCCTGCGCGTAACGCGGCACATCCTCCTGCCCATCCCACCTGGCGTTGATGCGGATCGACGCTCCGTCCACCGGCCACAACATCGCCGGCCGCTCCGGATCGCCGGTCGGCTCCATCTCGATGGCTCCGAAGCCGCCCGTCAGCGCATCCTCGATCGCCTGCTCAATCAATGTGCGAAAGCTGTCCGTCGAATTCGGTTCTTCCAGTGTGCGCCGCAGCGCCCGCAGCTTGCGCTCCACATATCCCACGTCTCCAGCCTCGAAACCGCGCCGCACCCGCACCTGCCAGTCCATGGCCGCGATGCGATCTTTGATGACGTTGATCGCGCGCCGCACCACAGGCGTTTCGGCAAACCGCCGCAGATTCACCGGCGTCGGTTTGGGCAGATGCCGCCCCGGAAACTGCATCGGGCTCAGGATCGCGGGCAGTGCCAGCGTTTTGCGCTCTGCCTCTGCCGCTGCTGCCAACTCTGCGGCCCCGGACTTCACGCCGCGACCATCGCGCTCGACCCCGCGCGCCTGCCGCCACATCTCCCGCAACTGCTCGCCTACCTTCACGTGCACCTTCCTTGTTTCGAAACTTGTCTCGAAACTGCGTCCGAACCTGGTCCCGAAACTTTGCCTTGAAAACAAAAGGGCACAGCCCTCAGGCCATGCCCTTTGCGAATCGCCAAAACGTCCTGTTGCCGGTTCCCCGCCGCGAGCTCAGCGCTCAATCAACGGCATCGAACCACCTGAAATATCTCAACAAATCCGATCCTACCGCGAAGCGGGGAAATTATATGCAAACTCTCGGAACTTTTTTCTGAGACCCCCGAAATCTTTTTAGACAAGCCCATTCCGGCGACCAGCGCCAGCGCTCCGTGGAATCAGAGGTTGGCAAACGTTGACAGCCAATCCGTTCCTAATCTCTGATCTCTATTCCCTGTTCCCCGCTCTCCCCCCCACCGTCGCCCAATCACCCGAACACGCTAAGAGTTAAAAGCTGGAAGTCATCCTTCATCCCTCTGCCCCGAAGCCCCGAAGCGCCGTAACCCCGTAAGCTCTAAACGCGCAGCTCCCGCCGCGCCGTCTGCGCCACGCGCTCCATATCCGACGTCGTCAGCACCCGGATCTGGTGTTCCTCCATCGTTTCCACTCCAAAGCGGTACATCGCGAGCCTCTCCGGCTCGTCATCCGTTGCGCCCAGTCGCGCCGCCGGCTCGATCACCGCCGTCAGCTCCAGTTCGGCCTTCTCCACGCGTGCGACGCCCGCCCGCAGCGCAGCTGCGGAGAAGGCCAGCACCTTGGCCATCTCGAGGCCCGCAGTGGCTCCCGTGGCAACTTTCGCGCCGGCTCTCGGGTCGATTCTCGGGTCGATTCTCGGGTCAAGGCTCACGGCGTGAAACATCCGTACCAGCCCGTTGGGCCGGTAGCCCATATCGATGCGCAGCGGATCCCCGGGCCGCGTATACTCCGCGGCGGCAATTCTTTTTCTCAAGAGATCCCACACCCCGGCGCGCTCGAACTCGCTGCGCATGTGCGCATGAATCGCGGCGCGGCCACTCAATCTTGAGACACGCTCCCGCGCCGGAGGCTCGACGTAGAGCCGCATCAACTCTTCCATCCCCGCCGGCACGCTCTCCGCCAGATACGCCTTGGGCTCGGTCATCTGCACGTTCAAGGAGAGCGACTCCTCGAGAATCCGCATCAGCCTGCCGCCGGATTCGTGAGCGAGAGGAGGATCGGCGAGCCGTCGCCGCAGCTCGCTTTCCATGCCTTCGAGCAGCGCCGTGTCGGCGTCCGGATCGAGGCACTTCACCCGCCGCCAGTCGTGCGTAAAGCGCACCTCGACACGGCCCCCGGGGCGGTCAGGGGTGCGGTCTTCGGTGCGATCAGGGGTGCGATCAGGGGCCCGCGCCGGCTGCTCCTCGCTCGCCGCCTCGCGCAGGATCACGCCAATGTGCACATACTCGTTCCGCACCATGTCCGGCACATACCGGAGCAGTTGAAACTCGCATTCTCGTCGCTGACGTTCGCTGTTCATATTGCAGCTTCTAGCTGCTAGCTCCTAGCTCCAGCGTTGCGGTCCCTGGCGGATACCTTCACATTCCTCGCCCAAATCAAGAATTGCCCACTCACGTTTCTCTTGTGATTCTCCTCCAGCTCCTTGGCTTCGCAAACCTTGAACCTCCGGTTTCCGCACGAAAAAGCTAGAAGCTAGGAGCTAATAGCTAGAAGCTGCCTTTCAATTCACCCTCATCGTAGTCCCCCACCGCCCCCCTTTCCAAGCCTCTTCCATCCCCTCTCCCCCCTTCTCTCCCCATTTCGGAAATGGCCTCCGGTCCGATTTCCAAAATGCCTCAATACCCTCCCGGATCCGGATCCGCCGCTCGAGCAGCTTCTCCACCAGCGCCTCCATTTCGCTCTGGTCCCCGCCATACCATTCCGGGGGCACTTCGTTGGCCGCCGCCCACACCGTCTCTGCCGGCATGGTCTCGAGGCGCGTCAGCCACGGCTCGAAGGACTCCCAGCCCGTTACCTCCCGATACACATCATTCCGAAAGTACACTCCACGGAGTGGCGCATCCTCGAAACGCCACTCCCCTGCATGAAAGCAGTAGCCGAAGTCGATAAACACGGCTTTGTATCTTCGCTCGCGCTGCCTTCTGGTGAACACCGCCTGCCGGCCGTTGGCATTGCCTGTCCATTTATCGAGTGCGAGAATACCTGCGAACTCGGCGAGGTTCTTGAGTTCCATCAGCTGTTCTTCGGGCAGATAGTCCACCACCTGGCCCGGCATCAATCCGCCGGCGAATCTCGACCCGAACTGCAGCCCCGGCGCGCAACGCGCGTGGCTCCGTCCCAGGTCGATTTCAAGTTCCGGCGTGTTCTCGATCAGCCAGCTTGAAACCTCCACCAGCACGGTTTCCGGCACTGTCAGCCCCGCGCCCTCCGCCAGCCGCGAGGCCAGCAACTCATTGGCCAGCACGCGCATGTGCTGCGGATTGTTCTGGAACTTCACGACGTAGATATGGCCGTCCGCGCCCAGCATCAACTGGCCCTGCGCGCCGCCCCGCATGCGCCGGATCTGCTGCACCGCCAGAACCGCCACTGAAGTCTCCCGCCCCCCGCCGTTCGTACCCCGCCGTTCGTGCTTCGCCCGCTCTTGCCTGATGCTTGCTCGCATTCTAAATGGAACGGGGGGTTAACCAGTGTGAGTGCGGGTGTGATTCGTCAAGTCCAGCAGAATCAGACGGAATGTTGGTTTGGATGGTGCTTTCAGGGGTCCAAATGTTCGCTCAAGGGGTGCGGCACGCCGCGCAAATGTTCGCTGGGATGGTTGCGATTCTTCGAGACAAATACCTTGAAATTGGCCCTTTGGAGGGTGAGTGGAACCGTGAAATTGACCATATAAGAGCAAAGGTGCCCAGAGAATTTCCCATCAACACGTCAAGATGGGCTTCGGAGCGTGTTTTGCATGCGAATTCGCGCGGTTTGTCGCGCGAATTCGCAGTGGTCAGTGGTCAG
>Ga0182024_10004778_pt1 | contig 30821 bp, 25 predicted proteins | sample P32metaG_FD_120480 | JGI IMG/M metagenome (GOLD analysis project Ga0182024, IMG submission 120480) | Permafrost microbial communities from Stordalen Mire, Sweden - P3-2 metaG (Illumina Assembly) | ecosystem: Environmental > Terrestrial > Soil > Wetlands > Permafrost | place: Sweden: Stordalen... | reverse complement strand
GCCGCGGTCGGGAGCGGCACCAATACCATTGGTATGCCCCAGGCGCACAGCTCGGCGGTCGTGATGGCGCCGGCGCGTGTCACCGCGAGATCGGCGGCGGCGTACGCATCTGCGATCGGAGCGAGGTAGGGCCGGACGCGCACCCCGGGCCCCTCCCGGCGCGCATAGTCAGCGAACTGAGTGCGCCCGGTAGCCCAGATCAGCTTGATACCGTCCGGGAGCCCGCGATCCACCCAGGCATCGACCGCGGCGTTGATGGCCCGCGCGCCCTGGCTGCCGCCGAATACGAGGACGACCGTAGACCCGTCGTCCGGGAGATCCCACACGGTGCGCGCGTGCCTCTTGGCCGGCAGTGGGTCCGGAGGCGGCTCGATCGGATTTCCCGTGTCGGCGTAGACCGTCCCGGGCCGCTGCGGCAGCCGGGCAATCGACTCAGGGTAGCCGACGTACACCTCACGGCTGTACCGGGCGAACCAGCGCGCGGTCAGCCCCGGCGTGCTGTCGGCGATCTGCTGGACGATTGGGATCCCGTGAGTCACCGCGTACGCCAGCGTGGCACCTGACGCGTATCCTCCGGTTCCCACTACCAGCCGGGGATGCTCGCGGCGGGCCAGCAGGCCGAGGTCGCGCCATGCACCCACCGCGCCCACGACGGTGCGCCAGTTCCGCCAGATCGCAGGACGGTACAGCGGATGAAGGTCCAACAGCTCGTAGGCGAACCCCTGCTGCGGTAGGACGTCCCGCTCGATCCCGCGGCGCGCTCCGACGAACACCGCTCGCACCTCCGGTGCGAGCCGGAGCAGTGTCCGCGCGATCGCGAGAGCTGGATAGAGGTGCCCGCCGGTCCCGCCCCCGGCAAACAAAACGGTCGGCGACGGCTGGGAGCCGGTCACGACGGCCGATGCCTCACCCCGCCACGGCGTGCGGATCTGTCGCGTGTCCGCCGAAGATCCGCTCTCGTGTGCTGCCGATGTTCACCAGCATGCCCGTCATGACGAGTGACAGGATCAGATTGGACCGACCATATGAAATGAAAGGCAGCGTCAGCCCGGTGGTCGGCAGCAGGCCGATCACGACTCCGATGTGGAGGTACGCGGTGATCAGCGTCGTCGCCGTCAGCCCGACCGCGAGGAGCTGCTGGAAGGGCGTTCGGGCTGCCCGGGCGATGCGGAAGCCCAGCCAGCCGTAAACGGCGAATGCCGCGATCAACGCCGTCAGACCGACGAATCCCCACTCTTCCCCGATGTTGCTTCCAATGAAATCGTTGAAGGGAAACGGCAGAAATCCGTATTGTTGCCGGCCCTGGCCGAAGCCGACCCCGAGAAAACCGCCCGACCCGACGGCAATCAGCGACTGCCGCAGCTGGTATCCGACCTTGGAGGGCGCCCCGCCCGGATCGAAGAACGAGATCGTTCGCAGCAGGACGTAGTGCAAGCGCTCGGCCTCGTGCCACACCAACGGAATCGCGAGCGTCGCGAGCACGAGGAAGTGGCCGATCCGCACCCCGCCCGCAAATAGGACGATCGCCATCACCAGCGTGTAGAGCATCGCCGTAGAGAGATCGGGCTCGACCGCCGTCAGCACGTCGAGCACCCCGATTACCACGACGAATGGCAGCACCCCTTTGGCCAGCCCCCGCAACGAATCACCCTTGCGCACGACCAACATCGCCGTCCACGCCACCACGGCGATTTTGGCGAGTTCCGACGGCTGGACCGAGGCGCCGAAGAGAAACCGCCGCGATCCATGGATACGAGGTGCAATCGATTGCGTGAACGGGAGAATCACGATCAGCATCAAGACCAGCGTGAGTCCCATGAGCGGCCACGCCCACTTGGCCCACCGCTCCGCATCGAGCTTGGCGGCGATGGCGAAGAGCAGAATCCCGACACCGATGCCAGCCAGTTGCCGCTGCAGGTAGTACGCGCTGCCGTGCCCCCCGTCGACCGCCACGATCGCACTCGCGCTGTACAGCACCGCGAGCCCGAATGCGAGCAGCACCGCGGTCACCAGCACCAGGGCCCGCGCTTCAGCGGTCATCCGCCACCGCTCGCGAACCTGCGGAGGGCTCGCGCGGGGGTGCTTCGTCTGCGGTTTGGGATGCGGTTTCGCCGGCTGCTTCATGGGCTGCTTCATGATGGACCTTCGGACGGCTGCAGGCCAGCAAGCCGCGCGAATGTCGCGCCGCGCTCCACGTAGTTCCGAAACATGTCGAAGCTCGAACAGGCCGGTGAGAGCAGCACGGCATCACCCGGCGCCGCGCACTCACGGGCGCGAGCTACCACTACCGCAAAGTCGGATCCCCATTCCTCTACGTGAACCAGACCGCCCAGATCATGCACGATGCGGGGAGCCGCTTCACCGTAAGCCAGCACCACTTTACCCGTCTTCCGGATCGGCTCTGCCAGCGCCGTATACGGCTCTCCCTTGTGACGGCCGCCGAGCAGGAGCACCGTCGGTCGCGTCATGCCGCGCAGAGCGACGAGGGTCGAGCTGACGTTAGTGGCTTTGGAGTCATCGATCCATTGCACGCCGTTGTAGGTGCCGACAACCTGAAGCCGGTGCGCCAGGGGGGTGAATGACCGGAGCCCATCCGCCAGCCGTGCCCGCGCGCCGCTTCCCTGGTGAGCCTCGTCGGCGGCACTTACGGCGAGCGCGGCGGCCAGCGCGTTCGCGACGTTGTGGTCGCCGATGAGGGGGAACTCATCCCGGGGGAGCAGCGGACCACTACGCAGCCGGAGCTGGCGGCCGTCCACCGAGAGGCACGCATCGGCTTCCTGATCCCGCAGGGAGAACCGGAGGTGGCGTCCAGCGGCCGAAGCGCCCATTGACACGACCGCCGGGTCGTCGGCGTTCAAGACCCACACGGACCGGCCGCTCGCATTGGCAAAGAGGAGCGCCTTGTCCGCGTAGTAGTCGCCGGCCGAGCGGTAGCGATCGAGATGGTCCGGGCTCAGGTTCGTGAGCACGCCCACGTCGGGGTTCACGCTCGGTGTATCGTGCAACTGAAACGACGACAGCTCGAGCGCTACCCACTCGGGCAATGGGTCGCTCAACGCGACCTCGGCCAGTGGCATCCCGATGTTGCCGGCCGCCACGGCGCGCCGGCCGATCGCCCGAAGCAGATGCGCGACGAGCGCAGTCGTCGTCGTTTTGCCATTGGTCCCGGTCACGGCGATGTAGCGCACGCCGGGGAGCCGCGCGAGCGCGATCTCCACCTCCGATACGATGCGCACCCCGGCGGCGCGGGCGGTGGCGAGGGGGGGCGCATCTGGCGGGACGCCCGGACTTGCCACCACGAGGCTGGCCCGCGCGATGCGCGCCAGATCGTGCCGTCCGGCATCGGCCGCGACGCCCGCCGCCCCGAGTGTTTCGGCCGTCACCTGGATCCCCGCTCCCGATCCCTCATCCGACGCGTAGACGGTGCGCCCCTCCCGCGCGAGAAGCATCGCTGCCGCGCGGCCACTCGATCCCAGGCCGATGACGGCGATCTCGCCGTCTCGTTCCGCCGGATTACTGCTCACCGCAACTTGAGGGTACTGAGGGCCACCGTAGCGAAAAGAATCCCGAGGATCCAGAACCGGACGACTACCATCGTTTCGGGCCACCCGAGTAGCTCGAAGTGATGATGGAGTGGCGCGCGCCGAAAGACCCGATGGCTCTGGGCGTACTCCAGCCCGTAGCGCCGCCGCCGGTACTTGAATACGGTCCGCTGGACGATGACGGAAACCGTTTCTGCGACGAATACGCCACCGATCAGCAAGAGCAGGAACTCCGACTTGAGCAGGATCGCGATCGCGCCTAGGGCACCGCCGAGCGCCAGCGACCCCGTGTCGCCCATGAACACCTGCGCCGGGTGCGCGTTGAACCAGAGAAATCCCAGCGTGGCGCCGAAGATCGCCGAGCAGAAGACAGCGAGCTCGCCGGCGCCACGGAGATAGTAGATCTGGAGGTAGGTACTGGTGTCCACACGCCCGATCACGTACGCGAACAGCGCGAAGGTGAGCGCCGCAACCGCCGTCAATCCCGCGGCGAGTCCGTCGAGCCCATCGGTCAGGTTGACGGCGTTGCTCACGCCGGTCAACACGAATGTGACGAACGGCACGTAGATCCACGCCAGCCACGCCGCTGCCGGCACGACGAGCACGTATTTGAAGAACGGCAGCGTGGTCGACGCGCCGGGCAGGTTGGAAATCGGATAGAGCCACAGGTAGCAGCCCAGGGCGACGCCGATCGTGATCTGCCCAGCCAGCTTGTACCGCTCGACGAGCCCGCGATTCTTTTCGCCCCTGCGCTTCTGCTGGAGCTTGAGGTAGTCGTCGAGGAATCCGATCGCTCCCATCCAGACCATGACCGCCAGCGCCAGCAGCACATAGCGATTGTTGAGCTTTGCCCAGAGCACCGTCGGGATGATGGTCGCCGCGAGGATGATGAGACCGCCCATGGTCGGCGTGTTCCCTTTCTCGCGGTGGGTGTCGGGTGTTCCCTCGCGAACCACCTGATGGACCGCGAGGTCGCGCAGACGCCGAAGGATCGCCGGTCCGACGAGGAACGCCACGAGCAGCGACGTGACGAAGGCACCCGCCGCCCGGAAGGTGATGTAGTTGAAAAGATTGAAGACCTTGATCCAGCGGGTCAGCGGAACGAGGAGGTAGAGCACTAGGTCGTTGCCCATGCAGTAAGCGGTGGGACCAGTCGTTCGAGGCGCACGCCGCGTGACGCCTTGAGAAGGATGACGGCGTCCGGCGCGAGCCGCTCGCGGAGTCTGGGCCAGAGATCGTCGATATCCGTGGCAGTGACGAGCCGCGGATCCGCGCCACCAGCCGCTTCCAACGCGGGCGCGAACTCTCCGACCCCCGCGATCACGTCGAACCGCGACGCCAGTGCCCGCCGCGCGATCTCCGCGTGCAGCACCGCCCCAGACGGTCCCAGCTCGCGCATCGTCCCCAGGACCACCACCCGCTGGCGCCCGGTGCCGACCGCGTCCAGCAGATCGAGCGCCGCCCGTGCAGAGGCCGGGTTGGAGTTGTAGGCGTCATTGATCAGCGTGGCCCGGCCAAGGGTCGTCCACGCGGTCCGCATCGGGGGACCGGCCACTCCGCGCAATCCGGTCGCGGCATCGGCAAGCGCCACCCCACACGCGCGAGCGGCGGCCAGCGCCAGCATCGCGTTGCGCAGGTTGTGAAGGCCGCTGAGCGGCACGACGATGGGCACTCCGTCAACGACCATCTGCCCTTCACCGCCAGCGCCGGCCTCCCAGGCCGATGCCCGAAGGTCGCCCTCGCCCAGCCCCGCCGCCACCACGCGGTCCGCGCGCGCACGGGCCGCAGCAACGAGTGCGCCATCGCTGGCCGGCACGATCGCAAGTGAGCCGGCTGTGAAGACCGCGCTCTCTTCGGCCAGCACCCCCGCGAGATCCCCGAACCCCTCCAGGTGCTCCTCGCCGATGGATGTCACCAGGGCCATGTCGGGCTCGGTTATGGCGCGAAGCAGGGCCACCTCCCCATGGGCATTCGTTCCCATCTCGACCACGGCAATGTCCGCGGCATCAGGAACGCCGAGCAATGTCAGGGGCACGCCGATCCGGTTGTTGTAGTTGCCGCTCGTCGCGTGCACGACGAATACCGCGGCGAGTGCTCCACGTACCAGCTCTTTGGTCGTGGTTTTTCCATTCGATCCGGCGATGGCGATCACGGGCTTGCCCCACGCGCGCCGCCGGTACCGGGCGAGGTCTCCCAGCGCGACCAGCGTATCCGGAACGGTGAAGACCGGCACCCCGAGGCCCTGCGCGCGTTCGGGTTTCGAAACGATGACGGCGCCTGTTCCGCGCTGGACGGCAACGCCCAGGAAGTCGTGTCCGTCGAACCGATCCCCGCCCAGCGCGACGAAAATATCTCCCTCGCCAGCGGTACGGCTATCAGTCGCGACGCCGCGCAAGCTTGGCGACCCGATGCGCCGGCTGGCGTCGAGTACACCGCGCCGCGACGGCGGGGCCGAGTGGCCGCCTGCTGGACCGTTGCTCAATGCAGCAGCGACGCGATCCAACGTCCAGAAGCCCACGGTGCCCGCGGGCGCGAGCGGCTCGTCGCTCACCGGGCCGCGAACGCCGCGCGCACGATCTCGCGCTCGTCGAAGGGATATTCCGTGGTCCCGCGAACCTGATAGGTCTCGTGCCCCTTTCCGGCGAGCACGATCAGGTCCTGCGGACCGGCCAGCTCGATCGCCCGCGCCACCGCGCGCTCGCGATCCTCAATCCGCTCGTGGGTCTTCGTCATCCCCTGCTCGATGTCGTCGATGATCCGCTCCGGATCTTCCGTGCGGGGATTGTCACTGGTGACGATGGCGACGTCCGCGAGCCGGTCGACGATCGCGCCCATCTGCGGCCGTTTGCCGCGATCGCGGTCCCCGCCCGCCCCGAATACGACGATCAGCTGGCCCGTGACAAATGGACGGACAGCCTGCAGCGCACGCTCGAGCGCGTCCGGCGTGTGCGCGTAATCGCGGAGCACTGTCGGCTCATCGTGCAGCACCTCCAGCCGGCCGGGTACCTGTGGGACGACCCAGAGCCGCTCGGCAATCGTAGAGGGCGATGCACCGAGCGCCCACGCGGCGGCCGCCGCCGCGAGCGCGTTGGAGACGTTGAAGTCGCCGATGAGCGGAAGCCGCACGGACAGCGCCGGCCGGCCGGCGATCTCGAGATTCCATTGGCTGCCGCGCGGTCCGAAGCGAATCCCCGATGCGCGCACATCGGCCGCCGCTCCCGCGGCCGAGTACCAGATAGTGCGCCCGGCTTGGGGGAGCTGCCTCCACGCGCCATCGTCGGCGTTGGCGACACACATTCCCGTGGGGCGCAGGTACGAGAGGAGTTTCGCCTTGGCCGCGAAGTACGCGCCCATCGTCCGATGGTAGTCGAGGTGATCGCGCGTCAGGTTTGTGAACACGGCCGCGTCGAGCGCGAGCCCCGCGATCCGCTGCTGGTCGAGACTGTGGGACGACACTTCCATGGCCAGCGACGTGACGCCGCGATCCACGAGCGCCCGTAACACCCGCTGCAGCTCGATGGGTCCAGGGGTGGTGAGCCCGCTGCCGCCGGGCAGCGGCTCGCCGGCCGACCCAATGAAGACGCCGATCGTCCCGATCGATGCGCTGTGCGCGGTGGCTTCATCGAGCAAGTGACGCAGTATGCCCACCGTGGTGCTTTTCCCGTTCGTCCCCGTGACAGCAACCGTGGCGCGCAGTGCAGCCGCGGGGTGCCCGTACCATGCGGCCGACGCAATCGAAGCCGCGACTCGCGCATCACGCACCACGAAGACCGGCAGGCGCGTCGCGCCCGCATCCTCCACGATTGCCGCCGCCGCCCCGGCTTGTTCGGCCACCGGCAGGTATTGGTGGCCGTCGCGTGCCGTGCCCCGCACCGCAACGAACAGCGTGCCCGTCAGCACGGCGCGGCTGTCGTCCGTCACGCTGGTGAACGCCGCCGGCATTGGACCCCGCTCGGAGACGAGCACACCCGCAGCATTGAGCGCGTCCGCAACCGCTTGTGAGTCTACCCGTTGCTGCGCCGGGTTGTCGGGGTTCCCAGCCCCCGGGGTCACGCGCCTGCCCCGAGGCGTACGACGGCACCCGTCCGCACAGCCGTGCCTGGCGCCGGATCCGTCGTGCCGCGGGGGCCGCCCGTCAGTTGTACCTCGAGGCCTGCGTGGTGCAGCGCTCGGACGGCTGCCCGTAGGGTCAATCCACGGAGATCCGGCACGACGACGGTCGCCGCGAGTGGCGCTGGCGCAGGGCTCAGCGGACGGTCGATCGGCACCACGGTCGCCGCCCCGAAGCCGGCCGTGTCGAACGAGCTGGCCGTGTCGCCCAGTGGCACCCCGGGCGCGACCGACAGCGTCGTGCCCACGCTCGGGACAACCGGAGCTTCCCGGCGGTCCGCCGCCAGGACGGTCCGGTCAAGCGAAGCGTCCCGGGCGGCGAGCGCGGACTCCAGAATGACCTTGAAGAGCGGAGCCGCGGTCTTGCCACCGAAATAGCTACCGGTCGGGTCGTCGATCTTCACGAGGATCACGTATTGAGGGTCACGCCCTGGGAAGAGACCGACGAACGACGCATTGTATTCGTTGCGTTCGTACCCCGCCCCGTATTCGGTCCGGCGTGCCGTGCCGGTCTTGCCGGCCACGATGTACGACGGCAGGTCGGCTTCCGATGCCGTACCCGTGGCGACCGTGGCGACCAGCATTTCCCGGAGTTGGCGCGCAATCTCCTCTGCCATGAGCCGTCGCACCACGCGTCGCTGCCGCCGGTAGACAACCGTGCCATCCGGATTCCGGATCTCGCGCACCAGGCCGGGCTCGAGCAGCTCTCCGCCATTGGCGATCGCGGCGTAGCCGAGCGCCATCTGGAGCGGCGTGACCGCCACCTCATACCCGATGGCCAGCGACACCGGGGTCTGTTTCGACCAGTGCGCAGGATCGGGAAGCGAACCCGCGGCCTCTCCTGGCAACGGTACGCCCGTCGGCGAGCCGAATCCGGCGTCGCGGAGCGCTTCGTACTCCTCCCGGGCCGACAGCCGCTGAGAGAACTGCGCGATGCCGACGTTGCTCGACAACCGGATCACGTCACGCAGCGTCATCGATGCTTGGTGGTGCTCGTCCCTCAGGGTACGACCGTTGATAGTGATTTGCCCGAGGTGGGTGTCCACCTCGTCCGTTGGCGCCACGCGGTCATGACCGAGCAGTGATGCTGCGATGAAGGGCTTGATCGTGGAGCCCGGCTCGTACGGCTCGGTCAGCGTGGTCGCGGCCGCCCCCCCAACAGCGCGGCGCCGGCTCGCGAGCGCGAGAATCGACCCATCGTGCGGATCCAGCACGACGACGTCTCCTCCACTCGCCCCCATACGAAGGACCGCGTCCCCCAGCGTCCGCTCGCAGATCTCCTGCAGCGCACCATTGATCGTCAGGAGCACGGCGTCGCCGGGCCGTCCGCCAGCAGCCGGTGCGGACGGTGATTCGAGCGGCCGCCCCAATGCGTCGTGCTGCAGGACCCCGTGGCCCGGATCTCCGCGCAGGAGGCTGTCCAGTCCAGCCTCGAGCCCGTCGATCCCGTTGCCCCCCGGGCCCACGTGGCCGGTGATCGCGGTCAATCCATCTGGCCCCATGGCAATCCGTTCGGCGACCGGGGTCACGTACACCCCTCGGATCGCCGCTGCGCTCGCGGCATCGCCCGGCAGTACGCGTGCCGGCAGATCGATCCAGCGCCGGTGCGGGTCGGCGGCGAGCCGAACCCAGTTGGCGTCGACGCCGGCTCGCGAGAGCGCGCGCGAGAGGGCGGCCCGGTCGTGGATCTCGCCGGGTGCCACCGCCAGGTGCACGAGCGACCGGCTGATGGCGAGCGGCCGGCCCGCCGCATCGAGAATGGCGCCGCGCGGTGGGGCCGGTGCCACCGCCGTCTCGTGCTCGCGCGCCGCGTGCACGGCCCACGTCCGCCCCTCCCACAATCCGACGTACGCCGCGCGCACCACGAGCGCAATCGCGAACGCGATCAGCGCCAGGTGGATGATCCCTGTGCGGCTACGGCGCAGCATGGTTGGCGGGGGCGCCACGCGGCGCCTGCGTGGCGGGGAGAACGATGACTTCGCTGTCGGCGGGCACATGCATGTCGAGCCGGCTCTCGGCGACAGGGCCGAGCCGGGCCCGGCCCGCCGCGTCTCGCACGTCGCGCTCCATCGAGGCCTTCTGCGCTTCGAGCTGCATGCGCTGGCGGTCGAGGGTTCGCAACTCTCCTCCCTGCATCACCCCGTACCCGCGGCGCCAGATCACGACGGCGGCGACGAGCACGAAGACGACGAGACCGGTGGCAACGACCGACCGGCCGCGCCAGCGCCGTGTGGAGTCGGTGCGCCGCGTCATGCCGCGCGGCGCCAGACGCGTAGCTTGGCGCTCCGAGCGCGGGGGTTGCGCTCCACTTCGGCTGGGGTCGCGACGATTGCCCGGCGAGTGATCACGGTGCCCATCGCCACTCCTCCGCACGTACATTGGAGCTGGCGCGGGGGGCACCGGCATGCCTGGCTCCAGTCGCGAAACGTGTGCTTCACCACACGATCTTCGCCCGAGTGGTAGGCAATGATCGCCAGCCGCCCCCCGGCCGCGAGCCGGTCGCGCAGGACAGGCAATGCGGTCGTCAGCGCCCCAATCTCCCCGTTCACCGCGATCCGGACCGCCTGAAACAGCCGGGCGAACTCCGGGGCACCGGTTCGCGGCCCGAACGCGCCGCGGATGGCTCCCACGAGATCATCGCTCGTCTCGAACGGCCTCGACGCGCGCCGCCGTACGATCTCGCGCGCGAGCCGGCCCGCGCGCGGCTCGTCCGCGTAGTCGCGAAAGATCGTCGCCAGGTCCGTGCCGGATGCGGTGTTGAGCAGTCCGGCCGCATCGAGCCCACCCCCGGCGTCTCCGCCGACGGTCGTGGCCTGTGGGCCGGTCTGCTGCGCGGGCTGCTGGGGGGCCATGCGCATGTCGAGAAGCGCACCGGGGCGAAAGGTAAAGCCGCGAGTCACGTCGTCGATCTGATGCGACGAAACTCCGAGGTCGAGAAGGATTCCATCATAGCGGATGCCGCGCAACTCGGATACGGTGTCCACCGCGGCGAAGTTCGCGACGAATGCCCTGAATCGTCCGGCCGCCTCCGGCTCGGTCAGTCTGGCGCGCGATGCGCGGACCGCGTCTGTATCGCGATCGAGTCCGTCGATCGTGGCGCCCGCATCGAGCAGCGCAGCCGCGTGGCCGCCGCCGCCCAGCGTTCCGTCGAGGATCCGGCCGGCACCCGCGAGTGCGGCGACGACTTCTGAAACGAGAACCGGGGCGTGGTACGTACTGTCCCACGCCCCGGTCCGTTCCGGCATTGTCGGTCTCGTCGCTATTTACAGAACTTCTTGACCTGCTGGTCGACGGACGGCATGTACTTGGTGATCGTCGTCATCATCTGTGCCGCCGCGGCCTGCTGAACGCTGGCGCCCGCATGCAGGTCGATCAGCGCCTGCGTCCAGTTCGACTGCACCAGCTTGGCGAGATCACAGCTCTTGTTCTTCACGGCGTCCTGGTCGGTCACCGCCCCGATCGTGAATCGCGACGTGCCGAGGAGGAACTTGGCCGGATCGCTCGGCACCAGTGAATCGGCGTACGTGAGATAGCGGATCGCGACTCCCAGCGTGTCCGCGTTCTTGTTCGCCGATCCGCGCCGGTACCACGAATTGCCTTGCGAGAGCGCGAATCGTGTGACGTTCGAGGCGGTGTCGCCATTGGCGACCGCCTGATGGAGTGCCCAGATCGCACTGTCGGGCTGCGCGGTGTTCACGTATGCCGTGAAGAGCTGCTCCCACCCCGATGCAGATTTCGGATTCGCGGCGAGCATCTTCTTCAGGGCGTCAGTCGCCTGCTGCGTCTGCCCCGAGGCGAGAAGCGCCTGGATCTGGAGCTGCTGCAGGGTCGCGTTATTGGCGAACTTGGCCAAACCCCGCGCGGCGGTCTCGGCCCCCTTCTGGGGCTGGCTGTCCGACAGGTAGGCGATCGTCTGGCGCTGAAAGAACAACGTGTCGGCGAACGACGTGTCGCTCTTGATGGCTTCCTCACCGACTGGCGTCGCGTCGTGATAGTGCTTGGACACGATGAGCAGCCGGTACTGCAGCCCGACCAGTTTCGGATCGCCGGGGTTGTCCTTGACCGCCTGGGCGACGATCGGCAACGCCGCATCCGCACGGCCACTCTGGACGATCTTCGTGACGACGTCTTCGACGAGGACGGTGTTCGACGGGTCGGCGGCGATCAGCTCGCTCCAGGCCTTGACCGCCTCATCCATGTTCTTCTGCTCGTAGTACGCCTCGCCCGCCAACTCCAGGCCGCGATGATTGTGTGGGTCGGACGCCAGGATCTCCTTCACCACGGCGATCACCGAGTCGGGTGGCGCTTTCATCGCGACGAACGTGTTCGCAATGCAGAGCCGGGCGAGCGTGGACGGCGGATAGAGCGCGATCGCGGCGCGCCCCGCGACGAGCGCGTCGGGATACTTGCCGTCACGCGCCGAGTTGAAGCACTTGGTCTCACCTGGCAACTGCTTCATTGCCGCCTGGACGTCCTTCGAGATCTGCTTGGCGGCGGTACCGGCTTTCGGCGCTTCTGCCGGCGGGAGCGGCTGCGCGGCGGAGACATCGCGCGCCAGCACGATCCGGAGGTCGAGCCGGACGCCCGTCGCCGTCTTGGTCGCTGTGCCATCGAGATACGCGTCACCACGGAGACTCTGGGTGAGCTGTTTGGCCTCAGTCGGCGCGATTGGCGAGCAGGGAGTGAAGCCCGACGCTTTCAGCGTCGCATCGATGTGATCCTTGGGGAGGATCCAGAGCTTCTTGGTGTCCGCGTCGTCGTCGAGGCGATCTCGGACTTCGTTGGCCGCCTCACAACCCAGGACCTTGTCGGTGCTGACGAAGGCCGGAACGACCAGGAGCTGGAGGGCATCGGGCCCAGGCACGCGCTGCGGGGGCTGCGCACGAAGGGTCAGGGCCCCCGCCAGCTGGGCGGTGGCAAGAACGGCACCCGCCCGCGCAAACCACACGGCCGCGCGCGCACCGCGAGGACTACCGGTCACTGAGCAAACCTCCACAATGAGTGAACACCCAACTCCGCGGTCGTACGTGCATCGGTCCGGCCACTCCCCACAGATGCTGCTCCATGGGCGAAGAGGGACTCGAACCCCCGACTTCCTGCGTGTAAGGCAGGCGCTCTAACCAACTGAGCTATTCGCCCTCGCGATCAGACAAGATTATGGACGCGACACGTCCCGCCGGGAAGCGGTGCCTGGCGCGCAAGCCGCACGACACAAGTCTAGCTGAGAATCGCGATGGGTATGAAAATACAATATCCTGCGATGAGCAGGATGGGGGCAAGCGTCTCGCCGCCGCGCGCCAGGTCCGTGTAGCCCAACACGATCGCCGCGAATGCCACGGCCCACCAAATGGCACCCCGCAGCCACGGCCGCGGCGCACTCGCGGCGCCCTTCCGCGCTGCTCCCGCGTCACGATCTGGCACACCGTCCCGTTCTGGCACGCCGTAGAGTAGACCGCTCCGAAAAGCGTGTCAAGCGAGCGCACCGCCGCCGGCGGGCGGCTCTGTCTCCGTGGTATGCGAGCGTGCGGCCTCCGGCCCGCCGCCCAACGCCGCCGCGACGGCCGCCGCTGCAGCGGCGTCGGCGGCCCGCTCCGCGGATCGTAGCCCCGCCATCCGCGCCCGATCACGCCTGCGCCGCGCGACGTACAGCGGCGCAAGCAGCGTGAGAAACACCAGCATGGAGAACGCCAGATCCGAGGCAACTGCAAGCGCCCCGAAGCGGCGGCGGGTCCGGGAGCGCCACTGCGCTTCGAACGTCTCGAGTGGCTCGCCGTACGCGCGGCGAACCGCCAGGTCGAGCGATCCCGTGTCCCGCCAGTACCGCAGCATCAGGGACAACCCGCGCGACGAATCGAGCGCCGCGAGGTCCGCGACCGCGCGGTACGCGAGCGCGTAGCTGACGGTGGCCTGTCCCTCGCTTCCCACCAGTCCACTGTCCAACGATGCCAGGGTGGGCGCACCGTGCAGTGCCAGCGCGATGTTGGTCGCGAGTGCCTCGTCGCGCCCCGACTCCTGCGCCGCATAACTGGCGTACCCCTCGTCGAACCACCGCGGCGGGAGATCGTCGAGATATTCGTGGAGCGCGAGATGGGCCAGCTCGTGCCGGAGCGTGGACGCGGGGTCGCCAGCTGCGGATGTCGCTCCCCTCCCCTGCACGATGATCCGCTGCAAGTGCGGTAATGCGACCGCGGCACCCCATTCCGGCGCCATCCCGCCGACCCACGCGCGGAAATGCGCGGCGTCTGGCGCCACGATGATGGCCACGTGTGAGCGCGGCGCCGGCAGCCCGGGAAACGTGTCGTGGCGGACAGCCAGATCGAGCAGGAATCGGGCGAGTCGCTGGTCCGCCGGTCCGGCGAAGACGGAGAATCTGCCCGCGTCGAGACGCGTGGCGGTATCCGCCGCAGGTGGCCTACCGGCAGCCTGGCTACGAACCGCTTCGGGTGTTCCGGCGGCCGCCAGGAGGGCGGCAAGACAGACCGGCCACCACCACCGGTGGGGCCCGGTCAGGCCGCCCGGGGCGGATCGCCTCCGGCGGCCACGGCCGCGAGCACCTCTGCACAGCGCTTGCCCCATGGATTGAACTTGTTGGCGGCATGTCCGGCGCGCCACGCGTCGATCGCCGCATCCCGGTTCCCGGCAAACCATCGTGCGCGGCCGAGCTCGTAAGAGGCCTCGATCAGGTTGGGCCCCAGCACCAGGGTCTTCTGAAAGAAGGTCTCGGCATCCTCGTACATCTCGCGCTCGAGATAGACGAGGCCGAGGTAGAAGTGCGCGTACAGCGTCGCCTTCTTGTCGTTGTCGAGCCGTATCGCCTTCGACAGATGCTCGATCGCCTCGCCAAAAATGCGCTTCTTGAGGCAGATGTAGCCGACATTGATCCGCGCCAGCGCGTTCGCCGGCTGCCGCATGAGCACGTGCTGGAAGTTGAGCAGCGCCTCGTCGTATTTCTCCTGCAGCATCTGGGCCCAGCCCAGCAAGGACTCCGACTGCGGATCGTTCGGCGCGAGCTGGAGCGCCTTCGTGAGGGCCGCTTCGGCACCCTCGTAGTCACCCAGCGAGATGCGGCTCCAGCCTTTCTCCACGAAGGTCGAGGCGCCAAGGTGGTCGGCGTGGACGATCGGCCGCTCACCCGTGAACTGTGGCGCCACCGTGGCCACGTCGGTGCGCTGCGCCGCCTTCCACTTGTCGACCAGCCGGCGCACTTCCTCCTTGAGCGCGGCGAGTTCTCCGAGCTCCTGGTCCACCGACCGGTACAAGGCGATGATCTCGGCCTTGAGTTGCGCCCGAGGGCCATCGGTCACCGCCTCGCGACCATCGAGGCGGCTCGCAATGTTGGCGCACTGGCGGCGAAGATCTGTCACCCGGACAGCCGGCATGGCGGCCATCTCAGGCACGAGCACCCGCCACGGCATGCGGCGCGTCCGCCAGTTCGCTGAGCGCCATCCGCTCCGTGGCCGACAGCAACCGGTCTGCATCGAGCAGCATCACGAGCTTGCCGTCGCGACGCACGATGCCGCGCAGGTATTCCGCCGCGAGCCCCCGAAAGAGTGGCGGCGGAGGCTCGAGTCGTCCGCGCTCGAGCACACTCACGTCGAGTACCGCGTCGGCCACGGCCGCGACCCAACTGCCGCACACGTTGAAGACGAGGACGCGAGTCTCGTTCGTGGGCGCCGCCGCCGGCAGCTCGAAACGTGCGCGGAAATCGATCACCGGCACGACGCGCTTCTGGTACTCGAGCACGCCCGTGATCCATGCCGGCATGTTGTGAACCGGTGTGACGGCCGTGGGACGCAACACGCGCTCGACCGCCCGGACATCGGCAGCAAACAGATCCTGCTCGATGCGAAACGTCACGATCTGGACGACGATCTCACCAGGCTGCGCACCGGATGCGACCGGTGCCGTGTTCACTGCTGCGGCGGCCGGCGCTGCGGCTGCCGGCGTTGCGGCGCCCGGCATTCCGCCGGCTGGCGCAATCCCCGCCGCGGAGGCGGATCGTCCGTTACGCACCACTCGCACGCCGTTCCGGCTCATCGGACTCCCTCCAGCTTGTCGTCGGGGCTCGCGGTGCATGCGACGAGGAACTCCCCCGCGTGGAGCAACGTGGTCAGCTCTGTGCCGGACGCCGACACGCCTCGAACGAATCCGTCGGTGCACGGCGTCCCGCCGATGTCCCCCCAGCCACGCTCGTGGATTGCCGTGACTCCGGCCGCGTCATCGACGGCGATCACGACCCGGCGGCCGGGCATCGTCCCCGTCTGTCCGGCCCACGCGATGATCCCGACGGCGGGCGCGCCCAGCGCAACGTTGAGCGCCGCGGCCGGCGAATACACGGGCACAAGCGCCCCGCGAAGGTCGCACACGCCCAGCTGATCCGGTGCCATCACCGGCAACGGCGTGATCACCGGCATGACGCTCACTCCCTCCACCGCCTCGACGCTCATCGCAAATCGTTCGGCGCCGACCCGAAAGACGAGCAACTCGCTCGTTGTGCCCGGGAGTGTCCCCGGCCCGGGCGCCTCGAACCCCTGTACCGGTGCCTCCCGAAGCCGCTTCGTCGCGGCACTCATGGCGTCCGCCCCCCTCGAACCGCGCCATCGGCGCGCCGGGCCGACGCCAGCAGTTCTTGCAGCGCGTGAGCGACGTCCGGCAGTGCGGCCACCCGATCAGCCCCCGCCGTGGCGAGCGCAGCCTGCGGCATGCCGTATATGATCGAGGTCATCTGATCTTGGACGACGGCCTGCCCACCGGCGTCTCGCACCGCGCGGAGCCCCTCCGCCCCGTCTCGGCCCATGCCCGTCAGCACCGCCCCCACCACCCTGGACCCGAACGCGTGCACGGCCGACCGGAAGAGGGGGTCAGCGGCAGGCCGGACCCCCCAGATCGCGGGGCCCGCGTCGAGCGACAGGATTGGCCCGGACGCCGCCTGCGCGACTCGCATGTGGAAGCCCCCGCGAGCGATGTACACGCGGTTCTGCTGGATCGGCATGCCCGGCGCAGCCTCGCATACCTCGAGCGCGCTCATGGCGTCGAGCCGCTGCGCGAGACTCTCGGTGAAGCCGCCCGGCATATGCTGGACGATGAGGACCGCAGCCCCCAGATCGGCTGGCAACGCGGGCACGATCTCCGACAGTGCCCGCGGGCCGCCGGTCGATGCCGCCATCACGATCACCCAGTCGGCCGCGTCGGAGGCCGCACCACCATGCGTCGCGGTCCCCACAGGCGGACGCGCCAGGACGCTGACGCCCTGCAGATTCATGCACGCGGCCGCGCGCAGTGCTCCGATCAGGCGTTCCTTGACCGAGAATACATCCAGCGTGAGAGGCCCCATCGGCTTGCGCACGAAGTCGACCGCCCCAAGTTCGAGGGCCCGGATCGTCAGGCCTGCGCTGCCCGGAGCGCCCGCGGCGCTCAGCATCACGACGGCCCGCGGCGTCTCCGCCATGATGTAGCCCAGCGTCTGCAAGCCATCGAGCTCCGGCATCTCGATGTCCAGCGTCACGATGTCGGGCTCGAGGGCATGGATCTGCCGGAGGGCATCGAGGCCGTCGCGCGCAGTGCCCACCACGCGGAACTCCTCCGGCGCCGTCGCGACGACGTCGCTGATGACGCGGCGCATGAGCGCGCTGTCGTCGACCACTAGCACAGTGCGCACTCGGGGCCGCGGCGCCACCGGGGCGAGCGGCGCGACCGGGGTAGGCCTAGAGGACATGCTCACCGCGATTCAACGATCGCACGATGAACCGGCCATCGCGCACGTGGAGAAACACGCTGCGCCCGTAATCACCGCCGGTGTCCTGCGCCGCGATTCCGATCCCCGCCGCACCCAGCGCTCGCCGGACAGCCTCCACGTTGCGCTCGCCCATGTTCACGCCACCCGACGGCAGCAGCGCAGCGAACATGCTCGCCCCGCCGGCCAGCTTGGCCGTGAAGGGCCCGGTGGCGCCGAGCTTCCGCATCTCCTCCAGGAGGAGCGGGATGGCGGTGCCCGGAAACTTCGCCCGGTTGCCCCGGTCGCGAGACATGCTCTCGCTCGGCAGCAGGATGTGCGCGAGTCCCCCAACGGCCGATCCCCGGTCGTGCACAGCGATCGCAACGCAGGACCCGAGTCCGAGCGTCGAGATCACCGCATCGCCACGTGCCACCGCGTAGTCGGCGACATTGACCCGGATCTGCTCGATCATCGGCCAGCCCGCGCGCAGGCGGATTGGCTTCGGCCCGTCGGCCGCTGCTCAAGCACGGCGGAAGATCCGCTCGCGCGCATCGACCGGCGCGAAGAGATTCCGGGTCGGCCCGAGTAGTGTCTCGACTTTGCCGAGGACGAGGAAACCGCCCGGGACGAGGGCGGCGTGAAATCGCGCGAACAGGCTCTCCTGGGTGGTGCGATCGAAGTAGATGATGACGTTCCGGCAAGCGATCAGGTGCTGCCCCGCGGGCGCCGGCTCGCGAATCAGATCGTGCCGCGAAAAGCGGACGATCGCCCGGAGCCGGCGATCGACTTCGGCCGGGGCGCCGCTGCTGAAATACTCGGCGCGCAGCGCCGCGGGCGTGTCCGCGAACGCCGTGTCGGGATACGTGCCGCGGTTGGCGGCCATCAGGCTTTCGCGGTCGATATCGGTGCCGAGCACGCGGATGCGAGACACCCGGCCGGCGTCATGCTGCTCCACGGCGTACGCGTGGAACAACGCCGCGAGTGAGTAGGCCTCCTCTCCGGACGCGCAGCCGGCACTCCAGATGTTGAGCGCATCCGTGGGAAGTGCCCACAGGGCCGGCACGACGGTGCGCGAGAGTGCCGAAAACGCATCCCAGTTGCGGAAGAACTTCGTGACATTGATCGTGAGCGTGTCGAGCAGCGTGTCGTACTCGCGAGGGTCGGCCTCCAGCAGGCGCGCGTAGTCGTCGTACGTGGCGATGCCCTTGGCCCGCAATCGCACCGCGATGCGGCGCCGGAGACACTTCTCCTTGTAGCCGTGGCAGACGAAGTCGCGGTCTCGGGCGATTTTGGCCAATAGCGCCGCGAACCCGGCAGCGTCGCTGCCCGGCGCCATCGCCGTGTCACCCGGCGCGGGGCCGCGAGTGGGATCGGTCACGCTCGCCCCCGCGTCGTGCGCCGCACCGTCTCCAGATTGCTGCGCACGATCGCGCTGTCGGGATCGAGCTCCAGTGCGCGTTCCCACGACTGCATCGCGCCCGGCACGTCGCCGCGCCGGTACTGGATGTTGCCCATCTTGAAGAACAGATCGTCGCCCAGTTCCGGATTGGCGCGGGCGGCTCGCTGGTACGCGTCGAACGCCTCGTCGTACCGGGCGGTCCGGTAGGCATAATCGCCGGCGTTCTTGTGCAGTTGCGGGAGTTCTGGTGCCTCCTGCAGGCCGCGTTCGATGGCCAGCGCCGCATCGGCGTAGCTGCCGCGCCGCTCCAGGACCGCCGCGAGGTTATTGTAGAGGGGCGCCGCGTGAGGATGGTATCCCACGCCCTCGCGCAGGAGCGTGATGGCGCGCTCGAGCTCTCCGCGCATCGCGGCCGCGAGCCCGGCATAGTGGAACCACGCGGGCGCAGGCGGCCGGACGCCCCACAGCGATCGCGCGGCGCTCAACAGCGCGTCCGCGTCGGCCACAGCGCCCCGCCGGAGTGCGAGGACCCCCAGTGACATTCGCACGCGGGCATCATCCCGTCCGCCCCGTGTCGCAGCCTGTTCCAGAGCCGCCTGTGCCTCTTCGTATCGGCCGAGGCGCTCGAGCGCATACGCCAGATTGTGAAAGACAGCCGGCCGCGCCGCCGGCATCGCCGCGGCCTCCTCGTACGCAGCCAGCGCCGCCGGCCACTTGCCCTGGCGGATCAGCACCAGACCGAGATAGAACGGCGCGCCGTGATCCGCCGGCCGCAGCTCCGACACCCGGCGGAACTCGCGGGTGGCCTCTTCGAACATGCCGGTCTTGTAGAAGGCGATGCCAAGGTTGCGATGCTCCTCGACACGCGCATCGGATACCGCGGGGTCCGCCACCTTGGTGCGGCCGACACGGTGGATGAAGCTCGCCGATGCCAGCCCGTACAGAGCCTTCCCGACCTCGAACTCGCCCAGCCCTGATTCGTCCACAATGGTGCGGACATCGCGGCGTCCATCGAGAAGGGCAAGCACCGTGTCCTGAATCGGCGTGAAGGTGACGCTACTCTGGCGCACGTGCTCGCGATCGATGTCGAACACGACGTCGAAGCTCGGCACCTTGCGCTCGATGAGGCTCCATTCATCGACCCGGTGCGCGCCCTCGAGCAACAGCGACTCCGGGTTGATCGCCGCCAGATAATCCTGTTCCTCCGGCCGGATGTCCGGCTCGAAGTTGAAGGTGCCTTGCGTCCAGGTGAAGAGGTAATAGACCGCCTCTTCGATCTGCGTTCGAACCTGCTCGTGCAGCGCTTCACGGGTCACCAGACGCTGGCTCACGATGATGTCGCCCAGCCGGCGGCTCGGATCCGCGGCCTGAATGCCGATCGCGGCTTCGAGCTGGGCGCGCGTAATGAGGCCGGCTTTCACGAGGAGATCGCCGAGGCGGTCGCGGCGATTGACGATCGAGGCATACGCGATGCGGCCACGGTCGAAATAGATGTAGCCGAAGCTGTTGCGATGGGTCACGCTCAGGCATCCCGTCTTCTTGCCCATCGCGAGCAACTGCAGGACGTCCGGCAGGCTTGCCTCGCGGAGACTCCCCCGGATGGCCATCAGCGAAACTCCTCGATCACGCGGCCCAGCGCGTCCGGCCAGTCCCAGACCACTTTCTCGTCATCGAGAAAAAATGGATCATCAGCCACGATCGAGGTAATCACCATCCCGCGCGACGTGCGCCGCGCAACCACCGAGACCGGTGGCGCCTCATTCGGTTCACGTGTGCACCCGTCGTCCACCTCAGGCCCCTCAATGACGTCCACGACGTCCACGACGTCCACGACGTCCACGACGTCCACGACGTCCAGCAATTCGACGGGATCCCCCGCGCCGTTGTCGTAGCCGGCATGGCCGGCAGCTTCGGCGTACGGCTCGCTGGCCTCCTGAGGCGCCTCATTCGCGGTGTCTCGGTGTTGCCGCGCCCGGGCGACCAGTTCTTCGGCCGCCGGCACGCGCGCCGGGTTGCGGAAGACATCCATCGTGGCGAGACTGGCGTCGATGGCCGCAGCCTCGCACTGGAGCGTGCGCAGCCGCCCGACGCACCGCTCGTACGTCGCGATCAGCGCCGCGCTTCCCGGATCCGCCTCGGCCCGCATCGCCCGCTGGAACACGCCGGTGTCATAGCCTTCTCCTGCCCATCGCTCCGCGGCTTCCCCAATGCGGGCGCGCCACGGCTCGACGTGCCGGGCCACGACCGTCGCGACGTCTGAGATGAAGTTGAGGAACTCCGCCGCCGGCGCGGAGCGCGAACCGCTCGTACGGGGCGCGTGGCCGTTGGACGTGCGGGCGGCGGGCCGCGACTCTGGGAACAACCGGTGAATGTCCGCAACCCCGACGACAGCCGCACGACCACCCGCGCTCTGAAACGCGAGCACTTTGCTGAGCGCACCTTGCAGTTCGCGCACGTTGTGGAGGAACGCATGCCCGAGGGCCTCGATCACACCCGGGCCGAAACTCACACCGCGCTCCGCGCACCAGTTGGCCAGGATCCGCGTCCGCGCTTCGTAGTCGGGGGCGCCGATATCCACGACGAGGCCACCCGAGAGTTGCGCCACGAGTTGCTCATCGGCGTCCGCGATGTCCCCAGGCGGGCGGTCGCCGGCAAAGACGATCTGCCGTCCGGCCGAGTGGAACTCCTGGCACAGGCGCAACAGCGCGGCCTGCGTCTCGTGGCGGCCCGTCATGAGCTGCACATCGTCGATGAGCAGCAGGCCGGTGTCCTGGAAGCGCGTGTCAAACGAAGCCGCGTCTCCCATCGACACCGCCGAATGGATCTGCCGCACGAACTCATCAACTGTCAGCGCCGTCACCTGCAACGACGGCTGGAGTGTCCGCGCGCGACGGCCGATCGCCGTCAGCAGGTGTGTCTTGCCGAGCCCGGACGCACTCCAGATGTAGAGCGGGTTGTACGTGGCGCCAGGATTCTCCGCGACCGCCAGCGCAGCCGCCACCGCGAGACGGTTGGCCGGCCCCACGACGATCGTGTCGAAATCGTATCGCCCGTCGAGATCCACGTGCCGGCTCGTGCTACCGGCGGCCGGAGGGAGCGCCCGCGGCAGTCGCCGGGCCCCGTGGCGCCGGCGACGTGCCCGCCGGGGCGGCCGGTGCGAGCGCACCGGAGCCCGAGCCGCTCAGACGCCGGAGCACCAGCTCCGATATCCCGCGAAGGGTCTCGAACACGCCTGGACCCCCGAGTGCGTCGGCCGCAAACGCCGGGACGCCGCGGAAATTGAGCGCCTCATCCATCGCTGGCACATCCAGGATGAGCTCCGGCGGCAGGTTCTGTTTGTTGTACTGCAGCACGAGGGGAACCAGCCGCGCATCGATCCCGTGCTCGGCGAGGTTGGCATGCAGGTCCTGCAGGCTCTCGATGTTCTCCTCGAGCTGCCGCGCCTGGCTGTCGGCGACGAACACCACGCCGTCGGCGCCCTGCAAGACCAGCTTGCGCGTGGTCTGGTAGTACACCTGACCCGGCACGGTGTAGAGCTGCATCTTCGTCGTGAACCCCGAGATCGTACCGAGGTCGAGCGGCAGGAAATCGAAGAACAGCGTGCGGTCGGTCTGCGTCGCGAGCGACACCATCCGGCCTTTCCGGTCGCTCGGGACCTGGCCGTAGATGTAGTGCAGATTCGTGGTCTTCCCGGACCGGCCAGGCCCGTAGTAGACGATCTTGCACGTGATCTCGCGCGTGGCGTAGTTGACGAGCGACACGGGGCTACCGGCGGAAGAGAAGCGTGAGGTTGCGGTTCAGATCCTGCTCGAACGAGTCGGCCAGCACGCCGGCGGGTGGCGTGCGCGCGTCCGGCGCCCCAGCCGCGAGACGCTCCTGAAGCTCGCCGAAATACAGTTGCACGATGCCGATCGACGTCGCGTCGTCGAACACGGTGAGGCACAACAGCGTGCCGCGCCGCGTCTCCGCCGGAGCCAGGAAGATCTGGCGTGTCGCGCCCGCATGATGCAGCCCGGCAAATGGCTTGCCCTCGAGCAGTTTTCCGAGTTCGGCCGACGACGCCTGAATGGCCGCGGCGAGCGCGCACGCCGCCATCACGTCCATCGCGCGGGTGAACCCGTGCTGGCCAAGCACCTGCCCGCTTGGCGTGAGGAGGAGCGCCAGTGTCACCTGTGCGTCCTGCACGAAGTGCCGTAGCGGCGTCTCCACCCAGCGCTCGACGACGGCGATGGTCACGCGAGGGTCTCGGCTGCCTGCAACAGCGCGCTGCGAAGCAACCCGACGGTGGATCGGCCATCGGTAATCAGCACGACGACCAGATCACCCCGGCCCACCATGCACAGCCGTCCTTCTGCGGCGGCAAGCTCGACGTACGCGACGGCGCCAAGTCCAGCCGCTTCGGCGGACAGGCGAGCTTTGCGATAGATCGATGCCGCCAGCGCTGCGACCACGGTCGCGCGAACGCCCAGTTGCACCTGGGAATCCACGACGATGCCGTCGCGCTCGCTCACGACGAGCCCTCCCTGCACGCCGCGGTGCCGGGTGAACCCTTCGAGCATCTCCGCAAATACCGCCATTACCGCCCCGCCCCGGCTTGGCCGGCGCTACCCATGAGCCACGCGCCGCCACGTTCAGTAACCCGGCGCAACAAGCGCCGCACGAGGCCGAGCGGCACCGTCCGCGCCGCTGCGACCAGCGCGATCGCGATTTCTTCATCCGGCGCCACCGGCGCCACCGGCGCCATTGCGACGGACGCGACCTCCGTCTCGAAGACGATCGATGACCACGCCCCCAGGCCGAGGTGCCGCATCGCCCGGTGCGCCTCGTCGCTGACACCGCTCAGTGCAGCGCCGACTTCCTGTGCGACATCGCGTCCGTCGGCCACCACGTAGGCGCCCGCCAGGACATATCCGTGTGCGTCGAGCAGTAGCGCCGTCTGCTCGCCATCACCCAGCAGATCCGCGAACACGTCCCGCGCATCCGGTGTACCGCCGTTGAATGTGCTGCCATTCAGCGCGCTACCGTTGAGGACGTCTCCGTTGAGGCCCGCATTCGCCACACCCCGTTCTGGATCCGCCGCCAATGCGACCACCGGTGCGACCCCAGAAGTGCCGCCCGCATCGATGCCCTGCTCCGGCGCACGAAGGCGCGACAACGCGGCGTCGATCGTTGGATCGCCAGGGTCGGCGGCGACCGCCGCCACCAGATATTGCTCTGCCTCAGCCGCCCGGCCGCTCTGAAAACACGCAAACCCCATCCCCTTGAGCGCGCCCGCGTGATGCGGGGCCACGCGAAGCGCTGCGCTCCACTCGTCCATCGCGCCTTCCATGTCGCCACGGTCGGCGTGGATGCGGGCGAGGAGGTCGTGCGCGTCCGCATCGTACGGATGCCGTTCGAGGCCCCGCGTGGCGACTTTGAGCGCCGGCTCGAGCTGCCCTTTCCGCCGCAACGCGTCGCCCAGCGGCACGAACACCATGCTCGCCGGTTCGCGCGCCAGCTCTTCACTCCACAACTTGATTTCGTCAGACACCAGCGTGCGCCTCCAGCGCCGTGCACAATGCCGTTGCCGATGCGATCGCGTCGCGCACGACGGCCGCGCCCGGTGCCGCGCCGGCAGACTCCTGCAGGTACTTCTGCCAACTCGCCACCGCTTCACGGAAGTCGCCGCGGCTCGCCGCAGCGTAGCCGAGTTCGAGATGGACGTCCGGCAGACCGGGCACCGCCTCGGCCGCCCGGCGCAATTCGTCGGCCGCCTCACCGTAGCGCCGCAGCCGGCGCAATGCCTGCGCCGCCATGATCCGCGGCGCCGGGTTATCTGGCGCCGCACCGATCGCCCGCCGCGCGGCGTCGAGTGCTTCGTCGGGACGGCCGGCGGCCAGCGCCTCGCGGGCGGTGGCCAGCTCCCAGTTCGGATCGGCGGCCCCGTCTCCACTCGCCCCGCCCGCATGTACAGCGCCCGCATCGCGGAGCTCGACGACACCGGTGGACACCAGACCGTACACCACCTTGGCGACTTCGAAGTCGCTGCGGCCCAACGTCGCCGCCAGACCACGAAGGTCCGTCAGTCCGTCGATCGCAGCGAGCACTTCCCATTCGCTCGGCAGCAGGTCGAGCCGCGTGGCGTGATCATCGCTCACGGTCGCGAGTACCGGGATGACGGCGAGACTGGGCACTTTGTCCACGATACGCGACCACTCGTCGAACCGGCGCGCGCCCTCCATGAGCAGCGATTCGGTCGAGACGTGCACCGGCGCATCGATCGGCATCGTGGCGACGTCCCGTTCCTGAAACGAGAACAATCCGTCACGCCAGGACATGAGGTCGAACACGACGGTCTCGACCTGGAGCCGAACCTGCCGCTCGAGCTCCCTGGGACTGACCATCTCGAGCGCCAGCAGGATCTCGCCGAGCCGGCGCGTATCTCCCGCCGCCTGCAATCCGCGCGCGCGCGTCAGATCCGCGTCGGTGATGCGTCCCGCCCGGACGAGCAGCTGGCCCAGCGGCGCGGGGCTGCCGCGCATCGATGCGGACAGCACACGTCCGCGCTCGAACACCACAGTTCCCTCATGCTCTCGCGACTCGGACGTGATGCGCAGCGTCCCGGTCTTTCTGCTCAGATCGAGCATCTGGAAGACATCGTGAATGCTCAGCTCGCGCAGCGACCCCTCGATAGCCATCTATCGTCCTCCGCCCGCAATCGCGGCAACACGTTTGCTCACCCGTGGGGCGCCCGACGTGCGCCCCGCAGGTCTCGCGCCCGCTCCGTTGCCAGCCGCCGCGGCCGGCGAGACGGTCACAGGCATCGAGGTCCGTCCGCGCGCGGCGCCCGCGGGCTGGCGGACGAAGATCTGTGCGAGATCGGCCGCAGTACGGCGGTCACGCCGGGCGCGAGCCGCAAAGGGCCCGTCCGGATCCGTCGCGATCACCTGATCCCAGCGGTCGATCGCCTCGCGGTACCGATTGCGCTCGGCGAGCAATGCGCCCTGGTAGTAGAGCGCCCCGGGATGGCCGGGCTCGACGACCAGGAGCCGCGCCCACGCCTGGGCCGCGTCGCGGCGGCGCCCGCTCTCGAACAGCAACTCGCCGAGGGCCAGTAGCGCTGGCGCATGCGACGCGTCCCGCTCGAGCAGTTCCACGAGCAGGCCCAGCGCCTCGGCAGTCCGCCCCAGGGCCCGGCACAAATCCGCCAGCGCGAGCGCAGCGTCGGCATAGGTGGGCACCTGATCGAGCGCTGCCCGCAACTCCGACTCCGCGAGCCGTTGCTCCCCCGCCCGGATCAGCAGCATCGCCAGTTCATAGCGCACAACGGCGCGATCAGGATCGATGTCCAGCGCTTCGCGGTACGCGGACCGCGCCCGGTCCAACTGGCCGGCGTCTCGGGTGACATCGCCGATCATTTTGCGCACGTCCGCCCGGCCAGGCCCCACATCGCAGGCATGCTCGAGCGCGCCCAGCGCCCCTTCGGCTTGACCCGCGCCGGCGCGTGCGGAGGCGACGAGGAGCAGGACATCCACATCATCTGGGGACGCCGCCAACAGGGTCTCCGCGAGCGGGCAGGCCTCGGCCGCGCGACGCAGCGCGACCAGCGCGCGAACTTCGCCGGCGTCGGCTCCTCGGGCGCCCCCGTCGACGCGACGTGCGTCGCGGAACCGCTCCAGCGCCTCGCCATAATACCCCTGCCGCGCGAACACCTCGCCCATCAACACCATGCCCGTCGCGCGATGCGCCCCTCGCATCAACGCGCGTCCGATCTCGGATGCGGCGCGGTCGTACAGTCCCTTCGACAGATAGTCGCGAGCCATCCCGTATGGATCGGCAGCGGATTCGGCGGCGGCATCGGGCACGGCGGGTGGGCTGAGCTCCGCGAACAGCGAATCGAGCACATTGCCGTCGAACGCGAACTCGGCGACCACGGGATGATGCTGATCAGCCGCGCCGCCCAGGTCCGGTCCGATCGACAGATCCGGATGCTCATACTGAAAATCGATCGCCAGCTCGAACTTCTGGGGCACGTAGTACGGATCGAGCTCCAGTGCGCGTTTCGTCTCCCGCAGCGCCGCATCAAAGTCGCCGAGATTCGACAGCGCGAAGCTCAGATTGTAGTGCGCTTCCGCGCAATCCGGACGGCTCTGTACGGCCCGGGCGAACGCGTTCCGGGCTTCCGCAAACCGGCGCAACTCGGTCAGCACCAGGCCGATGCCGTTCCACGCCACCGCGTGTTCGGGCTCGTCCAGCAACACCTGGCGATATGCCTCGACGCTCTGCTGCAGGCGTTTCCCCTTGAACAACAGCAACGCGAGGTTCAGACGCGTGTGCGAGAAGGTCGGGGCGAGATCCAGCGCGGTGCGGAACGACACCGCCGCGCCCGCCGTGTCGCCGGCGTGGAAGAGCGCCACCCCGAGGTTGTTGTGCGCGATCGCATACCGCGAATCGGCCTGGATGGCACGCCGGTAGCTCTCGGCCGCCTGTTCGTACCGCCCTCCCTGGTGGAGCGCGACGCCGCGCTCGTTCCAGAGCTTGGGACTCTCAGGTTGCTCGGCGATCAGCCCGTCGTAGGCCGCGACGCCGGCCGCGACGTCCTTCCGGAGGAGCTGGAGCTCGGCAATCGCCTGTTGCACGAGTGTGCGCTCTTCCCCACGCTCCAAGGCAAGTTGGTATTCGCGCAGTGCCTCGGCGTAATAGCCTTTCTGCCGGAACGCGAGACCGAGATTGAAATGCGCAAGCGTCCCGCCATCGGCGACTCCCATCGTCGCCATCGCGCGGAGGCCCGACGCGGGCGTCGCGGCATCCGGCTTGGCGAGGACGTACTTGTCGAGGGACAGGTTGGTCTGCGCGCGCCCGAGGGTCGGGTTGAGCCGGATGGCGCGCTTGGCCGCCTCTTTGGCCTCGTCGTGTCGCCCCATGTCGCCGAGAACGAAGCCCATGAGGTAGTGCGCGTCCGGATTGTCGGGCCGCCGCGCGGTGACCCGCTGCAGTGCCGCCAGTGCCTCGTCGTTGAGGCCGCGGTTGTAGAGGACCTCCGCGATGTAAAAGAGCACCACCGGACTCTCGAGATCGAGCGCCAGTGCGCGCTCGAACCACCGCTGTGCCGCCTCGAGGTCACCCGACGCTTTCTCGGCGAGTCCGAGCTGAACGAGCGCGCTCAGGTCCTGGGGGTGATAGCGCAACAACTCCGTGAACTCGGCCACCGCGTCAGGCGCGCGCCCAAGGAGCGCGAATATCCGCCCCAACTCCCATCGCGCATCGCGATCGCTTGGCGTCGCGCGCAACTGATCGCGCAGCGCGGCCACGCGGCGGTCGTAGTAGCCGGAGCTGAAATAGGCGACTTCGAGATTGCGCTGCGCGACGAGCATCTTCTGGTCGAGCTCGAGCGCGCGAGTGAGCGCCGCAACGGCCTCCTCGAAGAGGCCCTTGTGGAAGTAGAGTACGCCGAGGTTGTTGTGCGCGCCCGCATCCGCCGGATCGATCCGCCGGGCGAAGGATCGCAAGACTTCGCGGTCCCGCTCCGAGATCATGTTGGCCGCGCTCATGCGCGCTCCTGGCCCGTTCGCCGGCTGCCGCTACGCGACGTGGATGGCGCGCAGAATCGCGTGCAGCGACGCTACGTCCGGGAGCAACAGGAAAAACCCGCGCAGCCGCTCGTTCAGCTCCAGCATGAAAAACTCCGTCTCGACGCAAAAGACGTAGTCGCGGTCCGTGCCGAACTGCAGGTAGGCGGTCGTGAGAACTGCACTCGACATGTCGACAGCCAGACTGGGCGGAGAGGGCAGCAGCATCAGCCCCATGAAGTCGCTCAGCGCGTTCAGATACGCCCCGCTGAGAATGTTGCCGGCCTCTTTGATGGCGGACTGCTCGATCTCGCCGAGATCGATCTCCGCTTCCGGGCGCCGGTTGAGCATCAGCCCGGCGAGCCGCAGCGCGGTCGGCCGCGGGAAGACCAGGAGGGTCCGCCCCGTGAGGTCTCCGAGCATGTTCATGAGCACTGCCGCGACAGGCTCCTCCGGCGCGGTGATCTGCGGCGGCACATCCTCGAGCCGCGCGATGTTGATCGTGGGAACGCTGATCATGATGGTTCCCCCGGTCATCTGCGACAACGCGGTGGCGGCGTGGCCGGCGCCGATGTTGGCGACCTCGCGAAGTGCATCCAGCTGATTCGCCTTGAGCGAACGAATGTCATCCATGGCAACGGGCTCCACCGGGTCCACCTAATCAGATGAGGCTACTCACATCGACGATTAAGGCCGGGGCTCCGTCCCCGAGAATCGTCGCGCCGCTGAAGAGCGGCAGGCCCCCCCGCGCAGCGTCGAACTGCTTGACCACGATGTCCTGCTGTCCGGTCAGCTCGTCGACGGCCACCGCCGTGCGCCGGCCCCCCGACTCCAGGACGAGGACATGCTGCTCGGGAGCGGCGTCCGGGGCCGCCCCCGCGGTCGCCCCCGCGGCCGCTCCGCCGGCCACCAGTTCTCGCAGGCGCACATAGGGGATCGCCTCACCCCGGAGCAGCATCACGGGGCGCCCGCGGACGGCGGCCAAAGCCAGTCCTTCCGCACTCACCGTCTCATCGACGTGCGCCATCGGAAAGGCATAGGTCTCGCCGGCCGTGCGCGCCAACAAGGCGCGCATGATGGCCAGCGTCAGGGGCAACCGGGCCGTCACGACCGTGCCCTGGCCGGGCACCGACTTGATGTCCAGGGACCCGCCGAGCATTCGGACCCGGGCCTGCACGGCGTCGATTCCCACGCCGCGGCCGGACAGGTTGGTCACCTGATCCGCAGTCGTAAAGCCCGGCCGGGCGATGAGCCGGACGACTTCGTCGTCAGTCAGGGCGGTCGTGCCCGCGTCCACCAGTCCGGTCGCCCGCGCCCGGGCGAGCACCCGGTCCCGGTCGATCCCCCGGCCATCGTCGGTGACCCGGATGAGCACCGCCGACCGGTCGCGGATCGCGCTGAGTGTGAGACGTCCCTCCGCGGGCTTCCCCGCCGCGAGCCGCACGTCCGGTGACTCGATCCCGTGGTCCACCGCGTTGCGCAACAGGTGCACGATCGGGTCGCCGATCTCGTCGAGCATCGACCGGTCGAGTTCGATCTCCTTGCCATCGACGTCGAATGCCACCTGCTTGCCAAGCGACCGGGCGGCGTCGCGTACGAGACGGGGGAATCGGTCGAAGATCTGCCACACCGGCACCATCCGGCACGTCATGATCTCGTCCTGCAAGTCCCCGATCAGCCGTGCGGATTGGTCGACGGTCTCCGCGAGCGCCTGATCTTCCGACCCGGCGGTGAGCGCGGTGAGGCGCCCGCGCGCGATCACCAGTTCGCCGATCAGATTCATCAGCACATCGAGACGCCGCAGGTCGATCCGGACATGGCGCGCGCGATGCGGCTCGTCCCCCGACGAGCTGTCCCCGGCGCCCTGGCCGATTCCGGCCACCGCGTGGCGTCCTGACGGACGGCTCCGCCTCGGGGCGGGAGCGTCAGACGCAGGTGCTCCGGAGACTTCGACGCGGGCCACGTCTCCCACGCTGTCGAGCGCGCCGACGATTTCCGCCGCTCCCAGGCTCGTGATGATACGGAGAATCACGTGTTGCCCGAAGTCCGGTGCGGAGAACGTGTCTTCCGCGGGCTCGACCGACGTCACCTCACCCAAGGCCTGCGCCCGTTGCACGGCCATTGCAGCGCGCGCCCCGCGGAGCGGCGCACCATCGGTGAACTGGATGCGGACAACGGTTCCTGGCCGCCCTGCGACAGCCGGCGTGGGCCGCGCTGCTCGAGTCCGTGTCCGTGGGCGCGGTGGGGTTTTTCGGCGACGGCCGGCAGACGAGAGTCTGGCCTTGGTTCCACTTGACGCAACCGCGTCGGCGGCGGGTGCGACGGCGGCGTCGCGGAGCTGGGCGGCGATTCGCTCGATCCGGGCATCGGCCGGTTTTCCCGACACTGCCCGTTCGATCGAGGACTCGAGCGCATCGGCGGCCTTGAACAATGTGTCCATGAGCGGGGTGTCCACAGCCACGTCGCCCCGGCGCAGCCGATCCAACAGGGCTTCCATCTCGTGCGAG
>Ga0182024_10004777_pt1 | contig 30824 bp, 26 predicted proteins | sample P32metaG_FD_120480 | JGI IMG/M metagenome (GOLD analysis project Ga0182024, IMG submission 120480) | Permafrost microbial communities from Stordalen Mire, Sweden - P3-2 metaG (Illumina Assembly) | ecosystem: Environmental > Terrestrial > Soil > Wetlands > Permafrost | place: Sweden: Stordalen... | reverse complement strand
AGCGACGAGCCAGGCGTCACCGAGACGGCCCAGGCAGAGAGGGCGGAACCCGCGGGGATCGCGGATGGCATACATCTGCTCGCGCGTCAGAACCAGCAGCGAGTAGGCGCCCTCGACTTGATTGAGCGCGTCGGCGAGCGCGCCTTGCAGATTGCGCGCGCCGCTGCGGGCGACCAAGTGGACGATGACTTCGGTGTCGCTGGTGGTCTGGAAGATCGAGCCGCGATGTTCGAGCGTGCGGCGCAGCTTGCCCGCGTTGGTGAGATTGCCGTTGTGCGCGAGCGCGAGATTGCCCTTGCCGCAATCGATGACGATGGGCTGGGCGTTGGCTAGCGATGTGTCGCCGGCCGTGGAATAGCGCGTGTGGCCGATCGCGGCTGTTCCCGGCAGGCGAGCCAGCACTTCGGGCTGGAAAATTTCCTGGACCAGGCCCATGCCTTTTTCAAGGTGCAGCGCTCCGCCGTCCGAGGAGACCACGCCGGCCGATTCCTGGCCGCGATGCTGCAAGGCGTAGAGTCCGAGATAGGAGATTTTCGCGGCTTCGGGGTGGCCGAATACACCGCAGACACCGCAGTGATCGTGAAAGTGATCGTCGTCGATGTAAGTCATGATTGCTTCGCCGCGGGCTCGCCGAGAATGGCGGCTTCGATGGCGCCGGCCCAAATCGCGCGAAGAGGGGCGGAGGAGTCGCGAATCACCATAGCGCCATTGTAACGGAACTGGAATGTGCCGTGCGTGACACGACCGATCACGCGCGCGCCCAAGCTCCATTGTGCCGCAACGTCGAGCACGCGGGCAAGTGAGCTTTCCGGGAGGGAGACGACGGCGCGCGCGCCGCGTTCGCCGAAGAGGGCGATCTCGGGGGCGAGGTTGTCTTCAAATGCGATGTCGGCGGCGAGATCGTCGCTGACGAAACCGGATTCGGCGAGGGCGGTCGCCAGACCGCCGTCGCTGACGTCGTGCGCAGAGGCGAGCAGGCCCTGGGTGGCGAGAGCCACCAGGACTTCGATCAATCGCTTTTCGGAGGCGAGATCGATGTGTGGAGGCGCGCCTGCGACGATGCCTGCGATGGTGCGCGCGTATTCGGAGGAAGAGAACTCGCGCAACTCGTTGGTCACTGCGACCGGCGCGGGCGACGACGCGGCGCCCGCGCGGGCGCCTGCACCGTCGGCGCCGTCGGCGCCGTCGAGCAGCAGAATCACATCGCCTTCGGCGCGGAAGGCCATGCGCAAAACGCGCGAGGCGTCCTCGAGCAGGCCGAGGACGCCGAGAACTGGCGTGGGATCGATGGACTTGCCCAGCGTATCGTTGTAGAAGCTGACGTTGCCGCCGGTGATCGGAATGGCGAGGGCGCGGCAGGCTTCGGCGATGCCGTCGATGGCTTCGCTGAATTGCCACATGACATCCGGCTTTTCGGGATTGCCAAAGTTGAGGCAATTGGTGGCGGCCCAGGGGCGCGCGCCGACGGCAGCGACGTTGCGAGCCGCTTCGGCGACGGCGTGCATGGCGCCGATACGCGGATCGAGCGAGCACCAGCGGCCGTTGCCGTCGGCGGAAAGCGCGAGGGCGCGATGGGTGCCCTTGAGACGCACGACGGCGGCATCACCCGCGCCTGGGACCACGAGCGTGTTGGTGCGAACCATGTGATCGTACTGCTCGAAGATCCAGCGTTTGGAGGCGATTGACGGCGCGGCCAGCAAGCGGCGGAAATTATTTGTGAGATCGGTGGAGGGGGGCGAGAGCTTGATTAGTTTTTCGGGCGCGGCGGCGGGCTCGGGGCGCGCGATCGGACGCTGGTAGACCGGCCCCTGCTCGGCCAGAGCGTCGGCGGGAATTTCGGCGGCGATGCGCCCGTGATGCCGCACGCGCAACAATTTGTCGGAGGTGACGGTGCCGATCTCGACAGCGTCGAGTCCCCATTTGCGGAAGACGGCGAGCACCTCGTGCTCACGTCCACGCTCGGCGACGAGCAGCATGCGTTCTTGCGATTCGCTCAACATCATTTCGTAGGGCGTCATGCCGGTTTCGCGCTGCGGCACGCGCGCGAGATCGATGTCGATGCCCACGCCGCCGCGCGAAGCCATCTCGCAGGAGCTGCTGGTGAGACCGGCAGCTCCCATGTCCTGGATGCCAACGATGGCGCCGGTGGCCATGGCTTCGAGGCACGCTTCGAGCAGGAGCTTTTCGAGAAAGGGATCGCCCACTTGGACGTTGGGACGCTTTTGTTTCGATTCCTCGGTGAATTCGGCGGAGGCCAGCAAGGAAGCGCCGTGAATACCGTCGCGGCCTGTTTTTGCGCCGACGTAGAGAACCGGATTGGCTTGCCCGCTGGCGCGCCCGAAGAAAAGCTTGTCCTTGGGCGCGATGCCAAGGGCCAGGACGTTCAGCAAAGGATTGCCGGAGTAGCCAGGCTCGAAGGCGACTTCGCCGCCAGCGGTGGGCACGCCGAAGCAATTGCCGTAGAAGGCGATGCCGCGCACAATGCCGTCGACAAGGCGACGGTTGCGGGCGACGACTTCGGGCGCGAGCGATGGATCGGGCGTGATGCTTCCGAAGCGCAGCGAATCGAGAACGGCGATGGGCCGCGCGCCCATGGTGAAGATGTCGCGGAGGATGCCGCCAACACCTGTGGCCGCTCCTTGGAAGGGCTCGACATAACTTGGGTGATTGTGCGATTCCATTTTGAAGACGGCGGCGATGCCGTCGCCGACGTCGACCACGCCGGCATTTTCACCGGGGCCTTGCAGCACCTGCGGGGCGCGCGTGGGCAGGCGCTTCAAGTGCACGCGGCTGGATTTGTAGGAGCAGTGCTCGCTCCACATCACGGTGAAGATGCCAAGCTCGGTGAAGGTGGGATCGCGGGCGAGGATTTGCTGGATGTGGGCGTACTCTTCGGGAGCGAGGCCGTGTTCGGCAACGATTTGCGGCGTGACTTTTATCTCGGGGATATCGGTGTCGGGCGCCGGACGCGTGGGGGCGGTGTGGGCCACGCGCTAACTCACCGCGGCGGTGGGCCGCGCCAGGGATGCTACTAGCGAGCGAAGCAGGACCAGCCCGTCCGTGGAACCCAGAACGGATTCGTCGGCGCGTTCGGGATGGGGCATCAGCCCGAGGACATTGCGCTCGCGATTGCAGACGCCGGCGATGGAGTCGAGCGAGCCATTGGGATTGGCCGCGGGATCGATGCGAGCGTCGGGCGCGCAATAGCGGAAGACGATCTGGTCGTTGCGCTGCAGGCCGGCGAGAGTGACGTCGTCACAAAAATAATTACCATCGGCGTGAGCGATGGGAATTCGCAAAACCTGGCCCGGCGTGGCGGAAGAGGTGAACGGCGTAGCGACACTTTCGACGCGGACGTGCACGTGGCGGCAGATGAAACGCAAGCCGCGATTGCGCATCAGCGCGCCGGGGAGAAGACCCGCTTCGCACAAGATTTGGAAGCCGTTGCAAATGCCGAGAACCAGACCGCCGGAACGCGCGAAGCGCTCGACGGCGCGCATCACCGGCGAGAAACGCGCGATGGCCCCGGTGCGCAGATAATCGCCGTAGGAGAATCCGCCAGGAAGAATGACGGCGTCAAAGCCGGAGAGATCTTCCGACTGATGCCAGATGAAATCGACGGGCTGGCGCAGGACTTCGCCCAAGGCGTAAAAAGCGTCGTGATCACAATTCGATCCGGGAAAAACGACTACACCGAATTTCATGCGACGAGACCACTCATCATGCAACGACACCGGCTTTCATCACCTAGCAGCTCCCTGGGGATTCCGATTATAGCCGGAGTGCGCGGCAGAGGGAAACGCCGAGTTTTGGCGCAGCGGCGCGGAAAAACTCACAATCCGCCGGTGCTTTTCGCGGCGATCTTGCGGAGGCCTGGACACATCATCCGCGCAAACGAGTCTCGGGTCAGGACAAGCGCTCCTTGAGCGCCGACGTGCCGCAAACGTAAGCCTCCAGACGGGAGGACTGCAGCGCCGCACTGAAGAGAAAACCCTGATAGAGATGGCAGCCCGCTTTTTCGAGAAAATCACGCTGCCCCTCGGTCTCCACGCCCTCGGCGATTACCGTGAGATTGAGATTGCGTCCTAACAAGATGATGGTGCGAGCGATGGAGGCATCCTTATCACTAACGAGCAAATCCGTTACGAACGAGCGATCCACCTTGAGTTGGTCCAGGGGCAGGCGGTTTAGATGGGACAAAGAGGAGTAACCCGTACCGAAGTCGTCGAGGGAAAAACCCAGGCCGCATCCCTTGAGAGCTTGCATCTTGGCAATGGTGTCGTCCGGTTTGGCGACCATCGAGCTTTCCGTGATTTCCAGCTTGAGCTTGCGAGGATTGGCCCCCGATTTCCGCAATACTTCGAGCACACCTTCCACGAAGCGCGATTCCAGGAGCTGGCGGAGACTGACATTGACCGCGACGGTCAGATCCTCCATCAGCGGGTTCTTGGCCCATTGCGCGAGCTGCACGCATGCGGTTTCCAGCACCCAATGGCCTATCTCGACGATCAGACCGTCGTCTTCCGCCATAGGAATAAATTCGCCTGGGGGCACCATGCCACGCCGCGGATGCCGCCAACGCAGCAATGCTTCGGCGCTGGTCACGCGCCCATCATTGTTCACCTGCGGTTGGTAAAACAGTTCGAATTCGTTGTTATGCAAGGCTCGTCGCAGGTCCGACCGGAGAGCGGCCCGGGCGGTGACGTAGGTCTGCATTTCGGGATCGAAGAAGGACATGGCGTTGCGGCCCAATGACTTGGCCCGGTACATCGCCAGGTCCGCTCGCTTCAACAAGTCGTCGGCCGTATCGGACGGACCGCTGAATAGAGTTATTCCCACGCTGGCGGTACTTTCGCAGTCGTAGGCGGCAAGCTTATAGGGCTGGCGGAAGGCTTCGAGAATCTTATCGGCAATGACTTTTGCAGACGCCCCGGCCGCTCTGTGATCCGTACTCAGCCCCTCCAACATGACCACGAACTCGTCGCCACCTAGGCGGGCGACGGTATCGGTCTTGCGGGTGCAGGCGAGGAGACGAGTGGCGACTTGCTGCAGCAAGCGGTCGCCGATGTAATGACCCAATGTGTCATTCAGAGTTTTGAAGTCGTCCAAATCGATGAACAACACGGCCCCGGTGGCTTTTTGACGAGCGGCCGCGTGCAGCGCCCTATCGAGGCGCTCTCGCAAGAGGCGGCGGTTGGGGAGTTCGGTCAAAGTGTCATACAAGGCCAGGTGCTCGACTTTGGCCTCGGCCGCTTTTCGTTTTGTAATGTCGGTGTTGATCGCCAGAATCGATCGTGGTTCGCCATCCTCACCCTTGACGAGCGTGAGATGGCTCTCGACGATCAAAGGACCGCCGTTGTTCTGGCGCTGAGAAAGTTCTCCGGTCCAATCTCCATCCCGCAAAGTAGAAGCAACGCGCGCGTCCATATCCGCGTCAGCCTCATGAAAGATTTCCGGCACGCGGCGTCCAATCACCTGGTCCGATGTCCATCCATAAAGACGTTCGGCGCTCTTGTTCCAGTAGCGGACGCGGTAGTCCATGTCCACGACGAAGATCGCGTCGTGAGCCTTGTCGAGAAGTTCGGTTTGCTCGCGCACGCGGCTTTGCGCTTGCTCCAACTGGCGGCGCGACAGGACAGATTCGGTAACATTTTGAAAATAGATGGACATGCCGTTGGGCCGCGGGTAACAACGCACGACGTACCAGATGTCCCGCTCGTTGTGTCGCGCCTCGAACATGGTGCCGGCATGGAGATTGGCGGCGGCCATCTCGATTCCCGCTTGCATGGTGTGGGAAAAGAAGGCTGGGGCCGCTTGGGCCAGGGTAGCCTGGAGGGCCAACTGCCTTTCGACGCCAAATTCAGCACAGGCAGCGTCATGGAGATAGACGAGCCTGCAGTTCGCATCGAGTGAAATGAAACAGTCAGAAATGCTTTCGAGGACCTCTGATTGCAATTTGAGGGAGTCGGCGCGTTGGCGCTCGAGGACCAGTTCTTCGCGGTAGCGCGTGACCACATCGAGCACGAAGGCGTAGCCGGCATAGCTGAAACAATAGACGGCCAACAGGATCAGAGGCGTGGCCTTAAAGACGGAAGTCAAACGGGGGATCAGACAGATGACGCTCAACAGGGGAGTGAGCAACAGGAACTTGGCAAGGAATCGTCCCACATCGGGCCGGTTCACGAGCTTATTGAATACCAGGAGGGGGGAAAACCAGACGAGATAGACAAAGAGATTGAATGGATCGCCCGGCCCATAGGCCGAAATCATCATACCCGCGCAGAGATTGATCGAAAAACAGACCGTCGATACCGTGGCGACCGTCTGCAAGGCAACACGGCGAAAAAGGAGGAGAGTAGCGAGAGCTCCCGAGGAGAACACCAACGAGCAAAAAACAAGTACGCTCTCTCGCCCGACTACCGTGCCGAGGTGGATGGCGATCACCCCCAGCGCCGCTCCCAGCCAAGCGGCGATGAGCGTGATCAAGAGCGCGCGGCGAGCTAGGGCATTTGCAGGGCCGCCGGGAACATTCTGTTCAGGCATAGGCTGCGAGAAAGCTCCTACGGGCGGAATCTGTAGTGCTCCGAGCCCAACGATGTCGCGGAAAAGAAGGCGTGGCCTCCTTGCTGTGACCTAAGACAGTGAACTAATCGGCCGGCAAGGGGATTCTCATTAGCGGAAGGGGAAGTAAATTGTTGCGGCGAGGCAAATCCCAAATGTCGCGTAACTTAGCGGTGAATGCTTTGCGGAGATCGTTGTTGGCCTCCCGCGCCGGTCTCCCTCCCGACTAGGAAACAGAGGGGCTGGCGTTGCACGCGGCAACCGGCGCGGAGCTGTTCTTGGCCGCGGCGCTAGCTTTTCGCCGCGACGGCGGCGTGGCGGGCCTGCATCTCGCGGGTGAAATGCGGCACGATGCCAACGATCCTTTCGATGAGCATCAACTGGCCGCGGTGATGCATTTCGTGTTCCTTGACCGAAAGAATCATCTCGAAGCGGCTCTTGGAAGGCGGCGTCGCTCCCTGAGGCATGGCGACCTGCTCGGCCAGGAAATCTTCGGTGAGCCTATCGAGCCAGCCGGCCCATTGCTCGCCGGTGGTGCGGAGCAGCTCGAGCGTCTGATCCTTGCCGCGTTGCACCTTTTCTTCGGCCGATAAGCGCCGCATCAGCGCCGGAAAGTCAAATCCCTGCAGGGATGAACGGCGCTCCTGGGCGTGAATTTGGTATTGAAACGTGTAGGACACCGCGATGTGAGCCAAGAGCTCAGCGACCGAGCGCGAGTCCGGGGCTGGCCGGAAGCTATATTTTTCTTCGGGAAAATCCTGGGCGATGGTGATGGTATTTTTGCGAACGGTGCGAAAACTCTCTGCTAACTGTTTTGAGCCATAATAATTCAAGCGATTTCTCCTTTAGCGAAATGCAACGGTGTTCCCCGTGCGATGGAAGGGAGTCGCAGTGTAACACGCATCTCCGTGCGAGGCGTAACGAGGGGTGTCTATCCGGCCACGTAGCTAGCGGCGGGATTTGCGATGCGTCTTTCGCGCAGAATTCGGCGGGCGGCGCTTGGCGGCGCGAGCGTGCGTGCGCACGGTGGCTTTCTTGGGGCGCGGGGCGCGCTTGGCTTTTCTGCCGTGCTCGGCGAGCCTGGCGCTGGCGGCCATGGCGCGGCGGCGCGCGTTGGCCCAGCCGGGTTTATTCACTTGGCGGCCGCGCGCCAGGCCCAGCGCGCCGGCGGGAACATTTTCGGTGATGACGGAGCCGGCGCCGATATAGGCGGCATCGCCCACGCGGACCGGGGCGACCAGCGCCGTGTCGCTGCCGATGAAAACTCGGCGGCCAATCGTGGTGGGGTGCTTGGCGACGCCGTCATAGTTGCAGGTGATGGTGCCCGCTCCGACGTTCGTTTCGCTGCCTATATTTGCGTCGCCTAAATAGGAGAGGTGCATGGCCTTGACGCCTTCGCCGAGGACGCTCTTTTTGACCTCGACGAAATTGCCAACGCGCGCGCCCTTCATCATGCGGACGGCAAAGCGCAGATGCGCGAACGGCCCAATCTGCGCGCCAGAGGCCAATTGGCTGGCATTGATGAACGAGTAGGGCTTGACGGTGACGCCGTCGTCCAGCGTGGAATCGGTGAGGATGCTTCCGGTCTGGATGTCACAGCTGACACCGACGCGGGTACGGCCGAGCAATTGCACTCCGGGACCGAGGATCGTGTCGGCGCCGACGGTGACGTCAGGATCGACCAGGACGGTCTCGGGCATATGGATGGTGACGCCGGAGTCCATCAGTGCGGCGCGCTTGCGCCGGCGGAAGACCGAGTCGACCGAGGAAAGATCGGCGCGCGTGTTGCATCCGAGCACCTCGTCGGGATCGGCGGCAAGCTGCGCGACGACGAGCTCGCCCTGCTGGCGCAACATGGCGACCGCATCGGTAAGGTAGATCTCGCGATGGACATTCGAGGGCCGCAGGCGGACAAGGCAGGGCCAGAGCTTGGCGAGAGTGAAGGCGTAGATGCTGGAATTGATTTCGGTGATGGCGCGCTGCTCGGCGGTCAGAGCCGAGTCCTCGACGATGGCCGCAACCGAGCCGTCCTCTCCGCGCAGGATGCGTCCGTAGCCGGAGGGATTGGCGAGTTCGGCGGAAAGAATTGTAGCGGCGGCGCCCGACTGCCGATGCGCCTGGGCCAGGGCAGCCAACGTCTCGGTGCGAACCAGCGGCGCGTCACCCGGCACAACGATCGCAAACTTGGCGGCGGTGGGAAGCGCGCGGCGTGCGACTAGCACGGCGTGGCCGGTGCCGCGTTGCGGCTGTTGTATCGCGGTGCGCACGCCGAGCGGCGAGACCAGGGCGGAAACTTGTGCGGCTTGGTAGCCGACGACAGCAATGACCGCTCGCGGCTTGAGCCGCTGCGAAGCTTGGACGACGTATTCGACGAGCGTGCGTCCGCCAGCGCGATGCAGCACTTTGGCCAGGCTCGAGCGCAGCCGGGTGCCTTTTCCGGCGGCCAGGATCACAACGGCGAAATCAGCAAGTGGCATATTCGGGATATTCTCCGCCCGTTCGCTGGTTTTTGACAACAGAGCAGAGGAGCAAAGTGGCTAAGGAGCGGCGAATCGTACATCCGCCGCGCGCGTGCCGCGGCCAGAACGGAGCGGAGGAATGATACAAAACCTCAGGAGACGGCAGACACCCCCGCCGGAGAATAGTCGGCGGCAGGCTCCTCTCGCAAAATTTCGGCGGAGGAGGTCTCCGTCCAGAGGGAGCGATCGGCCAGCAAGCGCGAGACGAGTTGCGTATGCAAGGCGTGGCCGGCTTTGTGAGCTACTACCCGCGCCAGCAGAGGCCGGCCGATGAGGGCCAAATCGCCGATGAGGTCGAGGGTCTTGTGGCGACCGAATTCATCGGGGTAGCGCAGTTCGCCGTTCAGAATGCCGTCACGCGTCAGCACAATGGCGTTTTCAAGCGATCCGCCGCGGATCAGGTCCACAGCGCGGAGGCGCTCCACCTCGTCCAGAAAGCCGAAGGTCCGGGCGCGGGCCAGGCGACCTTGGAAGCTCTCGCGATTGACGCGCATCTCGATCTGCTGGCGTCCGATGCAAGGGTGGGTGTAATCGACCAGGCAGTGCACGGTGAAATCCCAGGCTGGATAGATGCCGATGTGGCGGTCGCCGTCGACGATCTCCAGCGGCCGCAATACCTTGAGGTAGCGCCTCTGGCGGCGCAGGCGGCGTATGCCGGCCCGTTCGAGCATCTCCATGAACGGCTGCGAGGAGCCATCCAGGATGGGCACTTCGATGGCATCGATGTCCACGTAGACATTATCTAGGCCGCTGGCGTACAACGCCGCGAGCAGATGCTCCGTGGTGGAGAGAAGAACGCCCTTTTTCATCAGGCTGGTGGCGTAGCTGACTCGGGCCACGTTCCGACCGTGGGCTTCAATTTCAAAGTTGTCGAGGTCCGTGCGGCGGAAGACAATCCCGGTATCCGCTGGCGCCGGTACCAGGCGGAGGTGACTGCGTACGGCGGTGTGCAAGCCGATTCCGGACGTTTCGACGGAGCGCTGGATGGTGGTTTGAGTAGGCATCGGGAGATAAGATAGCATTTTAAGGACCTTTGGTTCCTATATGCAACCACTGTATTTACAATAACTTAGTTTCCGATAAAAGCCGCGTCTTGCATGTAGTGTTGTAATCATGCAACAAGGGCATGTTCCACCGTGGCACTTAAGCAGTTGCGCATAAGACACATTTCGGGCCGGGACGCCGCCCGCCGCCTACCCTACGGAACCCCAATCGCTCACTAAGGTTGCCGAAAATAAGGGGGTGAGATGCGGGATGGATAAGGGGCAGTTGTGGGGTTTTTCGGACTTTGGCGAGATTCGGGGGAGGGGAGCAGCCCTATTCGGCCATAAGCTCGCGGGCGGTGAGAATTGCGTGGTATTTGTACCGGGATCGCAGCTTTTCGGAGCCGCCCTCTTCGCGGTCCACCAGACTGATGACGGCTACGACCTCATAGCCTGCCGATTCAGCGGCGTCGATCGCTTCCAGGGTTGATTTGCCCGTGGTGCAGACCTCATCCACGATGACGACTTTTTGGATCGGGCCGCTGATCCCTTCGATCTGCTTCTGCCGGCCGTGCTTCTTGGGTTCCTTGCGCACCAGAAACCCGGGCAGCGGCTTTTGTTCCAGGTGGCTGACGACGATCGTGGCCGAGACGACCGGGTCGGCTCCCATGCTGAGGCCGCCCACGGCGTCGGGGGCGACGCCCATGGAAGCTAATGCTTCGAGGACGCAGTGGCCGGTGAGAAAAGCGCCTTCGGGATCGAGGGTGGTGAGCTTGCAATCGAGGTAGTAGTTGCTCTTGAGGCCGGAGGTGAGGACGAATTCCCCGCGGACTAGAGACTTTTTGCGAAGCAGAGCGGCGAGTTGTTCCCGATGGTCCATGGAGATCCCCCGGATGCGATCGCATACGCTATCACAACTCTTCCTGGTTGCAAGGCGCGCGGGCACCGAGGCCATGGTATGTTGCGAGGCAGGCGGCGCAGTAGGGGGCGCAACATGATCTTTGGCGTGCACACGATTCTTTACAGCAAGAAGGCGGAGGCGGTACGCGCGTTTTTCCGCGACGTGCTGGGCTTCCCATCCGTGGACGCGGGAGGCGGTTGGCTGATCTTTGCGGCGCCTCCGGGCGAACTCGCCATCCATCCCGCGGAACATGTCCACCGCGAGCAGCTTTTTCTGATGTGCACGGACGTCAAGGGGGAAATGGCCAGGCTGGAGGCGAAGGGCGTCGAATTCACCGCGCCGATTACCGACCAGGGATGGGGCCTGCTGACGCAACTCAAGCTGCCTGATGGGGAGACACTCGGCCTCTACCAGCCTAAGCACCCGATGGCGATACGGATGAAGGCTGAACAGCGAGCGGCGGGCAAAAAAACACCTGGGAAGAGAAAGCACGTTCGCGCTGGCGGAAGGAATGCCGGGCGGCGGAAGAACGGACATTCTTGATTGGGCTTGATCGGGCTGGGCTGACTCGTGCCCGAGGCTCTTGCGTGGCCAAGCGAACGCTGAGCTTGTTTCTCACCACGGTTCGGCGCCGGTGTCGCTGAAGACTCCGGCGGTGGGGCCGTCGTCGGGAAGAAGCGCCAGGCGGACCGGCTCTGCGGCTCCCTGTTCGACGGTCCTCGAACCGCGATGCTGATTCATGTCGGTCGCCGTGAAACCGGGATTGGCGGAATTGACCTTGATTCCGGCGCTTTGTAGCTCCTTGGCGAAGTGAATCGTCATCATATTTAGCGCTGCTTTCGACGAGCAGTAGGCGAGTAATTGGTTGCGGATCGCCAGGGTGCTGTTGGGATCGGCGTTGCGGTTGAGAGAGCCTAATCCGCTGGAGACGTTGACAATCCTGCCGTGGCCGGATTTCTTGAGCAGCGGGAGAAACGCTTTGGTGACGCGGAAGACACCGAATACGTTGGTGTCGAATGTCTGCTGGAAGGCCTCCACGGTCAATTCCGAGGCGGGGAACCAGTCGAGCGCGATCCCAGCATTGTTCACCAGGATGTCGAGACGGCCGTGGCGACGCTCGACTTCAGATGCGGCTTTCTCGACGCTGGGCTGCGACGTGACGTCGATTTGAACGAATTCGACGGACAGGCTCGCGGCTCGGAGATCCTTTACGGCTTGCTCTCCGCGCTGGGAGTCTCGGGCGCCCATCAGCACGAGAACGCCTTGGGCGGCGAGTTGCCGGGAGATTTCCCTTCCGATTCCTTTGTTTGCGCCGGTAACGAGTGCGATTTTTTCGGTCATAGAGTTAGGCACGATAGCACGTTTCGGGATAGGCTTCGGCCCAGGGTTGATCGCGGGGACTCTGCTCATGGACGGCGTCGAGAAATGTCCGGTAACGGGTAAGCGCAAGTATGAGACGGAGGGCGAGGCTCTGGCGACCGCCGCGCATCACATCGCGAGCAACGACGCGCCCAAGGACCTGCGGCCGTATCGGTGTCCTCATTGCGAGAGCTGGCACCTGACGAAGAACGCGGGGCGCAAACGCTGAGACGCTGGCCGGCTTGCCGTTGGGAGAATTTGATTGGGTAACAATAACTCTATGACCCTCACCCCTATCCCCGGTACTTTTCCAAAAGAGTGCGCACGCGGTTGAAAATACGTAGGTTAGCTTTCGCTCTGGTGCAAAAGAGCGCGCAAAGAGTGGGGAAGTGATTGGAAATGCGAGGGTTACTGTTTCGATTTGTGCGAAAGAGTGCGCAAGGGCATGAAAACGGGTGGGTTGGAGGTTTGGTGCGGGAAAAAGAGTGCGCAAATCATTGAAAACAGAGGGGCCGTTTTTGCGATTGTGGCCGGACGTTGGGAGAGAGCGAGCTGCGGTTGCGGGCGCGACTGCGGTTGAGCGACGGAGGCAGGCTACTTCGCGCGCGGAGAGCGGTACGGTTCTTTTGCGCGGGCTCCAAGTACAGCCCGCACCCGTGGCAGCGAACATGGAATATTATAACATGGATGTCAATAGATAAAGAAGTTACTCATGAGTACGAGGACGGCGGCTGGAAGCGGACGATGCATTCGAACGAGCGAAGGACCCTGCCCTCGCCTGCGGTGAGAAAAGGACACCCTAAAAACCGGCTCGTGCGCAAAGGTTCGGCCACCCGCCAAAAGTTCGGTCACCCGTCCAAGGTTCGGCCACCCGCCCAGAGATGCGGCTGGAGTTCTAGATTCCTTGAGGTGATAACGTCACCGAAGAGGGTACGGGAATCATGCGGCGAAACATTCTCTAAGGAATCGATAGGTCGCCCCAGGGCTAGGCTTTTTTCCGGGCTCCCCGGGCGGGTCGGAAGCGGGTATGCGGCGGAAGCGGCTAGCGGCTGGATGTACTGTTGCAAGAAAGGCGTGCGTGGGGATAAAGTACGGCAGTAACGAAGGAACCCTGTAGGGCTCGTTCGGGTGATCGGGTGATCGCGGGTCAGTCGAAGGTAGCAGCACGCATGGATGGTGGTGCGTGTGCCCATTCGTCTGGTTCTTATCTCTGAGCAACAAAACTCTGCGAAGAAGGACGGAGGGTACATGAAGGCGGGACGCAGAAGAATGATTTTGGGTGTGGCGGGAGCGGCTGCGATGGTCTGTTTGTTTGGGGGCGTTTGGGCTGGGGGCCAGGCCACGCCCGCGCAGACGGCGCCGAAGCCGCAAGCGGGCGCGGGCGCGCCAGCGGCCAAGAAGGCGGGAGTGCCTGCGAAGGCTGCGCCGGCCGGCGAAGAGCTGGCTGAGAATGCGTTCATCAGCGTGACTGTGCTGAAGGGAATCTCCGTGAACGAGTTCATGGACACCATGGGTTTCTTCTCGGCGTCGCTGAGCTGGAATTGCACGGACTGCCACGGCGAGGACGCCGTTGACGACTGGAAGAATTTCGGGAATGACACGCCGCGAAAGACCACGGCGCGCAAAATGATTCTGATGGTCAACGCGCTGAACAAGAATAATTTCGGGGGCTCGCGCGAGGTGACCTGCTTCACGTGCCATCGCGGCGACGCCCAGCCCAAGATCACGCCGAGCCTGGTGCTGCAATACAGCACGCCATTCGAGGATCCGAACGAAGTGACGGCGCGGGCTGGAGCGCAGGGAATGCCCACGGCGGATTCTATTTTCGCCAAGTTTTTCCAGGCGATCGGCGGTGAGGATCGCATCGCGGCGCTCAAGAGCATTGTCGCCAAGGGCACCTACTCGGGCTACGATACGGATAATCAGCAAAAGCCGGTCGATCTGTACGTGAAGGCTCCCGCGGAAATGACCCAAGTTGTGCACGGCGGCTTGGGAGACATGGTGCGGGTATTCGACGGCCGCGCCGGCTGGATTGCATCGCCGGATCGCCCGAAGCCATTGATCGCGCTTACCGGAGGAGACGTCATCGGCTCGAAGCTCGACGCGACGATTTTCTTCCCGACCGGCCTCAAGGCGCTCTTTCCGACCTGGCGGGTGGCCGAAGCGACTGTCGATGATAACGATACTTACATGGTTGAGGGAATCGCTCCTGGGCAACTTCCCTTGCGGCTCTACTTCGACGAAAAAACAGGCTTGATGGTGCGGGCTGTGCGCATGACCAACACCGTGGTCGGTTTCGATCCCACACAACTGGACTTTTCCGACTATCGCGAAGTTCCGGGGACCGGAGTGAAGATGGCTTTCCACCGCATCGTCACCTGGACCGACAACCAAACGACGACGGACCTGACGGACGTCAAAGGCAACACCGCGATTGACGCGGCGAAATTCGCGCAGCCGCCACCCGCGCCCGCGGGCAAGATCAGCCAATAGCCGACAGTCGGTTACAGGATGAGCGGCGGTGTGGCCGCCGGCAGCCCGCCGCTCGCTATCGCAAACAAGGTACAATGCTGTTCTAGAGCTGCGGCATGAATTCACCCTTTCACATTGTCTCGAATAACTTCTCGCCAGGCGCTGAAACCGCGCCTCCGCCTGGGAGCCACCCGCGTCCGGATTGGCTGAAGGTGCGTTTCTTTGGCGGCGAGAATTATCAGGACTTGAAGCGCATCATGCGTTCGCTCGATCTGCATACCGTGTGCGAGAGCGCGCGCTGCCCGAATCAGGGCGAGTGCTGGGAACATCGCACCGCAACCTTCATGATTCTCGGCGATATCTGCACGCGGGCGTGCGGGTTCTGCGCCGTACCTTCGGGGCGCCCGGCGGGCCCACCCGATGCGGACGAGCCCGAACGGGTGGCGCAAGCCGTCGAGCAGATGCGGCTGCGGTACGCGGTGGTGACCTCGGTGAATCGCGACGATCAGGCCGATGGCGGATCGGCGATTTTTGCGCGAACCATTGCCGCGATTCGCGAGCGCGTGCCGGATTGCAGGATCGAAGTTCTGATTCCGGATTTTCGCGGCGACTGGCCAGCGCTGGAGACGGTGATCGCCGCCCGTCCCGACGTGCTGAATCACAACATGGAGACTGTGCCGCGGCTTTATCACCAAGTTCGCCGCGGCGCCGTTTACCAGCGCTCGCTCGAACTGCTGCGCCGCGCAAAGCAGCTTGCTCCGGCTACGCCGGTGAAGACCGGCATGATGCTGGGGCTGGGCGAAACGCGCGAGGAAGTGCTCGAGACGCTGGCGGAGCTGGCAGCACAGGGCGTGGACATTCTCACGCTGGGGCAATATTTGCAGCCGACGCGCGAGCATTTGCCAGTGGTGCGGTTCGTGCATCCCGGCGAATTCGCGGAATACAAGCGCCTGGGCGAGCAGATGGGATTCCGTCACGTGGAATCCGGGCCGCTGGTGCGCTCCTCGTATCACGCCTTCGAGCAGGAGCAATCCGCGCGAGCGTAGTTTCTGGAGGTTCGCGAGCAGTTCTAACAGAGGCCCCTCTTCGCGACTGCGCGCAACGATTCGGTCAGCATCTCTTTGGCTTTTCCAACAAAAGTCGCATCGTAACGCCTAACTTTATACGTCTGGAATCGCATATAATCGCAGGCCGTAGGCCACTCGACCATGCATCTTGATCTGGCTCCCCTTTGGATTTCGCTCAAGGCCACGTTCACGGCCACGGCTCTGGTCCTCGTTCTGGGCGTGGCGGCCGCGCACTGGCGCACCGGGCGCCAGAGTCGCTTTTGGGAGCTCTTCGACGGCGTGCTCTTGCTGCCGCTGGTGCTGCCTCCGACTGTCGTGGGCTTTTTCCTGCTGGTGCTGCTGGGCCGCAATGGGTTGCTGGGGAGCCAGTTGTGGCGCATCGGCATATCGCTGGTCTTTTCCTGGCCTGCCACGGTGATCGCGGCAACCGTGGTGACGTTTCCGCTGATGTACTTGACAGCGTGCGGCGCGCTCGATCAGATTGACGCGGGAATGCTAGAAGCCGCGCGCATGCTGGGTGCTTCGGAGCGGGAAGTCTTTCTGCGCATTGCGCTGCCGCTGGCCTGGCCCGGAATCCTGGCGGGCACCGTGCTGGCCTTTGCGCGGTCGCTCGGTGAATTCGGCGCCACGTTGATGCTCGCAGGCAACATTCCTGGACGCACGGAAACGATTCCCGTGGCCATTTTTTTCGACATGGAATCCGGCGATACGCGTGACGCGCTGGTGTGGGCCAGCGTGGTGCTGGCTGTTTCTCTAGCCGTGCTTCTGGCCATGGGCGCGTGGACGCGTTATCAGCGGGCGTACCTGGTGCGCGATTTCGCGCGAGCGAAGCGGAGCCCGCGTGGCGCTTGAGGTAGAGATCGAGAGGCAACTACCGGGCTTCACGCTGCGGGCAGCGTTCACCGCGGGGCAGAAACCAGTCGGGATTTTGGGGGCTTCGGGCGCCGGCAAGACGATGACGCTGCGCGCTGTCGCGGGCCTGTATACACCGACGCGCGGGCGCATCGTGCTCGACGGGCGTGTTCTGTTTGATTCGGCCGCGGGAGTGAACCTGCCCAGCCGCACGCGCCAAGTCGGGCTGCTCTTCCAACACCACGCGTTGTTTCCGCACTTAACGGTCGAAGAAAATATCGCGTTTGGCCTGCGCAAGCTTGAGCGCGGTGAACGCGCGCAGCGCGTCTCCGAGCAGATCGCGGCCATGCGATTGACCGGTCTGGAGAAGCGCTACCCAGGGCAGCTTTCCGGCGGCCAGCAGCAACGCGTGGCTCTGGCGCGCGCGCTGGCGCCCGAGCCGGCGGCGTTGCTTCTGGACGAGCCTTTTTCGGCGCTGGACACGTATTTGCGCAGCCAACTGGAGCGGCAACTGCACGAGACACTGGCCGGGTATCGAGGCGTGAAGCTAGTCGTGAGCCACAACCTCGAAGAGATCTACCGGCTGTGCGAAGAGCTGGTGGTGATGGATCAGGGCGGCGTGATTGCGCGGGGCTCGCGGGAGGAGATTTTCCGCTGGCCGCCGAGCCGGCAGGTGGCGCTGGTGACGGGCTGCAAGAATTTTTCACGTGCGCAAGCGCGCGATCCGCACTGTCTGCAAGCGCTCGATTGGGGATGCACGCTACGCGTAGCGCGGGAGATTCCGCGTGCGATCGCGGAGGTGGCCATCCGCGCCCATCATATTCAGGTGACCGCGACGGACGCTGCGCGGGAAATGTCAGAGGAAAACGCATTTCCTTGCTGGATGGCCGCCGTCAGCGAGGCGCCTTTTAACGTGACGCTGTACCTGCGCCTGCATGCTGCGCCTGTCGATCCCGCCGACTATCATCTGCAAGTGGAGATTACGCAAGAACACTGGGCCAAGCTGAAATCAGAGCCCTTCCCTTGGCTCGCACAACTCGACCCAGAAAGACTTTTCTCGCTTCCGGATTAGGAGGAGACAGTTTTCTCGCGGGACGCAGGCCAGTGCGCGTCAGTGCGCGCGCGGGGCGACTGAGGGGACGGACAGGCGCGTGATAGAAGGCGTGCAGCCGCTCGCGCTCGGAACACCAAAACAGGTGTCCAGCAGGAATGCTCCTCCGGGAGCTCCCGTCGTGTTCACCTGGCTGTCCGAGACCAAATTGGTGGCGGCCGAGTCAAAGGCCACGAAGCGTCCGTCGAAACTGATCAAGGGAGAAGCGCTCGCTCCATTCGATTCGGCGCCATCGGGACTGGCGGAGACCCGCGTGGTTGTGGGCACACAGCCGGTTGGAGCGTTGATGCAGGTATCGCGCAGAAAGATATCGGCCACTCCATTGGCATCGCCTGGGACCAGGTTGCTGGCGTCGGAGACAAAGGCCACGAACCGACCGCTGGCGCTTACGGAAGGGGAGCGGCTCGCGCCATTGGGATCGGCGCCATCGTCACCCACTGAAACCAGTGTGGTCGTTGGCGAGCAGCCCAGCGGGGCGCCTTGGCAGGTGTCACGCAGATAGATTTTGTCCGGACCGGTGCCCGCAGCGGAGAGATCGGCTGAGGGCGCTGCCAGTGCGGCGAAACGCGGGTTTGCTGTGCTGGCGAATGACCAGATGATGTTGCCGGCGGCCAAAGATGACTTCAATGTCGTTGAAGAGGATGTCGACGGCGCGGGCAAGACGGTAAAAAAATTAGCGCCAGGGCTGATTGGCGCACTCGCGACGCCCCCGACGGTTATGACAATCGTAGCGGCCACAGACGTCGCCCCGGTCGGAAGCGGCACGGCCGGCACCGTCACGGTGATAAGGGTTCCACTCCAGCTCGTCACCGTGGCCGCGGTACTGGTGGGAGTCGTCCCAGCGGTGTTGAAGGTGACCGTGCTATTGTTCTGCAACCCGCCGAAGTAATTCCCGGCGATTTCTACCGTCGTGCCGACGGGGTTGTTGCTTGGTCCGGCGGCGGTTCCCGAGGACGTGCTGAGGGCCGTGATGGTTGGCGGAAAGCTGGGAGGCGCCGGGCAGGTGACGACCTGGCCCGTAGGAGGAGGAGCGATCGTAAAAGATACGATGTTTGAAAAATTGTTGCCCTGATTCTGCTGTCCCGACAGAGCCGGTGTGGTCACAACGATGGAAACCGGGACTTGCGTAGCAACGTCGGAAGCGTTAATCGTGGCCAGCAACTCGGAGCTGCTTTCGAAATTGGTGGCTCGGGGACTGCCATTCCAGCTTACGACTGCGTCGTTCACAAATCCTGCGCCCTGTATGTCCAGGGTAAAGCCCGAGCACCCGGCGGGCCTGGACGATGGCGTAATGTAAGAAATTGTCGAGCTTTCCGTCGCGGCAGCGCCTAGGTAGGGATTGATGTCATTGCAGCCGGCCAATAGGAGGACGGCGCTGAATGCGGCCGCAACGATAGAAGCGCGCAGACTGCGCCACCTTCGTGGCGCGGCGAAATTCGTCTGGTAATCAAGGCCAGAGAGGGCGCACTGGCCCCGCAAGAACTCATGGAGGTTCAAGACGTTTCGGGATCCCCCTGATGGTTGAGCCTTATTTTGATACCACCTGCACTCGGCCAAGTCAACCCACCAAATAGGAAAGCTCAGTCGCACACGCATTGCGCGAAGGAACCTTTTTCAGGACTAGGGCGTCACGGTCACAGTGGCTTCCGCCCGACTCCGCAAAAGTGATATGTCAGATGCCCGCTGGTCCGGGGTTCGTTGCCTGGGCCAAGCCGGCTGCGGCGCCTGCGGCCGGCAGTGGGCGAAAATCATGGGACAGTATTGCCGGCAAGCGCGGCCATCGCTTGCTCAGCGACCGCTCGGACACGGTCGGCGCAGGCGGAGTGTGGAACAGGGGCGCGCTCGGCGGCGCGAAAGCTCACTGTTGCGAGCTCTTTGCGGTTGAGTTTGGCCTCGGTGTCGCCGAGGATTAGCTGAAAAATGGGATTCTGCGGGAATTCGGCCACCAAGGGCGTCATCACGGTGATCGAGCCTTGGTAGTCCAGTTCGAAGTTACGCAGATTCTTGGCCAGATAGAAGCGCGCGGTAACGCGGGTCAATACGCCGTGTTGCATGGCCGTATCGAGCTGGCGAATGCCGTCCTGCTTGTTGCCACCGGGAATGCCCATGAAGACGCGCAGTATTTTGGCAATCGCCGAGAGCGTATCCACATAATAATTGTAAATGCCCAAGCCGGTATCGGCGTCGGCCATCTGCGGATCCAATTGGAGACAGCGCAGAAAGCGCTCGCGCCCCATCACGCCCGCGCGCGCCGTGGCCCTGCGTTCGTTGCGCAAGGCTAGCAGGCGCGCGCGCAGCATCCAGCCCAAGCCGGCGTACAACTCCATTTCAGCGGAATCGCTCTTGGCGATCTGCGCCTCCGCGAGGTGGGTCACTTTATCGGAAAGGACCAGGTAAGAGTCGTCGACGGGTCGGCGCGGTTGGGGCCAAGCATCGATCATGTTCCACTTGATTTCGCAGGTTTCGCAATAGATTTGCCACCAGCGCGCTTCGGCCTCCAGCAGGTAGCCGAGAGGATGATCCGGTTGAGCCGCTTCGATTCCGCGGAACAGATCGATGGCCCTGTCCGGGTTTCCCGCGTAGAGCAGATCGAGACCCTCGATGGCCGCAGGGGGCACATTGAGTCCGGCCGCTGGCGCTGTCGCTGGCCAGAGCAGAGCGCCGAGCAGCAATCCGAGCGGCGCCGTCAATCGCAGGATGGCCGATCCGTTGATTCTCATTCGGCAACATATTAACGCAGAGGGCCAGAGGAGAGGGCGCGTTTTGCCGCACTCACGCATGATATGCTGAGGGGTGAAGCATCGCGTGCCCGCGATCCCGGCGGGATATCGTCAGCTCAGCGCGATGGCTGCATGACAGCAATGGCCGTCCCACAACACCAACCCGTCGACGCGACCGCCTCAACAATCCTTGAGCCGCGCGTGGTCTCGATTCCCGGCGGCTGGTTCAGTATGGGGTGCGATGCGGGGCGCGACGACGAAAAGCCGGTCCACCGCGTATGGGTGGATTCGTTTGAGATCGCTGCCTGCCAGGTAACGCGCTCTGAATATGACCGTTTTCTGGTTACTGCCGGGCGGCCTGCTCCTCCTTTTTGGAACGACCCGCAATTCCAAAACGCTGAACAACCGGTGGTGGGAACGTCTTGGCACGATGCCGTGTCGTTTTGCGATTGGCTAAGCGGCTCATCTGGTTACCGGTATCGCCTGCCGACCGAGGCGGAATGGGAGCGCGCGGCGCGTGGCGGCGTGGAAGGCGCGCTCTACGCCTGGGGCGATGCGGCGCCGGAAACCCTACCAAACTACGCTTCGCGCTGGCGCGAGGGCCCCGAGCCCGCGGGGCTGTACGCGCCGAATGCTTACGGCCTCTTCGATATGGGCGACAACGTCCACGAATGGTGCGCCGATTGGTACGACCCGCGATACTACGAGAACTCCCCAGCGCGCAATCCGTCAGGGCCCCGCACGGGAGGCCGCAAAGCGTCGCGGGGTGGTTCGTGGCGGCACCATATCAAGGTCTCTCGCTGCTCGGCCCGCTCGAGCATTCCTCCCGAGTTCAAGTACGCCGACTATGGCTTTCGCGTCGCCCGCTGAGCGATTCGGGCGGAGCCAGCCACACGCTCATTCCCAGTGGTGCTTTGTCGCTTCGCACGTTCCCACGTTCCCAAAGATGGCTGACCTTGCCGCGCAGCTTCCCTAGAGTGCAGAGCCACGAATCGCGACGTATCAACTACGCGTCGTCGCCGTACGGGTCAGGCGATAGGCAGGTTCATTCGTGATATCTTCGCGGTGATTCCCGCCGCGAGCAACTGGTGGGAAGCGGAGGGAGCAATGGATTTCGCGCAAGTGCGCCGGCAGGAGCAAGTTCACACCGGATCAGGCGCCGGAGGCCGGCGCGCAAGCACCGAGTGGATGCTGCTGGCGCTGGCGACGGCGCTATCCGTCTGTCTTCCGCTTTTGGCAGGCGGGCCGGCGGCACAGAAGCAAAATCAGAAGGACAAGAAGCAGGACGCCGACGCGAGCAGCATCACCTCGCCGATCCCTCCGCCTGACGGGCAGGCCATCGATACCGTGGTGTCGCAGATGCTGGGAGCCTGGCAGGTGGGAGACGTCGAGATGATGCACAAGGCTTACGCCGACGATGTCACTGTGGTGAGCGGGTCGTGGGAAGCGCCGCTACTGGGCTGGGCGAATTACCTGCGCGCCTATCAAACACAGCGCGCCAGGACACAGTCCGATCGCCTGGAGCGCAGCAACACTTTCACCAAGGTGAACGGCGATACTGCCTGGTGCACGTACCAGTGGAGGTACACGGGACAGGTGGATGGCACACCTGCCACGGCGTTCGGCCACACGACTCTGGTCCTGGAGAAACGCGCAGGGAACTGGCTGATCGTGCTAAACCATACCTCGGTTGTGCCCGTCTCAACGCAGGGGCCCGCGCCTACGGTCGCGCCCCAGAACCAACAATCCACGGGCCAACGGACGTCCGGCCCCGGGGCATAGACCTACGAATTTACCCGCGGAGTAACGTCCAATCGGCTCGCAGCAGCTCTAAAAGCTCTTGAGCCCTTCGTAAATCCAAACTCCCGCCGAGGCCAGCAGTAAGAGGCCGCTCGCCAGCGAGAGGGCAAAAATGGGCCGGGAGAGTTGGGTCACCTTCGCGACAATCAACCGCTGCTCAGCGGCGATGTGGTCCTCAGCCTTGGTGATAAAGATTTGATCGTCTTCCCTGGACGAAAGAGTGACCCGATAGACCACCAGAACCACCAGCACGGCGGTGGTTACACCCCAACTGAGCAACAGGTATGCCAATGGGCCCCATTGAATATCCCCCATGGTTTCCTCCCTGCAGAAGTAGCGATTGGGTATGTTTGGAACGTTGCGTCGGCATAAAACACGCGCCTCCGCTCGTGAACGGGATTATATCACTGTCGCGCTGATAAGTGTGTAAACGGACACAAGACGCGAGGGTATGGGAACCCTGTTTAGCGCGGTTGACATCAAATTTGAGGGCGTTTCGCGAACGTTTTAGGAGGGCGCCAAACAAATGCTTGGACCATGCAGCGATGCAACTCATTTCAAATTGGAACTGATGTCTTCCGCGAAGCCGATTGCGAGCTGACCATGGCGAGGAAGCCGAAAAACACTGCCTGGCTCGTCCGAGGCGCACCGACCCTTGTAGCTCTCGTTGTGCTCTTCAGTTGGCCTTCGCAGACGTCCGCATACTCCGTTCTCTCCCATGAGGCAATCATCGATGCAGCCTGGGATACCGACATACGGCCGTTGCTCCTTAAAAGGTTTCCTGCGGCGACGCCTGAAGAGCTCAAGGAAGCCCACGGCTATGCATACGGAGGAGCGATTATCCAGGACATGGGGTACTACCCGCATGGAAGCTTTTTCTTCAGCGATCTGGCGCATTACGTCCGCAGCGGGGACTTTATTCTGGCGCTCATCCACGATTCCAAGGACCTGGATGGATATGCCTTCGCGCTAGGGGCGCTCTCGCATTACGCGGCCGACAACGAGGGACACAGCATCGGAGTGAACCGCGCGGTGCCGTTAATGTACCCGAAGCTGGAACGGAAGTATGGAAACTCGGTGACTTACGAAGAAAACAAGCTGGCGCACCTGGAGACGGAATTTAGCTTCGATGTTCTGCAGGTCGCGCGGGGCCGTTACGCATCGGACGGCTATCACGATTTCATCGGCTTCGCGGTTCCAGCACCCCTGCTCGAGCAAGCCTTTCAAGAGACGTACGGCTTGGACCTCAAACAGGTCCTCACGAACGAGGACAAAGTGCTGGGCTCCTATCGCTACGATGTCAGCCAACTGATCCCCAAGGCGACGCGAGTGGCCTGGAGCATGAAGAAAGCCGACATCATGAAGGACCAGCCCGGCGTCACGAGGAATAAGTTTCTCTACAACCTCTCGCGTTCGAGTTACCGGAAGAGTTGGGGAAAGACCTATCAGGAACCTTCGTTTGGCGACAATGTTCTCGCGTTCGTTCTTCGGATTGTCCCGAAGATTGGGCCACTCAAGGTGTTTGAGCTCAAGACGCCCACGCCGGCGGCGCAACAAATGTTTGAAGCCAGTTTCAATGCGACTCTCGTTCGCTATCGCAAGCTGCTGGGCGACGCCGGCACGGGCCAGCTCATGTTGCCCAACGATAACTTCGATACCGGGGACACAACGGGTTCCGGGAAATATTTCCTCAACGATCGGACGCAGGCGAAGTTGCTCGATCAATTGGCAAAGCAAAATTTTGCCGGCGCATCGCCCGAGCTTCGAGCCGAGCTCCTGAATTTCTTCGCGCAGCCGGACGCTCCGAATGCCGTGCGCCGAGACCGGAAAGAGTGGGCGAAAGTACAAGCCGAAGTCGAACAACTGAAAAGCGCGAATGGCGATTGAAGCGGCGTGGCGGCGCTCTTCAAGGAGCGCACGTTTGAAATCCAAAGTGGGGCACAAAATAGAGGTCCAGTAAGGAAATCAAACCCCAATCCGCGTATTGATTTCTCACTACACAGAATTCGGTGAGTCCGTGCCTTGCCCCAGAATCTCCAGGTATGAATCGTAGGAAAACAATCGGTGGCGTTGCTTTCCGGTAACCTCCTTAACGATACCTAGTCTTTCCAAATTGGCCATTGCGTTTGCCACGGTTGGAAAGGTCAGGCCGAGGTCCCGTTCGGCGTGCCCGAGAGATAGAAATACGCGCGCCTTCAACAGATCGTGGACACGCAGGGCTGAAGCAGCGGATTTACCAAGGCTTTGAATCTTTTTTTGATGCCGCTCGAACATGGCGAGGAGATTCTTGGCTGTGTCGGTGGCTTGCTGTGCCACTTCCTCAACACCCTGTAGGTAGAACAACAGCCAACTTTCCCATTCTCCGTGAGTTCGAATGCGCTGCAGCATGTCATAGTATGTTGAACGGTTCTGCTTGAAGAAAAGGCTCAGATATAACAAGGGTTGAGATAACGCGCCCTCCGTACACAAGACAAAAGTTATCAATAATCGACCAAGTCTGCCGTTGCCATCCAGAAAAGGGTGGATCGATTCGAACTGCGCGCGAGCTAGGCCCGCCTTTAGGAGAGTCGGTATTTTGACTGGGTCGTTGTGCAGGAACTTCTCTAGCGCCCCCATGGCGGGCAGGATTTCGGCGACGGGTGGTGGCACGTAAGTCGCGTTACCGGGGCGACTCCCGCCCACCCAATTCTGAGATCGGCGAAACTCACCGGGTTCCTTGTCTCCTCCTCGCGCGTTTTCCAACAGAACAGCGTGAATTTCCTTTATGAGTCTGAGGCTCAGGGGCAGGTCTTTTTTCAGGCGGTCCAAACCATACTCCATTGCCCTCACATAGTTGGACACTTCTTTTACGTCCCCAACCGGAACCCCTGGAGATTCAGAATTCTCGAAAAGCAGTAGGTCGGAAAGGGAGGACTGAGTACCCTCAATCTGTGAAGAGAGTACGGCCTCTTTGCGAACATATGTATATAAGAAGATGCGCGGGCTTGGCAGCAAAGGTATGACTCCGTCCAAGCGGCCGAGTGCGCGATTCGCCCGCTCAGTGAAATCCTGCAAATGCTCATCAAAATGAATCGGTGGATCGGGCGGCAAAGACGCCGGGATAAAACAGTGGAATGGCTCTGTGCCCAAATTTTGCTTTTCCCAACGACCTGCTCTTGTTTTATCGCCTTTGGCCAATGTAAGCGCCCTTTAATAGGGCTGTTCCTTATTAAGGATTAGCACCTTTATCCTTAATAACAAAGCCTTTTCAAATTGTTTGTCGCCAACCCCCGGTTCCGCGAACGAAACGGGAAGATCGCATTCGGCTTCAGAGAGAATCTCGAAGCGTACGAACACCCTTGGCGCTTGCTTGAAATCCAAATTGCGGACAAAATAGAGGTCCACTATGGAAATCAAACCGTAATCCGCGTATTGATTTCGCAGTGCCCAAGTGGCGGAACTGGCAGACGCGCTAGATTCAGGGTCTAGTACCGGCAACGGTGTGGAGGTTCGAATCCTCTCTTGGGCACCACAAGTTCAAAATGATTTAGCCTGTTGCTGCGATTTCTCGTTTGAGGGCTTCGCTTGCCCGAGTTGATAACGGCGCAAGCTGCCGCTACTTTTTCTGCTCGCCGGCTGGATTCGCTATATTCTTCAAGTACAGCTCCATGGACGACGGAATGCAGAGTTGCTCCTCGAATTCCTGATCTGGAATCCACTTGTAAATCGTCTTCCCAAGCATCCAAGGCTTGGTGTACGTCTTGGGGTCGTCGATCTGCACCGTGACTTGCAGGGTGTTGTGGTCTAGGCGCGTGTAGCGCTCCTCGCCGTGCAGGTCGTTGCTATGGGGATGCCCGGTGCCATCGATCCATGTGGCGTCATCGACTCCGGTTGTCTCCACCACAAACGTGTCGTCTCCCTCCCAATGGCCCACCGAATATCCGTAGTAGCGCGGGTCGGGAGCATTCGGATCGTCACTGCCGGCGTTCTTCGGGAGGGCTCGGCCGTCGGTCCAGACTTCGCGCCAGATCTTCTCGTACTGCGACATGATCAACATGCGGTTAGGCATCTGACCGATCGCCAGTCCTCTGAGCTGAAAATTCGTGTCGCGCGGGAAACCCAGCGGGTCGCAATGATTCAGCGGGTCCTTCGAGTCCGCCACGGCAACCGCGACATTACTGTCGAAATTACTACCCTTGCCGCCGCCATTCTCAGCGAAGCGCGCTTGCGCCCAGGGCGTCATCGGTGGCATGGGGTCTACGTGAAGAGCCTGGATCGGTCCGGACCAAGATCCAGTGATGTCGCGTTTTGGCGCGGGGTCGGACGGTTTGGTGTCGCTGCAGAGCTGTTGATAGACGGTGCCGGGCTGACCCGACTGACCGCAACGCTGCTTGGCCAATTCCGCGCGAGACGGCGTGGTCTGCGCGCCCACGACTGGCGCGAGGGCTAGGACCGCGAGCAGGCCGGCACACGCCCACAGCAAACCATTTCTCGTTCCAGGATTATTCTTGGATGTCCACAATTCGGGGATCTCCATTTTGGCCACCCAGTGGAACCTTATATACACCCGGCAGTGCGCGAAATGAAGCAAATTGACTGCATCGCACGGTCTTCCAGTTGGACGGCAGCCAACTCATCAAGGTGGCCGCAGTTTTGTCCCGGCGAATTGAACGAAGCGAAGAAGCTAAGGATGCGTGGGCGGCGCTGAAGAGGACCACGGGGCTGGATCGGGTATCCAGGCGCGCGAATGGTAATCGGTCATGGTGAGGCCGATGAGCAGCGCCAGCCAGAAAACGCCGGCGATGAGAACGACCCGCAGGAGCTTGGCGCCGTACAGCAAGTGCATGAATACGAGAAGCACCAGCATCATTTTAACGAAGGCAATGGCCATGGCGATTGGCGTGTTCCACGGCCCGAGATCGACGAAGGCGACCGCGGTAGTCAACGCGGCCAGGCACAAAAGCGCCAGGAACACCATCAGATAGGTCTTCACTGGGACGATGTGGGGTGCGTCCATCAGAAGCGTCCACCAACCAGATAGAGCAACGGAAACAAAAATATCCAGATGATATCGACGAAATGCCAGTACAGGCCCGTCACTTCGACGGGCGCGTAATACTGCGCCGAAAAGACGCCGTGGCGCGCCCGCAGCAATAGCACCAGCAGCAGGCTCAAGCCGATGATCATGTGCAAGCCATGGACGGCGGTCATGAAGAAATAAAAGCACATGAACAGTTCCGCGTGCCCGATGCCTCCGGCCGTGAAACGCTGGAGCAATTCACCCTGGGGCGCGAAATTCAGGCTGGGCACGACGCGGTCGACCCATTCGCCGTAATATTCCATCCCCTTGATGCCGAGGAAAAGCGTTCCCAAGAGAATCGTGAGAACGAGGAACACCATGAGGGCCTTGCGCTGAGCGGTTTGCGCGCAGCGGACCGCCATGGCCATGGTGAAGCTGCTGGACAGCAACACCATCGTGTTGGTGGCGCCCAAACGAACATTCAGCGCGCGGCTCCCGGCTTCAAATGCGGCCGGATAGAACGAACGATAAATTGTGTATGAGGCGAAAAGGCCGCCAAAGAACATGATTTCGGTGACCAGGAAGACCCAGATCCCCAGCGTGTCGGTCTCGTGCTGCTGCTCGAGGTCCTCGAATTGATGGGCCAGCGGATGAGCCACCTGTTCCTTGACCGGGGACACGGCGGCGTGCGCTTCAGACAAGGGGCATCTCCTGCTTCGTGTAGTCGTATGGCTCGTCGGTCACGATCGGAATGCTCTCAAAATTGTCCGTGGGAGGCGGAGACGGCGTCTGCCATTCGAGGCCTGTGGCGCGCCATGGATTCGGGCCTGCCACCGGCCCGTAGCGCATGGACCAGACAAAGTAGATGAGCGGAATCAGGTAACCAACGCCCAAAATGGAAGCGCCGGCCGAGGACATGACGTTCAAGAATTGAAATTCGGCTGGATAGAACGCATATCGCCGCGGCATGCCCAGGTATCCGAGCACGAACTGCGGAAAAAACGTCAGGTTGAAGCCGAAAAAGATAACCGCCGCCGCCAGGCGAGCCCAACCCTCGGGATAAAGCCGGCCGGTAATTTTCGGCCACCAAAAGTGCATCGCTCCGAGATAACCCATCACCGCGCCTCCCACCATGATGTAGTGAAAGTGCGCGACGATGAAGTACGTGCCGTTGAGTTGAACATCGGTCGAGAGCGAGGCCAAGAACAGCCCCGTGAGCCCGCCCATGGTGAACAGGCCGATGAAGCCGAGCGCGTACAGCATGGGCGCGTCATAGGAGATCGAGCCTTTGTACAGCGTCGCCGTCCAATTGAACACCTTGATGGCGGAAGGGATTGCGACCATGAAGCTGAGCGCGGAGAATACCAGGCCGGCATAAATGGACTGGCCGGTGACGAACATGTGGTGGCCCCAGACCAGAAAACTCAATACCGCGATGGCCACACTCGAAAAGGCGATCACTTCGTAGCCAAAGATGCGCTTTCGCGCGAAGCACGGAATGATCTCGCTGATCACTCCCATCGCCGGCAAAATCATGATGTAAACGGCGGGGTGCGAATAGAACCAGAACAGATGTTGGAATAGCAGCGGATCGCCGCCGAGCGCCGGGGTGAAGATGCCAACGTGGAAAATCCGCTCCAGGCCAAGGAGGAAGATCGTGATCGCCAGCACCGGGGTGCCCAGCACCATGATGATGCTGGTGGCGTACATGGACCACAGGAACAGAGGCATGCGGAACCAGGTCATGCCCGGCGCGCGCATTTTGTGGATGGTCACAATGAAATTGAGGCCGGTGAGAATGGAGGAAAAGCCGGTGATAAATACGCCGAGCGCGACGGGAATGACCTGTGAATTCGCGTAGGTGCTGCTGTACGGCGTATAGAAGGTCCAGCCGGTGTCCACACCGCCGTGAATCACAGAGTACATCGTGAAAGTCCCACCCGCCATGTAGACATACCAGCTCAGGAGGTTCAGGCGCGGGAAGGCCAGGTCGCGGGCGCCGATCATCATTGGGACCAGGAAGTTTCCGAACACCGCCGGAATCGAAGGGATCAGGAAAAAGAAAATCATGATGATGCCGTGCATGGTGAAAAGCTTGTTGTAGGTTTCCGGCTGCACCAGCGCGCCTTGGGGATCGATTAGATGGATGCGCATCAGAACGGCTAAGGCGCCGCCTACGAAGAAGAAGAGCGTGATCGAGACGAGATAGAGAAGAGCGATGCGTTTGTGATCGGTGGTGAACAGCCAGGAGGTCCAGCCATAGTTCGCGTTGAGATAGTCCACGCGGGTTCCGGGTGGCGGCGGCAGAGTCGTGGGGGCGGCGGTCGTGGCGCTCATGGCTTTCCTTCTTCTCTTAGCGAACGGATGTAGGCGATGAGGTCGAGAATCTGCTCTTCGTTGAGCTGGCCTTGGTACGACTGCATGAGCTGTGTGTATCCCGGAACGCTGATGGTGCTCGGGGTCAAGATCGCCTGGCGCAGATACGCTTCGTTCACGGTCGCCGCCGCGCCCGTCGCGAGATGAACGGGCTGCCCGAATTTCCCGACCAGAGAGGGCCCGCGGCCCGAGCCATCCGCGACGTGGCAATTCGCGCAGCCGCGTTCCTGGAAAAGGCTTTGACCCGCTGACTCCATCGTCTCTCCTGGGGTTCCGCCGTTGAGCCATCGGTCATACTCGTCCGGCTCCATCACAAAGACCCAGCCGCCCATGCCTGCGTGGAATGCGCCGCAGTACTGCGCGCAAAACAAGTGGAACTTGCCGGTTTGGGTAGCCGTGAACCACAACGAGGTGTAGCGGCCGGGAAGAACGTCTTTCTTGATGCGAAATGCGGGGACGAAAAAATCATGAATCACGTCCTCGGAAGTCATCGTCAGCTTCACGGGGCGATTGAGCGGAACGTGTAGCTCATTGATCTCGCGCATTCCCTCCGGATGCTGCACCTTCCACATCCATTGCCTGCCGGTGACGAAGATCTCCATGGCGCCATCGGGAGCCTTGGCGTTGAGGAAGTAGAGGCTCGAACTCCAGAGGAAGATGGCCACGCAGATCAGCGAAGGAATCAGAGTCCAGGCAACTTCAAGGGGTACGGAACCCTCGATGGGCAGCGGGCGTTCATCGGGAGAGCGGCGGCGGTACCTCACCATGAAATAGAAAATGATCAGGAAGATGACGGCCGTAAAAAAGAGCGTGATCGCCGTCAGCACATAGTGCAAGAGGTCCACTTCTCGCGCGATGCTGGACGCCTGCTCCGGATGAATGGGAATCCCCTGCAGCATAGACGCTAGCCCTTCCATCCCGGCCGGACGCCGCTCTTGCGACCGTGCGCCGCCGCAGGCAGCATGGCCGGGGATGAATCCAGGCCATACTTTTCCTGGCGAAACATCAGAAAGAGAAAAATGCCCAGCACCAACATGGTTATCGCGCCGGCGATGCGAATTACGTTTGCCACGATCAATCCATACTTGCCGGTCAACGGATCGT